>SAMEA104315420__coassemble_120_pt1 | contig 92960 bp, 88 predicted proteins | sample SAMEA104315420__metabat2_low_PE_001 | metagenome-assembled genome bin SAMEA104315420 (sample SAMEA104315420) | gut metagenome | biome: Monkey gut; feature: monkey-associated habitat; material: faeces | place: China | collected 2013
CTCATGTATATAACGAATGTGGTGAAGAAGTTCTGACATATACAGAGGGAGTAGGCTGGCAAGAAAAGGAAACAAAAGCAGAGTCACAGGTACATTCGGCGTTAAAATCGACATATTATGAGGCTTTTTGTGATGCAAGAAAAGCATTAAACAGTGAACAAAGAACTGGTAGTATGAATGAAAATATAATGTCACAAGGCAATTTTGATATGAAAGCGTAAAGAGCGTGCGATTAAAATAAGAATGGTAAGAATGGCTGGAAGAAAGAAAATGATTTGGTATTGAAAATAGGCTTTGACAGCAGTGAATTGTATGATATGAAGTGTATGAGACAACAGGGTATGATGCACGCAATGCGACATATAGAAATGGTACTTTTATTGCAGAGGATGGCACAGATTTACTTGCCTTGTTTAAGGAAAAGGCTAAAAATGGCGCAGGGTATGAACTTTATTCTAATAGATGGTTGGAATATGCTAAGAATGGCTGGAAAAAAGAAAATGATTTAGTATTGAAAATAGGATTTGACAGCAGTGGATTGTATGATATAGGGCAGGAAAGAGGATATGGAGCAACGCAGAATATGTGGATGAAAGGTATTAGTCAAAGTATATTTGAAGCTAGCGTGTGATCAATATTATATTGATTCTGAGAGAAATCCAACAGGTGGCATAGTTGGAAGGACTCCGAATAATGAAAGGAGATATGTTAATATGGCAGTTACAGGAATAGGAACATATGCGTCATATACGAATAGTTATGGCAATACACAAAATGCTGGAAACAAAACGGGCAGGACATATAAGAATGCCCATGAATATAAGAACTATTTAACACAAAAATACGATTGTTTACGAAGCAGGGATTATTCCGTAAATATAAACAGTTCTCTTTTGTCAGAGGCTATGGGAGATGAAAAGACAAAACAATGGTTGGAGTACAATCTATCTTTAATACCGGAAAGTATCGAAAAATTGAAAGCTGCTCAAAGTGCTCGTGGCTGTAAGGTACTGAGTGTAACGGATACAATAAATGGATATGATAGCATAACAGAAGAAGTACTGGTAACAGATGAGGTTGATCCGGGAACAGAAAAAGCAAGGAAAGAACTTGAAGAAAGACTCGTGAAAAGGAAAGCAGAAAAGAAAGAGACAGAGGAAAGACTGGAAAAACAGCGTGCCGAAAAACAGGAGCAGGAAGAACGGCAATATAATCTGAAAATTGATGGAAAAGATGTAACTGACCTGACAGGAAAAATGGTGGAATTGCTAGGTACTTCAACTTCTATAGGAGTGATGGAAAATGGAGTTTCGACATTTGATGTGCTGGCATAGAAACTGATATGAGTATGCCGGGATGTATTGACATGGAAGAAATGATGAGTTTGTCAAGTAAAACCTGCACTGGTATAAACATCAATGCTGTTTTGATTAGGATTGTATTCTGCAAATATTGTTCTCATCGTATCGAATCTCCTTATCATTCAATCATCATTAAAAAAATCAGAAGCATTTCAATCAGTTCACCATGTCAGTTTTGTGTTATATTGTTTTATATAATTTTCTTTCCCTTATTTTTTCCCTTATCAGAGTTCGTAAACTCGTATGGGAAGATATAACATAAGGGAAAACCTAAGGGAAAGCTCACCTGCGATAAACTTTGTGTTTTCAAGGGATTGAGAGATATTTGATAATAAAATATAACAGTTATTAAATCCCTTGGAATATAAGTAATCTAATAAGAAAACAGTGTTATCATTACTGCATTGCTAAATGAGAATGGTAGCCATAAATATGAATTCGTAGGAACGGAATGGTTGAACCCTCAGGGTGACAATGTCACTCATTTGTCAGCGAGAGGTGCTTAACTTAGATGATTTTCAGTTTTCTTATTTTGACATGGATTTACAGGAAGGGTAGAAAAATCAATGATTTCATTGACTTATCTTAACTCAAAATAATATAGGTTTCCAACGGGGACTTGAACTCCTAAGACTCTATTGTAGGTTCGATTCCTATAGGGAACGCTCTATTTTAAGCGGTAATGAGAGAAAAATCATTGCCGTTTTTTTGTTGTTTTTCTGCTAACAGCTAGTGTAGCTAACAAAAGGGCAATGATTAAAAATATTTCTGCTTGGAAAATAACAAGCCTGAATGAGTATTCCGTTCAGATTAGATTAGGTTCTAATCTGGGCGGATTTTTTATTTCAGGGAGAAGGAGGATGCCTATGGCAGAAAAAGTGGATCAGATGGATCGAGCAGTGCGGACAACAGCATACCACCGCACAGATGTCCACTCGATCCGGTTCCCGGAATCGTAAAATTAATCATCTGCGTTGCGAAAACAAATGCTCCCATCACACCCATAAGTGGTATCTTCTTCGGATCATTTTCTAGCCGTACTTTTCTTATTGAATAAGCTACCACTGCCGCCGAGCAAGCATACATCGTACCTGCCACAGCCGGAGTGACCAGTGCATCTGCCATGTGCATAAAAATTCCCCCCGGAGACTTTGTTTTTTCTGTACCTACTTTACCATAGAACTGAAAAACCACAAGCCCCTGGGGGGTGTTTGTCAGCCAGACACCGTCATCCCATTACTGTTCAATCGTACCTCATTCCAGTAACGTGTTTCCAACAGCTGTTACTTCTTCTCCTTTACGGTTACGGGCATTCTTATGACCTTTGACTGACCGTTTTCCAGTCTGACAACCGCCTTGACAACTGTCTTTCCGGGCTTCAGACCCGTGATCCTGCCATTTGAGCTAACGCGCGCCACATCCGGATTGAGAACCGAAAAAGTCACTTTATCAACATTGTCCCAGTTTACCCCTTTCTCAAACCAAAAGTACGTCCCCTGCTTCTCGCGGATGCTGGCTGATTGTTTCGTGGCTTTGATCGACCGCAGTATTTGTTTCGTGAGTGCTTCTTCCTCGTCGGCTGTCACTAACTCATAGGTTCCGTGGCCCAGCTCATTATGATCCAGTTCAACGCTTCCATCTGCCGCTACCCTGAAAGGCATTTTACTGACTACAAGTTTCTCACCTGTTTCTGGATCTATCTCAATGATCTTCATTTTTTTAGGTCTCACGGTTCTTTTCAGAAGCGTATTTACATTGACCGTCACTTCCCGGATGACCCAGTCGTTTTTCGTGAGCATCTTGATCGTGGTCTTTACCTTCTTCGTGCCTGCTGCCTTTACGATCTCTGAAAGTGCTTCCCCGGAGATCTTCACATTGCCAAAACCTCTATCAAGAATTTCTGCGGTAGCTGAAGTAATCTTCCCTTTGGCATTCTTCGATACATTGACCACGATATTCATTCCTGTCTTTTCATTTCTGATCTCGGTCCTGATCTGTACGGAACCGTCCTCTGCCCGGATTTCAGTCGTGGTCACAACTGTACCATCTTCTCTGGTTTCGGTCTTAGTCTTAGTCGTAGTCTTGTCCTTGTTGTCCTCCTGTGGCGGAGCAGTTTCAGATCCGCTGTCGGTGGAACCGCCTGATGAACTGCTGCCGGAGCTGCTGCCACTGTCCGAGCTACTGCCGGAACTGCTTCCACCGGAAGTGCCCCCATCCGAACTACTGCCGCCGGATGATTCTTTCGTAAATGCCATCCCGACCATATCACTCATGATATGACCATCTTCTATCGCAATCGCCCGGATCGTAGTCGTCTCTGTCAGCGTAATCGGTGTATTGTACTTCTGCGATCCATTTGTTGGCACTGTACCATCTGTTGTGTAATAAATGCTCGCACCGGTGGTCGCTGTGATCGTCACCTCCGTGCGATCCGAAAACTTGTTAGCACCGGAAATCGTCGGAACGTCGCTGGCGCGCGGAGTTGTGATCTCACGATTGCCAGCTGCCAAAATCTTATCGCCTGATCCGACCTTTCTGACGTGAAGATCAACCGTCTGATTGGCGCCAAATGTCTTCTGCGTCTGAAGTGTCTGCAATGAGTAATAATCTGTGCCATTGATACTATACTGATAGCTCATCGTATCAGTATCTACCAGATTTGTCACCTGCATAACATATACGGTAGCGCTATCGTTTGGCCATATACTCACTTCAAACTGAATTGTTTCCTCCTGTGGCTCTGTGCCCTGATCTCCGGGCTCTGCCGTCCCGGTGTTGTCGTCCGCGTATACCGTTTCCGGTGCGAGCAATCCACCAGGTACACTCATGGATGACACGACCGTAGCTGCGGCAATCCCCAAGGTCAGGATTTTTGCTAATGATTTGCTTTGTTTTGATTTCCGTTGTTTCAATTTTTGTTGTCTCATTCGTCGATCCCTCCTTTGACTGATGCTGTTATTAGGCGTTTGCGAAACTATTTTTATTATCTGGGCTACCTAGCTGTGGGCGCAGTGGCATTCTGCACTTTCTTAATCATTGGAATCTTGCGAAATCCTGCATATTTATTTTACCCATAAATATGGAGAAGATTATACGTCTCTCTTTTCCATAAATGTATCATGTTTATCACTTAATGTCTACGGCCTTTAAGCTAGGGAAACGCTGATTAATACATGCATCTCCTCGTAATTTTTGATATAATATAGGTATCAAAAGGATTTCTGGATATTTCTTACTGTTTTTGTATATATTATGTATATACAAAGTGAGAGAAGAGGCCTTTCTATGCAAGTATGAAAGATTTGAAAGAATATAACCGTTAAGGAGATCATACACGATGTTGAAATTAGGATGCCACGTTGGCATGTCAGGAAAAGAAATGATGCTTGGTTCGGTCAGGGATGCCGTATCATTTGGAGCAAATACATTCATGCTTTATACCGGTGCTCCTCAGAATACGAGGAGAAAGGAAGTATCAGAATTAAGAATCGAAGAGGCACATGCACTTATGGCTGAGCACGGAATCAATGAGTTTGTCGTGCATGCTCCATATATCATAAATCTTGCAAATACTGTGAATCCGGCTACATATGAGATTGCTGTGGAGTTTCTTGCGAAGGAGATTGATCGTGCGACAGCTATGGGGTCACAGACGATCGTTCTACATCCTGGCTCACATGTGGGAGCGGGTGTGGATATTGGAATTGCAAGCATCGTAAAGGGACTGAATGAAGTTCTGACAGCGGATACAAAATGTAATATCGCGCTTGAAACGATGGCGGGAAAAGGCAGTGAGATTGGCAGAAACTTTGAGGAACTGGCACAGATATACGATGGTGTAAGTTGTAATGACAAGCTTCGGGTATGCTTTGATACTTGTCATACCAGTGATGCCGGTTATGACATCATACATAATTTTGATGGCGTGATGGAGAAGTTCGATAAACTTATCGGCAAGGATCAGATTGCGGTGTTCCATATGAACGACAGCAAAAACGAGCCTGGAGCTGCCAAGGACAGGCATGAGAATTTCGGCTTCGGAAAGATCGGTTTTGATGCACTTATGTACATCATGAATCATCCGGATTTTGAAGAGGTTCCCAAGATACTGGAATCACCGTACATCAAAGATCCGGAAAACAGCAAAAAGAGCTATGAGCCTTTTGCCAGAGAGATCGCTATGATCCGTTCGGGGGAGTTTGACACCGATATGATCGAGCATGTGCTGCAGGATAATAAATAGTGGGAATAAACGAGGGCAGGTCTGTGTGACCTGCCCCAATTTTTTTGTTATTTACCAATAAGACCTAATCCGGCATAGACTGCGGCCAAGCCGCCAATGACACTGAGGATAACATACAAGGCGGCACTCCATGGAGCACCTCGCTCGATCAGTTGATTTGTCTCAAGAGCAAAGGAGGAAAAAGTCGTAAATCCTCCACATATTCCGACCTTCAAAAACAGAATTAACTGCGGATTCCATTCCTTTTTTGCCCCAAAAGCTACCACCAGACCAATTACAAATGCACCTAAGATGTTAATCAGCAAGGTCTTGATTGGGAAACCATTCTGGGGACTGACGGGAATCAGTCCGATCAGATAACGTATTACAGCTCCGATAAAACCTCCAAGTCCGACGATGATACAATTAGCCACTTTTATACTCCTTTTGTTGCTTTGTTCCATTTATCCATTAATTTTATTCTATGTTAGTCTTATTCGCCGATTTTATCAAGATAAGACTAATATATTATTCTTTTTATTTGTAGACACGAATAGTGGGCAGAGTTGCACACCAAACCCAAAGAGTCCTTTGATAAAATTATTTTATAGTTTAATAGGAGGATTCGTGTATGAAAAATGTGAAAAAATGGATCAGTTTTATGTTGATCGCAGTATTACTATTGGGTGCTTTTGGCATAGATGGTTCTCTGCTCAATGTTACGGTAACGGAAGCTTCCAATCGTTTGGGGTTAGAAGAAAGTGTGGGACTTGGGTTAAAAGATACTTATGTTTTTCATTTGAATACCAAAAAGAAGATCAAATGGAGCAGTTCTAACACCAAGATCGCAACCGTTACATCGAAAGGTAAGGTTACTGCAAAATCTTATGGTGATACAGTCATTACGGCCAATGTTTCGGGGAAAAAATACAAATGTAAGTTGTCGGTATGTGAACCCTGTTTCTGCGATAGCAAATATCAGTGGGTAGAATCGAACCGGACGATGAAAGTGGGTGAAACTTACCGGCTGCGACTAGCATGGGCAACACCGAAAAGCTATTCATCGAATCTTGCATCGATCGCGAGTGTAAACAAAAAGGGGATTGTCACTGCAAAGAAGTCAGGAGTCGCAACTATTACGGTGAAAGATACACTGAACCGCAAAATCGATATGAAAATTGTAGTGCAGAAAAAGGGAACGAAAAAGATTGCACCAACAGCGGTGCAAAAGAAGCGAATGCACAATTCTCAATATGTAAGTTATGATAAGCTGGTAAAAAACAATCATTATGATAAGACAATTATTACAGATAATATTGTAAAGAAAACAAAATTAAAATCTATAGACAATAAAAAGCTTCCTATGCTCAGCGGAGTCATTATGGAAAACAGAGGTCAGATCAACAATTACCGTGCAGACATTGATGTAAATGATGTGTACTCTGGCGGTCTGACTTCCGATTATGTGACCGAGGAAGAAATTAATTTTCAGGCAGTAAACGGAATGAATTGTATACGTCTCATGTATTCTCTGAGTTATTTGTCGAAGGGCTCCAATGTAGATCAGATTAACGTAACAGAACTTCAGGTGCTGGATGAGATTGTAAGCTGGTGTATGAAGAATAATGTTTCCTTGATGCTTAGTTACTCCGAAGTTCCAGGACATGATGTAAAACATGCGAAAAACATTTTTTATGATAATAGCTGGCTATCGGATCTGCAGACAAGCGAGACTGTGAAACGTTACATGGCCTTGATCGCACAGAGATATGCGGATCTGCCAAACAGTGCGATCATGTATGAGTTAGAAGCAGAACCGGCAATTGTCTTTCATGCAGATGGAACGCCTGATATGGACAAATATTGTGCTGTCAATAATTCCTATGCGGATGCAATCTGGAAATATCAAAAGGATGCCGTATGTCTGGTTGAAGATGTCGGTATGAATTATTTTCCGGAAGCATGTGCAAAGCATGGAATCAATATTGCGTCGCACAGTGACGGAAGACCGGAAAAGATCGGAGATTATGCAATTGTAGGCATTGATACCGAAAAAGGCGAGGCATATGATCCGGTTCTTCCGGTTTATCTTCCGAGTATTATTTCTACAGAGACAGGTAAGATGACGTTTGTGTCTAAGGAAGGTTTTGAGAAGCAGAATATCTATGTGGGCGCGCAGGAAGGGGTGATAAATCCTTACGGTGATCATGAAATCCTGATTGATATTTGTGCAGACGGAAAGAAGCTGGAGATTCAGGAAACAACAGATACTTATGCAAGAGCTGTTATTCCGAAAGGAACGAAAACCATCACCATAGAACCGGGCGTATACGATAATGTCCGTGTGGATGCCGTCCGTTTGGGAAATCTCGTGATTCCTGCGATCAATCATTATCAAAACAAAGAATTAAAGCAACCGGTCATCACGATTCACAAAGATGGAAGTTATGAGGATAATATGTATGATGATCCTGCAGACTGGTATTACGATGTATGGCTCAAAGAGCCGTACGAATTATGCCAAAAATATGGGGTATCTTTTGTCCGTACCGAAGTGAGTACCTCTATGGATCCGACCTCTGGTTTTTCAAATTATGGGAATGCATATGATCTGGGAAAGAACCCAAAGAATTTTGAGTTGGCAATAGATATTTTAGCATTTAAGCTTAAGGCATGCAAAAAGTTCCATATCGGCTGGATGGCATGGTGCACAAATGATACATTTTCACCTGCAACGCAGCTTACCTATGGAAGTATTGCAGTGAATTACTTGAAACCAAGGACAACGGACAGTGGAATGACACAGTGGAAAAATACCGGATTCTGGTATATCAAACCGATTATTGATATGATGAAAAAATATCGGTAAAATTAAAATCATAATTTATGATGCAACACAAATGATCGTTTGTGTTGTTCAGAGTCATAGGAAACCTCCTGTATAATGAGTGCATCAAATACAGGAGGTTTTCATTATGAATACAGACAAAATTTATGCAGAGCAGCTTGCAAATGAATATGCACCGAAGGACACTTCAAAAGTAGTGGCACTTCGCAAATTAGATGCGAAGGCAAAGCTTCCGGCAACCATCTTCACTTATACATTTGGAATCATTACAGCACTCATCACAGGTGTCGGCATGTGCTTTCCCATGAAAGTAATCGGAAGCGGAACAACGTTTACCTTTATTTTGGGCATTATTATTGGTATCATTGGATTAGTTGGAATGGGAATCAATTACCCGCTCTATAATTTGCCAAAGACAAATTTTGCATGACTGATGTTTAACAATAAGGAGTAATCATGAAAGCAGGAATTTATTTAGGAAAAGAAGATGTTGAGATCAGAAAATTACCGATGCCAGAGGTAGGAGATAACGATGTTCTTGTACAGAACCTGTATTCCAGCATCTGTGGAACGGATGTTGCCGTGTTTACGCATGGACCGAACACCGGACATAAGGTGACGGTTGGAGGTGAATTTGGACATGAGACCATTTCAAGAGTGGTTAAGGTCGGGAAAAACGTTAAGGATTTTCAGGTAGGAGAGCGCGTTTATCCGTATCCGCGTTATGCGAAGGATGATACGAAGCGGGCTGGAACGATCGGCGGATTTTCAGAATACATTCTGATCCCGAATGCGAAGAGAAATCATTCTTTGTATGCAGTGGATGCGCGCATTTCGGATAAACTGGCGAGCCTGATCGAGCCATTTACAGTCGGTTGCCGCGCAGCAAGACGTGGCATGATTCCGGACGCGAATGGATCAAAGCGTTACATTGCGGGACAGAATGCCGTTGTGTTCGGCTGCGGCACGATCGGTATTGCGGCAGCAGTTGCATTCCGGCATTTTGGAATGGATAAGGCTATCCGCACCGCAAGTGATGTGGAACATTCCGGAAATGTAGTGATCAAATTTGAAAGTTAGTATTTTATTTCAGGCGCGAAGTACCGGAATCCGAAGTCTGATAATGGCTTTGGCGGAACTTACGTGGCGTCTGCGCGGTCGCTTCCTTGAAGCAGGCGGTAAAATAGCTTTGCGAGGAAAAGTTTAAGTATTCTGCGATGTCGGAAGGCTATTCGCAACGGTTCGGTCTGGCGTATGTGGATTACCGGACAGGCGAGCGCATCTTAAAGGATTCCGCAAAATGGTACCGGAAAGTGATCGCAAAGAATGAGGTATAGAATCGCTTATTGTATCAAAGAAAAATCAATGTAAAATCGGCAGAAAAAATTGACATTGTTTAAGCGAAAAGGCTATAATAGACCATATTAAAAAAGCATGAATATTGAGCAAAGCAGCTGAAAGACTGTGACGCAAAGCTATAGGGTCTGTAAAATGATAGCCAGTTGCATAAAGGAAGGCAGGGAATGCTACCATTGTATGATGGGGCGTTGCCTGCCTTTTTTATGCAGGACAGACTACGAAAATAGAAGCAGGAAAAAGGGGCAGACGCGATGACTCGGGCAAGACAAAAGCAGGAGAATGAGACGAGCCGCTCGAAATTCGAGCACGCTCAGAGAAGTTTTATAAAATTGGAAGTGAAAGTAAATGCGTAACGCAAAGAAAAAGTATATTATTCCGATCATTGTGTTTCTGCTTGGTGTATGTGCACTTGCCGCTACGATATATGGCATTGAGCGTGAGCAGCAGACACAGAACATGACCAAGGCGAGACTCAATGCAATGACTTATGCGGAGAGAATGAAAGCGGATATTATGGAAGGAATCGGGATTACCGATACGCTGCAGCAGATTCTGATCAGCGAAGATGGCAAAATCAATCACTTTGACAAAGTGGCAGGAGATATGCTGACCGATTCCATTCAAAGTATTCAGATTGCACCGGATGGTGTGGTGACGGATATTTATCCGGAAACCGGAAACGAGGCCGGTAAAATAGATCTGATTCATGACAAAGACCGAGGAGAAATCTCGCGTTATGCAAGAGACAATCATACTTTGATTCTGCAGGAATCGTTTCAATTAAAGCAGGGCGGTTCCGGAATTGCCATCCGTAACCCAGCGTATCTTGAGGATGAGAACGGGAAGGAATATTTCTGGGGATTTACGATTGTGATTATTCGAGTGCCGGATATTTTTTCTGATTCGGTGAAGGCATTGTCCAATTTTGGTTATCAGTACAGAGTTTCGAAGACGGTTGCACCGTGGAACAAGACCTACAAAGAGGTATACAGTTCGGGAGGTGAGCTGGATCATCCGGAAGCTTACACCTTTAATATGGGAGGCGAACTCTGGAAGCTTGAGATTATGCCAAAGAATGGATGGGTGAACAATCATTATTTGGTGGTTGTGACTTGTGGAGGTGCTTTGATTGTGCTTCTTCTCACCGGACTTACGGCGGCTCTGTTAAACCTTGATGAACACCGAAGAAATTTAAAAAGGCTTGCGATCACAGACTCCCTGACCGGAATTTATAACCGGCAGGGATTTGAGGAGTTGGTTGAGCAGTATATGAAGCAGAATCCGACAAAACACTGTATCATTGCGCTGCTTGATGTGGACGATTTTAAGCTGATCAATGATATTTATGGGCACGCAGCGGGAGACAAAGCATTGCAGTGTCTGGTAGAAAGTATGCAGCGCTTTTTCCGTGAAAAAGCAGTGCTGGGAAGAAACGGCGGAGATGAATTCTGTATTTTCCTGCCAGATTGTTCCTATGAAGAGATCAAGGAACTGATACAGGAGTTTACGAAGATGCCGAAGTGTTTCTCCTATAAAGAGGAGGAGCATACGTTTTGCATTTCGCTCGGATATGCGGAGTATCCGGTGTATGCGAAGGATCGTGCGCAGTTGATGTATTATGCGGATGTTGCACTATATGAGGTGAAGCTTCGCGGCAAAAATGGTTGTATGGCTTACCGGGAGGGCTTACGGCTGGAAAATCGCAAGCAGCTTGGCTTTGCACTCAAGGATGTCTCGGAGAATTTGCCGGGCGCGTTTATAATCTATAAGGCGGACAAGATAGATGATGAAATCTTTTTTGTCAACAGTGAGTTGATTCGTCTGACGGGTTGTAAGACGATGGATGAGATGTTTCAGTATACGAAGAGAAGTTTTCGCAATCTGATCCGTGAGGACGAGCAGGAGGCAACAGAGAACAGTATCTGGGAACAGATCGAAGGCGGTCATTCCAATGATTATATTCATTTTCATATGCGCAGAGCGGACGGGACGTTTCTTCCGGTGCTGAATCATGGAAGAATTGTGGACAGCAACCGGTACGGAAGCGTGTTTTATGTCATCATCATGGATTGGGAATCCATGCAGAGACATTATAGTGATAAAGTTGATTTTGTCAGGAAGTGATGACAGCATTTCCAATGAGCGTGAAGGTACAAGAACTTGTATTTTCACGCTTTTTTCTTCCATATCAAGTTGTTGTTACAATTTGCGGAATATGGTAAAATATTAAAATAATTATAGCATACGGGGAAGGAAGCGTCATATGAAAAACAAAGATTCAAAAGCAAGGATGCAGGTAATTTTTGGGGTGCTTTTATTTGCCTTCGTTATGAGTACAGAGTTGTATGCAATGATCAATTACTCGAAGATGTATCTCGTGATTGCGGGACTTGCGGTAATTGATCTTGTATGTCTTTACGTGGTGATCAACGGATTGTTCGCTTTACGTGAAATGAAGGACGCTCGTAATGAGGAGCAGTATGACAGCGTTTTCAAATCGGAAAAGGCATCGTATCTGATGTTAAAAAAGTATTTTGAGGAGATTGAGGACAAACTCAATTACCTTGAGAAAGCTGCAAAGGTTCCGACCGAGGAGATCGTGAATGCGCAGAAGGGTATCGCGAAGGTGATCATCAACCGAAACCGTGAGAATACCGAGGCGCTCATTAATTCCAATGAGCAGGTCATGGAACAGTTTACGGAGTGCAGCAGTACGATCGCGGATATTACGAAGCTTCTGTCTGCTTATAAGGATGAAATCGTATCGGAGCAGAAGAAGACAGAGGAAGTGAATGAGCAGAGTATTCAGGTGAAGATGCAGGATCTGCTGCTCCAGATGAAGGATATGGAGCTGCGCTTGAATCAGGCAATCAACCAGATACAGAAAGTGAACTATCAGCAGCCGATGGTTGCACCGACGTATATACAGCAGCCACAGGTAAATGTTGCGCAGCCGGAAGAGAAGCCGGTGGAAAATGTGCAGCCTGCGATTAAGGCTGCAGAGAAGGTTGAGTCTGAGATTCCGGTAGTAGCGGAGGATACAATTTCTAAGATGGATGAACCGCTTGAAGCAGAGGCAGTATCGGAATCGGATCTTGGAGTTGATATGTCGGTACTTGAGAATTCAGATGAAGTGGGCTCGCTCGATGTTGCTTCTGATATGGGAAGTCTGGATGTACCGGATTCACTGGATGTGGATGCATCTGGTCTTGACATTCCGGACGATCTCAACCCGGATGCGGTCGATCTTGCGGCAGCAGAGGATGCGTTGGCAGACTTAGAGATTCCTGAAGTAAATGAGGAACCGGCGATCACAACCAGGCAGACATCAGAACCGGAGCCGGTCGTAGAGGCATCCGTGCCGGTAGAGCCGGAACCAATTGTAGAGGAGCCGGTGGTAGAAGAGAAGCCGCCGATGCCTGACTTATCGGATCCGAATAAGAAGATGAGCCCGGATGAGATTGCTGCATTGTTTGCAAACATGTCCGGAGATGCGCCAAAAGAAGAAGTCAAGGAAGAACCAAAACCGGTGGAGCCGGAACCAGCCGTAGAGGAGCCGGTGGTAGAAGAGAAGCCACCGATGCCGGATCTCTCTGACCCGAATAAAACCATGAGTCCGGACGAGATTGCTGCGTTGTTCGCGAACATGTCCGACGATGCACCGAAGCAGGAAGACAAACCGGTAGAGCCGGAACCAATCGTAGAGGAACCAGCGGCAGAAGAGAAGCCACCGATGCCGGATCTCTCTGATCCGAACAAGACACTCAGCCCGGATGAAATTGCTGCACTATTTGCGAATATGCAGTAAATATAATAGATACATAAAAAGCGCGTGGACTACACTGTTAAGTGTATTTCCACGCGTTTTCTCATAGGTTTATCGTGCACGCATCAATCTATCAACAACTACAATTTCATCACTTCCCAAAAAGTCAATCGGTCGCAATTGATTTAATGATCTGTACCACCGTCTCCATCGCTTCGACAGAAATATGTTCATAAGGTCCATGGAATCCATATCCACCAGTTCCAAGGTTCGGACAAGGCAATCCCATAAAGGAAAGTCTTGCACCATCTGTACCGCCACGCACCGGTCGAGAGATTGGTTCGAGTCCGGCTTTGCGGATTGCATTCTGTGCGCGCTCGATCACATCCATATGCTGCTCGATTACAGAGAGCATATTTTCATAGGAATGTGTGATGGTAAGTTCAACGGTTCCTGCTCCATATTCCTGATTGATCTCAACCTCAATTGTGCGGAGCAGATTCAGTCGTGATTCAAAAATATCCTTATCATGATCACGGACGATGAAAGAAAGTCTTGCCTCGGCAACATCGCCACTCATGTCGGTCAGATGGTAGAAGCCTTCGCGTTCTGCAGTGTGTGCCGGAGTCTCTGACTTTGGAAGGCGGGAGACAATTTCGGTTGCAAGGAGAGCCGCATTGACCATGATATCTTTTGCTTCGCCCGGATGTACATTGACACCGTGAATGACAAAGTCGGCACTTGCTGCGTTGAAATTTTCGTAAGCAACCTCACCTTCATAATCACCGTCTACCGTGTAGGCATATTCGGCTTTAAAATAATCCAGGTCAAACAGATCCGCACCTGCACCGATCTCTTCATCCGGGGTAAAACCAACCCAGATATCACCGTGTGGAGTTCCTTCCGCGATCAACTGTTCCAAAGCGGTCATGATTTCGGCAACGCCCGCCTTGTCATCTGCGCCGAGAAGTGTTGTTCCGTCGGTGGTGATCAGCGTGCGACCAGTGAGCGACTTAAGTGTCGGAAAATCCGATACTTTAAGATAGGTGTTACTTCCTTTTAATAGGATATCTTTGCCATCATAGTTCTCAATAATCTGTGGTTTCACATTTTCTCCGGAGTAATCCGGTGCAGTATCCATATGTGCGATAAAACCGATTGCCTTACGATCCTCCATGCCGGGTGTAGCCGGAAGCAATCCGTATACATAACAGTGTTCGGTCAGGGTAACACGTTCGAGTCCAAGACTTTTCAGTTCCTGCTCTAATTCCTTTCCCAAAACAAACTCACGCTCACTGCTCGGTGTCACGGAAGACTCCTCATCGGACGTGGTCCAAAAAGCGACATATTTTAATAATCGATCCTGTACTTTTGCCATAAAATTGTTCCTTTCGCATGTGCAATTAAAAAAATTGAAAAAAATTGAAAAAAGTGCTTGCATTTCTCCAATTCCTATTATATAATAACTCTTGTCTTAAGGAAAGACAACAAAAACAAAGCAAATAAGCGCGATTAGCTCAGCTGGCAGAGCACCTGACTCTTAATCAGGGTGTCCAGGGTTCGAACCCCTGATCGCGCACTAACAAAGTCTTATCTCGATGAGATGTTGCAAAAGAACTCTTGACGAACAAAGTGATTCGTTGGGGGTTTTTTTATTGCATATGGTTAAAAACAGAAGCTGTCTCTGCATTTCGCAGAGATGGCTTTTTGACAATATGAGATAAATAAGAATAAGACGATACTTGCCTAATGTTTATAAGTTTCGTATACTGAAGAAAATAGGAATGGAAATTGTCTATATTGGTCAGAGGGTAGAAATTTAGTATTGTGGAATGACCGATGAATCAAAGAATGGGGGATTTGTTCATGGGTATGGAATACGAGACGGCAAAAGCAGTCATGGAAGAGGTTGCGCGTGTAGTGACGGGTAAGGATGACTGCATCAAGAAGGCATTTGCGGCGATTCTTGCCGGAGGACACATTCTCATCGAGGATGTGCCGGGAGTGGGCAAGACGACGCTGGCGGTCGCTTTTTCCAAGGTAATGGGGCTGGAGAATCATAGAGTACAGTTTACGCCGGATGTGCTGCCGGCGGATATTCTTGGATTTAATATGTATCGGAAGGAGACGGGGGATTTTGTATATTATCCGGGAACGATCATGTGCAATCTGTTCCTGGCGGATGAGATCAACCGCACTTCACCGAAGACGCAGTCCGCGCTTCTTGAGGTCATGGAGGAGAGCAGAGTGACGGTAGATGGTGTGAGCCGCGAGGTACCGAAGCCGTTTATTGTGATGGCGACGCAGAATCCGAAGGGAAGTGCCGGAACGCAGCTTCTTCCGGAATCGCAGCTCGATCGTTTTATGATCTGTATGAGTATGGGTTATCCGGATGTCAAAAGCGAGATCGCGATTGCGCGTGGCAGGAGCAGTTCTGCAAATATGGTGGAACTTCAGCCTGTGATCGGAGCGCAGGAGCTTGAGGCTTTGTGCGGCATGGTCGAGGACGTGTATATGAGCGAGTCGATCTATACGTATATTGTTGCGCTGGTGGGAAAAACGCGTGAAAATAGTTACATCGAACTGGGGGTCAGCCCGCGAGGTACGATCGCCTGTGTGCGTATGGCAAAGGCGTGGGCTTTTCTGCAGGGGCGTAATTATGTAATGCCGGAGGATGTGGCAGACATCTTTTTGGATATTGCAAAGCATAGAATCGTACTGAACACGAAAGCGCGTGTGACACATATGACGGAGGAAGCGATCCTGTCGGAGATCCTTTCCGTGACAAAGCAGCCGGCATCTTATATGGAGAAGTCAGAGTATCGTGGTTAGTTTTATCGTTGGGGGAATTGTGACACTTGTCACGTTTTATATTGCGTTGATCTATGCGAGTGAATCAATCGTTCTGCTTGGGTTTGCCGAAGCAGTTCTTTTGGTGCTCGCATTTCTTTTTCTGGTGTGGCGAAAGCGTTGTATCAGTGCAGAAATCGATTCGCCGATGACGGTCGCAGAAGCAGGGGATGAGATTCCGGTTGTGCTTCGCGTGCATTACCGCGGAAAGTTTGTGTGTACGAGAGTCCGTTACCGGTTGATCTGTAACAACCGATTCTTTGCTATAAGAAAAAAGTCGTATAAATTGGGGGATGCAGTCTACCCGGGTGATAATGAGTATGCATATTCGGTATTGGTGCCATATGCAGGGAATTATGAGTTTGAGCTTTGCAGCATAAGATTCTATGATCTTACGGGTCTTTTCTCTATGACGAAGCGTGTGGAGGGCAGCTCGCAGATTCAGGTGCTGCCGCAGGTGACAAGTGTCGGAATCCGTATTTCAGAGCGGACACGCAATTTTTTCGGGGATGCGGACGTGTACGATGATTTCCATCCAGGTGATGATGCGAGTGAGATTTTTGATATTCGCGAGTTTCAGGCGGGAGACCGCATTCAGAATATTCACTGGAAGTTGTCTGCCAAGTCGGAGGAACTTCTGGTGCGCCAGGACAGTCAGGCGCTGGCTTGTCCGGTGGTACTGCTTCTGGATCGGGATGCGGCGGGAGTCAGAGGACAGGATGAGGTAGAGCTTTATCTGGAAGCTGTAGCGAGTCTTTCATTCTCGCTGATGGATGCAGCTTGTCCACATTTTGCGGCATGGTATAGTGGAGAACGTGGGGATATTGTAAGAATCCGCGTGGATAATGAGGAAAGTTTCTATATTTTTATGTGCGCATATCTTGCGGATTGCCTGGGAACAGCGCCTTTAGCGATAAAAGAGTTATATACACAAAAATATCGTGAGGATCATGCGCTTTTCCACATTCAGATTGTGGATAAGAAGCTTTTGTTGAATGAACAGGAATTGACAGAGATGCGCGGAAACGAGTGGAAAGCGATTGCGGAGAAACTGGAGATTGTACTATGAGGGAGAAGGAGAACATTCGTACAACGGAATACACGTTTTCGGAGTGCTTTATGCGCCTGATCCGATCCCTTGTGGCAACGGAGCTTCTGCTGTATGGCGTACGTCTTATTTTGAACAGTGCCTTTGAACATTGGGTGCTGTCCCAAGAAGCACTTCGCTGGATACAGCTTTTGGTAGTTGTTACGGTGGCTGTCAATGAACTGATTCCGCTTCTTGGAAGACGATATATGGTGAAGATCCGTGTGCTACTTGAGATGCTACTGTTAGGGTGGATCGGCTGGAGGAGCTGGCATATCAGAGAAGCATTGTGGACAAGTTTCCACGCATGGTTTGATGATTATCTGCCATATTGGAATGCCTATCATGATACCGGTTTTTATCCGTACAATGATGGCTCGGAATTGGGGTATGCATTGGCGTTTACGGTTTTACTTGTCACGCTTTGTATGATCATTCTGCGGTATGTCAGTGAATGTCGCATTTTCCTGTTATTGCCGAATCTGGCTGCGGTCGGATCGGCATTGCTTGTGAATGTAAGACCGGATGCAAAGTCGCTTCTGGTTTCGTTTGCCGGAGTGCTTTTGCTCTATTCCGGTGGATGGGAAGCCGGTAAGGCACAGATCCGATCGAGAATCGGAAGGCAGAAGCGCGTCGGTAAGAGGATCGTATGGCAGTTTGCAGCGCTCGGAGCGTCGGTTATGGTTGCGGGAATTCTTGTTGCCCTGATTCCAATCGGTTTCGGAGGCAAAGCGGATCAGCTTACGGAATATGGACCGTCGTTTCTTGAATTCCAGTACAGGATCGAGGATACGGCGATGTCTCTTGCGGGGATTGGATCGAAGTCTTCTTATGATAAGAATAAGGCAACACTGGACAACGATAAGCCGGAATATAGTGATGAGACGATAGTGACAATCTCTTGTGATCAGCAGCCACAGGGAAATTTGTATATGAAAACGTTTTGCAGTGCAGACTATGAGGACGGAACATGGAATGCGCCGGATCATTCTTATGAGACCGAAGCGAAGGATCATCTTATTGACAGCTCCGGTTTCGCGGAACTGCTTCAACAGATGACGTATAAGAAGATGAGTCGGGATTCGGTAGCGGCGTTGCTTGCCGCAGAGTACGGTCAGGTCGAGGGAAAAATGCAGATTGCTTATGAAAATCCGCGCAGTCATTCGGCGTTGCTTCCGTATTTCTGGAATCCTTCCAGCAGCGATGCTTCCCTGCAGATGTATAAGGATGCCGTATGGCGCAAGGGAAAGGAACCGTCGGTCGAATTTACACAGTGGCTGATTCCGGCAAGCAGGATGCTGGGATATGATGGACTTTATGATGACACCGGAGATAAGGCGTATGAGGATGGCGAGGCATGGTATCGCAACTATGTGTTGACGCATGACAGGAATGGAACTTCGGAAGTCCCTATGATCGATAACTATAAGGATCGAGTGACGTATGCCCTGCAGGATAGCGGTCAGCTTTCAGGAGATGAGAGCGAGAATACCTGTGACCGGGTGAAAGAGGCTTTGGCAGCGTGGGAAACTTTTCTGAATGCATCCTATGGGTCAGATCAGGATACTGGGAAGTACGAAAGTTATACAACGGATCTGGCGCGGAACGAGGTTGCGCGTGAAGTGAGAAATCAGCTATTTTCCGACACAGAGTATAATCTTTATCTGGATGATCTACCGGCAGGAATGGATCCAATCGAGTACTTCCTGCGCACGAGCAAGGAAGGCTACTGTATGCATTATGCCAGTGCTGCGACATTGATTCTGCAGGAATTGGGAGTCCCGGCACGCTATGCATCCGGTTTCGTAGTGAAACCGGGAAATTTTAAGAGTGAAGGCGGGGAATCTGACCAGCCTTTCTATGTGGCGGCCGTGAAAGATTACTGTGCGCATGCATGGGTGGAAATCTATATGGACGATATCGGATGGGTGCCGTATGAGATGACACCCGGCTATACGGCAAAGAGTGATTCGTTTCCGACTGACGGAAGGCAGGATGATCAATTAAAGCAAAGGCATGAGGAGCGCAGACAGGAGAGATTGCAGCAGGAAGCGAGTGAACAGCCATCCGAAACGACCCAGCCAGGCGAGACCGAGACACAAACAAATACACAGACAACACAGAAAAAGGAGACGCAATCAGGAACCGAGACGGGAGTTACGAGGCAGCAGAATCGTGGCAAAGGATTCGGAAAAGTTCTTTTGATCATTTGCCTATGTATTCTTCTTGCAGGATTTGTCTTCTATGGAAGTTATCGGTTCGTTGTCAGTTACAGACAGCGCCTAGTGAAGGAACTGAAAGCGAAGCGCAACCGTAATGCGGTAAAGCGGATCAACCGGCGTATTTACCGGGGGTTGATGAAGGGGCGCCCAATGAATACGGCAAGTGTAATGCGCTCCAGTATGCTGGGGCTCCAAATGAGGCCGCTTACGGATGCAGAGTATGCGCAAAAGCTGGTGAAAGCATATCCTTCTGTTGCGGAAGCTGACTGGATGCGGTATATGGAGATTGTGAAGAAATGCGCTTTTTCTCACGAGGCGATCACGGATGAAGAAGCGGGATTCTGTTATAAAATTTATGAAAAAAGAAGGAAATAAAGACTTCGGATGAGAAAAATCCCATGGTGGCGATCGATATCGCTATCATGGGATTTGTGTTTGTGTAGATGCTTTATTTAGCGGGATGCGATCAGTTTGCAGATCGGATTGCCCATAGAAGAGAATTTCTCTTCGTACTCAGTCATAATGTTGCCGCGGTTCATAGCAGCATCATTGTGAAGATCCCAGGTGAAGGCATCCAGATGCCAGACGTCTGAGTTTTCGATCTCGTCGAGCGAGAACGAGAACAGATCCTGATTGTCAGTCTTGAACTCGAGACGACCGTCCGGTGTAAGAATCTGATCGTAACGTTCTAAGAACTGCTGCGAGGTCAGGCGGCGCTTTGCGTGGCGGTCCTTCGGCCACGGATCCGAGAAGTTTAAGTAAATGCGATCCACTTCGCCCAAAGCAAAAATGTCAGCGATTGTTGCTGCATCGATGCAAAGAAAGTGGACATTCGGAAGCTGCAGTTCGTCCATCTTTTGTACGGCACGGAGCAGAACACTTGTGTAGCGCTCAATGCCGATGTACTGGATATCCGGATTGGCTGCGGCAAGATCCATTAAGAAGCGTCCCTTGCCCATGCCGATCTCGATATGGATCGGTGCATCTGTGTGCAGAACTTCGTGCCAGTGTCCCTTCAGTTCGGTTGGATTTTGTATCGAATACAGGCTGGATGAAACGATTTCATCCGCGCCCGGAATGTTGCGTAATCTCATGATTTTCTCCCCTGTGGTGTGAATTATATCTACCATCGTACTATAATTTTTCGCATCAGGCAAATAAATTCTGCTGTTTGTAAAATTTTCTTGCGGGATTACGCAGGAGCGCTTATACTTTAGACAGAATATTTGCAGAAAGCATGATAATTCGAGGTAAATATAGATGAAGAAACAAAATCGATGGAAGCGGCTGCTGGCAGGTTTGTTGGCAGGGCTTTCTTTATTGCCGGCAGTACCGCAGATGGCGCAGGCGAAAGAGTATTGGCCGGATGGTGTCAGTGCCGCGTCGCCAAGTGCGATCGTGATGGAGGTCAACACCGGAACGATCCTTTATGAGAAGAAGATTCATAAGCAGTTCTATCCGGCAAGTATTACGAAGATCATGACAACACTGCTTGCAATCGAGAATTGTGATATGGATGAGATCGTTACGTTCTCAGCAGATGCAGTCTATAATAATGAAGGCGATACGTCCCATATTGCCAGAGATCTGGATGAGCAGCTTACCGTTGAACAGTGCTTGTACGGAATTATGCTGGAATCGGCCAATGAGTGTGCTTACGCGATCGCGGAGCATGTGGGGCAGAAGCTTGGCGGCGATTATCAGACGTTCATTGATCTGATGAATTCGCGGGCGAAGGAACTGGGATGTCAGGATACGCATTTTAACAACTGTAACGGACTGCCGGATGAGAATCACTATGTGAGTGCCTATGATATGGCGTTGATTTCTGCAGCAGCATACAAGAATGAGACATTCCGGATTATCACTGGTGCGCCGAGCTATACGATTCCGGCGACCAACAAGCATGATGATCCGTATTACTGTCACAACCATCACAAGATGATCTATCCGTGGCAGGGAGATTACTCACATCTGTATGATTATTGTACTGGCGGCAAGACCGGCTTCACGAAAGTGGCGGGAAGCACGTTGGTATCGTTCGCGGAGAAGGACGGAATTACACTGGTGTGTGTTGTGCTGAATGCGAATTCGCCGGATCATTACACCGATACACGCAAGTTGATGGATTATTGCTTCGAGAATTTTCAGGCACTCAACATATCGGAAAATGAAAAAAGCATCGCGGATGATAAAGAACGCAACCGCGGATTGCTGAACAATAATGATGTGTTTGTCCGACTGGACAAGGATGCATACATTATCATGCCGAAGGCGGCAAAGTTCGAGGATGCAAAGTTTGAGGAAGACAAAGAAAACCGTGGCGGAACGGTCGCAAAGCTCACATATACCTACGCGGGACGCGTGGTAGGCGGAGCGTCCATTGAGACAACAGGCGCGAAGGTAGAGGAAAATTACTTTGACCGGAAACAGGACAATACGAAGAAGGAAGAGAACGTCATCTGGATCCGTCCGGTTTATATCGTTCTTGGAATCTTAGGATGCGCGTTTTTTGTTCTTATCATTTTCCTTGTGAAACGGGTATATGACAATTTTTACCTGATTCGCCATAAGCATGAGATGCGCAGAATGGAGAAAGCGCGCTTTAAAGTAAACAATCGCAAGAAACGTTACCGAAAGAAAGACCGATTGTTTAAATAAAGATATAATCGACAATATTTGCGACAAAAAATAAAGAAAACGACAGAATATGGCGAATATTCTGTCGTTTTTATTTTGAATCGACATTGAGAAATCAACATTAAATTGTCAGACTATTTAAAATTCCAAGTAGACGATTCTTATCTTCCGTGTAGATCAGCAGTCCGTTTGAAGTCTCGACAATGGTAAGATATTTATCGCGAAAGAGTTCCGAAGTCTCCAGCAGATGGATGATATGCGTCCGTGCATACGGGGCAGCAGATAAAAAGATGGTCTCAATCTGTTCCATCGGATTGATTGTGACATCGGCCTGCCGGAAGAGATTCGTCAGTTCTTTTTCCTGTTCAAACTGGTCCGTTGTCTTATTGACGATCAGAAAGCCGTGTTCGTCCTTGGGCATATCCATCGCTTTGATCGCACGCTGCACTTGTTTGGTTAAGGCGTCGGATGCCGGGTAAAGCGATTCAAAGTAATTCATAAAATCAGAGGCACCCTTAAAGTGTTTGTTTCTTCCATGCTCTAATACTTCTGTGATCAGGATTCGTTTGATGATTCCCTCACAGGTTTCTCGGGATGGATTCTTGCGAAGTGTCGGTGATTCGTTCATGATTGCTCCTTTCTGCATAAACGACAAGAAAGACAAAATACGATGTCCTAATATCTATTATAAGACAAATAGATCAAAGAATCAATCGGAAAAAGACATCAGGTATTGTGCAAACGTTTGTTGACGCATGGCAAAAAGAGGCGTAAAATAGGAAATAAATTACCACTATATTTTTTATGGAGCGGAAAGTAAGAACAATGAACAATCGGACAAAAGCGGCGCAGCAGGCGTTGGAACAGATTACACAATTGATCGAGGAGCAGGGGGGAATTGTGAAGAAGGAGCAGTTCACGGAGCTCGGGATCGATTACCGGAGAATTCTGGATTTTGTGCAGAGTGGGGATCTGGTGCGTATCAAGAACGGATATTATACGGACCGGATCGACCGGTTTACAGAGGAGGAACTGGTTGCCAGGCTTTTTGGCGACGCCAGACTTTGTATGGAGAGCGCACTCTATGCGTATGGCTACATTTCACAGAAACCGTACGGCTGGCATCTGGCGGTAGACAAGAATACGTCGAAGTCCCGTTTTAAGATGGATTATCCGAAGATCATTCCTTACTATACGGAGCCGGAAGCGTTGGAACTCGGATCGACGGAGATTATGATCAGCGGGCAGCAGTTTCAGATTTATGACAGGGATCGTGTGATCTGTGACTGTCTCAAGTATGAGAGTAAGTTGGAGCGCGAGGTCTTTAAGGAAGCGTTGCAGTCGTACATTCGCGATTCGCAGAAGGATATTTCTGCGTTGATGGCATATGCCCGTGCGCGTAAAGTAGTCGGCAAGGTGCAGAGCATGATCGGAGTGTGGCTATGAAAGTCGGCGTGTGTGAGGCTCCGGAACTGAAGAAGCAGGGCGAGAAACTGCAGCTTTCCTTTGCGGATGCGCTCTATGGATACATGATCGAAGATGTGATGCTTCGCATTTTCGGATCGGATTATAGAGAGTATCTGTGGCTTACGAGTAAGAATGTGTTGGGGACGGAAGCATACAGGAACCGGTCGGAGAAACAGATTGGTTTTCTCTATCAGCCTGCGGCAAGGCGGATCGCGCCGGAGAAACTGTGTCCCGGACAGAAGCTGTCCGTCGCTTTGTGCAAGCATATGATGCTCGAACTTCTGGGTGGAGACAATGCGCAGCAGATCAGCTGGAGCGGAGAGGTGACAGAGAAAGAGGGAACTTTTTTTCTTCATTTGACAGGAACCTATAGGCAGATGCAGGTGCCGCTTTGTATCGTGATCCGAAGCGTTCAGGCAGAGAACCAGCGGCCGGAACAGAAGGAGATCCGCCTGTCAGTCATCGAGAACCGACACTTGTCGTATCTTGTGTATGCACCGGAGAATCTGCTGAGCCGGGATCTGTTTGAGATTGTAAATAAACTGGAACTGATCGGTGATATGGGATGTTATGACCGTGTGTATCAGACACTGCTGCACGATTCACTCAGTGGACGGTATGTGCTGGAAGAATTGAGTGGACTCAGTGAAGCATGGCCGCAGGTGCGCAAGGAGTTCAGGCTTACGCAGCTTGCTGAATATGAGTCATATGCATATATGAGAAAACGCTGGGAGAAATATGTGCGAGGTCATGGGGGCGAAACCGTGGCGTGGGCCGATGTGTTGCATCTTGTATTGGCGTTTCTAGCGCCAATCTGGCGGAGTCTCTGTAATAATGAGATCTTTTTTGACGACTGGATGCCGGAGCTTAGAAGATTTCTGGGCTAGGAACATCCATGTTAATCATAATATGTGGCGTGTTTTAATATGGAGAAATTATGATAGAACAAAAATTGAAGGCGCTTGCGCAATCGGATGTGTACCCGTTTCATATGCCGGGGCACAAGCGGCAGTTGAGCGGCTTTTTCCCGTACGGACTCGATATCACAGAAATCGAGGGATTCGACAATCTGCATCATGCCAAGGGGCTTCTTTTTGAGGCGCAGCAGTATGCAGCACAGATGTATCAGTCACGGAAGGCGTATTATCTCGTGAACGGAAGTACGTGTGGCATCCTTGCAGCGATCAGTGCCGCGACAACGAAAGGCGGCAGGATTCTGGTGGCGCGCAACTGTCACAAGGCCGTCTACAACGCCATCTATCTGCGTGGACTCAAGGCAGAGTATGTGTATCCGGTTGCGACACATTACGGAATCCAGGGACAGATCCAGGCAGCAGATGTGGAGAGGAAGCTTGTTGAAAAGCCGGATATTCAGGCAATTGTGATCACTTCGCCAACGTATGACGGACTTGTGTCGGATATCCGCGCGATTGCGGATCTGGCACATGCGCACGGAATTCCACTGATTGTGGACGAGGCGCATGGTGCGCATTTTGGACTGGATGAGGCATTCCCGGACAATGCGATCGTTCTTGGGGCGGATGCAGTCATCATGAGTGTGCACAAGACGCTTCCTGCACCGACGCAGACGGCGCTACTCCATCTGTGTTCGGATCGGATCAATGGAACGAAAGTGGAGAAGTTTCTTGGAATCTATGAGACGAGTTCCCCTTCCTATGTGCTGATGGCGGGGATTGAGGAAAGCCTGCGGCTTGCGGATGAGGCAAAAGGCGTGCAGATGAAGGAATACGTAAGGCGGCTGCAGATATTCCGTGAGAAAATGAGAAGTCTTACGATTCTTAGCGTTCCGGATCGCGCTGATTTTGCAGGAGAAGAAGCTTATGCGTACGATATTGGAAAGCTTCTGCTTGTGACCAATGGAGCAATCTCCGGTAAAGCGTTGCAGGAGAAGCTTCTTAAACAATATGGATTGCAGATGGAGATGTCGAGTGGAAATTATGTGTTGGCGATGACTTCGTTCGTGGACACCGAAGAAGGACTGGAGCGTCTGGCGGATGCGTTATTGGAGATCGATGCGACGTTGACCGTCACAGATCAGAGAGAAATGTTTTCGCCCGAGAAAATTTATCGGCAGCCGAAGAAGGCGATGGAGATCGATGAGGTGCAGGATGGGGAGAGTACAAGTGTTGCTTTTTCCGAAGCGGAAGGCAGGATCTGTGCAGACTACATTTATTTGTATCCGCCGGGAATTCCGGTGATCGTGCCGGGCGAGGTACTGGATCAGCAGACGCTCACGGTCATTGAGACATGCCAGAAAATGGAATTGGATGTGGAAGGATTGCCGCAGGCAGGGTATGTTCATGTGGTAAATAATTTTTGACACTTATATCTTTCATATACTATAATGAACTGATAGGAGAAACTTATGGGCAAGATCTACTGTGTCATGGGGAAGAGTTCCTCGGGCAAGGACAGTATTTATCATGAAATTATGGAAAAAGGCGCGCTCGGATTAAAGCCGATCATTCCCTATACGACCAGACCAATCCGGGATGGCGAACAGGATGGACGCGAGTATCATTTCTGTACAGAAGATACGGTGCAGCGGCTGCAGGACGCGGGGCGCATCATGGAACTTCGTGCCTACAATACGGTGTATGGTGTGTGGAAGTATTTTACAGTTGACGATGAGCGGATCGATTTAAGCAAGAACAATTATCTGTACATTGTGACGCTGGAAGGATATACGAAGATTCGGGAGTACTTCGGAGCAGACCGTGTTGTGCCGATCTATATTGAAGTGGAAGATGGGGAACGCCTGATGCGTGCAATCGCAAGAGAGCAGAAGCAGGATGTTCCGAAGTACGAGGAGATGTGCCGGAGATTTTTGGCAGACAGTGTCGATTTTTGTGACGAGAAGCTGGTGGAAGCAGGAGTCGTGCGTCGTTTTTCAAACAATGATTTTGTCCAGACGGTGCAGGAAGTGACTGCGTATATTGCGGATGAGATCGCGGCAGGGTGAGGAAATGCTATGGATATAAAAGTCAATGACATCAGTCAGATTGGTCAGGTGCCGGAGGCGGCAAAGACGGTTGAAGGTGACGGATCGTTTAAGTTCACACTGGCAAGCGCGATCACGGATGCGGATCTGCAGGCAAAGGTCGATGCGCTACTTTCTGATATCACGACGCAGGGCGAACTGATCGCGCGTCATATGGATATCCGTGATATGAAGAAGTATCGCGGGCTCGTTAAGGATTTTCTCAATGAGGTGGTATACCGTTCGCACAAGTTTTCGCGAGAGAATTTCCTCGACCGGAGAGGCCGGCATCGTGTGTACGGAATTATCCGTCTGGTCGATCAGAATCTCGATGAACTGGCAAGTGAGCTGGTGGAAGACGAGAAGGATCACCTTAAGATTCTGGCTAAAATCGGAGAGATCAAGGGACTGCTCCTTGATATTCTCACGTAAAAGATAACGATTCATGCAACGAATTCGCTTTTGGATCGTTACAAGATATTCAGATACAGCATTAAGATAGGAGGGACAGCTATGGCAGGTTTTAAGGATATCGTAGGAAATGAACAGATCATCGAGCACTTGCAGAATGCGATTGCCCTCGGCAAGGTATCCCACGCATATATCTTAAACGGACCGGAGAAGTCCGGTAAGATGATGATCGCGGAAGCATTTGCGATGGCTTTGCAGTGTGAAGGCGAGGGGGAACGGCCATGTTTAAATTGCCGGTCATGCAGACAGGCGATAGATCACAATCAGCCGGACATCATTTATGTCTCACATGAAAAGCCGAACACGATCGGCGTGGATGACATCCGGACACAGATTAACAATGATATTGATATTAAGCCGTACAGCAGCCGTTACAAAGTCTACATTGTGGACGAGGCGCAGAAGATGAACCAGCAGGCGCAGAATGCTTTGCTCAAGACCATCGAGGAGCCACCGGCGTATGCGGTTATCCTGCTTTTGACAACGAATGCAGACAGTTTTCTGCAGACGATCCTGTCAAGATGCATTACTTTAAATATGAAGACCGTCAAGGAAGAGGTCATCCGGGATTATCTGATGAAGCAGTATAAGATACCGGATTATCAGGCGGATGTATGTGCTGCATTTTCGCAGGGAAATGTAGGCAAAGCGATCCAGCTTGCGTCTTCGGAGGATTTCGGGGAACTGAAGGCTTCCGTGCTGCAGCTGATGAAACGTCTCGATGAGATTGATGTCTATGAGATGACGGCAGCCGTCAAGCAGATCAGCGAGTATAAACTGGTGGTGAATGACTATTTTGATCTCATGACCATCTGGTTTCGGGATGTGCTGTATATGAAGGCAACGAACGATGTAAACGGCCTGATCTTCAAGGATGAGGTCTATGACATAAAAAAACAGGCAGCTAAGAGATCGTATCAGGGAATCGAGACGATCCTTCAGGCGCTGGAGACCGCGAAGGTCCGCCTGAATGCGAACGTCAATTTCGATCTGGTAATCGAATTGCTCTTATTGACCATTAAGGAGAATTAAAATGACAAAAGTTGTAGGAATACGTTTTCAGCGCGCGGGCAAGATCTATTATTTTGATCCACTCGATTACGATCTGGAAGTCCCGATGCATGTAATTGTAGAGACTGCGCGCGGTGTTGAGATGGGAACGGTCCTGATCGCACCGAAGGAAGTGGAGGACGATCAGGTTGTTCAGCCATTGAAACCGGTCATCCGCATTGCGACGGATGAGGATGAGAAAGTGATGGAGCGCAACAAAGAAAAGCAGGCGGAAGCATTCAAGATCTGCAAAGAGAAGATTGCGAAGCATGGGCTTGAGATGAAGCTTGTTGCGGCGGAGTATACGTTTGATAATAACAAGCTTCTGTTCTATTTTACGGCAGACGGACGAATCGATTTCCGTGAACTGGTTAAGGATCTGGCTTCGGTGTTCCGTACCAGAATCGAGCTGCGCCAGATCGGTGTCCGCGATGAGACAAAGATGCTCGGCGGAATTGGAATCTGCGGAAGAGAGCTTTGCTGTAAGTCTTATCTGACAGACTTTGTTCCGGTATCGATCAAGATGGCGAAGGAACAGAACCTTTCTCTGAATCCGACAAAGATTTCCGGTGTCTGCGGAAGACTGATGTGCTGCCTCAAGAATGAGCAGGATACCTACGAATATCTGAATAGCCGTCTCCCATCGGTCGGCGATTATGTCACAACGCCAACCGGAATGCGCGGCGAGGTGCAGAGTGTCAGCGTACTGCGCCAGATTGTCAAAGTCGTTGTCGACAATGGTGAAGAGAAGGAATTACAGGAGTATTCGGTTGACGATCTGAAGTTTACACCGAGAAGAAGAAAAGATGTGCGTGTGACAGAGGAAGAGTTAAAAGAACTCGAAGGTCTGGAGGACGCAGGGGATAACACATCCGAAAAGACCGGTTCCGATAAGAATTACTCTGACAGAAAGCAGGACCGTCAAAACGATCGCCAGGGTCAGGATGGTGAGAATCGCAATCGGCGCGGAAACAAAGGCCGCAGAAATTACGATAAGCGTAGCAACCAGAACCGCGATGGACAGAATCGGGACAACCGTAACCGTCAGGAATAGGATATTTTGATGGAAGTAACATTACATGAAAATGAAAGACTGGACGAACTTCATAGAAACGGGTACAAGATCATACAGGATAAGGGGCGCTTCTGCTTCGGCATGGATGCAGTGCTCCTGTCCGGGTTTGCGCGTGTGAAGCAGGGGGAGAAGGTGCTTGACCTGGGCACCGGAACGGGCATTATCCCGATCCTGCTGGAGGCGAAGACCGATGGAGAGCATTTCACGGGTCTTGAAATCCAGCCGGAGAGTGCGGATATGGCGTCCCGCAGTGTAGCCTACAATGATCTGCAGGACAAGATCGACATCGTAGTCGGCGATATCAAAGATGCTTCGCAGCGTTTCGGAGCATCTTCTTTTGATGTTATTACCACCAACCCGCCTTATATGATCGGGCAGCATGGCATCAAGAATGATCAGGATGCCAAGGCGATCGCGCGGCACGAGATTCTGTGTGATCTGGATGACATTCTGCGTGAGAGTGCCAAGATGCTGAAACCGAGAGGACGTTTCTATATGGTACACAGGTCGTTCCGGCTGGCGGAGATCTTCAGCAAGATGATCGAATATCGTATTGAGCCGAAGCGGATGCAGCTCGTGTATCCGTTTGTGGATAAGGAGCCGAACATGGTGCTGATCGAAGGTCTGCGCGGTGGCAAGTCACGGATTACGGTTGAGAAGCCACTGATCGTGTACAAGGAACCGGGTGTGTATACCGATGAAATCTATGATATTTATGGTTACTAAGATGGAAAACAATAGCAAGTATCTACATATGGAGGAGGGATTCTCAATGAGAAAAATAATTGTATGCATAGTTGTAGGGTTTAGCATAGTAATATCATCTGTATTTTTTGTCGGTTGTCAAAAACAAAAGCAGTCATTTCCTGCTTTAAATGAATTGAAAGAAATGAGTGGAGCAGAATGTCTTGAATTATTCGAGGAATATGGCATGGTTCTGCCGGCAGAATATAAAGATCATGAGGAACAGGCAGAAAAAGATGTGGAATATATCTTGGATAACATGCAAGATGCTTCGATTCCTCAGGGAGTTATTGCCATGGACAGGACAGGAATTTATGAATTGGCAGAGCAAATTAAGCATATATTAGGAAAGTTTTCGCAATAATATAAACTGTTTATAAATATTCTCTGAAATAAAAGCCGAATGCCTTGACGCTTTCTGTTTTGCGACTTACAGTTGTATGTAATGATAAGCAATTAGGAAAGTGGGGGACATTCCATGGGTAAAGTAATCGGAATAGATCTTGGAACAACGAACAGCTGCGTCGCAGTATTGGAGAACGACCAGCCGGTTGTTATAACAAATGCAGAAGGGTCACGAACGACACCATCCGTAGTCGCATTCTCAAAAGACGGAGAGCGGCTGGTTGGAGATACCGCCAGACGTCAGGCGGCGGTCAATGTCGATCGGACCTTTTTTTCAATAAAAAGAGAGATGGGTACTAATTTTCGGGCGAAAATTGATGGAAAACAGTACACACCGCAGGAGATTTCATCGATGATTCTGCGCAAGCTTAAAAAAGATGCGGAAGCGTATCTTGGAGAAACCGTGACCGATGCAGTTATCACGGTTCCGGCATATTTTAACGATGCGCAGCGTCAGGCAACCAAGGATGCAGGACGTATTGCGGGACTGAATGTGCTTCGTATCATCAACGAGCCGACCTCTGCGGCACTTGCATATGGACTTGATCATGGACAGCCACAGAAGATTTTGGTTTATGATCTGGGTGGCGGAACTTTCGATGTCTCAATCATTGAAATCGGTGACAATCTGATCGAAGTGCTTGCCACAGCCGGAGACAACCATCTCGGTGGAGATGATTTTGATGCGCGTATTACGGATTATCTCGTGATGGAGTTCCTTCGCACGGAGCGAATTGATCTGCGCAAGGATGCGACCGCGATGCAGCGCGTCCGCGAGGAAGCAGAGAAAGCAAAGAAAGTTCTCTCCTCCTCTTCTACAACGAGCATCAACCTTCCATTTATTACAACGGTAAAAGGCGAGCCGAAACATATGGAAATGACACTGACTCGTGCTAAGTTCAATGAACTGACAAAGGATCTTGTGGAGCGCACGAGCGGTCCGGTGCAGCAGGCATTAAATGATGCCGGAATCTCGGCATCCGATCTTGGAATGGTACTTCTTGTCGGTGGATCAACGCGAATTCCGGCAGTGTATGATGAAGTTACCCGTCTGACAGGAAAGGAACCGTCAAGAAATCTCAATCCGGATGAGTGTGTCGCTTTGGGCGCAGCCGTACAGGGTGGAAAGCTTGGTGGTGCTTTGGTTGCCGGATCACAGGCGGCAGAGATCATCCTTATGGATGTAACGCCGTTGTCATTGTCAATTGAGACTGTCGGCGGAGTTGCAACGAAGATTATCGATCGCAACACAACAATCCCGACAAGATACTCGCAGGTGTTCACAACTGCCGGCAATTTCCAGACCTCTGTGGATATCAAGGTGTTGCAGGGAGAGCGGCAGTTCGCGAAAGATAACAAGCTGCTCGGACGCTTCCAGCTACGCGGTATCAAAGCCGCTCCGGCAGGTGTGCCACAGATTGAGGTTACATTCGACATTGATGCGAACGGAATTGTGCAGGTCTCTGCAAAGGATCTCGGAACCGGAAAGCATCAGGAAATCACGATCACCGCAAGTTCGAACCTCTCGGATGCAGACATCGAGCGCGCAATCCGCGAGGCCGCAGAGTACGAGGCAACCGATGGACAGCGTAAGGCGTTCATCGACAGTCGTGCCGAGGCGGACAAGCTGATTCGTCAGGTCGAGACCGCATACAAGGCGCGGAAGAAGGAACTCGACAGTTCCAACCGCCACGCGATCAAGAGCAGTCTCTCATATGTGAAGAAACTAGTCAGCCGCACCAAGCCGGGCAATGTCACAGAGGAGCAGGCAGCAGAGCTTGCCCGCGCGACCGCAGAACTGAGAAGTGCAGCAGGGGTGTTGCTGTAAAAATAAGCATAATTGTCATACGAATAACTGCCAGGTAGAGGCTTCCCTCTACCTGGTTTTTTTATGCCAATCGATCCGCGTATTTTTCATTTGCTGTTATGAAACCAATAACAAGCAAATCCGGAAATAAGTATTGCAGTCACGCATGCGTGATAGTTTATGCTTACGTGTACGGGGAAAGGTAAAGGCCTTTATGAAAAAAGTAAACGAAGTGAGCCGGTTGGCAGGAGTGAGCAAACGAACGTTGCAGTTCTATGACGACGAAGGACTGCTGCCCGCAAAACGGTCGAAAGACAATTATCGACTGTATGATGCCAGCACGCTGGAATGTCTGTGGCAGATCCTTGTGTATCGGGAGATGGGACTTGATCTCAAGGAGATCAAGCATATGCTGAGTGTTTCAGAAAAAGAGAAAACGAAATATCTGGATCAAAAAATCAAAGACATTCAGCAACAAGTTGCGTATTTAAATGATCAGATGGCATTTATGACGTATGTGCAACAGCATGGGATGCTGCCGGTTCCGTCAGAGGAGAGTGTCGAAGAGAGAACCTATGTGGAATGTATTTCGGCATTAAAGAAAATGAGAATGATAAAAAAAGAGGAGGATTAGAAATTATGAAAAGAAGAATGATCATGCTTGGTGTGGCAATCACCTTAGTTGTAGCGTTGTCTGGGTGCGGAAAAGAGAATAAGAACGCAGAGATCGGAACCGGTATCGCAGATACAGATGCTGAATGGGACGATGCAGGCGAGGATACGGTCGAGGAATTTGCCAAGGATGCAACGATTGAGGAGACCGTTTTGTATGATGAAAATGATGTTAAAATTACTGCGACCGAACTGAATTATGGAAATTATTCCGCAAATCTGGAGGTGACGATCGAGAATAACAGTGATAAGAAGTTATCCTTCGTGTCGGAATCGGTATCCTGTGCGCAAAATGCGATCAACGGATTCATGATCAGTGATGGATATGTCAATTGTGATGTTGAGTCAAAAGGTTCCACCACAGAGGAGATGTCATTTGACTACAACACACTTATGTTGTATGGAATCACAGAGATCGCGGATATCCAAATTGGTTTCTCAATGACGGATGACGACTTTAACAGCACTGATACCGGAGTATTGCAGCTGAAAACAAGCGCGGCAGACAGCTACGATTACGAGGCGGGCAGTGAGCGCTACCATAAGGCAATCACAAACAAGATCCTGCTGCAGAATTATGACCTGAAAGTCCCTTATTTCGCGGATGATGAGCTGTATTCTTCCAACGGAATCCGCCTTGTATCAGAGGTGTTTGCAGTCAATTCCAGCGATGAGCGCGCACTTCTCCTCGAAGTCAGAAATGAGACAGACAAGACCGTATATGTGCAGACATCGAACATTAAAGCGAATGACATTGAAATCTATGATTCGGACTGGTCGTATGATACGATAACGGCTGGAAATACAGCAATCGTGAACATCGGATTGGATGACATTCTGGATGCGGAAGAGTGGACTGAAAATGGCATCGACACCATCGAAAGCATCAGCATGACGATTGGAGTCGAGAACAGTGATGGTATGTTGATAACGGAAGAAAAGGAGATTACGATACCATTAAATGGCGTCGATGGAACGAAAAACGCTTCTGTGAAAAAACAGAATGATGCAGAAAAAACACAAGTAAGCGAAGAAACGACACCGAAGAAAGAGGTCGAAGCATCTGAGGCTAATGATACTGCAAGCGATCAGGTGGATCCGGATTTTAAGAAAATGATGGATTCTTATGAGGCGTTTTTCGATGAGTATGTGGAGTTCATGAAGAAATATAATAATTCAGATGATGTATTGTCGATGATGGATGATTATTCCGATTATCTCACGAAATATACGGATTACATGGACAAACTATACAACGTGGATGCAGAGAATATGTCAGAAGCGGACGCCTACTATTATGTGGAGGTGTCAACGAGAATCCTAGATAAACTAAAGGAAATAAATTAGTACCTGCAAGTTAGGAAACTATTATTCAGAAAGCCTGAAGGGTCAAATGAGACTCTTTAGGCTTTTTACATGATTGTAATTATGAATTAAGCATTAAGGAAGTGCCGGAAATATTGCATATCAAAGGTTCATTCGATATAATATGATACAAAGGTCTTTTGACTTTTGTATATAAAATGAGCGAAATGGTGAGGTGACAATATTGTCATCGAAAACATTTGGTGGAGAAAATCAGAGCATAAAACATATCGATATAGAAGGAGCACAAAATGGGAGCACAGGATAATACCGAGAAAGTATTGCGCAGTCTTCACGTACTGCTGTCAAAAAGCGAACCATATCCGAAGGAACCAAGTAAAGTTATTGTGGATAAGCAGCAGGTACTTGACCTGCTAAATGATTTGAATACATGCATATATGCGATCATGGACGAGTATGAGCTGACGAAGCGAAGCCGCGATAAGGCAGAGCGCGAGTTTCGCAAGCAGGGAGACCAGATCATATGGGATGCAAGCCGTAAGGCGGAGGACATCTACGCGGCATCCGTGATGTACATGGACGAGGCGTTGAACCGGATGCGTGATATTGTGACGGAAGCGCAGACAGATGTTGCTAAGATCTACGGAGATGTGGATGAGCAGATGAAGAAGGAGCAGCTTCGTATCAGAGAGAACCAGTCGGAACTGAAAAGTCAGCTGCAGGATCTGGTTGATACCGAGAAGTATCTGCATTTGATTGAGGAACGCAATAAGGAGATCGAGAAGGAGAAGAACGAAGGAAAGCCGGAGTTCAAGCAGGAGAAATCGATCTATGCAAACCGTCAGACGGAGATCAAGGTCAATCAGGATTATCTCGATAAGCTTGGTATGTCGGTGGTCGACGAGACCGAGAAAGAAGTTGCTACGGAGGAAGCACCGAAGCAGGAAGAGGATGACGAGGAATTAAAGCAGCTTGAAGCGGAGATCCGCGTGAATTTAGATGCCGACTATTTCCAGTGGAAAGAGGGCAAAGACGGTAAGGATAAGCAGGACAATAAGGCAAAGGACAAATCCGAGGGATTACAGAAGGTTTTTAAGAACCTGATAGGAGGACACCAGCATGACGATTCTGGTATGTGATGATGATAAAGAAATAGTAGACGCGATTGAAATCTACCTTCTTCAGGAAGGATACAAGGTAGAAAAGGCGTATGACGGTGAGCAGGCGTTAGAGATTCTTCATAATAAGAAGATCGATCTCATGGTGATCGATGTCATGATGCCGAAGCTTGATGGAATCCGCGCAACGTTCCAGGTGCGCAAGACGAGCAGCATTCCGATCATTATTCTTTCCGCGAAGACGGAGGATGCGGACAAGATTTTAGGACTTAATGTAGGTGCGGATGATTATGTGACGAAGCCCTTTAACCCGCTTGAACTGGTTGCCCGCGTGAAGTCGCAGCTTCGCAGGTATACAACACTTTCCAGCAGCGTGCAGGGAGAGACGACGTATGAAGCCGGCGGACTGGTCATCAATGATGATCTCAAGAAAGTTACGGTGGACGGAGAAGAAGTCAAGCTGACACCGATCGAGTACAATATTCTGTTACTTCTTATGAAGAACAAAGGCAAGGTCTATTCGATCAGCCAGATCTACGAGGAAATCTGGAATGAGGAAGCAATCGGAGCGGACAATACGGTTGCAGTACATATTCGTCATATCCGTGAGAAAATTGAGATCAACCCGAAGGAGCCGCGCTACCTCAAAGTTGTCTGGGGTGTTGGCTACAAGATCGAAGCGGGGGCTTAGCATCGGATGAAAGAATACTCAAACGGAATCAAAGGCGCAGCCGTTGTTATACACCAGCTTTGTTTGGTGCTGATGGTCTGCGGTCTGTACGGAATCGGTTACAATATGAGAATGCATTACAATGGACTGGGACTTCTTAGCACGCTCACGATATTTGGGCTGGTGGGAAGTTTTGTCATGCTTGCATTCCTGACCGGAATTACGGGACGTCGTTCGGCGGACGATCAGCATATCTATCTTGGTGGCGTGGACAAGATCTATACGGATGTGGAACTTGTGATCTTCATTGTATTTATCTATGCCATGCTCTATCTGTGCAAGGATATCAGAAATATGCAGTTCGAATTTGCGGGACTTCTGGTGGCAGCGGGAACGCTTGCATATATTATGGATGTCGTGTTCCTCATTATTTATCTAAGCATTGTAAGACGTGCCAAGGATAATACGCTTTTTACACACAGCCTTATCTATATTTTCATATGCTTCCTAAGAAGAGTGATTACGAGTGGAAAGAATCCGAGACTCTGCACGCGCAAGGCGCTGGAGAGATTTGAAATCCAGGAAGCGATTGAGGCAATTGCATCGGGAGCGCTCGATACGAAGCTGAATGTGGAAGAATTTCACGGACAGGAGCGGGAACTGGCAGGAGCCGTCAACAACATTCGTGCGGGATTAAGTGACGCGATCATGGACCGCATCCGCAACGAGCGTATGAAGGCGGATCTCATTACCAATGTGTCACACGACATCAAGACGCCGCTTACATCGATCGTCAATTACGTGGATCTGTTAAAACGCGAAAATCTGGAGAATGAGAATGCGCGCCATTACATCCGTATTCTTGATGAGAAGTCACAGAGACTGAAGCAGCTGACGGAAGATCTGGTTGAGGCATCGAAGATCAGTTCCGGCAATATCAAGCTGGATATTCAGACGATCGATCTGGTCGAGCTGCTTTACCAGACCGGTGGCGAGTTCAATGAACGCTTTGAGGCAAGAGATCTGACGATTGTCACGAAGCTTCCGCATAATTCGGTCATGATCAAGGCAGATGGACGCCAGTTGTATCGTGCGATTGAAAATTTATATACGAATGCGGCAAAATATGCGCTTGAGAATACAAGAGTGTATGTGGAGCTGGATGTGGATAAGGATCATGCCATCTTTACGATCAAGAATGTATCAAAGACACCTTTGGTCGCGCAGGAAGAGGGTGGTAAGGATCTGACCGCACGCTTTGTCCGGGGTGAGGAATCCCGCACAACGGAGGGAAGCGGACTGGGTCTGTCGATCGCGAAGAATCTGACGAATCTGATGGGCGGTGAGTTTGATATCACGGTGGATGGAGATCTGTTTGTTGCAACAATCACATTCCCGATTGTTAAGACGGTCTAAGCATAGAAACCGGATGCGGCTGGATGGCTCGCTAGCAGGAAAGTGTTAAAATCGTTGCTAATCGCTTGATTTACGATATAGTTATAGATATAATTTGAGATAGTAATGCGTCAGTCAGCTAAATTGTTGCGGCTGGTGTTCAATGGCACAAGGAGGAAAGAAAATGAAACTTTATGAGAACGGCGCGTATCTGATCCATGGCAAAGATGTTGTCATCAACGGACCGGAGGCTGCTGCGGAAGTGGCAGGCAAGACCGGAAAGCAGGTTACGCCAGAGGATGCTAAGAAAGAAACAATCGCTTACGGAATCCTGCAGGATCACAATACTTCCGGTAATATGGAGAAGCTGCAGATCAAATTTGATAAGCTGACTTCACATGATATCACATTCGTTGGAATTATCCAGACTGCCCGTGCGTCAGGACTTGAGAAATTCCCGATTCCATACGTTCTCACAAACTGTCATAACAGTCTTTGTGCGGTCGGCGGAACGATCAACGAAGATGACCACATGTTTGGACTGACCTGTGCCAAGAAGTACGGCGGAATCTATGTTCCACCTCATCAGGCAGTTATTCACCAGTTTGCCCGCGAAATGCTTGCAGGCGGTGGCAAGATGATCCTGGGATCCGATTCCCACACACGTTATGGTGCACTCGGAACGATGGCTGTCGGCGAAGGTGGACCGGAGCTGGTTAAGCAGCTTTTAAGCAAGACTTATGACATCGATATGCCGGGCGTTGTCGGAATCTATCTGACCGGCGAGCCGATGAAGGGCGTTGGTCCGCAGGATATCGCTTTGGCGATCATCGGAGAAGTGTTCGGCAACGGATTTGTTAAGAATAAAGTAATGGAGTTCGTAGGACCGGGCGTTGCAAACTTAAGCGTTGACTATCGTATCGGTGTGGATGTAATGACAACCGAGACTACCTGTCTGTCATCCATCTGGAGAACCGATGATAAGGTGAAGGAATTCTACGAGATCCATGGAAGAGAAGAGGATTACAAGGAATTGAATCCGGGTGAGGTTGCTTATTACGATAGCTTTATCGAGATTGATTTAAGCACGATCAAGCCAATGATCGCTATGCCTTTCCACCCGAGCAATACTTATACGATCGACGAGTTAAATGCAAACCTTATGGACATTCTCGATGACTGCGAGAAGCGTGCAGAGGTAAGCTTTGACGGAAAAGTGAAGCTTGATCTCAAGAGTAAGGTTAAGAATGGCCGTCTCTATGTAGATCAGGGAATTATCGCAGGTTGTGCCGGTGGTGGATTCGAGAACATCTGTGATGCAGCAGATATCTTAAAGGGATGCTCCATCGGTGCGGATGAGTTCACCTTGAGCGTATATCCGGCATCGACACCGATTTATATGGAACTTGTGAAGAATGGTGCTGTGGCAAATCTTCTTGCTACCGGTGCGATTGTGAAGACTGCATTCTGCGGACCGTGCTTCGGTGCAGGTGATACTCCGGCCAATAATGCTTTCTCAATCCGTCATTCCACACGTAACTTCCCGAACCGTGAAGGTTCTAAGGTACAGAACGGACAGATCTCTTCGGTTGCTCTCATGGATGCGCGTTCGATCGCCGCAACTGCTGCAAACAAGGGATTCCTGACATCTGCAGCAGATATTGATGTGAACTTCAGCAAGCCGAAGTACTTCTTCGATAAGACGATTTACGAGAACCGTGTATTTGACAGCAAGGGTGTTGCGGATCCGAGCGTTGAGATCCAGTTTGGTCCGAACATCAAGGATTGGCCGGCAATGAGCGCACTGCCTGAGAACCTTGTACTTAAAGTTGTATCTGAGATTCATGATCCGGTTACAACAACGGATGAGTTGATTCCATCCGGTGAGACTTCTTCTTATCGTTCCAACCCGCTTGGTCTTGCAGAGTTCGCACTCTCCAGAAAGGATCCGGAGTATGTCGGACGTGCAAAGGAGATCCAGAAGGCACAGAAGGCTGTGGAAGCAGGAACTTGTCCGCTTGAGGCAGTTGAAGAGTTAAAGCCGGTTATGCAGACGATCGAAGCTGCATTTGAGAATGTTGGAAAAGGCAATGTCGGATTCGGAAGCACGATTTTTGCAGTAAAGCCGGGTGACGGATCTGCGCGTGAACAGGCTGCATCCTGCCAGAAAGTACTTGGCGGCTGGGCAAATATCGCGAACGAATATGCAACAAAGAGATATCGTTCAAACCTGATCAACTGGGGTATGATTCCGTTCATTATTGATGAGGGAGACCTTCCATTCCAGAATCTGGATTACTTATTTGTACCGGGAATCCGTGAAGCAATCGCTTCCGGCAAGACCGAATTTGAAGCATATGTTGTCAAGGACGGACAGATGAAGCCGTTCACGCTCAAGATGGGTGAACTGACTCCGGACGAGAAGGATATTATTCTCAAGGGCTGCCTGATCAACTACTACAGAGGCTAGGAGGACATGGGATTGCAAGAGACAACAGACAACACAACGCAACAGGAGTTGTCGGAGCGCAAGCAAAAAGGCAGAGAACAGAATGTCTATTTAGCAAAGATCGGACTGATGGTATTTCTCACCTTTGCCTGCTGTATCCTCTTTTTCTTCATGTTGCTTCGTTACAAAGGATTTGCAGATGGATGGAATAAGATTGTAGCAGCTGCGCAGTCGATTATTATCGGACTTGTGCTTGCCTATCTTCTTAATCCGATCATGGAATTTTTTGAGACAAGATTTTATAAGCTGCTGAAGGATAAGACGAAAACGGATCAGAAAGCCAAGAAGCTTTCGAGAGGACTGGGTATTGCAGGAGCGATTCTGTTTCTCCTTGTCATTCTGGTACTGTTGATTGCAGCAATCGTACCATCCGTCATCTCCTGCATCGTGGGAGTTGTGGATACATTGCCGGGCAATGTCCAGAATTTTATAAAGCTTGTACAAGGCGGTAAACTCGGTGAGTTTGAAGTTACCGATAAGATTGGTGATATGTTGACCAATTTAGTTGATTATGTAGAGAATTGGGCAACAAAGACGCTGCTTCCGGAGGCCAAGACGTATCTGCTTCAGATTACATCCGGTGTGATCAACATTGTGAAAGCCGTCATGAATTTTGTTATCGGAATCATTGTTGCGGCATATGTTCTTATGATCAAGGAGCGTTTGATCGGACAAAGCAAGAAGGCCATCTATGCGATCTTCAAGCCTCGTCAGGGTAATATTATCATTGAGACGATGCACAAGGCAGACGAGATTTTCGGTGGATTTATCATCGGCAAGATCATTGATTCTGCAATCATCGGTGTCATCTGTTATGTCGGATGTTCGATTCTGCACATTCCGGATGCGGTGCTTGTTGCGGTTATTGTCGGTGTAACCAACATTATTCCTGTATTTGGTCCGTTTATCGGAGCTATCCCGTCACTACTGCTGGTTGTTGTCCAGAGTCCATGGCATGCATTGTATTTGTTGATTTTTATTATCATTTTACAGCAGGTGGACGGCAATATCATTGGACCGAAGATCCTTGGAAGTTCGACCGGATTGTCATCTTTCTGGGTTATGTTTGCGATCCTGATCGGAGGCGGCTTATTTGGATTCATTGGAATGCTGCTTGGAGTACCGGTTTTTGCGATGATCTATTATATCGTGCAGAGACTGGTCGATCATTCGATCAGGAAGCGTCAGCTTCCGGAGGCAACGGATGCTTATGTTGATGTGAAGAGTGTTGATCTGTCGACTGGCTCATTAGTACATTATGAGGCATCAAAATCCAAGAAAAAGAAGCATTCAAAGAGTACCGGAGAAGCCGAGAAGAAAGAAGAAAAATAATAGAAAAATGAAGTCGGAGCACTACACAAAACCGTGTGGCTGCTTCGGCTTTTTTGTCTGATTTTGTGCTATATTTTTTGACACTATTTGTAGGCTATGGTATACTAAAAATTAAATAATTGGGCTTTTTGTAAACTAATCTGAGGTGACAATCGTTGGATAAATATGAATATAATTTGAAGCTGGATCAGATGAAGTCGCTCTATGCGGAAGAGAAATATGAAGATGCAGCGGATATTGCAGATACTATTAATTGGAACAAGATCAAAAATGTGAATGCACTTGTGAAAGCGGGCGAGATTTACGAGAAGACGGAGCGTTATGAGGACAGTAGGGACGTACTCCTGATGGCGTATGACCGGTCTCCAATCGGAAGAATGATTATCTATCGTCTGGCAGAAGTGGCTGTCAAGATGGCGGATTTCGAGGCGGCGCAGGATTATTACGAGGAATTCGTACAGATTGCGCCACATGATAGTTTAAAATACGTGCTTCGCTACGATATCAAGAAGGCACAGGGAGCACCTTATACGGAACTGATTCCGATTCTTGAGGAACTTAAGGATCAGGAATACACAGAAGAATGGGCGTATGAGCTTGCATACTTATATCATAAAGCAGGTATGAGTGACAAATGTATCGATGCCTGTGATGAGTTGATTCTCTGGTTCGGTGACGGTCCTTACGTGGAGCGTGCGTTGGAGCTGAAGATGCTATATCAGCCGTTAACCAAGACGCAGGAAGAGAAGTATCGTTCTTTCCGCCAGGCAAGAGATTCAAAGGATGGCATGACGCACATCAATGTGGAGGAGATGCAGCGCGCCGGAGAGTATGCGCATGAGCCGGTAGCAATCCCACCGGTCAATATTAATCCGGAGAAATTTAATACGGTGAACCTTCAGGAAGAGATCGCAAAGGGAATGCAGCAGATTATCGATGCGACGGAGAAGGAGACCGTTACCGATACATTGGACAACATCAATAAGATGGTTGAGGAGATTCCGTATCTCAAGCTTCCGCAGGAGGAGAGTGTTCCGGTTGAACAGGATGCACCACACATTGAGACGGATGAGGAGATTGACGGTTCGCTCAAGATTAACTTCAAGGAGATGCTCGGTGAGGATTCGGACGGACAGATGAGTATGGTGACGGACGACCGGATGCAGGTGGAGCGCCAGATTACCGGACAGATCACGATCGAGGAAGTCCTTGAGGAGTGGGAGAAGACGAAGCGTGCAGCGGAAGCTGCTTTGGAAGAGGCGAATCAGCGTAAGCTTGAATCCGCGAAAGCACGTGCGCTGCAGCAGGCAGGCAATATCATGGATCGTCTGACCGGTGTGATCCCGAAGCTGGATGCCGGTGTGACACCGAGAGAATTATTAGAGGAAGAATATCTGCAGGATAAACCGGAAGATGCTGAGACTCCGGGACAGGTATTTGAGCCGACTTATCCTGCTGGAGAACCGCTTATGGAAGATGGCGGATATACACAGGAAGCGTTAGCGGATGAAGCTGTGCAGGAAGAACTTCAGGCCGAGGAATTCCTTGCGGAGGAGACACCGGTTGAGGAGAATATGACGGAGGATGCACCGGAAGAAGCAGACATGCAGATGCCACTTCCCGAGACAGAAATTCCGGTGGAGGAGCAGCCGTATGACGCAAATGTAGAAGACTTCTCCGATGAATATGTTCCAGAGGATGTACAGGAGAAAGAAGCTGAGGATGCGCAGGAAGAAATCGAGGAAGAGTCTGATGGACTCAAGGATGTTCCGATGATCGACATTCCGCAGAAGCAAGTGAAGCCGGCAGATGTTAAGGCAAAATGTCAGGCGGAGCGTGATGCGTGGAAAGACAGAACGGTTCGTATGCCGAAGATTTCCGAACCAGTGAATCTGGTGAAGGAGGAACATGAAGAGGCTGAGGCAATGCTGGAACTGACTGAGGCTGAGAAGACGATCTTTTCTTATTTTATGCCGGTCAAAGGCATGGAAGGTCAGCTGCGACAGGCATTGACCGGAGCGACACACCATCTGAAACATGATCCGACTGCTTCTACTGGTAACATGATGATCCTTGGTGGTCACGGATGTGGTAAGACAACACTTGCGACAAGTGTAATTAAAGTATTGCAGCAGGAGACCGGAAAGTTAGATGGCAAGATTGGTAAGATTCAGGCGGAGGCGTTGAATCAGAAGGATGTTGCGCAGATGCTTAAGAAGGTGGCAGGCGGATGTCTGATCATCGAGAATGCCGGAGAACTGACACGCCAGACTGCGATTACATTATCACTTCTTTTGGAACAGAACCGAAGCGGTGTCTATATCATTATTGAGGATACATCCAAGGGAATCAAGAAGGCGTTATCGCTGGATGAGGGATTTGCAAAGAAGTTTACGGAGCAGATTTCCGTACCGATTTTTACAAATGATGAGCTTGTTACGTTTGCAAGATCCTATTCAAGAGAACTTGGTTACAAGATTGATGATATGGCAGTGCTTGCACTCTATAATCGAATCAGCAATATCCAGAGACTTGATCAGGCAACAACACTGACCGAGGTAAAGGAGATTGTGGACGAGGCGATCGACCGTGAGGCTCATGGTGGTTTGAAGAAGGCAATCAGCATTCTGACTGCGAGCCGCTATACGGATGATGATCGAATTGTACTAAGAGAGAAGGATTTTGAATAGTATATAGAAGGTGGAGGAGAGTATATGAGCAATTTTACAGAGATGGACTGTTATCTGTTTGGACAGGCAACACACTATGATATTTACCGTAAAATGGGTGCCCATGTTATGACAATGAATGGGGTAAAAGGCGTTTGCTTCGACGTGTGGGCGCCGCATGCAAAGCAGGTTTATGTATTTGGAGAGTTCAACAACTGGGATGAGACATCCCATGAGATGAAGCGCGTGGATCCGGATACGATGGGGGTATATGAACTGTTCGTGCCTGGCGTTAAGGTCGGCTGTATGTACAAGTTCATTATTGTAACACAGAGTGGAGATCGTCTTTACAAGGCTGATCCGTACGCAAATTATGCGCAGCTTCGTCCTGAGACTGCATCCATCGTTACGGATATTTCAAAATTCAAATGGACGGATGATGCATGGATGAAGGCACGTGCCGCTTTGACGAAGGAGACGGTCTATGAGCAGCCGATGGCAATCTATGAAGTGCATCCGGGATCATGGATGCGTCACCCGGGTCGTGACGATGATGGATTCTACACATATCGTGAACTGGCAAAATCATTGGTTTCATATGTCAAGGAGATGGGATACACACACATTGAATTGATGGGAATCTCGGAGTATCCGTTCGATGGATCGTGGGGCTATCAGGTAACCGGTTATTATGCACCGACCTCCCGTTACGGAACGCCGGAGGATTTTGCTTACCTGATCAATGAGTGCCATAAGAAGAAGATTGGTGTCATTCTTGACTGGGTACCGGCGCATTTCCCGAAGGATGCACATGGACTTGTGGATTTTGACGGAACACCGACATACGAATATGCAGATCCTCGCAAGGGAGAGCATCCGGATTGGGGAACCAAGATCTTCGATTACAGCAAGAATGAGGTTAAGAATTTCCTGATCGGCAGTGCACTCATGTGGGTTGAAAATTATCATGTTGACGGACTTCGTGTGGATGCGGTTGCTTCTATGCTCTATCTTGATTATGGCAAGGAGAACGGTCAGTGGGTTCCGAACATTTATGGTGGCAACAAGAATCTTGAAGCAATCGAGTTCTTTAAGCATATTAATACGCTGATCCTTGGTCGTAATCCTGGAACGGTGATGATTGCGGAGGAATCTACCGCATGGCCGAAGGTTACCGGAGCGGTAGAAGAGGATGGTCTGAACTTCAGCTACAAGTGGAATATGGGCTGGATGCATGATTTCTTAGATTATATGAAGCTGGATCCGTATTTCCGCAAAGATAATCATCACAAGATGACTTTCGCGATGAGTTATAACGAGAGTGAGAAGTACATTCTCGTGCTTTCTCACGATGAGGTTGTGCATCTGAAATGTTCAATGCTCAATAAGATGCCTGGTTTAGAGGGAGATAAGTTCAAGAACCTGATGGCAGGCTACGCATTTATGATGGGACATTCCGGCAAGAAGCTGTTGTTTATGGGACAGGAATTTGCGCAGGCGCAGGAGTGGAGCGAGGCGCGTGAGCTTGACTGGTATCTTCTCGAGGATCCGAATCACAAGAAGGTACAGGATTGGGTGAAGGCATTGCTTCATCTGTATCGCAACAATCCATGCATGTATGAGCAGGATACTTCCTGGGCAGGATTTGAGTGGATCAATGCGGATGACAGGGATCGCAGCATTTTCAGTTTTGTGAGAAAAAGCAAAGATGGCAAGAATAATATGCTTTTTGTCATTAATTTTACTCCGGTGGCAAGAGATGATTATCGTGTCGGCGTGCCGAAGAATAAGACATATCGACTGGTATTAAACAGTGAAGATCCGGCATTCAACGGAACAGATACGGATCGCAAGAAAAGTTATAAAGCCACAAAGTCACCATGTGATGGAAAGAAGTATTCATTTGCTTATCCATTACCGGCATATGGCGTTGCGGTATTCAAATATTAGATAGAGTAAGAGTAGTTAAAAGGGAAAGAGTGGCATCGTTGCATCCTTGTGGTGTGCGATGCCATTCTTTTGCTATCTATGCGAAAACTCCATTCTTGCATGAAATGTCTGTCATTGGAGGGAGAGATGCAAGGCATGGACTTCACTTTGGAGGAGATGTGTCCGATATAAATTATAAGGTCACGGAAGCGCCTAAAACAAAAGCATAATTGATGAACGGAGCATGGAGGCGCCGGGTTATGCAGGAGAATTTATGCAGGTTGAGCAGACAAATCTTTGGGATAATGTAACAAAGAATTTACAGAATGATACAAATAAAGGAATTGCGGCTTACCAGGCTGCAGTGCCGGAAGAAAATACTGTATTCGGAGCGAAGCAGGAACACTACGAGCGTGTGGCGGGAGTGTCGGCTTCCGGAACGATCGATATGGCTACATACAGAAATCCATTAAAAGAGGATGAAGATACCGTAGTGGAAGAGCTGCAGAAAAAGGATGATTTAACTGCGGATGATCGCAAGAATGAGATGGCGGTTCTGTCAAACACGGTTTCTGCGGATGATCTGCAGCAGATGCAAAAGGAAGGTTTTTCCGTAAATAATACGGATAGTCATACGGTTGTTACCGTAACCGATAAGATTAAGGCAGAACTTGCCAAAGCAGGGGTAGATATCTCTGCGTACGGGGATGGTCTGACGAAGGAGCAGCTGGAGAATATTACTGGAAGTGCAGCGGTGGCGACGCAGATTGAGGCGATACTTAAGGCGAACGATCTTCCGGCGACGGATGCGAATGTGAGTGAGACCGTGGAGGCATTGGCACAGGCAGCCTCTATAACAGAAATCAGTGGCGATATGATGAGCTATCTGCTCAAGAATAATCTGGAGCCGAGTATACAGAACGTGTATAAGGCGCAGTATAGCAGTGCCAATGATTCGCAGCTGTCAGGTGGGGAAATCGATTTGTCTGAACTCGAGCCACAGATCATGCAGATTATTGAAGCTGCCGGACTCAAGGTGAATGAGAGTACACTTTCTGATGCAAAGTGGCTTCTTAAGGAACAGATTCCACTTACGGCGGAGAAACTGCAGCAATTGACGGATTTGAAGGAACTTGCAGGTCAGATGGAAGACGGATCGGTTGACTGGAACGGAATGCTGGATTCCATCGCAGATACGATCCGTATGGGAAAGCGACCGACGGAGGCTTCCATGATTACCGCGCAGCGTCAGTTGGAGGAGACACGCCTTTCTATGACAAAGGAAGCGGAGGCGACGATTGACAAGCTTGGCGTTGAGATGGATTATCAGGCGATGGAGGATACGGTCGAGGGGCTGAAGGAACAGGAACGCGCGTATTACCGTAGTCTGCTGGACAGTGCAGGAATTGAGCCGAGTGAGCAGAATATTGATACGATGGAGCAGACGCTTACGGTCTTTGATGCGTTAAAAGGCATGCCGGCTTATGTACTCGGAGCGGTGGACGCAGAGAGTTCAATTACGCAGGTTTATGATGCTGGCGCGCAAATGCAGCAGGCATTTGAGAAGGCGAATGAAAGTTACGAGACATTGATGACAGCACCGCGAAGTGATATGGGCGATTCGATGCAGAAGGCTTTTCGCAATGTAGATGCAATATTGGAGAGCATGAAGCTGGATACGAGTGCGGCAAATCAGAGAGCTGTGCGTATTCTTGCATATAACGGACTGGATATAACGGAAGAAAATATTATGTCGGTTAAGGCATTGGATGAAGAGATGCAGCATGCATTCCGGAATCTGAATCCGGCGACAACACTTGAGATGATACGAAGAGGGGAGAATCCGCTCGATATGTCGATGCAGGAGTTAAATCAGGCGGCAGAAGAGATCCAGCAGGAGACCGGGGATCAGGAACAGGAACGTTTCAGCAAATATCTGTGGAAGCTGGAACAGAACCATGCGATTTCTGAGGAGGAACGCAGCAGCTATATCGGAATCTATCGCTTGATCGCACAAGTGGAAAAGTCCGATGGTGCAGCAATTGGATCGCTTTATCATCAGGGTGCGGAAATTACGATGCGTAATCTACTGTCTGCAGTGCGAACCAGCAAGAAAGGCAGTATGGACTACAGCGTATCTGATAATTTTGACGGCGTGAGTGCAAAGGCATCCGGAACGAAGATTGATGAACAGATTGCAGCAGGTTTTCAGCAGAATTGCGTCAAAGACATTATGGAGCAGATCACTCCGGATAAACTTGCTACACTTGGAGAAGATGGCTGGATGGATCTGACACCGGAGCAGTTTGCACAGAAACTGGAAGAAATGCAGACCTCCGAGCAGGAAATGTTAGCAGATGAGGCATATGTGCAGCAACAACTTGCCATGTATGAGCAGGCAAGTGAGGTGTCGCAGGATGTCTATGCATATCTGGATCATTTTGATATGCCAAATACGATTGCCAATATTCTTGGAGTAAATGAGATGTTGCGTCACCCGAACCAGATGATGGAGACTTTGTGGAAAAAAGACTGGGGTGATAAGACATCTGTGGAAAAAGCAGCGCAGATGAAACAGCAAGTGTTTGAAGCCTTTGGCGAAGCATTAAAGAATCCGACAGAGCTTGCAGATGCGCAGGAAACACTTGCCGAGGTTGCGGAACATGTGATGGATGGTATGATCATTGAAGATCCTGAGGTTGGAACACTTGATATCCGTGCAATGCAGCTTGCGACTGCCCAGTTTAAACTTTGTGCCAAGAAGACAACGGAAGAAAGTTATATGATTCCGATACAGACTGGCGATTCGGTAACCGGTGTCTCATTGAAAATTGTGCGCGGAGAAAAGAAAAAGGGAGCAGTCGACATCCTTTTTGACAGCCCATCCATGGGCAAAGTTGCTGCTTCTTTTGAGGCGAAAAGTAATCGTATCAGCGGTATGATCGCAGTGGATGATGAAGAAACGGCGAAGATGATCCGCGAGCATCTGGATGATTTCGCAGACAAAATGAAGCAGAGTCCGGGAGTTGTGGAAGAATCCGTTGATATTCATGTTGCTTATGCAGAAAATCTCTCCCTTATGCACTATGAGATGGTGAGCATTCGCAAGGAGAGTGTAGTGGGAACGCAAGCCTCCTCTGTGCAGGGAGAGAATATGGGAACGAATGATCTGGACAATACAGGAAAGACGCAGAGTACGACAACAGAATATGAGGTACAGACCAGCCGGTTGTATCATATTGCGGAAAGCTTTATTCAGTCGATTCAGGAACTGACAAGGTAGACTGGTTTGCCAGATATTCGCATGCACCCAAATAGATAGCACGGGCGAGCTTTTCCTGATACGCTTCTGTGGTGAGATCAGATGCCTCTTTTTCATTGCTTAGGAACCCACATTCTACGATAACTGTAGGTGTGGGTGTTTTCTTTAATATGTAATAATCGTCATTGGACTTGGACACACGTGGTTTTGGAGGATCCATGATAGTATTTAAAGTATCCTGTAAAGTTGCTGCAATTACTTCTCCTTCCGGAGATTGGTCGTAGAAGAATACCTGCGGACCGGAAATAGAACTATCCGGAAAACTGTTCTGATGAATACTGATCGTCATAACAGGCATGGTTTCTGTGATTAAGGCGACACGATTTCGCATATCTTCAATTTTCATGTTTTTAGAATTTTCAGCTGCAAGCGGCTTATCATCGGTTCGTGTCAGGACAACTTTAAATCCCTTATTTTCAAATAATGTTTTTAATTTGTACACGATCGCAAGATTGATATCTTTTTCTAAGACATCGCCGCAGCCGACTTTGCCGGGATCACTTCCGCCGTGTCCGGCATCAAGCACGATACACTTTGGGGAATCCGTAGTAGATTTGGCAGAGACAAAGGCGGCACCTGCCCGTGCGAGAAGAAAAGAACTGACGAACAGACAGCAGATCATGAGAACTTCGAACTTTTTTTGCATAAATACCTCGGTTGAATGGTAACAAAAAGCCTTTTGCATTTGGCAAAAGGCTTTTGTAATCGTTAATTCAATTTATGCGGTGGGATTAGTTAATATACTTGATAATTGTATCCCAGATGCTGTTGGTTTCAAATCCGAGCTTCCAGAAGGATGCACCGGCGAGTTTGTTTTCATCAATGAGTTTTAACCGCTGTTCTGCGGAGGATGAATCTTCGAGCCATACTTTGTAGATGACATCTCCGTTTTTGAATTCGGAGTAATTCTGACCGCAGTCCTCCAGCCAGGTCTTTGTTGCATTATTGCTGGCAAGAAGCGTATCCGCAGCACGCATTCCGTAAATTTGTGAGCTTACTTCATAATCCGTATCAGCACTTTCATCCTGATTGTCAGAACTGCTTTGTGGTGTGAGAGCCCAGACTCTTGTGTAGAATGGCATGCCGAGGATGACCTGGTCGGCTGGAACTTCTGCCAGAGTGTCGGCAACTCCCTGCTTTACCCAGCTGAGGGAAGCAACGGATCCTTCTTCTTTTGATCCGGCATAATGCTCATCATATCCCATAATTACAACATAATCGGCAAAGTTTGCCTGTTCTGCACGATTGTAAAAGGAAGTATAGCTGCTCGGTACATAATTATCAACAGACAATACAATTCCGTTGTTTGCACATTTGATTGACAATTCGCGAACAAATTCGATATACGAATCGCCCACATCATCACGGTTTAAAGATTCAAAATCAAGATTGATTCCATCAAGATTGTACTGAATTGCCATTGAGACAATCTGATTGACCAGATTCTGTCGCTTGCTGGTATGCGTCAGTACTTTGGCAGAGTCGGCATCACTATTCTCAAGGTTGCTGACCAAAGCCCACACTTCGACTCCCTGGGAATGGCAGTAGTTGACGTAATCAATGCTTGCCAGATTCGCAAGATTGCCATCGTTATCGTTTAAATAGAACCAGGTTGGCGAGATAACATTGACTCCCTTGGTGCTCGCAAGAACAGAAGAAATTGCAGCATTGGCTGCTGAGTTGGTTACCTGATGCCAGACCATACATATTTTGAAATCTTTTTGAATATGAGCAAACGTATCCGGAGTATAATCACTGGTGCGGGTTTTCTCAGTAGGTGCGGAAAGTTTCTTTCCCTGTACATATCCGATGACTCCGTCTGCAGTCAATACCTTTGTCCAATTGTCGCCTGCTTCGATAATCGTGACTTCGTCCTTATCAGCAAGATCTTCAAGAATCGGACTTTTGATACCTCCCTTGAGTCGGACATGTGTGTTGCGGCTGGCGGTAGCAATTGTGTAATTGCCCCATTCGTTTGTGACGACAATGCGATTCGGTGATTCGAAGTATTCGTAAGAGAAATCAGAATACTGTTTTACAAAATCCAGATCCACATATGCAGAGTCGGAACTGGCCTTTACAATCGGTCGGCCGTAATCGACGGACGATTTTGTAATCAGATACTTAGTAGCATCAGCTTCGGCTGAGATTAAATCCTGCGGAGTTGCGTACAGAAGTATATTTTCATTGTGATCCCAATAGAAACGGGAATTGATATTATCATGTATAAAATTATAATCCAGGTAAACATGTCCGTCGATCAGTTTTCCCTGTGATTCGATGCGTTCGTTATTCAGTATAATGGCAACCTGATCGTCCGAACTTACATTATAATAAGTGTTTAGATCCTGGCGCTCCTTGCTTGGTGTATATTTGCGAATGAGAGAAGTGACTCCCATGATTGCTACAATAATTACAATCAGACCGCAAACTACTAGAATCGGTAATGCTTTCTTTTTCATGCGTAGACCTTCCTTTGTTTAATGTCAATCTCAATTCCGATTATAGCATTGTGCCTATGCAGATTCAAATAATATGAAGGAAAATTAAGAAAATTTCAAAGGACCGAAGACAGACTTGTTTCGGCCCTTTAAACTCTTTTTTCATCCAATGTGCAAATGATAAAAGTAAAGTGTGCATTGAGACTTCCTTCTATCATCCCAACAGTTTTTCAATTTTATTCGTGACCAATCATAAAAAGTTGTGACTTTATTCTAATTGTTTGGTGTATCAGGTAATAGAATCGTAAGTCCCTGATACATACCTGGCTTAAACTCAATAAGAAGCTGATCGCTACTATTTGATATCGTGATAACTATTCTCCTTTCGTCAGTTGTTCAAAAAAATAAATAAACTCGCGGTCAATGTGAAACGGATCCTTCAGAACCGGAATCGGAAATACCGGAAAGTCATATTTATGTCTGAGATGCCCAACATCAGTCTTTATTCCCCCATTACATAGAAGCTTCACCGTTGCTTTTTTAATATTAAAATTTGATAGTTGTTGGACAAAACGATCCAAAGAATCAGACTTCCAAACCGATGCATGACAGATGACAATGCGAAGATCGCATGCAAGAAATTCCCGGTATGTGCCTGGGGTTAATACACCAAAGTCGAGTACGGAATAGGTACACGGTTTACTTAGCACATCATTCAATGTTCGAATCGTGAGATTTGGATAGTAATGAACACCTTGCATTCGGAAATCGGAATCAGATTTGGATCTGATATTCAGTAATGCAATCTCATGTGTTGGATTTACTTCCAGATATCGGGTTCTTGCAAAGAAGCGGCTATGTAGGTAATTTGCCAAAGCAATACACATATGTGTTGTCCCGACGTTAGGGGCAACCCCGCACACACCTATCGTCGCAGGTGTCGGGAAAAATGGTTTTTTAAATTTAAATATAGTGATTTCCGTCCTTTCTGAAGTGATAGCCAGTGTATAAAGTCCTGCTTAGACCGATCGACATGAAATGGATCCGTATCATACGGATACGAATAGACCGGCATAGAGAACTTTCTGGCAAAAAACAGCGCGGCTTTGCGGTCACACAGATTCGCAATAATTTTCAATCGATCTCCCAGCTGTGGTAAGAAATGATCATTGATCGTTGCATCCGGCCTGTGCCAGAGTCCGCCACCACAGACATATAGGATATAATCTGCGGTTGAAAGTTCAAGGGGAGAATAGTTGTTACCATAATCCTCCACGATTATTTCTGCACTTGGCGCAGGAATGGTAATGCCTTCATCGTATTTGGGATATCCTTGAAAACATTGGTGTGAGTAATATCCGTCTTTTTCCCAGACCTGTTTCATCTGCCGGACAGCGCATCTCAAGTGATTGGTCTTGTTTTTCTCGAGATAGACTGCTGCATGGCCGATAAATCGAAGCGTGGAAACAAGCGATATTGCTACATGTGTGCATCCGCAGCCGGAGTGGCTGCCGATGACCGCAACTGTCAGTCTGAGATGCGACTCCTCCGTATTATCATTTGTATCCGCTAAGGCAGTACTTAATTGCCGGACCGTCTGATAACGGTCACTCGGATCTGCATTTTGGGTTTTGTGGATAATCGGTAGGATATTTCGGGCAATGGATGCATCGACATGTGGCAGCAGCAGACGGATGATGCGTCCGATACTGTAGATATCGGCGGCAAGTGTCGGTGGTGCCTGATGTGTCAGCTCCGGTGCAGAAAACTCTGCATTCCCGAAATGATTGAAGTCATTTCCAGAGTTGGTAATAAATGAAGCAACGCTAAAATCGATTAATTTAATCTGTAATCCACATACTATAATATGCTCAGGTTTAAGATCCTGATAGAGGATCGGGCTGGGCGATAGTGAATGCAGATACACAAAAATATCGCATAGTTGTTCACAAAATTGATAAAATAAAGCTCTGGAAATTAACGGTTGATGAAGCAGAAACTGTTCTAATGAGTCACCCTGAATATATTCTTCCACCAAATAGTAAAAAGATTCATCTTCTTCAAAATCATAAATTGTGGGGATACCAGGATGCTGAACTGTTTTTAAAACCTGTGCTTCTGATACTGCGAAGGGTGATTGTGCATCGGACTTGGGGAATACCTTAACAGCACGATCGATCCCTAAAGATTGATGTCTGGCGAGATAAACCGTTCCGTTGCTGCCGCAACCGAGTGGTTTTAGAATTTCATATCTGCCGGACAGAATAAAATTATTATTGTCTTTCATACGCTCCTTTGTGTCGGAGTCGCATCTCATGCATAAACTTATAGCACACTCATTTTTGAAATGCAAGAATTTTTTGAAAAATTTTTGATGAGTCAGACGAAGTTTATAAATTTTTAATGAGCGTAAACTTTACAAGGAGAGGGTGTTTGATTATAATAAGTGTACGATTTACAAGAGATTTTCAAGGTAAGGATGTGATTGTATGAAAATTGAAAAAGTAAACGAAAATCAGATCCGCTGCACATTGACGAAGCAGGATTTGGCGGACCGACAGATCAATTTACGTGAGCTTGCGTATGGATCTGAGAAAGCCAAAGGACTTTTCCATGATATGATAGAACAGGCCAATTATGAATTTGGCTTTGAAGCGAATGATATACCGTTGATGGTGGAAGCAATTCCATTGTCATCGGAATCTTTAATTCTTTTGATTACTAAGGTTGAATATCCGGATGAACTGGATACCAGATTCTCCCAGTTTTCGGATGCAGATGAGGAAGAATTATTCCAGGGTGCAGGAAATGCACAGAATATTCCGCAGATCAAAGGTGCAGATGATATCATCGGGCTTTTCAATAAGCTTCGTGAGAGTCAGGAAGCACAAAAGGTAAAAGAAGCTTCTCAGGAGACGAAAGAGGTGGCGCCGATTCCGGAGGTGCCGGTAGATCTGGCGAAGATGTTTGAGTTTGAGAATATGGAACAGGTGGAGCGTCTTGCCCATGTGTTGGATGGCTATTACAGCGGACGCAATGATTTGTACAAGAATGTACAGAAGAATCGCTTTTTCCTGATCATTCACAAGGACGATCATACACCGGAACAGTTTAATAAAGTGTGCAATATCATATGCGAATATGCGAGTCAGAGGCATTACAGCGCTGCAACAGAAGCGTATTTTGCAGAACATGGAAAGCGGATTACCGGTCCGAATGCGCTGCAGGTTCTTGCATCGTTATAATTTTTGGATCATAAAAAGCGGCTGCCCCATAGATGAGATTCATCTGCGGGACAGCCGCTTTTGTTACATCTTAAGCTAAATCATGCTCTAAGAAATCATTGATATCATTTACCAGGTCATCCGGCTCGATTCCGTGAACCATAGCAGCCTCGCCGATTGTCTCCATCTGGGAAGATGGGCATCCGAGACAGTGCATACCAATATTTAAAAGCATCGGTGCGATATCAGCATCAATCTGAAGAAGCTCTCCGATCATAGTATCCTTAGTTACTTTTGCCATTGGAAAAATCCTCCTTTGCAATGTATTTTAATGGTGCTATTATAATACGATTTCCCCGCAAATGCAAATTATACATCGCTTGTGGTTAAAAAAATACAAGATCCGGACGATATATTATGCAGATGAGTTGACAGGGACGGTCAAATCAAGGTGCACGGACGCACAAACCCAGCGAAAGGGAACAATATGAAAATTAATCGAAATATGTCTGCTGTAATCACAAATAAGCAGTTACTTCGTACAGAAAATAAGCTGAGTAAGTCGATGGAGCGTCTGTCGAGCGGGTACAAGATCAACCGTGCGGGTGATAATCCGGCGGGGATGGCGATCTCCAACAAGATGAAAGCACAGATCGATGCGCTTGATCAGGCAGAATCCAATGCGTCGGATGGAGAGTCGGTTCTGCGTATTGCGGATGGCGCATTGAACGAGGTGAGCAGCATTCTGCAGAGAATCCGCGAACTGAGTGTGCAGGCCGCAAATGGAACCAATTCCTACAGTGATCGCAAGAGTATGCAGGATGAGATTGACAAATTGACAGAGGAAGTCGATCGTATTTCGGCGGACACGGAGTATAATACAAAGACGCTTTTAGATGGATCATCCGATGTGCGTGTGTATTCCAAGCAGACGGAGCGCATGGATATTTCGGATCATGTCCTTCCGGGAACATATGAACTTACTGTGGATACAGCGGCGAAAGCTGCGGAATATACGATCCCGGTACCAAGCGGTGCAACAGACGGTGAAATCTATATTAACGGAATTGGTATTAAATATACTGCGGATATGGACGAGGAGGATTTCTACGAACAGCTTCGTACAACCGCGGAACAGGCGGGATGCGTGGCTACCCGTACGGATGGAGGTTATAACATCGCAACGAAGGAGTATGGTTCCAGACAGGAGCTGGAGCTGACGTTCAGTAAAGCGCTTGCGGCTGATCTTCGTGTAGATGCGGATCCAGATGTGAAGCAGGTTGAGGATAGTGACGATTTCATTATTGCGAAGAAAGGTGCAGAGGCTAAAATCACTTTGAATGTAAGTGATGATGGTTTTTCAAAGACAGCAACGGTAAATGGAGATGGTGCACGAATCAAGATTACCGATGTCGGTGGCTTTTCCATGGATTTTATGTTGAAAAATAATACGGAAGAGGATGTGAAAATCGAAGTTACAGACATAGGTGCAATGTCAATCCAGATTGGTGCAAACCAGTATCAGGATATGGATGTACGAATTCCGGAGGTTTCATCAGAGAGTCTGTACCTTGACAAAGTAGATGTAACGGTTGTCGGAGGTCCGGAAGATGCGATGAACCGACTGGATGAAGCGATTACAAAATTAAACGAGGTACGTTCGCGAATCGGAGCATTTACCAATCGTCTTGAGTATGCATCCAACAGTCTGGCAGAAACGCATGAGGATATGACGAATGCTTATTCCGGTATTCTTGATACAGATATGGCGGAGGAGATGACCGAATATACGCAACAGAATGTGCTCGAACAGGCAACGGTTTCCGTACTTGCACAGGCAAATGATCTCCCGGAAAAAGTACTTTCGCTGCTGCAGTAGGAGGGATAAAGCATGGATAATTCGTTAAAGCAGGACTTTACCCGCCGCTTAAGTCAGTGTAATTCGGGTGGAATGATCGTCATTATCTATGAGATCGGATTTGCTTATATGCACGATGCCCGCAAAGCGTATGAATCCGGTAATCATGATGAGATGAAGGCTTCCATCCGCAAGGCACAGAAGGTGCTGGACGAATTGATCGGAAGTCTGAATTTTGCATATGAGATTTCAAACAATCTCTATTCACTTTATATGTTTTGCAAGAATGAACTGGCGCGCGTTTTATATGAGAACCGTCTGGACGGGCTTGAGGAAGCCGAGAAGATCATGCGGCGCCTGTACCATTCCTTTGCGGAAGCAGCAAAAAGCGATACGAGTGCGCCGATCATGAGCAATACCCAGCAGATCTACGCAGGTATGACGTATGGTAGAAATCAGCTGAATGAAAATGATATGAATTATGATAATCAGAGAGGATTCTTGGTGTAAGAATCCTCTAATTTTTTGACACATCCAAGCAGAAATTTATAACGCATCTGGACAGCCTTGGCCTCATAAATGTAATAATCGATGAGATCCGGTTCCACAACATTTTCTAAATTGGTATACACATTCTTTAGTTCGACGGACGTCTGCTGCAGATGATCAACGAGCGTAGAATAACCATCTTCAGCAGGTTCTGCGGCCTTAAAAATCTTCATAAGATCACCTGCTTTCCAAAAAAATCTTTTTACAAGTATAAGCAAAATTTGGAAAAGATATACAAAATTTACAGAATTTTTTTGAACAAATCGCATTATTGACAATTGAAAATGACGTTTGCTATAATACGGCTTACAACAAAAGAGGTGATGCAATTGAATGTGGTGCAGGAATTAGCTGCACGTACACTGCTCGTAATCTTAGCAGCGGCGGTGGTTCAGGACTTTATGTACATGAAGATCAGTAACCGGCTGATACTCATGGGTATTCTATTTTCGCTGGCATTCGGCCTTACAACGGGAGGCCCTAAGCAAGTCATATATGTACTGGCGAATTTATCATTTCCGGTTATCGTGTTATATCTGTTATATCTCCTGGGAGTACTTGGGGCGGGAGACATCAAACTATTTTCCATTATCGGAGGATTTACAAATTTCAGATTGTTGATAAGCTGTATGTTCTTTTCTTTTGTAGCGGCAGCTGTTATTGCGGTATGCAAAATGTTATATAACCGCAACTTTTGTGGCAGTCTGCTTCGGGCAGGCACTTACTTTCGCAGCCTCCGGCAGGAGGGGATTGTGTCGTACCATAAAGAGTGGGCAGAGGACCGAAATCTCATGCATTTTTCTGTGGCGATACTGGTTGGCTACATCGTTGCGGTGGCAGTACAGGTGTTGTAATGAACGGGTATGTTCATAAGAGGAAGGAACAAATCGAGAATGTGATGTTACTGGGGAAGGCAGACATTCCAAAAGAAAAGGAGGGTTTTATGAGAAAGATTCGATTAGGTCTGTATTTGGAAGATCAGGAGTATGGGGAACGTTTTACCACCTGTCTGATGAAGCATTATCAGGACAGATTAGAGTTGCATTTGTTTACAGATGAGCAAGCGGCGGTATGTGCATGTGCCGGACTAGATGGGATGTTATTATCCGGATGGAGAGAATCGTATGAGAATATGCTGCATAAGTTGCCGATCGTTGTACTCTGCGATAGTGAAGAGGAGGAAGAATTAAAGGAAGGAGAGGTATTTTTTGTGGATAAATATCAGGAAGTAAACAAGATTGTGGATGAGATACTCCGGCACGTCGGAGAGGAGATACAGGATGTCCGGCAGAATGGCAGGATTGGTCAGAAGCTACAGTCGTTTGCGGTTTATGCACTGGCTGAGAATGAGTATCAAATGCCGTTTGCAGTAACGCTTGCGTCCATTATGAGTGAACATGAGAAGGTGCTTCTTCTGGATCTGCAGGAAAATAGTGGTTTGTCGCAATTGTTAGGAGAAGACCAGGAAGCCGGGCTTGAAGAACTGCTTGTGATGGCAGAAAGTGGAAAATACTCAAGAGCAAGGATGATGGGATGCATTGCACATGTGGATAATATTGATATCGCATGTTGTGTCTGTAACACGGAATGTCTGTGTGAGGCACAGGCAGAAAGTTATCGTAGACTTCAGCAGATGCTTATGCAGGAGATGGGGTATACGACGATCATTATGAATATGGGATCGCGATTTGTGGGGTTCTTTGAGACGCTTGCCGGATGCGATAGTATTTTTCTTATGAAAAGCCGTGGAGGCCTGGGGCAGTGGAGAGAGAAAGAATTTGCTACAGAGTTGCAGAAACATATGAATGTGGATCCGCAGGAACATATTCGCAGTGTGGAGATTCCGCGCGTTGCAGTACCAATGATTTCATGTGAGCGTCTGGTTGAGCAGTGGAAGTGGAATGAACTTGGAGACAGTCTGCGCAGGATGATGCCGGGGGTGATGGCAGTTGGATCGTAATTATACAAATGAGATCCGTGTACGTGTTCTTGAAAGGATGGATCTCTCAAGGGAGATGTCCGATGAGGAAATTGAGGAACTTATCGGAGAAGAGACTTGTCGCTGTATGCGGACAGAGAAGTTTTCCGTCAGGGAGCGTGTGAGAATTGAGCAGAAAGTGTTTAATTCTCTGCGAAAACTGGATGCCTTGCAGGAACTGATCGATGATCCGCAAGTGACAGAGATTATGGTGAATGGACCGAAACATATCTTTTACGAGAAGGATGGACAGGTATGCGAGTGGGGCGAATCATTTGAAAGTGAAGAGAAGATGCAGGATGTAATCCAGCAGATTGTCGGGCGGCATAATCGAGTAGTTAACCAATCGACACCGATTGTGGATACACGATTGATGGATGGCTCCCGTGTCAATATTGTGCTTTCACCGATTGCAATTGATGGAGCTGCAATCACAATACGAAAGTTTCCGGAGAAACCGTTTAGTATGGAGGAACTGATCCGCAGAGGTGCGATCAGTATGGAGGCGGCAGAACTGCTAGAAACTTTGGTTCATGCAAGGTACAGTATCCTGGTCTCCGGTGGAACGAGTTCCGGAAAAACAACATTTCTTAATGCATTATCGCAATATATTCCCGAGGATGAGCGAGTGATTACAATTGAAGATTCTGCGGAATTACAGATACAGGGAGTACGCAATCTGGTGCGCCTTGAGACAAGGAATTCCAATATGGAGGGAGTTGCAGCGATTACGATTCGTGATCTGATCCGATCGGCTCTTCGTATGAGACCAGACCGGATTGTGGTTGGCGAGTGTCGTGGGGCTGAAGCTTTTGATATGATCCAAAGTTTTAATACGGGTCATGATGGCGGACTCAGTACAGCGCATGGCAATTCCAGCAGAGATATATTGGGAAGACTGGAAATGATGGTACTGATGGGAATGGATTTGCCTCTTAGTGCGATCCGGCAGCAGATTGCGTCAGGGATTGACGTAATTGTGCATCTTGGAAGGCTTCCGGATAAAAGCAGACGCGTTCTTGAGATTGTAGAGCTGGATGGTATCTGCGATGGAGAGATTATGCTTTCACCACTTTATCAGTTAAAGGAATGTGAGGGTGATTGGAAGTTATGTAGTGTTGGCAGTCTGAAGCATATAGGAAAACTCAAGATGGCGGGAAAACAATATTGTGTAGAGGATCGGGTGCATATGCAGGATGATGTAAGGCTGCCAGTATCGGCTATTCCAGGAAGATAGAAAGGAGAGACAGGCAGAATGGATTACCGATTTTATCGCTTGTGTATGCAGGAAAAAGTAGTCTGCCTTGCAAAAGCAGCAGGATTTTCTGTTGTAATTGCTTATTTATTTTATCAGCATTGGATGGGACTTATCCTGACACCGATTCTTTATATTTTAATACGAAAGAGAACGATCCGGGAGAGACAGGCCGCGCGGCAGGAGCAGATTGCAACGCAGTTTTTGGATGCACTTCGCACAGTAAGTGCATCGCTTCTGGCGGGGTATTCGATGGAGAATGCGTGGAGAGAAGCCGCTCGTGAAGTCGAAAATCTGTATGGAAAGGATGCTATTTTGCTGCGGGAACTTGAGGAGATTAACAGAGCTGTAGCATTGAATATGCCAATTGAGAAACAGTTGGATCAATTTGCTGACCGAACAGGCAATACAGATATTATGAGTTTTGCCGAAGTGTTCGCATTTGCGAAAAGAAGTGGGGGAAATTTTGCGTCGATTATAGAGGAGACTTCTGAGCATATGCGGGCGCGTCATGACACGGAGCGAGAGATTCAGGTGCTTATAGCATCCCGAAAATTAGAACAACGCGTTATGAATGTGATTCCAATCTTTATATTAGCGTATTTGAAGCTTACGTCTGGAGATTTTCTATCACCTTTATATGGAAATTTATTCGGAATATGTTTTATGACCGGATGCCTTGGTGCGTATGGAGTGACGATTCTTTTGGCTGATAAGATATTGGATATTCAGATGTGAAAGGAAGAAGAAAATGTTACAAAACAAGAAAAAACTTGTTCAAATTGGGCTCATCTGTGTGTTGTTCATAGTATTGGCGGTCTATGTGGAGACGACAGAGCATAGCGTAGATGAAAACAATCGGGTAATCCGCGCGAGTCCCGGTGAGCGAGGACAGAGTCTGGAATTACAACTGGAAGCAGAGGATGTTTTTGATGGATATCATTATGAAGTTGAGATTCCGGCACAGGTTGTTACGCAAGCGGAGGCGGAGCAATATTTTGAAAAGGCGAGGCAGGAGATTGATGAGGGATTCTTTGAGCAGGGCGATTGTGCGGAGCATGTGAACCATGCGGTGAGAATGGAAAACCGGTATGCAGATCGGATGGTTTCGGCGGAATGGACCTTTGATAGTTATCAGTACATCGATATCGATGGAAAGATCCGTGAAGAGCATTTGAAGGATAATGCGATCGTACAGGCAACGGTGTTACTTACTTGTGGAGAGTACGAGCAGGAATATGTTTTTTCTTTTATGGTAGTGCCACCGGAGTTTACCAAAGAGGAGCAACTTTTGAATGATATTGAAAGTGCGGTTACTGCGGAGGGAAAAAGACAGGGAGAGACTTATTTTCAATTGCCACAAAAGGTGGATGGGGTATCGCTTAAGTGGGAGGAACCTAAACAGCATCTTTTGGTTAAAGTGTTGTTCTTTGAAATTGTTATTGTGATTTTGCTTTATTTTGTGGAACAGGAAAAGAAGAAGACAAAGGAAAAGGATCGGCAGGATCAGATGCACCTGGATTATGCTGAATTTGTCAATAAATTATTGATTTTACTTGGATCTGGGATGTCATTGAAACAGTCATTGAATCGAATTTCCGCGAGATACTTTGACAAGAGGCAGAAAAACCAGACGAAGGAAAGGTATCTGTATGAAGAACTGTTAATAACAAATCATGAGATCGAGGATGGGGAAAGTGAACGCCTTGCATATCAGAAATTTGGCGAGAGAATCGGATTGAACTGTTATAATCGGCTGATTCGTATACTGATTCAGAATTTGAGAACCGGAAGCCGGGGACTTTGTGAGTTGTTAGGACAGGAAGCTGCAGTTGCTTTGGAGGAGCGCAAGGCGCTTGCAAGAAAACTGGGAGAAGAGGCCGGAACGAAAATGCTGCTTCCGCTTATTATGATGCTGGGAATCGTGATTGCAATTATTATGGTTCCTGCAATGCAGTCATTTGCAATATGAGGAGGAAAAATTATGTTAGGATTTAAAAACTTTTTGCTGGATGAAGATGGAGTTGGCGTTGTGGAAATGGTACTGATCGTTGTCGTACTGATTGCACTTGTTTTGATTTTTAAGAATCGCTTGACATCTACTGTGAACGATATATTTGACAAGATTCAGAGTGAATCTGGAAAGGTATGATTGTAAGAAGTGAAGCAGAGAAGATATCGTGGAAGTATCACCGTTTTTGCAGCGCTTTCTATAATGTTGGTTGCTCAACTGTTGTTTACATTAATTGAAGGTGCCAGATGGTTGGAACTTCATAAAGCAAGTCAAATGAATACGGAATCTGTACTTGAATCGATATTTGCAGATTATTGTAGTCCGTTATGGGAAGAATATCATATTCTTGGAATGACAACTGACAATATGAATGGCGAGTTATCGTTTAATAATCGGGCGGCTCAGATGCGGAAACTCTCTCTTGCTAACTTAGGAGGATTAAGAGAAAAAGATTTATTCTCAGAGGGAACGAATCTGCTTCGGGCGAATGTGAATGACGTTGATATCTGTTCGTATCTTCTTATGACGGATGGTAGGGGGACTGTATTTGAGCAGGCGGTCAGTGCATATATGAAGGAAAATTTGGCATATGAGTTGGCCAAAGGTATTTATAATAATTATGAGAGTATAAAGGAATCGCAGGATCAATATGGTGATGGAAGGGATAAGATTAGTGGCGCATTAGACGCGTTGGAAGGGGCAAAAAGTGAGAAAACAAAACCATCAGAACAAAGTATGCTGAGACAGAATTTCAAAGGTGCAGGTCAAAGGATTGTAGTTCAGGCTGCAACAAGTGAACAGACAAAAAAAGTTTATCAAGAAGATAGCTCCGGTAGTAAAAAATTACAAGAAGACAATCCACTTACAACGGTAATAGAGGCACAGAAAAAAGGAATTCTGGGAATGGTTTTACCGGAGAAGGCACATTTGTCCGGGGCGGTGATTCAATCTGAGGCGTGTGTTTCAAAAAGGACACTTGCACAGGGAAATGCGGCCATTCCAAAGGAAGAAGACTGGTACGATAAGACGCTTTTCACACAATATATATGTAATTATATGTCATCTTATACAGACCCGATTCCAAATCATGCGTTGCAATATGAGATGGAATATCTGGTTGGGGGAAGGGATAATGATGCGGATAATTTACGTGTGACTGTGGATCGTTTACTGCTGATTCGGGAAGGCCTGAATATGGCCAGTATTATGTCGATGCCGAGCAAGCAGGCGGAGGCAGAAGCTCTAGCTATTGCGATGGCAGGAGCTTCTGTAAATCCTGCTATTATTGAGGCTGTGAAATATGGAATATTAGCAGCATGGGCTTATGTGGAAAGTGTGTTGGATATTCGGGCATTGTTGGATGGGGACAAAATATCTTTAATTAAAAGTGAGGCGACTTGGACCTCAACGATTGACAATTTTCCTACATTACTATCTGGATGGAGTAAGGCGAAGTCATGTGATGCAGGAGGATTGGACTACAAACAGTATATTACCTCTTTGTTATTATTTGAGAGTGGAAAAACTATGGCAATGCGAGCAATGGACGTGGAAGAGGCAACAGTTCGTACAATAGAGGGGTATCAATCATTTCGAATGGATCATGCTGTCTGTGAGATGGAGATACAGGAAACTTATGAGTGGAAACCAATTTTTATGATGTTTGTTCCTATGGTAACGGATGTCAAGGATGTATATCGGCTCATTGAACGTGCACATTACAGTTATTTTAGAGGAAAGGAGGATGTGTGAAAATGTCTTTTTGCAGTCGGTTAATTTATTTCAACCAAAACAAATCTCTCCCGAAGTATGGAAAAGCAAACTGTTGCAAAAAGGCATTTTTGCACATCCGTAGTAAGGGCTCATATACACTAGAGATGGCGGTCGTGTTGCCGCTTGTTACGGCTTTTATGGTTTCCATTCTGTTTTTCTTTCGTGTTCTTCAAGTTCAGACGCAAGTGCAGGAAGCTTTAGTATATGCGAGTCGGCAAACCGCAGCACAGGCAAGTATAGGGGATTCGTCTGCGGCACTTTTTGCGTCTGCTGAAATGCAATTCCGTAAAGAATTGCAGCAACATAAAGAATATAGACATTATGTATCAGAGAGTTCTGGTGGAGTATCTCTTCTTTTATCAGATTTCGAAGGACCGGAGATTACGCTTAGAGCAGATTATTATATTAAGCTTCCGATTACTATTTTTAAAATAAAAGGCGTGCATATGACACAAAGTAGTGTGAGTCGCAAGTGGACGGGGGATCGTGAAACGTGGACGGAAACGGATTATGTGTATGTGACAGAACATGGAACGGTGTATCATCGCAGCCGAAATTGTCGATATCTGGATCTGTCTATCCGGCCAGTAGAATATGCAGAAATTGGTGCTTTGCGGAACAAAGGCGAACATAAATACTATGCGTGCAACCAGTGCGCGGCAAAAAATAAACACCTTGGACAAGTGTATATCACAGATTATGGAGAAGTGTATCATACAAGTCTTTCATGTAGTGGCTTGAAGAGAACAGTATATTTGATTCCGATATCGGAAGTGGGGGGTAAAGGTCCTTGTTCGAAGTGTGGATGATTATAAAAGAGATTGTGCTGGTTGTCGGGTTGACTATTATGAGTATAGAAGATATTCGAAGGAAAGAAATTCGTAGAATATGGCTGATTGGATTGGGAATGACGGGAATCGTGATTGCAATTGTGGCGGGAGATATCGATGGGGTACAGTACCTGTTTCGGCTAGTGCCTGGTATCGTATGCTTTTTGGTGGCATGGGTTACAGGGGAACAGATCGGTTTTGGGGACGCATCCCTGATTTTCATTATGGGTTTGTATTGTAATGTAACAGAGTTGATCAATGTGTGTATGTTTGCATTGATATTGGCCGGAATTGTTTCACTTTTTTTAATGACAGTAGCAAAGAAATCAAAAAAATATGAATTGCCATTCATTCCATTTGTGTTTCTGGGACGGATGGTATGGCTGTTTTGTGTTTAAGCGTGTGAAGAAAATCGTTTAGGATTTTAGAAATCCGGCAGGGAGGAACATGAATAAAGATTACGATGAATGCGGAAAGAAAATGCATAATATGATGCGAAATTGCCTGGTTCAATGGCTGACAGGGAGCCAGAAGGCAAGTTATACAGTAGAAGCATCGTTTATGGTGCCTATTCTGATTGGTGCTATGGTGATTGCAATGCGCATGGGAATCGGTTGTTATGAAGAAATTCGGTTACAAAAGGAGCAAGAGAAGGTCTGTGCTATGTGGGAAGTAAAGGAATTCTATCGGTATCAGACTTTAAAGGAGATAGGTGATGATTAATCGGGAAATTGTATATCAAAGAAATGTAACAGGTAGCTTTATGAAGATTGCGGCGCCAGTAGAGGCTGGCGTGGATGAGCGCCTTCTACTACGTCGGAAATTGCCGGGCATTTTGCCGGTTGAGAAGGCTTATGTGAATGGCGGAGGACAGTATTGGTATAACATTTCCGGAAAGCAATCCTTGGATACCTATTGTAGAGTGAAAGAAATACACATGGAATTTGTAGAGCAATTGATTATCAGTGTCTGTAGCTTATTGGAACGTATGGAATGGAGCTTAATACGCACAGATTGTCTGATGCTTGATCCGGAGCTTGTGTTTGTGAACAATGCGAGTCGGGAATTTGTTTTTACGATATATCCGGGAGGAACGCAGAAGGTTGAACAGGAATTTCAGATACTGATGGAATATCTGATGAAGAAAGTTGACCATAAAGATACAGATGCAGTCCGTGCTGTGTACCAGATCTATGAGCACACATTGGAAGACGGTTATCAGATTACAGATATTCGAAGCCTGCTTTTTCGCGAGAAGAGTGGATTAAAGCAGGATGAAGAATTGAATCGTTCGTTTGTGAGCGGGAATGGAAAACAATCGATGGGGAAAATTAATCGTACAAATTTGAAAGGTGAGGTAAACCGATATGAGGATGCAGAGTATTGCTTATCGGAAATACATGAAAATACGGTAAAAAATCAGGGAGCAGAAAAAGCAAATATAGATTTTAGAAAAGGAATCAGGACCGATCATGTGCATAAAACGCACAATGGCACAAGCTTTTGGCAGGCAATGAAAGCAAAACTTGTTGCGTGGGGAATCCTGCAGGAATCACAGAATACGCAGAGTATTAATAATACAAAACTTGTGGAAGAAAAGCGTAGTAAGAAACGCGAATCGGAGGTTGTTTATCCAGACTTTGAAGAAGAGATGGAGCCGGAACCAGTACCGGAGATTCATCCGACCGTGTGCCTGACCAGTTTTAACGGACAAGCGAGAGGCGAGCTACGCTATATGGGGAATGAAGGATTTGCAGATATTATGCTTAAAGATAGCTCTATTCGGATCGGATATGGGAAAGAAGCAGATATTAGCATTAACAGGGAAACCATCAGTCAGTTTCATGCACGAATCCATAAAGAAGCGGATGGTTTTTATATAGAAGATTTAAATTCAACAAATGGTACATTTGTCAATGAGGAGCCTCTTGTATACAAGGAACAGAGAAAGCTTGCATATAATGATATTGTCCAATTTGCAGATATTCGATATCGATTCTGCTAGGAATCTATGCTATAATATCGCCTAAGAAGGGCGGTGACATTTATGAAGGAGAAAGATGTGATGACGGATAAACAATTACGTTATATTAATCGTTTGACGGTTTTTGTCAGAAAATTATTGAAATTAGTACCGCAGGAGAGAAGAGAAGAACTGGAAAATGAGTTTGATAGTATCCTTCTTGAAGTAACGCAGCCGGACGACTAGGGTCAGATGGTATGATGAAATTGACGCAGGAATAGGGTTAAGGATAGGTTTCATGAAAAAGAAATGGGTAAATGAGGCATACATTACATATATACTGGTGGCGATTAACTGTATTGTGTTTGTGATTCTTGAGATTATGGGAGATACTGAGAGTTCGGAGTTTATGGCAAGTGCAGGTGCGGTATGGCCACCGTATATTCAGGGGAAAGGTGAATACTGGAGACTCCTGACGGCAACGTTTATGCATTTTGGATTTGATCATATATTAAATAATATGCTGATCTTGATTTGTGCCGGAATTATTCTTGAGGGGGCACTCGGTCATGTAAAGTATCTGCTTTTGTATCTGATTGCGGGAATCGGAGGAAGTACATTGTCCTATTTACAGATGCTGCACAGTGGTGATTATGCGGTCGCAGCAGGGGCATCCGGAGCAATCTTTGGTATTATTGGAGCGTTGCTTTGGATTGTGATATTACATAAGGGAAGATATGAGACACTGACGGGGAAAGGACTTCTGTTTATGATCGTGATCAGCCTCTATTATGGAATCAGCAGCGGAGGCGTTGATAACTGGGGACATATCGGCGGTCTGATCATGGGATTTCTGATGGGAATCCTTCTTTATCGAAGAAAGGCAAAATCCGGGGAAAAGACTAAATATGTTGATTTTGAGGACGAAAATCCATATACTAATTAGTAGTTGATGGGTAAGGAGAATGACAGATGAAGATCAATATATACTATGGCGGAAGAGGGCTGCTTGATGATCCGACACTTTATGTGCTGAGCAGGATTGAGGATGTGTTGCGGGAACTTCGCGTATCCATTGAGCGCTACAATATATATGAGCATAAGAATGAGATTGCGACATTGCCACAGACCTTTAAAGATGCAGACGGAATTATTCTCGCAACGACTGTGGAATGGCTCGGAATCGGTGGATATATGCAGCAGTTTCTGGATGCCTGCTGGCTGTACGGTGATAAGGAGAAAATCAGTACAACCTATATGCAGCCGATCGTGATGTCAACGACATACGGGGAGAGAGAAGGAGAGTTGACTCTCTCCAATGCGTGGGAAATCTTAGGAGGCCCGCCATGTGCAGGATTATGCGGATACGTGGAAGATCTTGCGACATTCCAGATGAGTCAGGAATATAATCTGATCATTGAGAAGAAGGCGGAAAATCTATATCGCACAATTTCGCAGAAGATCAAGAGTCTTCCGACAAGTAATCAGGCAGTCAAACGCAGTGTGCTTCGCACGCAGCAACTGAATCTGACACCACAGGAGAGTGAGCAGCTTTCCAAGTATGTATCAGATGATACTTACGTAAAGCAGCAGAAAGAGGATATTGAGGAATTAGCCTCTATGTTCAAGGATATGCTTGGACAGGCACAAAGTCAGGATGAAATTCCGTTTGCGAAAGAGTTGAAAAATCATTTTATTCCAGTGGATGATTTTCAGGCAACTTATTCATTTATTATAGAAGGAACCCGTAAACCGTTGTATGTATCCATAGATCATAAGAATCTGGAGATTCATTCCGGAACGGAAGAGGACGCGGATGTGGTTGCAAAGATGAGCAATGAAGTAATGCAGTCCATTATAGACGGTCGCATGACATTTCAACGGGCATTTATGACTGGAGAGATGACGGCAAAGGGTAATTTTAAAACACTTCGCATGCTGGATCAGGTATTTGTATTTTAAGGAGGTAATATAAAATGAGAGACGACAATTGTATTTTCTGTAAACTGGCAAATGGAGATATTCCAACGAATACAGTATTTGAGGATGAGGATTTTCGTGTGATTTTGGATGCAGCACCGGAATCGAAGGGACATGCCTTGATTCTGCCGAAGCAGCATTATGCAAATATTTATGAGATTGATGAAGAAATTCTTGGTAAAGCAGCGAAACTCGCCAAGAAAGTGATCACGCATGAGACAGAGGTTCTTGGATGTGATGGATATAATCTGGTTCAGAATAATGGAGAGGTTGCAGGACAGACCGTTTTCCATTTCCATATGCACCTGATTCCAAGATATGCATCGGATCCGGCACTTCCGGAGCACACACATCTGACACTTTCTGATGATGAATTCAAAGAAATTTGCGATAAGATGAAAATGTAGACAAGAAAGGGGAATGCGAAAAACGCATTCCCCGAATCATTCATTCGTATTATTTTGTCTGACTTTCAATCAGTTTCACGATTGTTCCAATCGAGTCCATCTGACCGCTTTCGGCCATAGCTTTCACATATTTGTCACGATTATTGAATACTTCATCCACTGCAGAAAGAAGTGTCTGCTCCGTCAGTTGCTCTTCTTCAAGGACATAGGAGAATCCCTGTTTTTCAAAGGATTTGGCATTTAAAATCTGATCGCCACGGCTTGCGGCAGCAGAGAGTGGAATCAGAATATTTGGCTTGTGCAGTGCGAGTAACTCGCAGATTGCATTAGCTCCGGCACGGGAGATCGCCATATCTGCAAGAGCAAACATATCTGTCAGTTCTGCACTGGCGTATTCAAACTGTGCATAGCCGATCAGTCCCTTCAGGTGTTCGTCAAGATTTCCCTTGCCACATAAATGAATGATGTAGAATTTCTCCAATAATTCCGGAAGAACTTTGCGTACAGCATCGTTGATTACTTTGGAACCTGAGCTGCCACCAACGATAAGAAGTACCGGCTTATTGCGATCCGGGAATCCACAGTAACGGACTGCAGCATCGGCATCGCCGGAGAAAAGCTCGCGGCGGATTGGAGATCCTGTCAGGATTGCCTTGTCGGAAGGCAGATATTTCATGGTTTCCGGGAAATTACAGCATACTTTCTTGGCGCCTCGGATTGCGATGCGGTTGGCAAGACCCGGTGTAATATCTGATTCATGAATGATTGCCGGAATATGGCAATGCTTAGCGGCGAGAACAACCGGTACAGAAACAAATCCGCCTTTGGAAAATACGACATCCGGTTTAATCTTCTTTAATAAAGAAATTGCCTGGCCATATCCTTTTAATACTTTGAACGGGTCCGAAAAGTTTTTCCAGTCAAAGTAGCGTCGAAGCTTACCGGAAGAGATTCCGATGTATGGGATGTTCTGTGCTTCGATCAGTTCTTTTTCCATTCCGTTGTAGGAACCGATATATGTAATTTCATAACCGGCCTGTTGTAATGCTGGCAATAATGCGATATTAGGTGTTACGTGACCAGCAGTACCGCCTCCGGTCATCACGATTTTTTTGCTTTTTTCCATGGGATCGATATCCTCCGTTTGTTTTGTGTTATCAAATTATTTTTTGAAAGCAGCACCAGATAAACATAAGTCTGCGTGAAAAATGCAGACGTGATTTGTGCGACTCTCTACCCATATTATACTTTCGCGTGTAAATGTCAAGCTGTGTCCGTACAATGCGGCACATAAGCATTTATATGTACGCGTGTGGAAGACAGAGTGAAGCTTGTCGAAACTTGCGACCGAAAGGATATTCCGAAGCCTGTCAGGTTTTACTATAATATAGAAGAAAGATGGTTGAAAGTAACCTTTATATCATATGAAAGGATGGCGGAATTTATGAGAGAAATATGGCTTTGGATGGTGGAATATCAGAATCTGCTTGTGACGATGGGATTTGCTTTGGGACAGGTTTTTATGCTGGTAATTTTACTTGTGACAGCTATGCGTGTCCGAAGGATGAAAAAGGAGATGGACAAGACTTGTGAACAGGTAAAAAATTATCTGGATTATGTGTTGGAAAATGATGAGGATGAGATTCAGGAATCGGGTACTGCCGCAACTGTAAGAGCAAAGCGGGATGAGGAAGAAAACCGGATAATATCAACGGTTTTGCAGGAAATTTTTCCGTAAGAGAAGTTGTTGTCATAAAGAAAAAATTACATAAAGAGATGAAAAATGTAACATCTTATTTTGCATATTTTAATGAACGTGTGAGACACTCCCAAATTTGACTCAAAATAAATGGAAAAGTGGAGCATGTAACCCATATTTTGCTAAAAATTTGACAAATGCATATCTGTATGCTACAATACCTCGCGTAACAAACTTGTAACATTTGAAATAAAGTGTTTAAAAACGCAACATAAGTGTAATACTTATTGCATAAGATAGTAGCACAAAGCGTTGCGCACAATACGATACGGAGGTTCATAATGCAAATAAGTAAGAGAGTGATCGAGAGTGCCACAGTTCTTGTATTGGCATTGGCAATGGTGATCACAGCAGTTACCAGTAATGGAGTATATGCTGTAAGCGATACACAGACAGCAGAGAATACACAATTAGAGGAAAATGGTCTTGCAGGTTTTGCCGTAGCAATGAATGAATATGAAGTTGAGTCTGCAGATTATCTGGATAGCCTGATTTCTGTTGAGAAGGAAGCATCGAACATGGTTGCAGTATCAGCAGAAGATGTTTCTGCTGAGGAACAGGCAGAAGATGAGGTCGATGTTGATGTAGAGACTGTTGATGTCGAAGAGGCAGATGCAGCAGAAGAAACTCTTAGCGCAGAGGAGCAGGAGTGGCAGGATAAGCTGATGGCAGATGTAAAGGATTTCCTTTATGTTCGTGCTAAGGCAGATGCAGATTCTGATATTGTCGGAAAGCTTTATAAGGGAGATCGCGCCTTGATCAAGAAACAGGGCAGCGAGTGGACGAAGATTGCATCCGGCAGTGTGAATGGATATGTAAAGAATGAATATTGCGTATTTGGTCAGGAAGCATATGCATATGCAAAGAAACATTGTGATACCGTAGCGAAGGTTACGATCGATGGACTTCGTGTCCGCAAATCACCAGCTGAGGATGCAGGTGTTGTCAAGACGGTTGTTACCGGAGATAAATTTAAAGTAAACAAGAAAGCAAACAAGACAGATGGATGGGTAGCCATCAAGGTAGATTCCGATACCTGTTATGTGAGTGCAGATTATGTAACATTTTCTCTTGATACCGGTAAAGCGGTAACACTTGAGGAAGAGGCAGCTGCGCAGAAGGCAGAGGAAGAGAAGAAAGCAGCGGCAGCACAGGCGGCTTCAAGTTCTTCGTCTTCATCGAACGGACAGACGACCACAACTTCCACAACACAGAATACATCACTTGCGGCATCGGCTGACGAAGAGACACTTCTTGCAGCATTGGTTCAGTGTGAGGCCGGTGGTCAGGGTGTGCAGTGTATGACAGCAGTAGGCGCTGTTGTAGTAAATCGTGTTCGCAGCGGAAGTTATCCAAGTTCTATCTACAATGTCATCTATCAGAGAGGTCAGTTTGGACCGGCATCATCCGGAAGACTCGAGTCAAGACTTGCAAGCGGTGTAAGTTCCAGCGCAAGACAGGCGGCCCGCGCAGCGTTAAGCGGCAGCGATCCGACAGGTGGAGCGAAGAGTTTTAAGCTTGCATCCAGCGGTCATGCAGGTGTAGTGATCGGGCCGATCGTGTTCTACTAAAATGAAGTGAACATTTGAAATGCAATAAGAAAGGGAAAACTGTTTTTAACATGCACGCATGTAAAGGCAGCTTTCTCTTTTTTTGAATTATGTGAAGAAACGAGCAAAGATGGTACTTGCATATGACTTTGACGATTGTCACGATAACTTGAGAAACAAAACACAGATTTAGTTGTAATCACTTGACAAATGGAGTAAAATATCTTCATTGTAAACTGTGTCAGGATTTCGTAGAAAGCTTGACATGTAGCGTCAGCCCATTTGCCAAAGGCAAATTTTGCATGGACTGATGTTCCGAAAAGAGGAGGAAGCGCAATGACATTAAAGGGACGCAATTTTTTGAAGTTAATGGACTATACACCGGAGGAGATCAACTATCTGATCGATTTGTCTGCGGAGCTTAAGGAAAAGAAGCATCAGGGAATCATGCATGACAGTCTGGTTGGTAAGAACATCGCATTGATCTTTGAGAAAACGAGTACCAGAACGCGCTGTTCCTTCGAAGTAGCGGCACATGATCTCGGAATGCATGTAACTTACCTGGATCCGAGTGGATCTCAGATTGGTAAGAAGGAGAGCATTGCAGATACCGCGCGTGTGCTTGGCAGAATGTTTGATGGAATCGAGTATCGTGGATACGGTCAGGAGATCGTAGAAGAACTTGCAAAATATGCAGGAGTTCCGGTTTGGAATGGCTTGACGAATGAATTCCACCCGACACAGATGATCGCAGACATGCTGACAATTCGTGAGCATCTCGGACATCTCAAGGGTGTGAAGTTTGTATACATGGGCGATGCCCGCTATAACATGGGCAATTCTCTGATGGTAACCTGCGCGAAGCTCGGTATGAATTTTGTTGCATGTACCAACCCGAAATATTTCCCGGATAAGAAGCTTGTGGATTACTGCGTAGATGTCGCATCCGGCACAGGCGCAAGTATCACTCTGACAGATAATGTGGCGGAGGCAACCAGGGATGCAGATGTCATCTATACGGACGTATGGGTATCTATGGGTGAGCCGGACGAAGTATGGGCCGAGCGTATCAATGATCTGAAACCTTATCAGGTAAATGCAGCCGCATTTGAAAATGCAAAAGATACCGCAATCTTTATGCATTGCTTACCGGCATTTCATGATTTAAAGACAACAATCGGAAAGCAGGTATACGAGAAATTCGGTCTGTCTGAACTGGAAGTAACGGACGAAGTGTTTGAAGGACCACGCTCGGTAGTCTTTGATGAGGCTGAGAATCGTATGCATTCGATTAAGGCAATCATGAAGGCAACTTTATCTGACTAATGGATGGAAAGATTGTCTCGCAGATTTATGCCAAAAGCAGGATGTTCGTTCAATGAGATAAGAAAAAGTTAAGCAGGAAAAGCCGATGAAAGCAGAAATACTTAAGATGCTTCGTGAGACGGACAGTTATGTGTCCGGTCAGGAGCTTTGTAATAAATTTGGCGTGTCCAGGACGGCAGTCTGGAAAGCAATCAACCAGCTGAAAGAGAATGGATACGAGATTGAAGCGGTGCAGAACAAGGGTTATCATCTTCTGTCCGCACCGGATGTCATGGATGTGACGGAATTAGAGAGTATTCATGAGACCGAATGGGCGGGATGTGAACTCTATTATTACGACAGTATTGATTCCACGAATACCAAGGCGAAGGAACTTGCGGAGGATGGGCATCCGAGTGGAACCTTAGTCGTAGCGGATCAGCAGACCGCCGGCAAGGGACGCAGAGGCCGTTCGTGGGAGTCGCCGACGGGAACAGGCATCTTTATGACATTGATGTTAAAGCCGGAGATCAATCCGAACAATGCATCGATGCTCACCCTTGTGGCTGCGATGGCAACGACACGTGCCATCCGCAGAGTGACCGGCGTGCCGGCGATGATCAAGTGGCCGAACGATATTGTGATGAACGGAAAGAAAGTGTGTGGCATTTTAACAGAAATGAGCGCACAGTTTGATTATATCAACCATATTGTGATCGGAATCGGCATCAATGTGCACAACGAGGCATTTCCGGAAGAGATTAAGGAGACGGCAAGCTCACTTTTCTTAGAGAGCGGACAGCATATCCATCGCGCTTCACTGATCGAAGCCTTTCTCGAGGAATTCGAGAATGTCTATGCGAAGTATTTACAGACCGAGGACATGGAGGCTCTGCAGAAAGAATATGACACCATGCTCGTGAATCGCGGTCGACAGGTTCGGGTGCTTGATCCGAAGGAGCCTTTTGAAGGAAAGGCAATGGGAATTACAAAAAAGGGAGAACTGATCGTCGACACGTGGGAGTCACGCAAACTTGTGTCGTCCGGAGAGGTCTCTGTGAGAGGAATATACGGCTATGTCTAATGAGGCGAAGAACCCGGGCGAAGTAACGCTCTGCGTGTCCAACGCATACCAGAAAAAATTTTATTTAAACGAGAATTTTAATCAGCTTCCGCAGTCGATCCGCGAGGAACTCAAGATTATGTGTGTTCTCTACACAGAGGATGTGGGCGGAATCCTTGAGCTTGTATTTGATGAGGATGGAACACTTGAATTTAAGACAAGCTGCGAGGAGAATGATTTCCTGTATGATGAGATCGGCAGTGTGCTCAAGATCAAGCAGTACCAGAATGAGAAGAGAGACTTACTCGAAGCACTTGAGATGTTCTATAAAATTATATATCTTGGAGAGGGCTTCGACGAGGAGGATTAACATATGATACTTACGATAGATGTAGGCAATACCAATATAACATGCGGTGTATTTAAGGGGGATGAGATCGTGGCAACTTTCCGTATCACGACCAAGATGCCACGTACGTCCGATGAATACGGCATGATTCTCTACAACCTTTTGGAGCAGAATGAGATCAAACCGTCGGATATCAAAGATACGATCATCTGCTCGGTTGTGCCGAATGTGATGCATTCGCTGCATGGTGCCTTTGCGAAGTATTTTCATATTAATCCGATTGTTGTCGAAGCGGGTATCAAGACGGGAATTCGTATCGTGACACCGAACCCGCAGCAGATCGGTGCAGACCGAATCGTGGATGCTGTCGGTGCTTATGAGATATACGGTGGACCAGTGCTTGTCATTGATTTTGGTACAGCGACAACGTATGACTATGTTGACGCATCGGGCGCTTTCCTGGGTGGGATTACCGCTCCGGGAATCCGTATTTCGGCGAAAGCCTTGTCAGAAGACGCTGCGAAGCTTCCGGCGATCGAGATCAAGAAGCCGGATTGCATTCTCGGCAAAGATACCATCTCGAGCATGCAGGCCGGAATTGTTTACGGACAGATCGGTCAGACGGAGTATATCATCAACAAGGTGAAGAAAGAGGTTGGAATCGACAATGTCAAGACGGTTGTGACCGGAGGACTTGGAAGAATTATCGCCAATGAGACCGATTCGATCGATATCTACGATCCGAACCTCACGTTAAAAGGCATTCACCTTGTGTATAAAAAACAGAATCGGAAAATAAAATAACAATGATCAAACCACTTAAGATAGGCAGTGTGATGCTGCCGAATAACTTAATACTGGCTCCTATGGCAGGCGTAACAGACCTGCCATTTCGCTTGTTATGTAAGGAACAGGGTGCGGGTCTCTTGTGTATGGAGATGGTGAGCGCCAAGGCAATCCTGTATAAGAATCGCAATACGGAGAGCCTGCTCGAGATTGATCCGCGGGAGAACCCGGTATCGTTACAGCTTTTCGGCTCGGATCCGGAGATTATTTCAAAAATTGCACATCAGATTGAGGATCGCCCATTCGACATCTTAGACCTGAACATGGGCTGTCCGGTTCCAAAGATCGTGAACAACGGAGAAGGTTCGGCACTCATGAAGAATCCAAAGCTGGCAGGCGACATTATCCGTCAGACGGTAAAGGCGATCGATAAGCCGGTCACCGTCAAGATCCGCAAGGGCTTTGATGATGAGCATGTGAATGCGGTAGAGATGGCGAAGATTGCGGAAGACGCAGGCGCGGCAGCAGTTGCGGTACACGGAAGAACGAGAGAACAGTTTTATTCCGGCAAAGCAGACTGGGATATCATCCGCCAAGTGAAGGAGGCGGTCTCGATTCCGGTAATCGGCAACGGGGATCTGCTGACAGCGGAGGATGTGATTGCGATGGAGCAGCAGACCGGATGCGACGGATTCATGATCGCACGTGGCGCACAGGGAAACCCATGGATTTTCCGGCAGATTCTGCATTACTTTGAGACGGGCGAACATCTGGCGAAGCCGACACTCGAAGAAGTCACACAGATGATCCTGCGGCATGCGCGTATGATGCTCGAATTTAAAGGTGAATATATCGGCATCCGTGAGATCCGTAAACACGCGGCGTGGTATACCGCAGGTTATCCGAATTCGGCACGTCTTCGCGTAGCAATCAACAATGTGGAATCGTTTGAAGCACTGGAAGAATTGCTTATGAACAATCTGGAAGAGCGGTTATAAGAGGACGCGTGTGGATAAAACTACGGAAATGACCGGAAACGTTGATAAATCTTGACATTATACGGTTCATTGGGTATAATACCTTAGTTAATTTATAGCAATAAATAGGTTTTTCAAAATATATTAAAGCGGGGTAAAGGAAATGGATAAGAAAAATATCTTAACTTACGAAGGACTCAAAAGACTGGAAGATGAGTTACAGGATCTGAAAGTTGTAAAGCGTAGAGAGATCGCGCAGAAGATTAAGGAAGCCCGCGAGCAGGGTGACTTATCAGAGAACGCTGAGTACGATGCTGCCAAGGATGAGCAGAGAGATATCGAGGCTCGTATTGAGGAGATTGAGAAGATCCTTAAGAATGCAGAAGTCGTTGTTGAGGAAGAGGTTGACTTGGAGAAGATCAGCATCGGATGTAAGGTAAAGATCCTTGATTGCGAATTCGATGAGGAATTAGAGTACAAGATCGTTGGTTCGACAGAGGCCAACAGCTTAAAAGGCAAGATCAGTAACGAGTCACCGGTAGGTCGTGCGTTGCTCGGCAAGAAGGTTGGCGAGACAATTACCGTAGAGACAGAAGCTGGAGAGTTATCTTACAAGGTACTTGAGATCCAGAGATCAACAGTAGAAGATTAAGAGAGGAATAGAAGATGGCGGGAAATAATAACGCAAATCAGGGACAACAGGATGTCAATCAGCTGCTTCAGGTTCGCCGCGAGAAGTTAGCGAATCTGCAGGCCGCAGGACAGGATCCATTTCAGATTACAAAATATGACGTAACACACCACACCTCCGATGTGAAGGAAGTTTATACCGCACACGAGGAGAAGCTTCTTGCTGGAAGAGTCGCACCAAGCACAGAGGGCTTAGAAGAGGCTGAGGCAAGAGAAGTTGTAAAGCAGGAGTATGAAGCAAGACGTGCGATCATGGACGCATCTCCGATCGAGGTATCGATCGCAGGACGTATGATGTTCAAGCGTGTTATGGGTAAAGCTTCGTTCGCCAATATTCAGGACCTTAAGGGAAGCATTCAGATCTATGTTGCCCGCGATTCCATCGGCGAAGATTTATATGCAACCTTCAAGAAATCTGATATCGGTGATATCTGGGGCGTAAAAGGCTATGCATTCCGTACCAAGACAGGAGAAATCTCAATCCATGCAGAGGAGATGACACTTCTTTCTAAGTCATTACAGATCCTTCCGGAGAAGTTCCACGGACTGACCGATACGGACATGCGATATCGTCAGAGATATATCGACCTGATCATGAATCAGGAGAGCAAGGAAGTATTCATTAAGAGATCCAAGATCATCAAGGAGATCCGTAACTTCTTGGCAGACCGTGACTTTATCGAAGTTGAGACACCGATGCTTGTTGCAAATGCAGGTGGTGCCGCAGCAAGACCGTTCGAGACACATTATAATGCGTTAAACGAGGATGTTAAGCTTCGTATTTCTCTTGAGCTTTACTTAAAGAGACTGATCGTCGGCGGACTTGAGCGTGTATTCGAGATCGGACGCGTTTTCCGTAACGAGGGTGTTGATACTCGTCATAATCCTGAGTTCACACTTATGGAGTTATACCAGGCATACACAGACTACGAAGGCATGATGGAGCTGACCGAGTCTATGTTCCGTTATCTTGCAGAGAAGGTTTGCGGAAGTACCAAGATCAGCTACAACGGCGTGGAGATCGACCTTGGAAAGCCATTCGCACGTCTGACCATGAACGATGCCATCAAGAAATATACGGGAATCGATTTCGATCAGGTACCGGATGATGCAGCAGCAAAGAAGCTTGCTGACGAGCATCATATTGCATACGAGGAGCGCCATAAGAAGGGTGATATCATCAACCTCTTCTTTGAGGAATATTGCGAGAAGGAGCTGATTCAACCGACATTCATTATGGATCATCCAATCGAGATTTCTCCGCTGACCAAGAAAAAGCCAAGCGACCCTACAAAGGTAGAGCGTTTCGAGTTATTCTGTAATACATGGGAGATGTGTAATGCATACTCCGAGCTGAATGATCCGATCGATCAGCGTGAGCGTTTCGCCGCACAGGATGCCAATGCAGCAGCCGGTGATGACGAGGCAGAGCACACAGACGAAGATTTCCTGAATGCACTGGAGATCGGCATGCCGCCAACAGGTGGTATCGGATATGGAATTGACCGTCTGGTAATGTTACTTACAGACAGTCAGGCAATCCGCGATGTACTTCTGTTCCCGACAATGAAGTCACTGGACGCTGATAAGAAATCTGCGAAGTCAGAAAATAGCACTTCCACAGCAGCACCGGAGAAAGAAGAAGTTATCGACTTCTCCAAGGTAAAGGTAGAGCCTTTATTTGAGGAATTTGTTGATTTCGATACTTTCAGCAAGTCAGATTTCAGAGCTGTAAAGGTAAAAGCTTGTGAAGCAGTTAAGAAATCCAAGAAGCTGTTACAGTTTACTCTGGATGACGGAACAGGCACAGATCGTACGATTTTAAGCGGTATTCACGCTTATTACGAACCAGAAGAACTGGTTGGAAAGACGCTTATCGCTATCACTAACCTGCCGCCGAGAGCCATGATGGGAATTGAATCCTGTGGAATGCTTCTCAGTGCAATCCATGAGGAAGAGGGCGAAGAAAAACTTCATCTTCTGATGGTTGATAACCATATTCCAGCAGGTGCAAAGCTGTACTAAAATTAAATATAAAATGTCTAAAACCATGATGTCAGACCGCATTTGACAACAATTTGACAACAAAATTTGGGAGAATGATGAATCGTTATGAAGCATGACGAATTTCAGGTGAAAGGGCACAGGTTTGGACAATGAATTAAGAGCACTTCTTAGAGTTAATCTAAGAGGTGCTTTTTTTCGTCCTTGGAAAGTCACATCCCAGCGGTCAGCTTCTGTAAAACAGTAAATCTAATTTTGGAGGAAAACATCATGGGTAAAAGTTATAAACCAATTACAAGTATGAAAGAAGTACCGGAGCAGCTTAGAAAATTGCGCCGACAGTATCTGCGTTATCAACAGGCAGAAATTATTTACAGCATTTCTCATAAGAAACTTTTTGAACTTGCCAGTGATGCAGGTGCGATTTACAGAATAGATGGAACAGTATTGATTAACAGAGATATTTTTGACGCCTATCTGGAACGATTCCATGAACCGGCGACAGGAAAGGGTAAGGAGGAAATGGGAGATGAGCGGTAATGTATGGATGTTTTCAGATGAAATTGATGATGAAGATCTGGAATTTATGAATCATGACTACGTGACCTATAACATGGCGTGCGAATACTACAGACTTGGAATCAAACCCGTTGTCCGTATGGCACATGAAGCCGGGGCGGTATATAAAATTGGGAAGAAAGTGTTGATTCGGAGAAGTATATTTGAAGCATATCTGAGAGAGCAGAGAAAGATTTGATGGAGGAGAAGGACATGAGCGATCAGAGAAAAATACTACATGATGACAGGAATGGATTAGATTATGTATTGGTAGGAGATTATTACCTGCCAATGATAGACTTGCCAGATGAAACCAGACCAATTGGGTACTGGGGAATGCTTCGGAAAGATTATATGAAAAACTATAAATCAGGCATGTATTCTTATCTTCTGCTGACTGGAAAACTGGACAGTTACCTGGCAGACCTGAATGAACAGGCGCAGGAATGGTATGAATTGATTGAAGAACAGATAAGAAGTGCGGAGGGAGTAACCGAGGAACTGAAGAGACAGAATCCTATGGAATGGGTACGCCACTGTAACAATATCCGCAACCGGGCTACTGAAATTATCAAACAGGAACTGATCTATGTATAAGGAGGATTCCAGATATGAGAAGAGAATTGATTGAAAGCTATTATGAAGAAGCGAGAGTTGAAAAGATTTCTTGAATCTGATCCAGAGATGTTTTCTCTGGAAGCAGAAATTCATCATTACATAGAAATACTGAGTAATATCTAATAAAAGTAAGACCTATTGTGGCATCATTATTCACAATAGGTCTTTAGCATTTAATCCATAAAAATTCTTCTTACATTTGTTTATATGCACTACCCCATTCAACCATTGAATCAAGAATTGGCTTCAGAGTAAGTCCCAGTTCGCTGAGACTATATTCAACCCTGGGTGGAACCTCCGGGTAGACAGTACGGATAACAAGTCCGTCACTTTCCATGGAGCGTAAACTGTCGGTAAGAACTTTCTGGCTGATTCCTTCGAGATCTTTTTTTAACTCATTGAATCTCCATGGGCGTTGCAGCAGATTTCGGATAATGAGTAATTTCCATTTGCTGCCGATAAGAGCAACTGTGGTTGCAACCGGACATTCTGGCAGTTCTTCTTTTGTCAACATATGATCGCCTCCTCATATAACATTCTTTTTTATTGTTATATTTAATTTTAATCTAAGAATAAAAAAGAAGCAATAGGTTATAAAAAAGTAACCAGGGTCACCTTTTTATGCCTATGTAATAAAAAAGTGCGTACTTTTGTCGGTTAAGAACTCTTGATATTATAATCTTGCAACAAAGATAACAACAAACAAAAATATCAGGAGGTAACAAAATGGCATTATCAAATCTTTTTGGATGGAAAAAGAAAGCAGAAACAGAAACCGGTGCAGCATGCGGAACAGCGTGTGGAGCATCAGACAAACCGGAAGAGAAACCGGCAGCATGCGGAACAGCGTGCGGAGCAGCAGACAAACCAGCGGAAAAACCGGCAGCATGCGGAACAGCGTGTGGAGCATCAGACAAACCGGAGGAAAAACCAGCAGCATGCGGAACAGCATGTGGAGCATCTGACAAGTAAAATAAGTTAAGGAAGGAGTTGGATAGGATGAGTCAGTATTTTTCTTTTCAGTGGCATATTACAGATGAATGTGATCAGCGGTGTAAGCATTGTTATATTTTCTCAGGCGAAGGCTGTAAGGAATTAAAGTCCATGACCTGGAAGCAGATGACAGAGGTAGTGGCAAGCTGTGAGGATTTCTGCAAAGTATATGGCAGAGTACCATATTTTTATATTACTGGCGGAGATCCTATCCTTCATCCGGATTTTTGGAAATTAATGGTATTGCTGAAATCGAAAAAGATACCTTTTACCTTAATGGGCAATCCATTTCATTTGAACGATGAAATTTGCAGAATGTTAAAGGTTTGTGGTTGTGAGAAGTATCAGATGTCCCTTGATGGAATGAGAGAAACGCATGACTGGTTCAGAAAGCCGGGAAGTTTTGATCTGACGATTGAGAAAATCGGATGTCTGAACAGAGCAGGAATAAAAAGTGTAATTATGAGTACGGTATCCAAAACAAATATGGATGAGATACCGGATATTATTGATGAAGTTGTAAAAGCGAAAGCAAAGGTTTTTGCATTTTCACGTTATGTGCCTACAGGTGGTGAAGTTGACACAAGTATGACACCGGAAGAATACAGAAAACTTCTGGAAGTCTGTGATGCAAAGTATAAGGCATATGAAAAGGCAGGATGCGAGACCTATTTTAATAAAAAGGATCATTTGTGGACGTTGTATGAATATGAAACGGGACAGTTTAAGCTTCCTGAGAGTACAGAGGCAGGAATGATCTATGGTGGCTGCAATTGTGGAAACTGTCATATTACCATATCTTCGAACGGAGATATTATGGCATGCAGAAGGGTGACAGACAGTAAAGTGGCCAATATTTTTGAAGATCGACTGGCAGATGTCTGGATCTGTCAGATGGAAAAATACAGGGATTACGATAAATTTGTAAAATGCAGCAAATGTGAACTTAAGGCATGGTGCCGTGGATGTCCGGCAGTTGCCAATGGAACAAGCGGTAACTTTTATGGGGCAGATCCGCAGTGCTGGAAGACAAAAAATGAGATTACCGGGGAGGTGCTTCCATGTTAATGGATATTATCAAAGCCAGACATTCCATTCGGAAATATACGGATGAGCAGATAAGACGTGATGACCTGGAAAAGATTCTGGAAGCTGGAAATTTTGCACCGAATGCCGGAGGCGGACAGAGAAGTATGATGGTCGCAATCCATAATAAAGAACTGACAGTTCATGTCGGAAAGATGAATATGGCGGAGTTTGACCGTTCACACCTGGCAGGCAGTTTTGTCTCGAAGGAACAGCCAAGTACAATTGATGATCCGACTATAAAAAACGGATTCTATCATGCACCGACAGTTGTATGTGTATTCTGCCAGAATAATTTTCTCTTCAAGACAGCAGATGCCTTTTGCATGATGGAAAATATGATTCTGCAGGCAACAGAGCTTGGAATTGCATCATGTATTATCTCAAGAGGCTATGAAACATTTGATTCGGAAGAAGGAAGAAGACTGATGAACGAATGGGGAGTGCCGGAAGGATACGCATGTCAGGGATTTGTTATATTAGGATATATAGACGGTGAACAACCGAAAAGTAAACCAAGAAAATCAGGAAGGATTAAAATTGTAGAATAGGTGGAGAATAGATGGATTTAGCAACATGTCTGAAAAAAATGGAATTGGTGGGAGTGCTTGCATTTGCAACAGTGGACAGTGAAGGGGCACCACAGATACGGAATATCAGTGCGATTCATTACGAATCGGATGCACTCTATTTCTTTACCGCCAGAGGTAAAAATTTTTGTAAAGAATTAATGGAAGATGGCAGGGTTCAGATTCTTGCTTATACCAAATATAAAGAAATGATTCGTTTGTCCGGAAAGGCTTACGCAGTAGCAGAGAATGAACAGAGAAAATGGATGGATATCATTTTTGAAGAACAGCCGTACCTTGCAAATGTATATCCGGGAGATACACGAGAAATCGGAATTATTTTCTGTATTGATCAGGCGGAAGTGGAGTATTTTAATCTTGGCGTAAATCCAATTTTCCGGGAGACATATATTCTGGGAAATGTTAGTATAAAAGAAAAAGGATATTACATAACGGAATCCTGTATCGGATGCGGGAAATGTATGAAACATTGTCCACAGAAATGTATTGAGAAGGGAATACCCTTTGTCGTACGGCAGGAGCACTGTCTGCACTGTGGAAACTGTTATGAAAACTGTCCGGTGAAAGCGGTGGTCAGGAAATGAATCAGGATGACAGAAGAAAATATTTAATCAAAGGCTTGTTGAAAGAGCGACCAGAGTATGAGAACATGCAGATCCCATCAGATGCAGGCGAGCAGAAAATGTTACTCAGATCGCTTATGAATATAAGAATGCCGGAGGAAATTGATCCTGCATTTTTACAGATTCAGGATGCGTATCTTTCGGAAGAAAATGAGAAGAAAGGGATTGTCACATTGGCAGATATCAGGGAGGTGCAGCCTGATTTTTCTATCTGGAAGGGTGATATTACAAGACTTGGAGTGGGAGCAATCGTAAATGCAGCCAACAGCGGCATGACAGGCTGTTATCAGCCCTGTCATAACTGTATTGATAATTGTATACATACTTATGCAGGAATTCAGCTTCGGAATTATTGCAATGATATGATGATGAAACAGGGGCACGAAGAACCGACAGGTCAGGCAAAAATTACTCCGGCATTTAATCTGCCCTGTGATCATGTGATTCATACAGTTGGCCCGATTGTACGAGGAAAACTGACAAAGGAACATGAGCAGTTACTGATATCTTGCTATGAATCGTGTCTTAGGATAGCTGATGAGAATGAAGTAAAGAGTATTGCTTTCTGTTGTATCTCAACCGGTGTATTTATGTTTCCGAATAGAAGAGCTGCTGAGCTTGCAGTACAGACAGTAAAGCAATATAAAGAAAAGACGAAATCAAAGATAAAGGTGATATTTAATGTTTTTAAAGAGGAAGATGAACGACTCTACAAACAGTTACTCGGATAAGATATTACAGATAAAAGAAAAAATTGGGGAAGCAGATGCTATTATAATTGGGACAGGTGCAGGATTTTCCACATCTGCTGGTTTTGTGTATAACGGTGAAAGATTTGAAAAATATTTTTCAGATTTCAGAAAGAAATATGGATTTTCTGATATGTATTCGGGCGGCTTCTATCCATATAAAACATTGGAAAAGCACTGGGGATACTGGTGCAGATATATCTATATTAATCGATATATGGATGCACCAAAACCGGTATATCAGAACCTGTATGATCTGGTGAAAGATAAAGATTATTTTGTACTGACGACAAATGTGGATCATTGCTTTCAGAAGGCAGGATTCGCTAAAAACAGAATCTTTTATACACAGGGGGATTATGGTCTGTTTCAATGCAGTGAGCCTTGCCATAAGGAAACTTATGACAATGAAGAAACAATTAAAAAAATGGTGCTGAGTCAGGGATTTCAGATAAAAGACGGGGAACTGCAAGAACCGGAAGATGGAGAAATAAAGCTTACGGTTCCGACAGGTCTGATTCCATATTGCCCACACTGTGGTAAGCCGATGAGTATGAATCTCAGATCGGATCAGACATTTGTTGAAGATGAAGGATGGCATCAAGCAGCAGAACGGTACGAGAAATTTATACAGGATCATAAAAAGCAGAAAATAGTGTTCCTTGAACTTGGTGTGGGATATAATACTCCTGGTATTATAAAATATCCGTTTTGGCAGATGACAAACAAATTTCAACATGCATTTTATGTGTGTCTGAACCAGGGTGAAGCATATGCACCGGAAGAAATAAGGAAAAAGTCTGTTTGCATGAATGAAGATATCGGAGAAGTCCTGAAAGAGCTGTAGACTTGTGATAAAGAGCGGCTGTAAACGGAGTGAATAGTGACAAAAGAGGGTGTGATAAAATGATAATACAAACAGGAATGAGAACAGATATCCCTGCGTTTTATTCGAAATGGTTTTTGAATCGGATAAAAGAAGGATATGTATGCGTGAGGAATCCATATAATCCAAAACAGGTGACGAAATACAGCCTTTCACCGGAAGTTGTGGATCTGATCGCATTCTGCACGAAGAATCCTCTTCCAATGCTGCCGTTTCTTGAGGAGTTAAAGCCGTATGGTCAATACTGGTTTGTGACAATTACACCTTACGGACGGGATATTGAGCCAAACGTTCCGGATAAAGAAACTGTGATGGAAGGTTTTAAAGAATTGTCGGATGTCGTGGGCGCAGACAGTATGGGATGGAGATATGATCCGATTTTTATAGATAAAAAACATTATGTGGAGTGGCATATATCTGAATTTGAAAAAATGGCTGCAATTCTTGCCGGATACACAAAGACATGTGTAATCAGCTTTATAGATATTTATAAAAAGGTGGAACGCAATTTTCCGGAAGCAAAATCAGTACGGGCAGAAGACATGGCTATGCTAGTAAAAGCATTTGTAAAAATAGCGTCAAAGTATGGAATGGTGTTGAAGCCTTGTGCAGAAAGAGAAGATCTTGCAAAGTATGGTGCAGACTGCTCCGGATGTATGACGGTTCATACATTTGAGACAGCTCTTCATAGCAGACTGGAAGTTCCAAAGAGAAAGAAAAATCAGAGAAATGGGGAATGTGCATGTCTTTTGGGGACAGATATAGGTGCCTATGATACTTGCGGACATTTGTGTAAATACTGTTATGCGAATGTAAATTCGGTTTTAGTCAAAGAAAATATGAGAAAGCATAATCCGGCCTCCCCGTTTTTAATTGGTGGATATATGCCAGGTGATATTGTTTGTGAGGCAATTCAGAAAAGCTGGATTGACAGACAGATTCGATTGAAGTTTTAGAATAAAATTGCATAATAACGGTAATAGAGATAAGATAATTAGAACATAATAATTGATTTTTAAGTAGCACAACTATATTAGAAACACTGACTTTTAACGGTTGGTGTTTCTTTTTTTTGCACTTTTTAAGAGCATCTGACATTCTCTGCTTTCCCACGTGTGATTACTGGAAAAATAAATTTTTCTGCGAAGGTACCGTCCAAATGTCCTCTGAAACTTGTAATTAGTGAAGAAATATTTCATTTACGCATAAAAAACTTGCAAGAAGGGGTTGGTAAATAACATTTCCAACGCTTTATAGGTAGAGGAATAATTATTTTCAAAAATTCCCAAAATCATGTCCGATTTTGCTTGTCCCAGTACAGAGTATATGAAGGGACTAACGAAAGTAAAAGAAAAAATGATAAAAATGTAAAAAAATATCACGAATTTTTTGCATCGTGCCAAGTCATTTGACTTTAGTAATTAGAGGACGTTTTGGAATGTTCCTTCGCTGAACCTTGACAATTGATAAGTGCACCCTGAAAGCCTACCAGGAGTTCTGCCATGACCTTTCTTTTTCTGAAAGCAAGCGGAATCATAATGACACTCCCGATGATGGGCGGCTGACCAAAGCCTTATGGTCAGTGACCTGTGTATGCAGGCAGAGGCAGTCTGAGACGGCTGCAGGTGACAGGGAAACGCACGATAGACCGCTGATGCAACAAGTAACTAATGACAATGATTAAAGGGTAAAAAGCCCGGAAAGGACGTAACAACTATGAATAGAGTGATTTTAATGGGAAGACTGACAAAAAATCCGGAGATCAAATATGCCGGAAAAGATAATGATATGGCAGTAGCCAGATATACTCTGGCAGTGAACAGAAGATATAAACGTGACGGAGAACAGGAAGCAGATTTTATTTCCTGTGTAACGTTTGGTAAGAGTGCAGAATTTGCACAGAAATATCTTCGTAAAGGAATAAGAATTGTGATCGGTGGTCGTATCAGTACTGGAAGTTATAAGGATAAGGATGGAAAGACGATTTATACCACTGATGTAATTGTAGAAGAACATGAATTTGCCCAGAACAAGGATGGCAGTGGTGGAGAAGATTTATCCGAAACATCGAAAACGGATAAGGACGGATTTATGGAAGTGCAGGACGGAGAAATTCCGTTTGATTAATTCAGAATAAAAATTTATCTATTAAAAATGAGGAGGTAGCTAATGGGTGTAAGTTATAACAGATTGTGGAAAAAGCTCATTGATAAAAATATGAAGCGAATAGAAATGCAACACCTCACCGGAATTAGTGCAAATATTCTTGCTAGGATGGGGAAGAATCAGTATGTATCAATGGAAACAATCGAGAAGATTTGTAAGAAATTGGATTGTACGATTGATGAGATAATGGAATTTACAGATTAAAGGTAGCAAGCCGGATACGGCATAATTCTCTTAGCAAAGCTAAGAGCGCACTTCTATACAGGCAATTACATCTGCCTGTATTGTACGACCTGCGGTGCTGTTCCCGATTTTGAAAAATCTCAATCCGGGAATCTAGCGAAATCACAGATTTCGGACAAGGGGATAAGTTCCCCTTGCGGCATGAAGCCTATCCTATTGTAATAACTAATTTATTTTCAAATTACGGAGGTCAGTATTTCTTTATTGTGAAACAACGACCTCTGTTTTTTATATCCAGGAATCGGCATTTATGAGAAGAACAGTTTTTTTATTTTCATAAAAATGAAGGAGGATGACAAAGTGAGCAGAGCAAAAAATCCGAAATATGAATCCATGTCACTGGAAGAACTGAAAGCCAACATGGAAAAAAGTAGAAAGCAATTGGAATATGCGATTCACAATAAAAATATTCTGGAGCAGAGAAAAAAACTGGTGGAGCGAAAAGAACGTTCGCATCGTTTAATTGTCAAAGGAGCAGAGTTTGAAAAAGCATTTCCATTATCCAAAGATTTGGAACAGGAAGATGTTCAGAAAGTAATGAGTCAGTTAAAAATCTCTGGTTACAATCGTGATGTTGTCAGGAATGTAAGTAATGCTGCTGAAAAAATTGGCAGACAGAAGATAGCAGAAGCAGTGGAAAAAACAGAAAGAGGAGATGACAGCTAATGGCACTGTATCATTTTTCAGTAAAGCAGGTTTCTAGAGGAAAAGGTCAGACAGTGGTTAATTCCGCAGCTTATATTTCGGGGCAGAAACTTTATAACGATTACTATGGACAGACACATGATTATACAAAAAAGTCTGGTGTAGTTTTTACAGAAATTTTGACACCAGAGTATGTGCCGGAGCGTCTGACTAATCGGGAGACACTCTGGAACGAGGTGGAGAAGATAGAGAAAGGGAAGAGGGCGCAGTTAGCATATACTTTTGATATTGCTTTGCAAAATGAACTGACGCTGGATGAAAATATAGAACTGGCAAGAGCGTTTTGCCGGGAGCAGTTCGTAGCACGTGGCATGATTGTAGATCTGGCAGTTCATGAGGGAAAATCCAAGAATGAGGATGAACCAGATAATCCACATTTTCATGTACTTGCTCCTATCCGACCTTTTACAGAAGAAGGAAGCTGGGGCAACAAGCAAAGAAGGGAATATGTTTTGGATGAAGACGGAAATCAGATTAAAGATGCCAAAGGAAAGGATATATTCAATGCTGTTTCCACTACCGGATGGAATGATCCGGAGCTTTTAAAGGAATGGAGAAGAGCGTGGACAGAGAAGGTGAACGAAAAATTCCGGGAATGTCACATGGCAGCAAGAATTGATCACCGCTCTTACAAAGAGCAGGGAATTGATCTGATTCCGACGATCCATGAAGGGTATGAAGTCCGGGCAATGGAGAAAAAGGGAATTAAAACAGTGATTGGGGAACTGAACCGAGCTATCCGGCAGTTCAACCAGATGTTTATTTCTCTGAAAGAATCTATTCAGTGGATGAAGACAGCGTATGAGGAAATGAAAGTCGAACTGGATCGCAGGCAGAATCCGACACTTCTGGAAAGCTTGCAAGATTATTATGATAAGAAAACGCAGGGCAGACCACCGCTCCCAAATTTCTATGCGGAGATGAAACGGAGAGGGAAGAATCTCTCCAACTTACAGGAGTTTGCAAAATCCATCAATTATCTCCAGACCCATAAGATAGAGACAATGGAGGATCTGCAGGAAAGGATTGATGAACTGAATGGTGTTGTATCAGTCAGCAAAAAAGAAATTTCCGAAAAACGAGAACAGTTAAAGAAACTGGAAAATCTGCAAAAGATGGCAGAAGTAATAAAGACAAATCAGCCATTGATAGACGAGTACAACCATTTCTTTTTCCCGAAAAAACGAGAGAAATACTATCAGCAGCATAAGAAAGAAATCAATTATTATCGCAAATGTGAACGGGAACTAAAACAGCACTTGGATAAAAATGGAAAGGTGCCAACAGCTAGGTGGAAACGAGAGAAAGAAGAACTTTGGTCTGTGATCGAAGAGCTGAAAGCAGATAATCAGCCTTATCAGGATGAACTTGCATTTGTAAAAAAGGTACAGAGTTGTGCAGACATTGCCAGACGTGACCGGGAAATGGAAGAAACAGATAGCTCCGGGCGTTCAGAAGAAAAAAGGGAGAAGCAGGTGAAGTTCCCGGCATTTCACGCAGCCCAGACAGAAGTTAATCTTGAAGAAAAAAGTAAAGTAGAGCAACAGATGGTGAACCAGACAGAGCAGAAACCGGAAAAGAAGAATTCTATTCGGAAACAACTGGCTGAAAAGAAGAAAGAGTGTGAAGAACGTGATGCAAAGCAACAGACAGTGAGGAAAAAACGGAACTATGATATGAGTTTATAGAAGTCTGTCAGCAGGACAGACAGGAAAGGATGATGAAAATGCAGTATACAGAAGAGCAGATTGCTAGAGCAAACCAGACCGACCTTGTGTCTTTTCTGAACGCACAAGGGGAACAGTTGTTGAAAAGTGGCAGAGAATATCGTTGGAAAAAGCATGACAGTGTAACGATATCCGGAAACCGATGGTATCGGCATAGTCAGAGTAAGGGCGGTTATCCGGTAGACTTTGTGATGGAATTTTATTATGCAACATTCCCGGAAGCAGTGAAAATTCTGATTGGGGAAGAAGGCGAAGGCAGGCAGAAGTCCTGCCCCGCCCCGTCTAAAGACTTCCGATTATCGGAGAGAAATGAGGATAATGAAAAAATCATGAAGTATCTGACAGAAAAAAGAGAGATTGAGAAAACACTGGTGGAAGATTGGATTGACAGAGGTGATATTTACGAAGAAAAGAAGCATCATAATGTTATATTTGTCGGCAGAGATGCAGATGGTATTCCGAGATATGCACACTGCCGGGGAACTGGTGAAATAAAATATCGTGGAGATGTAACAGGTTCTGATAAATCTTATGGGTTCAGTTACAGAGGAACGGATAATCAGTTGTTTGTATTTGAAGCAGCTATTGATTTGCTTTCATTTATCCAGTTATTTCCAAAAGATTGGAAGAAACGTAGCTATCTGAGTCTGGGTGGAGTCTCCAGTGTGGCACTGATGACTTTTCTTTCTGAACGCCCTCAGATTACTTCTATTTTCCTGTGCCTGGATAATGACCAGGCAGGGAATGAGGCTTGTGAGAAACTGGCAGGAGAAATCTCAGAAGGATACAGTGTAATTCGTCTGAAACCATCACGAAAAGACTGGAACGAAATTCTCTGTGATAAAAACGCTGACAGAAAGAAAGCAATTGCAGAAACAATCACAATCAAAGTACCAGAAACAGAAGAGCTGGTGCCGATGTTGTGTTATGAAGACATTGAACAGACCAGTGTGGAATGGCTGTGGTTTCCTTATATTCCATTTGGGAAACTGACAATCATTCAGGGAAATCCGGGAGAAGGAAAAACTTATTTTGCTATGATGCTGACAGCAGCCTGTACCAACAGAAAATTGTTTCCGAATATGGAAGATATCGAACCATTCAATGTAATCTATCAGACTGCGGAGGATGGCATGGGTGATACCATTAAGCCAAGATTGGTGGAGGCAGGTGCAGATCTAAGCAGGGTTATGGTGATTGATGATACAGAAGAAGCATTGACTTTATCTGATGATCGAATTGAAAAGGCAGTCAGGCAGAATCATGTGAGGCTTGTAATCATTGATCCGGTACAGGCATTTATTGGAGCAGATGTGGATATGAACCGTGCAAATGAAGTGCGTCCGGTGTTTCGAAAACTGGGAATGATTGCAGAGAAGACAGGATGTGCTATTGTGCTAATCGGACATCTGAACAAATCTTCCGGAACACAGAGCACGTATCGAGGACTTGGTTCTATTGATATCATGGCAGCAGTGCGAAGCTTGATTTTCATCGGGAAAGTAAGAAAAGATCCAATCACAAGAGTATTGATTCATGAAAAAAGCTCGCTAGCACCACCGGGGGAGACAATGGCGTTTAAACTGGGAGACGAAGAAGGTTTCCGATGGGTGGGAGCCTATGAGATTTCCGCAGATGAATTGTTAGATGGAAAAGAAGGAAAAGCAACAGAAACAAAGCTGGAGAGAGGGGCAAAGTTAATCAGGGAACTTCTTGCTGATAAAAAAGAAATTTCAATCAGGGAATTAGATGAAAAAGCAAAGGAACAGGGAATATCCGGGCGAACAATGCGTGATGTGAGAAGCAGGATGAAGAATGAGTTGGAGTACCAAGTAAATGAAAAGCAGGAGAACAGTATTCGATTAAAAGAATGACAGGTGGCAGAGTCATTGAAGCAAATACAGATTTTTATAGATACCTTATCTGCCACCTGCCGTCTGCCAG
>SAMEA104315420__coassemble_125_pt1 | contig 85840 bp, 71 predicted proteins | sample SAMEA104315420__metabat2_low_PE_001 | metagenome-assembled genome bin SAMEA104315420 (sample SAMEA104315420) | gut metagenome | biome: Monkey gut; feature: monkey-associated habitat; material: faeces | place: China | collected 2013
ATATTCTACGAAAATTAGCAGTAAGTTTGTCTATAAACGACGGACTTTGAACGATTTCAATGACAAGATTTTTCAGGAGTTACGGTATCGAACCATACGTTTATTTTGTTCAGGAAAATTTGCAAGTTAACTTCACCAACGATTTTGAATAGTTGGCTGAGATATGCGCTATTATCGACAGACAATGGAACGGTGAAGCAGTTGCAAATTTGTCCTTCAAAAATAAGTATGGCTCCGATACCTGTAGCATGAAAGTGTTCGTCATTGAAATCATCCAAGTCCTGTTGGTTGGGTAAAACTACTGCTAATTTTCTTTTTTACCTACTATTCGGTATCTGCGTATTGGATAAATCCGAATCTGATGTGCTTCAAAAATTTGCGTAGTAGTAGAGGTGGATGCCGATAGATTGTCGGTGTTCACTTTATTGTGTTGGCAATTCGATTGATAAGAGATAAATATGACTATCAGTGAATGTTTTGAGTCCACTTCTAGATTGTACCGGGACAAGAAAGCAAATATTTGAATGTATAAGCCACGCTTTTGAATTCCATCGGGGCGAGAAAGCCAATATTTGAATGTATAAGCCCTGCTTCTGAACTTCGCCGGGGCGAAGAAGCCAATATTTGAATATATGGTCCCCGTTTTCAAGTTTCGCCGGAATAAGGATTAAGAGTTTAACTCTAAAATTATCGGTTCCCACCCTTACTACTGCGCAAATTTTTGCCGTGCATCAGATTCGGATTTATCCAATACGCAGATACCGGATAAGAAAATAAAAAAGAAAATTAGCAGTAACTTGTCCAATCAACAGGAAGCGGGATTTTTATGACGTATTCTTCCAACATACAACCATCCGGGACAATACTTAATTTTCAGGACAAATCGACAACTGCTTCGGAGTTCCAGTACACTCTGCTAATAGCGTAGTAGTAGCAAATTGTAGCTGTCTATCCAAAATTATTCCCGAAGTTAACTTGTCGATTTTTCTGAAAATTAATGTATGTCCCGGATGGTGTCTTGCTTCCAACAACTTACGTCATAAAAGGATTCCGATTCCGTCGTTTATAGACAAAATTATTGCTAATTTTCGTAGATTATATATAATCCAGTATCGTCCGCTTGAGATTAAATCTGAGCGAGGCAAACCCGAATTTGCGTAAAATGTAATAAATGTGAAATAAATTTGTGGAGAATTTAAACGGAGACATCGATGTTACCACCAAGATATGGTGTTACAGAGTTCTCCATCATACGAATTATGCTGTCATTCATGGAAGCGCTGGTATCCAAAGTCTTATCAAGCATCTTCATTCCAACCGATTCCATGAGGGAAGAAGGCTCGGAAGCATTGATAGCACTAAGGGCAGAGTTTACATTTCCTATATTCATAATCAGTCACCTCCTGTTACACATTCACTCTTTTATAGATAGCCATATTATGGCACAAAAAGCGCGAAAAATCAAGGAAAAGAAGTATGGATCAAGGTGCATTTGGGGTTGACACATGCATGTCCCTTTGCTATAATAGCAACGTAACATTTGTAATAAATCTGTAATAAACTTTACGAAACAATATTGGAGGGCAATATGAAACGTAACGTATTAATTAAGATGACAGCATGTAGTTTGGCAGCAACACTTGCAGTTGGCGGAGTGGCCGTAAGCAGTGTAGACGCTACACCGACTGCCGGACTTTCCACATATACATCAAACATTGTTACATCTTCGATTATTCCGACTGCTGGATTTTCATTGGCAATGTCTCAGTGTGTAGCTGCTGTTGAGGATGAGGCAACTGTTGCAAGTGCCCAGCCGGAAGTTACAGAGAATGATACGCCGGTTGTTGCATCAGAGTATGCAGATCTTGCGGTAGCAACCGTTGATGATTATGTAAATGTACGTAAGAAACCATCAACTGACAGTAAAGTTGTTGGTAAGTTATATAAGAACAATGTAGGAACTGTACTTGCGACCAAGGGAGATTGGTACAAGATCAAGTCTGGCAATGTTACAGGATATGTAAAGAGTGATTATGTGGCAGTCGATAATGAGAAGCTTGCCAAGAAAGCAGGAAGAAGAGTTGCGGTTGTTACAACAGAGACATTAAAGGTTCGTAAAGGTGCATCCGGTAAGGACGAGGTAATGACCCTTGTTCCGGAGGGAGAAGACCTTACGGTTATTGATGAGTCCGTTGACGGATGGGTTGGAGTATCGGTTTCCGAGGGGGACGGATATGTATCTGCCGATTATGTAGAAGTATCTACTGAGTACACTTATGCGGAGTCACGTGCAGAGGAGAAAGCTCGTCTGAAGAAGGAAGAAGAGGAGCGCAAGGCAGCAGAGGAAGCAGCCCGCAAGAAAGAAGAGGCACAGGCAGTTGCATCAAGTTCAAGCAGTTCGTCTTCAAGCAGCAGTTCAAGTAGTAGTTCATCAAGCTCCAGCGAGAAATCATACAGTGCTCCGAGCGGATCCTCAGGATCTTCGGTTGCAAATTATGCATGCCAGTTTATCGGTAATCCATATGTATATGGAGGATCCAGTCTTACAAATGGAACCGATTGTTCTGGATTTGTAATGTCGGTATATGCAGCATTTGGTGTCAGCCTTCCACATAGCTCATCTGCATTAAGAAGCGTTGGATATGGTGTAAGTACATCGGATATGCAGCCTGGTGATATCGTCTGCTACAGTGGACATGTTGGTATCTATGTTGGCAATAATACAATTGTTCATGCAAGCAATCCGTCGAGTGGAATTAAACTTACATCCCCGGCAAACTACAGAACAATTCTTGCAGTAAGAAGAATTTTCTAAATTCAATACCGAATAGATTGACTTTTAAGGGTTTCGATTCTGATGAATTTATGTTTACAGAATCGAAACTTTTTCTTTTAAGAAATTTTAAAGATTCTGGGATATACGTTGACACGTTGGTCTGTCAAAATGTAGTATAGAAGATACAGACTGTCTGAGCATAAGACGGTTCCTATAATACATTTTGTATAGTGCAAATTATTTGATGATAGAGACAAATGTGGGAGGAAAAAAGTTGAATTTTCAAAGTTACAAAAGATGGATAAGTATTGGGCTGCTGGTAGCTGCATGTGCGATTGTGCCACAGACTGTAAAGGCAGATACTGTGATAGAATCAGATGGTGTGATGGGACAAAGTATTACGGATGAGATGCAATCAGATCCAGCAGAGGATTATGTGTGGCTTTCAGCGGGAATGGAGGCTCCGGCAGCATTTGATGTAGATGCGATGCCTCTTTTTAGGGCAAGCAACTATACGGACTTGTTCTTGGCGAGTTCATTTACAACGGTCAGTGATCTTAACGGCAGTACTTATTATCATAATGATACATATGCAGATTATGAGCTTATTAATGGTATCGATGTATCCTGGTGGCAGGGCGGAGGCAGAGGTAGCAAAACGAGTAAAATAAATTGGCAGAAAATGCATGATGCAGGCACGGATTTTGTGTTTGTGAGAGCGGCATCCAGGGATACGTCCGATGCATCTATTTATGAAGATACAACTGCCAGTGCCCATATCGATGGAGCACAGGCCAATAAGATGAATGTTGGTTTATATATCTTCTCGCAAGCGATAAATGAGGATGAAGCAGTCGAAGAAGCGGATTATGTGTTAAATCTGATTGATCAGTATGGCTGGAATATTGATATGCCGATTGTTATTGATCGTGAGGCTGGACGTCAGACCAAACGCCTGACAAATGCAAGGTTATCGAAAGCGAAAGAAACTTCAGTTGTGCAGGCTTTTGCGGATGAAATTACGGCTGCCGGATATAAAGCGGGAGTGTATGCAAGTTATTCCTGGTACAATACCAAGATGAATGCGGGAGATCTCAGTGATTGCGCAATCTGGATCGCGAGATATAACAATACAACAACGTCCAATGTAAAGCAGGTTAAGAAAAAGGACAGTAAAGGAAGTTATGTAAAAGACGAGGATGGAAATTATGTCATGGTAACTCCGGTTCCGTATGAGGACGTCCTGTGTGATTACGAATTTTGGCAGTATTCCAGCTCTAAACCATCTGCTTCGACAGGATATACCGGAACCTTAGACAAGAATTTTTGGTACAAGGATACAAATGTTCAGACGGAAAATTTAAAGACGAGTAAGATTTCGGCGGATTCTATTACGTTGACGTGGGATGACGCGGGAGACGCCGAGAGATATCGTGTTTATCGCTACAATAGTGAGACCGGAAAGTATGGATATCTTGGAACGGTATCTGATACGACTTATACGGATAAGAATTTGCAGGCAGGAACCGAGTACAGGTATAAGGTTCGCTGCATGTGGACAATCGGTGGGAACAATTATTTTGGAACCTACTCATCGGTTGTGGGTGCTGCGACACCTCCGGCAAAAGTGGAAAATGTAAGTGTTGACGGACAAAGCAGTACGAAAATTACATTGTCATGGGATTCTGTGAGTGGAGTCAGTGGATATCGCATTTTGCAGTATAATAGTGATTCGGATGACTATGAGGAGGTTGCATCTGTGGGTGCGGATGCCACGAATCTGGATGTGACGAAGCTGATTCCGGCAAGTGTTTATCAGTTTAAAGTTCAGGCGTATAAGACGATCGATACACAGACTAGCTTTGGTGAAGCTTCGGACGAGATTGTAGGTGTGACCAAGCCGGGAAAAGTGAAGAAGGTAAAACTTACAACGAAATCTTCGGCGGTTACGATTAAATGGAGCAAAGCGGACGGCGTGACTGGTTACCAGATTTATCGACTGAATACCAAGACGAAGAAGTATGAAAAGATTGCAACGGTAAAGGGAGAGGGAAAGATTTCTTATAAGAATAAGAAGTTGAAGAAGGGCAGTACTTACAGTTACAAAGTACGCGCGTATATGACAGTTGAAGACACTGATTATTTCGGTGGTTACTCAGCGGTTGCGAAGATTAAAGTGAAGTAAGTATTGTGATTGGGCCAACCAAAGCGAAAAGCGACAGGATAATGGAAAGAGAATAGGAGTTTATGAAAACAAAGCAAAAGAAGATGATAAAAAAGTTACTTGCAGGTGTGATGGCGGCAGCAATACTTGTTGCTGGTCTGCCTGTGCTACAGGTATCGGCACAGACTGTATCGCCGGCAAAACCGATCGTGATTGTACTGGATCCGGGACACGGCGGGTATGACGGTGGAGCTATGCACAAATGGAATGGTAAGACGTATCGTGAGAAGGATGTAAATCTTGCGATTGCTATGGCTTGTAAAAAGAAACTGGAGACATACATGGGAGTGAAAGTCTATCTGACACGTTCCAGTGATTATTTTGTATCGTTGACCGGTCGTGTAGCGTATGCCAAGAAAAAAGGTGCCGATCTGTTTGTGGCACTTCATAATAATGCGTCCACAAGAACGAACGTTAAGGGAGCGTGCGTCTATTATCCGAATGCACATTATAATGCCAAGATCGGTGCGAAAGGAAAAGCGGTTGCACAGAGCATTCAGAACCGGCTTGTGGCTTTGGGACTCAAAAACAATGGAGTGTTGATCCGTAATTCGGAGAGTAAAACAAAGTATCCGGATAAATCACTGGCGGATTATTACAACGTAATCAAAAACAGCAAGACTTCCGGATTTGCAGGACTGATAGTGGAACATGCCTACATTAGCAATGCAAGTGATTGTACAAAGTTTCTTGGAACAAACGATATGCTTACAAAGCTTGGCGAGGCGGATGCGTTAGGGATTGCTTCTTATTATGGATTGATTCCGAAAACAACAGTCGGTTTATCGTCTGCAGATGTGACAGAGAATGGAGAGGTCGCGCTTCAATGGAATCAAGCGGCAGGTGTAGATGGTTATTGTATCTATCGCATGGATGAAAATCAAAGCACATATCAGTTGATCAAGAAAATCAAGGGTGAACAAATACTTACTTATGTGGATAATACCATTGTTCGTGGGGTAAGCTATGAGTATGCAGTCTGTGGATATCACACCGCAAAGAATGCGACAACCTATACAGCATTGTCGAATGAAATCGATGCGGTATACGAACTGCCGGTTCCGCAAGCACTGAAGGCAGAACGGTCTGCAAACGGGAAGTGGAAACTTACCTGGAGTAATTCTGATATGGATGGTGTAAGTGGATACCGTATTGAACGTAAATCTGCCGGTGCGGAAGAGTACGAGGAGATTGCAAGCATTGCAGGTGCCGAGACAACTTCATATGAGTTGAATGAGAAAGATATTGAGGATGGCGCAGTTTATGCAATCTGTTCTTACCATGAAGATAACAAATATGATGATGAGGGAGAATATTCAGAGGCAGTCTTTTTGAAATAAACTCCTGATGGCGGGATCTTCTTTAAAATTGTATTGAAAATGCAATTTTTTTACGGAATGAATTGCATTATGAAGGAACGTCAAAAACGATAAATATACAAAATGCACAAAAAAATTGCAGAAAAAACATTTTGGAGGAAAATGGGGCGTGGATTCGCAGAAAAGTTATCCACAATTTTGCTGCGGAGAATGCCTTAAAATGGAGTTATACACGAAGTTATTCACGTTATCCACAAAATGAAAGCAATTTTTTTGCGCATTTTTTTTGTAGGAACAAACGATTGTTTTGTTAAGAAATCATAAATTTTGTCGAAACGAGTCAAAATGCAGAAAAGATATTGACATTTCAAATGTCAAATAAACATGGAAAAATGTTGGAAATTGTCGGACAAAATAAATAATCGATAAAAAACAGAGCAAAATGTGTACGTTGCCAAAAGAATCCAATTTTGTTATACTAGAGGCACTATGATAAAAAAGATTGATGTGGCAGGGATCGAGTTGGACAATTATTCTGTTCGTGAGACGATCATGAATGTGGAGAAAAATATGTCTGATAATGGATTCCATACGATAGAAGAAGTAAATATGGAGATGCTGCTCCAGGCAGAGTCGGATGAGGTAATCCGGGAGGCTTTGGCATCCGTGGAACACACGGTGATTGCAGAGAGAGGAATCTTAGAAGCCGTCGGCGCGGATTCTTACCAGAGAAAGCATGAGATCGATCATCATGATTTCTTTTATGAAATGATGAAAAGAATCGAACGCAACCGTAAGACCATCTTTGTTGTTGGCGAAAAGATGGAGCAGACAGAGCAAATGTGTGAGCGGATCATGGAACTGTATCCAAAATGCGAGGTGATCGGTGCAGAGGCGATTGAGGAGTGTTCCGGTAATCTGGATGCATTGATTAATGAAATTAATTCGCAGACACCGGATGTGATCATCAGTGTGATTCCGAGTCCGCTGCAGGAACATTTTCTTGTGGAGAATCGTGAGAAGTTATCTGCCGGATTATGGTATGGTATGGGGACGATGGAATTGGAAGCGCCGAAGGGGGGATTCGCAAATGGAATCCGTAAGATGTTCCGTGCACATAAATTAGAGAAGCATTTAAATCATTATAGTGAGAAACAGGAAAATGAATAATATGTCAAAGAAGGTCAGACAGGTTGCCGGAAATTATGTATTGATTCTGGTAGGAACTGCGGTGATGGCTTTAGCGATTCAGTGTATCTATGACAGAGTCGGACTTGTGACGGGAGGATTTACCGGTCTTACGATTGTGATCCGTAGCCTGACAAAGTCTGTGATTGAGGGCGGTATTCCACTGTGGTTTACCAATATTGTGTTGAACATTCCGGTGTTCCTTTATTCGTATATCAAATTTGGCAGGAAATTTGTTGGAAGAACGCTTATTGCAACATTGATGCTGTCTGTGTGGCTGTATATCATTCCGGGAGTGGATCTCTCGGGAGATGATTATCTGCTGGCGGCGTTGTTTGGTGGCGTGTTTACCGGAGTCGGAATGGGACTGGTACTTAGAGCAGGTGCAACGACCGGAGGAACGGATATGGTAGCGGCTTTGATTCAGTCCCGGATGCGACATTACTCGGTTGTGCAGATTATGCAGGTAATGGATGCGGCAATCGTGATTGCCGGACTTTATGTGTTCGGGCTTCGCTCGACGCTATATGCAGTTGTATCGATTTTTGTCATGACGAAGGTCTCGGATGCCTTTCTGGAAGGCTTTAAAAATTCCAAGGCGGCGCTGATCATCACCAATCATCACGAGGAAGTAGCGCAGCGACTGATGGATGAACTGGATCGCGGCGTAACCGGAATGGATGCAAAAGGTATGTACACACAAAATTATAAATGTGTGTTGTACTGTGTTGTGTCGCGCAAGGAAATTGTGCGGCTGAAGGAAATTGTCAATGATGTGGATCCGGAAGCGTTTGTAATCGTATCGGATGTGCGTGAAGTGCTTGGGGAAGGTTTTATGGAATATTCCTCGCAGGACTTCTAAAATACAGGATTTCGGCATAATGCCTAGTACAAAATTACTAATAAGATTTCATCCAAAAAGAGGAAATGCATAAAAAATAACGCATTTCCTCTTTATTTTTTTGTAGAATTATATTAAAATAATAAAAGATGCTAATTCATAAGCAAATATGGGGATAAGGAGAAAGGGTTATGATTTCCAATCAGATACTTCAGAATACAATTGATGGTCTCAAGAACATTACCAGAACGGATCTCTGTGTGATTGATGTGGAGGGCAAGATCCTCGCAGCAACGTTCCCGGATGCGGAACAGTTTATCGCTTCTGCACAGTCGTTTGTCGGATCTCCGGCAGACAGTCAGGTTGTGAACGGATGTCAGTTCTTTAAGGTGTTTGATGATCACCAGTTAGAATATATTTTACTCGCTTATGGGGACAGCGAGGATGTGTATATGATCGGAAAGATTGCCAGTTTCCAGATCCAGAATCTTCTTGTCGCTTATAAGGAGCGCTTTGATAAGGATAACTTTATCAAGAATCTGATTCTGGACAATTTGCTTTTGGTAGATATCTACAATCGCGCAAAGAAGCTTCATATTGAGACGGAGATGCGCAGGGTTGTCTTTCTTGTAGAGACGAACCGTGAGAAGGATGGTAATGAGTTGGAGAAGATTCGCGGGCTCTTTGGCGGCAAGTCGAAGGATTTTGTTACGGCGGTGGATGAGAAGAACATCATTGTTGTCAAGGAACTGGGCGAAAATGAGACATATGACGATCTGAAGAAGACGGCGGATGTGATCATCAACCTGTTTCGTTCAGATGCAAACTGTAACGTCCATATTGCCTATGGAACGATTGTCAATGAGTTAAAAGAAGTATCGCGTTCTTATAAAGAAGCAAGGATGGCACTCGATGTTGGTAAAATTTTCTTTGAGGATCAGGATGTGATTGCGTATTCACAGCTTGGCATCGGTCGTCTGATCTATCAGCTCCCGATTCCTTTGTGTAAGATGTTTATCAAGGAAATCTTTGACGGAAAGTCACCGGATGAGTTTGATGATGAAATTCTGACAACGATCAATAAGTTCTTTGAGAACAACCTCAATGTGTCAGAGACTTCCAGACAACTGTATATTCACCGCAATACGCTGGTGTATCGTCTGGACAAGCTTCAGAAGAGTACAGGTCTGGATCTAAGAGTCTTCGAGGACGCAATTACCTTTAAGATTGCGCTCATGGTAGTCAAGTACATGAAGTATATGGAGACATTGGACTACTAATTAAGGAGAAAAAATGATTAAACTGGAACATGTCAGTAAGTCGTATTCTGCAGGAATTCCTGCCTTAAATGATGTGAATCTGGAAATAGAAGACGGAGAATTTGTGTTTATCGTCGGAGACAGCGGATCCGGCAAATCAACACTGATCAAATTATTATTAAAGGAGTTGGAACCGACCGAAGGTGTGATTACGGTCGATGGAAAAGTATTAAGTAAAATCAGGCGCAAACAGGTTCCGAAATACCGGAGAAATGTCGGCGTTGTCTTTCAGGATTTCCGATTGTTAAAGGATCGGAATGTCTATGATAATGTCGCATTTGCTCAGAAGGTGGTCGGAGAACCGAACAGTCATATCCGCAAGAAGGTACCGCTTATGCTTTCTATGGTCGGACTGGCTGCAAAGTATCGCTCTTTCCCAAGACAGCTTTCCGGTGGTGAGCAGCAGAGAGTGGCGATTGCACGAGCTTTGATCAATGAACCGGATATACTGCTTGCGGATGAACCGACCGGTAATCTGGATAACAATAATGCGTGGGAGATCATGAAACTTCTTGAGGAAATCAATGCCAAGGGAACGACGGTTCTCGTTGTAACCCATAACCTTGAGATTGTCAAGGTTATGAAGAAGCGCGTTATAACCGTAAAGAAAGGTACTATCGTCAGTGATAGTAAGCAGGGTGAATTTGACGATGAAGATTAATACCTTTTTTTATTCGATTAAGCAGGGGCTGAAAAACATTTTCCGCAATAAAATGTTCTCTCTGGCGTCGATCGCAACGATGGCAGCGTGCATTTTTATGTTCGGACTGTTCTATATTATTATTGCAAATTTTACCTCGACCGTGCATACCATAGAAAAGGGAGTATCGGTCACAGTCTTTTTTGATAAAGGGCTGTCAGAAGATGAAATACAAAATATTGGAGATGAGATTTCCAAACGTGTGGAAGTCGGCAAGATAGAGTATGTATCTGCTGATGAAGCATGGAAGGATTTTCAGGGGGTCTATTTCAAGGGAAGAGAGAGTCTGGCGCAGGGATTTGCCGGTGACAACCCGCTTGCAAACAGTGCGCACTATCAGATTTACCTGAATGATGTGTCAATGCAGAATTCGCTTGTTACCTATCTGCAGTCCATTGATGGAGTGCGTGATGTAAAGGAATCTGCAAAGGTAGCAAACACACTTACGGATTTTAATAAACTGCTCGGTTATGTGTCGGGTGGTATTATTATCATTCTTTTATGCGTTGCGGTCTTTTTGATCAGCAATACCGTCACGGTCGGTATCTCTGTTCGCAAGGAAGAGATCGCGATCATGAAACTCATTGGTGCGACCGATTATCTGGTGCGTGCACCGTTTATTGTGGAAGGTATGGCGATCGGGCTGATCGGCGCGGCGATACCACTTATTCTGTTATATTTTATGTACCAGAAGATTATCGTATATATAGCAGATAAGTTTAATTTCATTGGTTCGATGATCGATTTCGTATCGGTACACACGGTGTTTAAGACTTTGATTCCTGTTGCTGTCATTCTCGGTGTAGGAATTGGATTCCTCGGAAGCCGCCTGACGATACGCAAGCATCTGAAAGTATAAGGATATACAGCCATGCTGATGAGGCATGGCTTTTCCCTTATATACAGAACATTCGGCAGGCAATTTTACCGGATAGATACGACAAATGTTATGAAAGTTTTTTAACAGGGAAAATAAACCGATTTGGAGGATAACATGGATTACAACGAGGAAAACAAACAATTGGATACAACACCGACCGTACAGTTTGAAGAGACTGGAAAGCAAAAGAAGCCGCGCAAGCGGAAAAGCTTCGGTTTTGGGCTGATACTGGGAATTGTGATCGGATGCCTTGTTCTTGGCATCGGTGGTGTGGCAGGAATGGGAATCTATGCCAATACGACCGGCAATTATCTGATTATCAGTCCAAAAGGTGTAACGCAGACATCGGATAATAAAGTCCTGAACCGCAAGACGATAGGCAAGATCGAGGAGCTTCTGGCTTACATTGATTTATATTATAATGATGAATATGATGCGGATGATGTCCGTGATGCAATCTATGAGGGAACCTTAAGCGGACTTGGGGATCCGTATTCGGTCTACTATACGGCGGATGACTATAAGGATCTTCAGATTTCCACATCCGGAAACTATTATGGTATCGGAGCGGGATTGATGCAGAATGCTAAGACTATGGAAGTGACGGTTTCAAAGGTATATGAAGGAACGCCGGCGGAAGATGCGGGACTTGAGGATGGAGATCAGATCTTAAAAGTCGATGACGTTGAAGCAACGAGCATGGAATTGTCCAACCTTGTAAAGAAGATTCGTGGGGAGGAAGGCACAACGGTGCATCTTCAGATTTACCGGGAGTCGAGTGGAGAGACCCTTGAAGTGGATGTGAAACGTGCGAACGTAGATCTCCCGAGTGTCAGTTACGAGATGCTGGATGGCAGCATCGGTTACATACAGATCAGTGAATTCCAAAGCAATACCGCAGAACAGTTCAAGGCGGCAGTCAAGGATCTGCAGAGTCAGGGTATGAAGAGTATGATCGTTGATGTACGCAGCAATCCGGGTGGACTGATCACTTCGGTTGTAGATATCCTGGATCAGATTCTGCCGGAGGGCACGGTTGTTTATACGGAAGATAAGTATGGCAAGCGCGAGAACTATACTTCGGACAGCAATTGTCTTAAGCTTCCGATCGCTGTCCTTGTCAATGAGAACAGTGCGAGTGCTTCTGAGATTTTTGCCGGAGCAATCAAGGATTATAATTACGGAACGCTCATCGGTGTAAAGACCTTCGGAAAAGGCATTGTGCAGACGGTTTATCCTCTTGAAGACGGCGATGCAATCAAGATTACGACGGCGAAATATTATACACCGAATGGAAATTACATTCACAAGGTCGGCATCACACCGGATATTGAGGTGGAGTACAATTATTCCGGACCGAAGGATGAAAAATACGATAAGAAATATGATAACCAGTTACAAAAAGCGATTGAAGTATTGCAGGACGAAGCAAAGTAGAACGCACAAAGAGATTGCTTTCATTGTAGGAATCCGCTACAATAGACAACAGATATAGGATAAACGAAAAGGGGTGATTCTGTGGTAGAATTGGATAATTTTAAGAGCCAGCTTCTCGGCTATAAGGCTCCGCTACAGGAAGTGAGGGATTCACTTTGACTTAGCGGGCAAGGAGCAACGCATCCAGGAACTGGAGCGCGAGATGGAAGCACCGGACTTCTGGAATGATCCGGTCGTGTCCCAGGAGAAGATGAAGGAACTCAAAAGTCTCAAGGATGATGTGCAGACGTATGCAGCACTTTCCGGTCAGTATGACGATATCGAGACGATGATCGAGATGGGATACGAGGAGGAAGATCCGGAACTGATTCCGGAGATTGCTGAGATGATGGATGAATTTGTTTCAACGTATGAGAACATTCGTATGAAGACACTTTTATCCGGTGAATATGACAGAAATAATGCGATTCTTTCTCTTCATGCAGGAGCGGGTGGAACCGAGTCGTGTGATTGGGCAGCGATGCTTTTTCGTATGTATTCCCGCTGGGCGGATAAGAAGGGCTTTCAGCTCGAGGTACTCGATTCGCTGGATGGCGATGAGGCAGGCATTAAGTCGATCACATTCCAGGTAAACGGAGAGAATGCTTACGGATATTTGAAGTCCGAAAAAGGCGTACACCGTCTTGTGCGTATATCGCCTTTTAACGCGGCCGGTAAGAGACAGACGTCGTTCGTATCCTGCGATGTGATGCCGGATATTGAGGAGGATGTGGACATTGAGATCAAGGATGAGGACATCCGTATTGATACTTACCGTTCGAGTGGTGCCGGTGGACAGCATATTAATAAGACATCATCGGCAATCCGAATCACACACTATCCGACCGGAATTGTTGTGCAGTGCCAGAACGAGCGCTCGCAGCATATGAACAAGGATAAGGCGATGCAGATGCTGAAGGCGAAACTGTATCTGCTGAAACAGGAGGAGAATGCTGCCAAGGCGGCTGGAATCCGCGGTGAAGTGACGGAGATTGGCTGGGGCAATCAGATTCGTTCTTATGTTATGCAACCGTACACGATGGTCAAGGACCATAGAACCGGTGTGGAGAGTGGCAATGTGGATGCGGTTATGGACGGCGGACTGGATCCGTTCATCAACGGTTATCTCAAGTGGCTGAGTTTAGGCTGCCCGAAGTCGATGGAGGATGAAACGTAATGACGGCAGGAATGGTCGTAGTAGTGATTCTGTTATGTGTCGTGATCGTGATCACGCTTGGCGTATGGGCAATCACGAACAGAGTGAAGAAATTCTCGCGGGACGTGTTTGGCACGGAGAACCTTGCGGAGGGAATCAACCGACAGGCGGATCTGGCAGCGGAGACACCGAAGTCCGTGTCCGGTATGACGAGGTTAATGGAACCACAGATCATGCGGGATTTTCCGGATTTTTCATGGGAAGAGTTCAAGCATCGTGCAGAAAATATGCTGATATCTGCGCTGCTTGCTATCACAAGTGGGGATGTGACAACGATTGTGGATGCATCGGATACGCTGAAAGAACAGATCCGGAACCGCATCGGTGATAATGAGGCCTCTGGGGTGAAGGAAAATTTTGAACAGATCAAAATACATCAGACAGAGATTTCGAATTATCACAAGGAAAAGGGAACTTGCGTGATTACGATCCAGAGTTCGGTCGAGTATTTTTACAGTAAGATGCGGGGAGACGAGCTGATTGCCGGATCGAAGGAGCGAAAGACACAGACAAAGTATAATACGGAACTTATTTATATACAGGATAGTGATCTCGCGGAGTTTGATAATGCGATCGGAGTCAGTTGCCCGAACTGCGGCGCGCCGATCAAGGGGCTTGGCGAGATGCGCTGCGAATACTGTGGTACCAAGGTGACACCGGTCAACACGAAGGTATGGTCACTACATAAGATATATGAAGTTGGCTTTCAACGGGTATAGTGAAGAAAAAGGAGAAAAATTATGGGAATTATTAAAGCAGCAGCAGATCTGGTAAAGGGAAACCTTGGCGATCAGTGGCTTGAGGTCTATGAAGCGGAAAACATGGGGGATCAGACTGTTTTCACGAGAGGTGTGCAGATCCGTCGCGGACAGAACACCAAGGGAACCGACAATACGGTATCAAACGGTTCTGTTGTGCATGTCTATGACAATCAGTTTATGATTCTTGTGGATGGCGGCAAGATCGTTGATTATACGGCGGAGCCTGGATATTATACGATCAACAATTCGGCGCTTCCTTCTATGTTAAACGGACAGTTCGGAGATTCTCTGTCGGAGGCGTTTAAGCGTTTTAAATACGGCGGACAGACACCGACAAAGCAGAAGGTTTATTTCATCAATTTACAGGAGATCAAGGGAATCAAATTTGGCACAAGACAGCCGGTGAACTATTTTGATTCGTTTTATAATGCGGAACTGTTTCTTCGCGCACATGGAACTTATTCCATCAAGATTACGAATCCTCTGCAGTTCTATGCGGAGGCGATTCCGAAAAATACAGATCATGTGGAAATCGATGAGATCAATGAGCAGTATCTGTCTGAATTCTTAGAGGCATTGCAGTCTGCGATCAACCAGATGTCTGCGGACGGAATCCGCATTTCATTTGTCTCAAGTAAGGCAAGAGAACTCGGTAAATATATGGCCGGCATTCTTGATGAAGAGTGGAACCAGATGCGAGGCATGGAAGTTCAGGCTGTCGGTATCAGCATCTCATACAATGAGGAGTCGCAGAAACTCATCAACCTCAGAAATGAGGGTGCAATGCTTTCTGATCCTACCATCCGTGAGGGGTATGTACAGGCAGCGGCCGCAAGAGGTCTCGAGGCAGCCGGAAGCAATGCCAACGGTGCGATGGCCGGATTTATGGGGATGGGCTTGGCTGGCAATATTGGAGGATCCATTGTTGGAAATGCATCCTCAGTGAATATGGCACAGATGCAGATGAATCAGCAGGCACAGAATAATATGAACCAGATGAACATGGGTATGGGGCAGATGAATCAGTCGAACATGGGGGTACAGCCACAGCCGCAGCAGGCAGCAGGCTGGACGTGTTCCTGCGGACAGGTGAACAACGGTAAGTTCTGCAGCAATTGTGGTAAGCCGGCACCGTCCGCCGACTGGACGTGTTCCTGCGGACAGGTAAATACAGGAAATTTCTGCAGTAATTGTGGGAAACCAAGAGCATAAGAGGACTGGGGCTTGCGTTCCCTGCTTTACTGTGTTAAAATCTTTCGAGTGAGCACAAGTGTCGGTCATAGAAAGACAATGCAGAGGAGGTAAGGGATGTCAGAGAAAACATCTTTCTTCGTCTTAAAGGAAAAAGCTGTGCCGGAGGTACTGCTCAAAGTTGTAGAAGCCAAGCGCCTGCTTGACTCGGGCAAGATGACATCGGTTCAGGATGCCACCGAGGTGGTAGGAATCAGCAGAAGTTCCTTCTACAAATACAAAGATGATATATTTCCATTTCATGAGAATGCGAAGGGAAAGACGGTTACGATGGTAATTCAGCTCGATGACGAGCCGGGAATCCTGTCGCTCGTGCTTAAGACGATCGCTGATTTCCATGCGAATGTTCTGACGATTCATCAGAGTATTCCGGTCAATGGAATCGCATCGCTTTCGCTCAGTATTGATGTCTTTCCGGCAACTGGAGATGTGGAAGTGATGAAGAACAGTATTGAATCCGTGCAAGGCATTCATTACGCAAAAATTTTAGCCAGGGAGTGAAAAAGATGAAGATAGCAGTTATGGGTTACGGCACCATCGGATCCGGTGTTGTAGATGTATTAAGAATTAATGAGGATAAGATCACAGAGAGAGCGGGCGAAGAAATTGAGGTTAAGTATATCCTTGACCTTCGTGATTTCCCGGGAGATCCGATGGAAAACGCGATCGTGCATGATTATCAGGTGATTGTCAATGATCCGGAGATCGGTGTTGTTGTTGAGACGATGGGAGGCGTTGAGCCGGCGTATACATTTGTGAAAGCAATGCTTGAAGCTGGAAAGCAGGTAGCAACTTCTAATAAGAATCTGGTTGCTGCCAAGGGCGCGGAATTGATTAAGATCGCGCGTGACCACAATGTCAATTTTCAGTTCGAGGCCAGCGTCGGAGGTGGTATCCCGATCATCCGTCCACTGAATAAGTGCCTGACTGCAGATGAGATCGAGGAGATTACCGGTATCTTAAACGGAACCACCAACTATATGCTGACCAAGATGGCACAGGAAGGTGCTGATTTTGATGAAGTATTAAAGGATGCGCAGGATAAGGGATATGCAGAGAAGGATCCGACCGCAGACATCGAGGGACACGATCCTTGCCGTAAGATTGCAATCCTGACTTCTCTTGTGTGCGGACAGCAGGTGGATTTCGAGGATATCCATTGCGAGGGAATCACCAAGATTACGGCGACCGATTTCAAATATGCAGAGGTTATGAACCGTTCGATCAAGCTTCTTGCATCCAGCCGCAAGGTTGGCGGAAGCTACAGTTGTATGGTAGCACCGTTTATGCTTGCTGCAGAGCATCCGCTTTGTGGGGTAAATGGTGTGTTCAATGGCATTTTCGTACACGGTAATGTACTTGGAGATGCAATGTTCTACGGAAGTGGAGCAGGAAAGCTCCCGACTGCCAGTGCTGTCGTAGCCGATGTCGTTGATATGGTAAAACATAAGAATACAAATATTTACATCGACTGGAAACCGGAGAAGATTGAACTTGTGGATTACAAAGACAGCCGCAACAGCTTCTTTGTACGTACATCTTCGGATCAGGCAGCAGTTGAAGCTGCATTTGGTAAGGTGACTTACGTGAGTGCAGGAATCGATGGAGAGATCGGATTCACAACAGGCGAGATGAGCGAGAGTGAGTTTGAAGAGAGTGCGGCTAAGATTGAACTGATCAATCGTATCCGTCTTGGATAATAAATATACAGCAAATAAGGGGTTTTTATGGCAAAATACGTTATGGCGTTAGATGCGGGGACAACGAGCAATCGTTGTATCCTGTTCGATCATTCGGGCAATATCTGCTCCATGGCACAGAAAGAGTTTCGCCAGATATTTCCAAATCCGGGCTGGGTAGAACATGATGCAAATGAGATCTGGTCTACCCAGCTCGGCGTTGCAGTGGAGGCAATGAGTATGATCAATGCCAAGGCAGAGGATATCGCTGCCATCGGTATTACGAATCAGAGAGAGACTGCAATCGTCTGGAACAGGGAGACCGGGGAACCGGTGTATAACGCGATCGTCTGGCAGTGCCGCAGGACATCGGATATTGCGGATGAACTGAAATCAAAAGGCTTGGAAGAGACCTACCGGGAGAAGACAGGTCTTATTATTGATGCCTATTTTTCGGCAACCAAGATTAAATGGATCTTGGATCATGTAGAGGGTGCGCGTGTACTTGCGGAGGAAGGAAAGCTGCTTTTCGGAACGGTGGAGACGTGGCTGATCTGGAAGCTGACGAAGGGACGCGTTCATATCACGGATTATTCCAATGCGAGCAGAACAATGCTTTTTAATATTAATACGTTGGACTGGGATGAGGATATCTTAAAGGAACTGGATATCCCGCGAAGCATGCTCCCGAAACCAATGCCATCAAGCTGTGTATATGGACACACGGATGCATCGTTTTTTGGCGGAGAGATTCCAATCAGCGGAGCGGCGGGCGACCAGCAGGCGGCACTTTTTGGACAGACATGCTTTCATGAAGGAGAGGCAAAGAATACCTATGGTACCGGCTGCTTCTTGCTTATGAACACCGGAAACAAGCCGGTATTCTCTGAAAACGGTCTGGTTACTACGATTGCGTGGGGACTGGACGGTGAGGTAAATTATGCGCTGGAAGGATCCATTTTTGTTGCGGGAGCAGCGATCCAGTGGCTTCGCGATGAACTCCGGCTGATTGATTCGGCAGCGGACTCGGAATATATGGCATCCAAGGTGGAAGACACGAACGGTTGTTATGTGGTGCCGGCTTTTACAGGACTTGGTGCGCCACATTGGGATCAATATGCGAGAGGCACGATTGTTGGAATTACAAGAGGTACGAATAAGAATCATGTGATTCGAGCAACGCTTGAATCAATTGCGTTACAGGTTTGTGATGTCATTGATGCGATGCGTGCGGATTCGGGAATTGAAGTGCGCTCGCTTAAAGTGGATGGAGGCGCAAGCTCGAACAATTTCCTGATGCAGTTTCAGTCGGATATTTTAGGTGTCCCAGTCAACCGACCGGCATGTGTGGAATCCACAGCAATTGGAGCCGCATATCTGGCAGGACTTGCGGTTGGATATTGGAAGAATAAGGATGAAGTGATCAAAAACCAGAAACTGGATCATGTGTTTACACCGCAGATGCAGCAGGTTGCAAGAGAAAAGAAGCGCAAAGAATGGAACAAGGCAGTCCATTATGCGTTCGGCTGGGCGAGGGAGGATTCATAATCAAAGAAGGATTATTGCAGATTCTATTCCCGCCGCGATGCGTGGTGTGTGACGAAATTCTTGAGGCAGAACTGATACGGGGCGGGAGGTGGATTCATCCGGATTGCGGAAGGAAGCTTTATCCGGTTGGAAACAATGTGTGCTTTCGATGTGGAAAGCCGCTTGCAGCGGTGGAACAGGAATATTGTTTTGACTGTAAAAAGAAGCTTGCAGGAAGAAATGCGTTGTACTGCAGACAGGGAAGGTCTGTTTATGTGTACAAAGGCGAAATTCGCAAGTCGGTATACCGACTCAAATATTCAAATAGGAGAGAGTACGCACGCTTTTTTGCAGAGGAGACTGCAAAATATTATAGTGACTGGTGCAAACGGGCTGGTGTTGAAGCGATTGTACCTGTTCCAATGTATGGACGAAAGAAGCGGAGGCGGGGATACAACCAGGCAGAAATTATTGCAAGGGAACTGGCGCGCATCTTGGGATTACCGATGGAGAATGCTGCGGTAAAACGCGTTCGAAATACGAAGCCTCAGAAGCTTTTGAGTGATGAAGAACGCAAAAACAACCTGAAAAAGGCTTTTCAGGCTAGGAAGTTTATAGTAAAATATAAGAAAATATTACTCGTCGATGATATCTACACAACCGGAAGTACGGTTGAGGCGGTTGCGCATGAACTCATGCGATGTGGAGTGGAACAGGTGTTTTTCCTGACACTTTGTACTGGAGAGGGTATTGTTATGTAAGAAGCCGGTATTATGTTTGCATTCCGGCAAAATGGGGATATGAAGGAGGCGCTACGATCATGAATGTTACGAATTGTAGAAGTTGCGGACGTTTATTTAATGTATTGAGTAATGAGAGAATCTGTCCGGAATGTCGCAAGAAGCTGGAGGATAAATTTCAGGCTGTGAAGAAGTATCTGGAAGAGAACCCGCATTCTTCGATGGAGACAGTGTCCAGAGAGATGGAAGTGTCTGTCAAACAGATCAAGCAGTGGGTGCGGGAGGAACGTCTGATCCTGTCGGACGCATCGGAAGCAGGTATTACCTGTGAGTGCTGCGGCAGAATGATCCGCACAGGTAAGTATTGTGATGAGTGTAAGAATACGATGGCAATGCGGCTCCGTAGCGCAATGTCACCACAGTTTGATGCGGAGAAGGTTGAGAGAGCGGAACGGGATCGCGAGAGAATGAGATTTTTGAAAAGCTGAGCCCAAATGCCCCGGATGAATGAATCTGGGGTTTTTTAAATTGTGTTAAGCAATTCGTTCTTTGAAATCATAAGCAGATGTGGTATAATACAAAATAATGTGTAATTGTGTCCAAATGTAAATGGGAGGACGAGATGATTAACGAGGAACGAGTCAGAGAACTGTATCAGATGGCTGTATATGACGAGACTGAGGATAAGAAATGCCATCCGATGGGAGAATATTATATATGGGATTACGTTGGAAAAGAAATCGTCAAAAGCTTTTTCTCTGGAACGATCGCATTTGGGCTTCTTATAGCACTTTGGATCATCGGGGATATGACGGTAGCAATTGCGTTTGTCAATTCTGCGGATCTGATGACTCTAGTGATTCGGTTTATCCTGGTTTATGTAGGATTTATGGCAATCTACCTTTTGGTGACTGTGTTCATCTATAGTATTCGGTATGCGGAAGGCAGAAAGCAGCTTCGGAAGTATGTTGGACATCTGAAGAAAGTACGCAGAATGTACCGCAGGGAAGACAAACTTAAGGCATAAGGGGAGGCTTTATGACAAATTTATTGGAAATTAAGGATCGCCTGATCCGTTTTTATAGTAAATATGAAACGTATTTGTTTCCGGTTGTCAAGTTTATAGTAGCAATCGTGCTTTTTACGGTTATCAATATGAATATCGGCTTTATGGAGAAAATCAGTCGGTTTCCGATTGCTCTGATTTTGGCATTGGTATGTGCAATTCTGCCGGTAAATGCGACAATTTGGCTGGCTGCATTTGTTGTTCTTGCAGATATGTATGCCTTGTCGATGGAAGTTGCGGTAACAACACTGGTGCTTTTTGCAGCATTGTTTTTCTTATATTTTCGGTTTGCACCCAAAGATGGTTTTGCAGCAGTACTCACACCGGTCTGCTTTAAACTGAATATTCCGTATGTGATGCCGATCGGATGCTCCCTTCTGAGGGATGCTTATTCGGTTGTAGCAATTATCTGTGGTACCGTAATCTATTATTTTCTGGATGGAATTCATCAGAATTCCGGAACACTTAAGAATGTTGTTGCAGATGGAGGAACTGCAGCGACAACTTCCAAGTTTGATATTTCGGTCGGTCAGCTTCTCAGTAATAAGGAAATGTATCTTGTGATTGCAATCTTTACGATTACAGCAATTGTTGTATATCTCGTGCGTCGATTGGAAGTGGAGCATGCATGGACGCTTGCCATCATCTCTGGTGTACTGATTGAGGTGGTCGGACTGTTTGCAGGATATCTTGTATTAAATGTGTCAGGGAAGACATTAGGACTGCTTATTGGCAATATACTTTCCTTGTTGATTAGTTTTGTGATCCAGTTCCTGTTTATGAATCTCGATTATGCGAGGACGGAGCGCGTTCAGTTTGAGGACGATGATTATTACTATTATGTGAAGGCAGTGCCGAAGAAGATGGTTGCGGTCAAGGAAGTGACGGTTAAACATTTCGGCAATACAGCCAGCATGGGAAAACGCATTGATCGTTCGAAGAGAACCCTTACTCCGGAAGAGGAGGAGACGAGCCGCAAGGTGATTGCTAAGGAATTGGACATTGATGAAGATTTATTAAAATAGGAACTTATCGATGCAGTTTGTTTTAGAAAGGAGGAAATATGCAGAATTCGATAACAACCATAACGGATTTATATGATCGTACATTGGGAGCACTTGATTTCCCGGATATCTCGATGTCACCTGTGGATATTGTGGAGATTCTCATTATTTCTTTCCTGTTCTATTATGTACTGCTTTGGATCAAAAATACACGTGCATGGAATCTGTTCAAGGGAATTATGATTATTTTGATCTTTATTCTGATTGCACTGATCTTCCATATGAATACGATTCTCTGGCTGGCGGAAAACCTTCTCAGTGTAGGTCTTCTTGCGCTGGTTATTATTTTTCAGCCGGAGCTTCGCAAGGCACTTGAAAATTTGGGCGGCAAGAATCTGTTTGGACGTTGGTTTAACTTTGGTAAGACGGAGAATGACCGGTTTTCCGATCGCACCATCGAGGAATTGATTAAAGCAAGTTATGCGATGGGAAAGGTTCGTACAGGAGCACTCATTGTTGTGGAGGATGAGATTCTTCTCAATGAATATGTTCGTACAGGAATCGATGTGGATGCAATCATCAGCAGTCAGCTCCTGATTAATATCTTTGAAAAGAATACACCGCTTCATGATGGTGCTGTAATTGTTCGGGGTGACCGGGTTGTTTCCGCAACCTGTTATCTCCCATTGTCGGATAGTCTGTCTTTAAGCAAGGATCTTGGAACAAGACATCGTGCGGCTGTCGGAATCAGTGAAGTGAGTGATTCCCTGACGATTGTTGTATCGGAGGAGACAGGTAAGGTATCTGTTGCAATGCGTGGTCAGATTTATCACGGTGTGGATGCGGATTTCCTTCGTGAGAAACTTCGTTATCTGCAGAATCACAGTCGTGAAGTTACCGGACTGGAACTCATCAGAAGGAGGCTTAAGAATGGCAAATAAGATTCTCAAAACTCTGGTGAATAATATCGGATATAAAATTTTAGCAGTTGTTTTCGCATTTATCCTGTGGTTGGTTGTATATAATATTGATGACCCGAATAAGACGGTGCGTTTTACAACGAATGTGACTGTGGAGAATGAATCTGCAGTTACGGATATGAACAAGTGTTATGAAGTATTGAACGGAACCAATACGGTTACGTTCTCTGTTACAGCGAAGAGAAGCGTGATCAATAAGTTGGAGGATACAGATTTTACGGCAACTGCTGATATGAACCGTATGATTGTTGATTCGGATAACAAGACGGCACGGGTACCGATTGAGGTCACAAGCCGCCGGTCGAATTCTTCTCTTAAGTATAATGGAAAGAATCAGTACATGGAGATCTCACTGGATGATCTTGTGAGCCGTAGATTTATGATTACGGCAGACACGACCGGACAGGTGGCAGATGGATATGCACTCGGTGAAGTGACTGTTACGAATCCGAACGTGCTTAATGTGACGGGACCTGCGACAATCGTCGATCAGATTGACAGTGTGGTTGCAACGATTGATGTCGAGGGAATGTCAATGAATCTCTCAGATAATGTTCTTCCGGTATTCTATGATGCGGAAGGAAATGAGATTGATACAACCAGACTTAAGTATAACAATACGACGGTTACAATCTCCGCAAAGATACTGAGAGTGAAGGAGATTCCGTTAGCATTTTCTACAACAGGTAGTCCGTCAGGTGATTATCGTGTGGTTGAGATTACAAGTGATCCTGCGAATATTCAGATTAAGGGATCAGCAGCGGTATTGAACCCGATTATGTCGCTTCCTATTCCGGCTGAGGTACTGAATGTAAGCGGTGCAAGTGATGATCTGACGACAACTATTGATATCACAGAGTACCTGCCGGATGGTGTGGAACTTGTAGATGCGGCAGAGGCTACTGTTACTGTTACGGTTCGAATCGAGGCTTATCAATCTAAGAGTTATACCATATCGACGAATGACATTACGGTAAACGGATTAGGCAGTGATTATGAACTTGATTTTAAAGCAGATTCAGCGACGGTTACCGTGAGTGGTCTTCAGAATAATCTGAACCGGTTGAATACATCGGATCTTGCGGCATCCATTGATGTGTCGGGACTTGAAGAAGGGTTGCATCAGGTAAATCTCGAAGTCAAACTCGATGAAGACAATTATGCGGTGCGTACCGTTTCTGTTGAGGTGGAAATTACAAGAAAATCATCGGGAAATGGAACGGATAATAATCATCCGGATAATTCGGAGGAGGATTCATCGGGAGCAGATGATACGTCTGGTAATGAGGAAAATTAACACATTGTATAATTAAGGAGTAAAAATATGGCTAGAATGTTTGGTACAGATGGTGTAAGAGGTATTGCGGGAAGCGAACTTACGATTGAACTTGCAATGAAGCTTGGTCAGGCTGGCGCATATGTGCTCACGAAGGAACAGTCGCATCAACCGACTATTATTGTTGGTTGTGATACCCGTATTTCCGGTGGCATGCTTGCAAGCGCATTGATGGCAGGAATCTGTTCGGTTGGCGCGAACGCAATCTATGTAGGGGTGGCTCCGACACCGGCGATCGCTTATCTGACACGGAAACATAAAGTGGATGCAGGTGTTGTAATTTCAGCATCTCATAATCCAATGGAGTTTAATGGAATTAAGTTCTTTAACGGGGATGGATATAAGCTTTCTGATAATCTGGAGGATGAGATTGAGGCGCTGATCCGTAACGACATGGAAGATGTTGATTTCCCGATCGGACCGGGAATCGGTAAGGTGGAATATCGCCTTGATATTGTCGATGAATATATCCGTTATCAGGAGAAGACAGTTCCTGTAGATCTGTCAAAGCTTAAAATCGTAGTAGATTGTGCGGAAGGGGCAAGTTCCTATACGTCCGTTAAGACACTTAAGGATCTTGGTGCAGATCTGATCGCAATACATACATCGCCGGATGGAACGAATATTAATGCAAACTGTGGATCCACTCATATGGATGAACTTCGTGCCCGGGTTGTATCAGAGAAGGCGGATGTGGGTATCGCTTTCGACGGAGATGCGGATCGTATGCTGGCAGTTGATGAGAATGGTAATCTGATTGACGGAGATGTCGTTATGGCAATCTGCGGAAATTATTTAAAGAAAAAGGGAAAGCTTGCTAAGGATACGATTGTAGTTACGGTAATGTCAAACCTTGGATTCTCCATTATGGGAAAAAAGGAAGGCATTCATGTTGAAAAGACCAAGGTTGGAGACCGTTATGTCCTTGAAAATATGCTGGAAAACGGATACAATCTCGGTGGCGAGCAATCCGGACATGTGATCTTCCTTGACGACAATACGACAGGAGACGGTCTTCTTACTGCGTTGCACCTGTTGCAGGTTATGGTGGATACCGGCAAGAAACTTTCTGAACTGTCAACAGTGATGGAAGTGCTGCCGCAGGCATTGGTCAATGCCAAGGTTCCGAATCATAAGAAAGAAAGCTATATGGAGTACAGTGAGATTGCGGATGCAATCAAGGAACTGGAAGATAAATTTGCCGGAGAGGGAAGAGTACTGATCCGCCCATCCGGAACAGAACCACTCGTAAGAGTTATGATCGAAGGAAAGGATCAGACAGTCATTGATGAAGAGGCAAGAAAGCTTGCAGATCTTATTATGAAAGTGATGATTTAGGAGGGATTTATTGTGCTGTCACAGGCAATCAAGATCATGAATCCGACAGGACTTCATCTGCGTCCTGCCGGAAACCTCTGCAAAGAGGCAATGAAGTATAAAAGTAAAATTACATTTGAGTACAGGGGCAATACCGCCAATGCCAAGAGTGTTCTGAGTGTGTTGGGAGCCTGCATTAAGTCCGGAGATGAGATTACCCTGATCTGTGAGGGGGAGGATGAGCGGGAAGCGTTACAATCACTGATCGCATATATTGAGAGTGGATTGGGAGAGTAAACGCAAATTATGCACTGCGAGGATGATAAAACAATATGAAGGAAAAATACAAACATTTACTAAACTTTGTTGCGAACGTGCTGACTCTGGCGATGGAAGCATTATGCTTTGGCTGGGTATGGTATGTGATGTATGTTCCGCAACTTGACAAGGCGAATACTTTTTTCCGCAGAGGTAACTGGGCGGTTATCGGTATGTATGTACTGTTCGTGTTCTTTTTTACAAAAGTATTTGGAGGATACCGGATCGGATATATGAGAGTGTCCGATATTATTCTGTCACAGATACTTGCCGTATTTCTTGCGATGATCGTGTCATATTTTGAAATCTGTCTGGTCGCAAATGACTATTTAAGTCCGGAGCCATTGATTGTTATGACGCTTACGGAAATTATCTTTATTGTACCGTGGGTTATCGTCATCCGGAAATTTTATCAGTATTTATATCCGCCAAGACAGATGCTTGTGATCTATGGAAACTATTCTCCGGATGATCTGATCTCCAAGATTAATACGAGAAAAGATAAATACAATATCTGTGCCGCAGAAAGCTATCGTATCGGATATGAAAAGCTTTATCCTATGATCAAGAAATACAATGCGGTCGTGTTATGTGATCTTCCATCGGAGGCGCGTAATCAGATTATGAAGTACTGTTATCAGGAGTCGATAAGAACTTATGTAACACCAAAGATCTCTGATATTCTTTTCCGGGGAGCGGATGATATTCATTTATTTGACACACCGCTTCTTCTGTCCCGCAATCAGGGGCTGAGTATTATTGATCAGTTTGTAAAAAGACTTATGGACATTGTGATTTCACTGATCGGTATTGTGATCGCATCACCATTTATGCTTCTGATCGTGCTTGCAATCAAGCTGTATGATCATGGACCGATCCTATACAAGCAGGAACGTCTGACAAAGGATGGTCAACCGTTCATGATTTACAAGTTCCGAAGTATGACGGTACATTCAGAGGATGCGGGAGCAAGACTTGCTGCAAAGGGCGATGCGCGTGTGACACCGGTCGGACGCGTGATCCGTGCAATCCATTTTGACGAGCTGCCACAGCTTTTTAATATTTTAAAAGGTGAGATGTCTGTGGTAGGACCAAGACCGGAGCGCCAGATTATCGCAGATCAGTATACGGAAGAGATCCCGGAGTTCGTGCTTCGTCTCAAGGTTAAAGCAGGTCTTACGGGATATGCACAGGTGTATGGCAAGTACAATACAACACCATACGATAAGCTGAAACTGGATCTGACTTACATTGAAAACTATTCGGTCTGGATGGATATTAAGATATTGTTCCTGACGTTTAAGATCCTGTTTGTGAGGGAGAATACGGAAGGTGTGGATGAGAACCAGACGACCGCGATCAGGAAAGAGTCGGATTAGGAAGAAAGGAATAAACGGGTGAGAATTGATAGAGTTCAATTCTCGCCCGTTTTTAAATCTATGGTTTTATAACAAATTTTACACCTATTTTCAGCATTTTTTGGGAATTAAACAGATTGCCTTTGTGCATATTTGTGTTATACTGATGTTAGTTTGTTGTCTTGTGGGCTTTTTTAAGTTGAGCATACCGCTCGCGCGAAAGTGTGAAGAAATCGCACACTTTATTTTGGAAGATGAAATTTGTAAAGTGATAGGACAACCGGGGGAATGAAGGAGCTACGTATGAGTGACGTAAAAATCAGCATCATTATGCCTGTGTATAAAGTAGAAGAATATGTGGGCAAAGCGATTGAAAGTATACTGGAACAGACATTTACGGATTATGAATTTTTGATCGTCGATGACGGAACTCCGGATCGAAGCGGCGAAATCTGTGATGCCTATGCGGCAAAGGATTCCCGTATTCAGGTAATCCACAAAGAAAATGGTGGAGCTCCGAGTGCGAGAAATACAGCAATCGATATGGCTAAGGGGAAATATGTGTATTTTCTTGATTCCGATGATTGGGCAGAAAAAACGATGCTACAGGATATGTATGATATGGCGGAGCAGCACAATGCGCAGCTTGTCGTATGTGGATATTACATCGATACTTATTATGGGGACAAGCATCTGAGTGAGAAAATCTGTGTAGATGATAGAGTTTTTACGGATGCACAATCTTTTCGCGAGGAGGCATATCGGTATTATGACCGCAATATGCTCTATACTCCATGGAACAAATTATATCGTTTGGATTATATGAAAGAACACGGATTATATTTTCCACAGACCTTGTGGGATGATTTTCCGTTTAATATCAGTTATATCCGAAATGTGGAGTCTGTTGTGATTTCCACAAAGGCATATTATCATTTTATCCGTGCACGTGCAGAGTCAGAGACTGCCGCATATCGTGCAGATATGTACGAGAAGCGCGAGGAAGAACACGGATGGATGCTGGATCTGTACCGTGAGTGGGGCGTGGATAATACACCGACGCAGGAGATGATCGCCCGCCGCTATATTGAGCGAATGGTTGGGTGTATCGCAAATGTTACGAGTTCAAAGTGTACATTAAATGGTAAAGAAAGACGTGCGGAGATCAAAAAGATGCTTCATAATCCGCGTGTGGATGAAGCGTTAAAGATCGCACAGCCGCGCTCAAAATACATGAAACTTATGCTTGTTCCAATCCGCTGGAAAAATACTTATCTTACTTGGTTAGAGTCCGCGGTCATTACGTTGGTGAAGGAACGCAATACGAAACTTTTTGCAAAACTGAAAGCTGGAAGATGATAACTGGAGGACACCGTGAAGAAATATATTAAAGGATTTTATGATTACCGTTTTTTATTGGGGGAATTGGTAAAGAAAGGTATTCGTTTAAAATATCGTAGATCATATCTTGGAGTATTGTGGTCATTGATTGAACCATTGCTTACAACGGTTGTGTGGGTAATTGTATTTGGTACACTGTTGGGTCGCGGAGGTCGGGATTATCCGATGTACCTGATTATTGGCCGATTGACCTATACGTTTTTCAATAACGCAACAAAGGCTGCATCGAGATCGGTTCAGGCAAATGCATCAATGATTAAAAAAATATATGTGCCGAAATATTTGTATCCGTTATCTTCGGTTTTATATAATTTTGTAATCTACTTAATTTCGTTGATCGTTTTGGTTCCTGTGGGAATTTATTGTGCAGTCATACCAACGTGGCATATTATTGAGATTATTCCTGCATTAGTCTTATTATTGGTTATGGCAACTGGGTTTGGTATGGTTCTTGCAACATTGAATGTATTTTTCCGTGATATTGAATACTTGTGGAATGTTGCGTTACTTCTTGTTATGTATATGAGTGCAATCTTCTACTATCCGGAAAAACTTTTGAAGAGTGGATATGCATGGATACTTAAATATAATCCTCTTTATCATGTGATTAACATGTGCCGTGGAGCATTTTTGGGATATGCAGTAAGTACTAAAGCAGTATTGTATACAGCAGGATGGGCATTTGGCTCGTTGATTATTGGTATCATCTTTTTTAAGAAGAAGCAGGATGACTTTATCTTACATTTATAGAGGGATATATGGGAAAGAATAATAAAGTAGCAATTAAAGTTCATAATGTAGGAATTAAATTTAATCTGAACAATGATAAAACCGATTCATTAAAAGAGTATGTGGTTAATCTTTTTCGCAGAAAGAAAGTAATGCATGAAGAATTCTGGGGATTAAAAGATATAAGTTTTACTCTTAACAAAGGAGATCGAGTAGGAATTCTCGGATTAAACGGTGCGGGAAAAAGTACGCTTCTTAAGGTAATTGCCGGAGTATATAAGCCGACGGAAGGAACTGTTGCGAAAATTGGCAAATTGGCACCATTGCTCGAACTTGGTGCTGGATTTGAAAAAGAGTATACTGCACGTGAAAACATTTTTTTATATGGTGCAGAATTGGGGTATTCCAAGGAATTTATAGAAGAAAAATTTGATGAGATTGTCGAGTTCGCAGAACTTCAGGAATTTTTGGATGTGCCGATTAAAAATTTTTCGTCGGGAATGCGTTCGAGATTGGGATTTGCAATGTGTACGGCGGTCAATCCGGATATTCTTATTCTTGATGAAGTGCTTTCGGTTGGAGATGCCAAATTCCGTAAAAAGAGTGAAAAGAAGATTATGGATATGTTTGACAGCGGTGTAACCGTTTTGTTTGTATCGCATTCTTTGGCACAGGTATGTAGAATCTGCAATAAAGCTATGATTTTGGATCATGGAAAAATGATAGCATTCGGAAATATTGATGATGTTGCGGCTCAATATGAGGCTATTTTGGAGGATCATTGGGGAGAATCGATTGAAGCTCGACGTGCACGCCAAAGAAGAATCAAGCAAGAGAGACGCCGCTTGGCAGATGAAAGATTAAAAAGACTAGAGGAAAAAGAAGATTATCATGGCAGCTTTAGAGACGAATGAGTTGTTCAAGCAGGAATTATCGAAAGCCAAACATCAGCTGACTTCCGAGGAATTGGAGCAGGTAAAACAGATTACGTTTGAAATTCTGTGCGATGTGATTGCAGTCTGCGAAAGGGAACAGATTCCGTATATGCTTGGCGGAGGTACTGCACTTGGGGCGGTCCGCCATCAGGGATTCATTCCGTGGGATGACGATATCGATATCAATGTGCAGAGACGTTACATTGATTCGTTGCTTGATGCAATCGAGAAAACCTATGGCGACAAATATTATTTAGAAGCGCCGATGAGAACTCCTGGATATCTGAGTTCGTTTATACAGATTCATAAGAATGGCACGGTTTTCCAGGAATATCTGGTACAGGATGTGGAGCATTGCGGAATCAAGATTGATATATTTCCGATTGAGAACACGTATTCAGGAAAATTCTACCGGACGATTCACGGACTGCGCTGTGAAGCTGGGCTTTTCATATTATCCTGTTATCGTATGTATGCATGGAGAAATGAATTTGTGGCGTTGGCGTCAGGCAATGCAAAGGCGCGCAGAATGGTACGGATAAAGGGGCTTATCGGAATGATATTTGCACCTGCACACAATTGGTGGTATAACAGAGTACAGCATTGTTTATCCGGTTGCAGGGAGGAAGGAAGCGCGTATGTTGTCATTCCTTCTGGAAGAAAGCATTTTTTTGGAGAGGTTTATCAACGGAAAGCATATTTAAAGACGATTTCAATGCCCTTTGAAGGAAAGATGTTTCAGGTATCGAAAGATTATGATCGTTATCTGAGAGGTTTATACGGAGATTACAGAAATCTTCCACCGGAGGAACAGAGAGAACATCATGTAATTTATCAATTGAGATTCTGATTGGAGAATAATGTGGAAACACAGTTATCGAAGAGAGATACCCAGTTACTTCTGGTGCAGATGTTGGATCAGCTGGTGGAATATCTTAGTAGACATCAGCTTCGGTATTATCTAGTGGGAGGAACCCTGCTTGGTGCAGTTCGTCACAAAGGATTTATCCCATGGGATGACGATATTGATATAGGCATGCCGAGAAGTGACTATGAAAAACTAATTGAATTAGAAAAAATAGAGCCAATTGCTCCGGAACTTAAATTGATTTCGGATCGGACGGGAACATTTACTAATCCGTTCAGCGAATTGATTCAGGTCAATACCAGATTAGAACGCGGTACGGCAGAATATATTCGGGAGGACAGTATCGTTACACAGCTGTTTATCGATATTATTCCGCAAGATGGCTGGCCGGAGAAAGAAGAGAAAGCGGTTCAATTATTTAAAAAAACAAAGAGGCTTCGCTATCTGATATTGAATAGCAGGGCAAAATTAGGACAGGGAACTTCATTTCTTCACAGGATCGGTAAGATGCCTTTTATCTTATTAGCGAGAATAATCGGGACACAGCGTCTTTTGGATCGGATGGATTATATTGCAACACAGTATGATTATGACAGGTCAAAGTATGTTGGCGCAGTAACCTATGGCATATATGGACCGGGGGAACGGTGCCTGAGAGAGACAACTGTTGATTTTATTAAGGTTGAATTTGAAGGAAAGCAATATAATGCACCCGGTTGTTATCAACAATATCTCGAACAGATTTATGGTGACTATATGCAGTTGCCACCACCGGAGAAGAGGGTGGATCACAGAATGCAGGTATGGTTGAAACAATAAACATAAGAGGTTAGAAATAATGAAGAAAGTAATTACAGAAAACACAGTAACGGCAACCGTAGTTGATATCCGCTGGGAGCGCATTTTTATGCGCTTGGAAGTCGAGACGCAAGGGGATGATAAGGATCTTACATTTTATGCGGTCGATGAACAGGGAAGTGCCAATGCCAGATTTAAGCAAAAGATGTTGGACAATGGGAATTATGAACTGACACTGAATATTACCAATCAGGGAGAAAACCACTGTATTACCGGCGGGGATTATTGGATTGTTGCGTGCAAGAATGATAAGGTGCTTGGTGTTTGCGAGACGGGAATTGAACTTGTGCCGAAATTGGAGGATTGTTCCAGAGGTTTTTTGTATGGTGGTCGTAAGAAAGTTTTCTCCATTACCTTTTATATTTCCGAGGGAGAAGATACTTTACCATTTCGCATGTTAGTGCTTCCGGCATCTAAGACTGGATTTGGAGCGCCGACGGAAAAACTGTTCCAGAGAAAGCATACTACTTTAAAGGCTACGATCAATAAGAACCGCAGACCGTTTTTGCGTGCAGTATATAAGCACTACAGCAAAAAATACAAACATAAAAATAATACCGTTTTGTTTATGTCGGAACAGAGTGATCGCCTTGGTGGTAATCAAACTGCAGTTATTGCACAGATGAAAAAACGAGGAATGGAGAAGCAGTTCACAATCTTAGAATCGGCCAGACCTGCAGCAGCCTGCCATCAGGATATGAAATCATGGTTTACCGTAATCCGCAAACTTGCGCAGAGTACGATGGTCGTTGTGGATGATCATGCACCGATTCTGGACTGGCTGACATTGGATGAAAAGACGAAAGTGATTCAGCTCTGGCATGCGGGAGCAGGCTTTAAGTCATCCGGATACAGCAGGTGGGGACACGAAGGCTGTCCGGCACCGCACAGTGCGCACAGACAGTACAACTTCGGTATTGCAGGATCGAAAAATATTGCTCCGTTTTTCTCGGAAGTATGGGGAATTAACGATGAGCAAGTTTTACCAACCGGAATGCCGCGTATGGATGAATATTTAGATGAGACATACCGCAAAACGCAAACTGAGGAATTGTATCGGCAGTTCCCGATGTGCAAGGGCAAGAAGGTTATTTTATTTGCGCCGACTTACCGTGGAAGAAATAAAAAGACCGCTCATTATCCATACGAACTGATCGATTTTGATAAGTTGTATGACTTATGTAAGGATGAATATGTGGTGTTGTTTAAAATGCATCCATGGGTTGCACAGGCAGTTCCGATTCCGGAAAAATATCTGGACAAATTTGTGGATGTAAACCGCTATCCGAATATCAACGATTTATTCTATATCACGGATCTATTGATTACGGATTATTCGTCTAATATTTTTGAATATTCGTTGATGGGCAATCCGATGTTATTCTTTGCATTTGATAAGATCCAGTATTCTTTTTCAAGAGGATTCCATCGTGCGTATGAAGAGTCTGCACCGGGAAAGGTATGTTATTCATTTGATGAGGTATTGGATGCTATCCGCCACAAAGATTTTGAGGCGGAAAAAGTACAGCAGTATGTAGATCATCATTTTGATTATATTGATACACATGCAAGTGACCGTGTGATCGATTGGCTGATCCTTGGAAAGCTCCCGGAGGAGACGGTCAAAGAATTACAGGATATTGAAGAGGCAAATGAAAAAATGCATGCGATGACATTTGAAATTTTTGATGAAGATATTGTTACAGAAGAGGAACAGGAAGACTAATATATAGGAGTATGTAAAGGAGAAAGAATATGAACATAGCAATTATTTTCGCAGGTGGAAGCGGTGTAAGAATGGGCGCTGGTGTGCCAAAACAATTTTTGGAGATTAATGGAAAGCCGATTATTATCCATACGTTACAGCTTTTCCAGTACCATGATCAGATTGATAAGATCTATATCTCTGTATTGGCGGATTATGTGAATTACATGTGCGAACTTGTTGATGAGTTCCGTTTAAACAAGGTGGCAGCCGTTATTCCGGGTGGAGAGACCGCACAGGATTCCATCTATAATGCATTAAAAAAGGCTGAGTCGGAGAATCCGGGAGATTCCATCGTTCTGTTACATGATGGTGTTCGCCCGTTCGTATCATACGACGTGATTGCCAATAATATTAAGGGCGTGCAGGAACATGGTAATGCGATTACATGTACTTCCTGCTATGAAACCATTCTTTTAAGCAAGGACGGAGAGAAAGTGGATTCGGTTCCGTTCCGCAAAGAGACATTTGCTGCACAGGCTCCACAGAGTTTTTATTTGAAAGATATTATTGCCGCTCATGACGTTGTTCGTGCAAGACCTGAGAAATATGAGAACATGGTAGATGCATGTACTATTTTGAAGAGCCAGGGGCTTGATGTAAATATGATCGAGGGTAACCGTGGAAACATCAAGGTTACAACGCCGGAAGATGTGTATATGTATCGTGCATTGTTACAGTACAAGGAGAACGAGCAGGCATTCGGTCTTGGTCTTACTAACAGGATTGATGCAAGAAGACATCAGAACTAACAGGAAAATGTTCAAGGATAGGAGAACATATTATGATACTTGAGAGTGCAAATAACAAGATCCTTCAGGAGGACATTGAACAGATTGTCTCCGGTTTGGCATTAGACGAATTAAAGGATTGTAAGGTTTTTATTACCGGATCGACAGGACTGATCGGATCACAGATCGTAAAGACACTTGCATGTGCGAATCGATTGAAAAAACTTAATATTACGATTCTGGCACTGGTAAGAAGTGAAGAGAAAGCAAAAAAAGTATTCGGTGAATTGTTAAACAGGGGAGACGTGCGTCTTGTGCTCGGCGATGTGAATCAAAAACCGGAGATTAAAGATTCTGTAGATTATGTAATTCATGGAGCAAGCCCGACTAGTTCCCGTTACTTTGTAACGAATCCGGTAGAGACGATTATGACAGCGATTGACGGAACAAAGAATATTCTTGAATTTGCAAAAGAAAAGCAGGTAAAAGGAATGGTATATCTTTCTTCACTAGAAGTATACGGTGTTCCGCAGGTGGAAAACGGTGTTGTGAAGGAAGATGATTACGGCTATATTGATCCGCTCAGTGTAAGAAGCAGCTATTCCGAGGGAAAGAGAATGGTTGAGTGTCTGTGTGCTTCTTATGCGAAGGAGTATGAGGTTCCGGTAAAAGTGGCAAGACTGTCACAGACATTCGGTGCTGGGGTTGAGTATGAAGACGGACGTGTTTTTGCCGAGTTTGCAAGATGTGCAGTTGAAAAACGAAACATTGTACTTCATACAGCAGGAAACACACTTCGAACTTATTGTTATACGAAGGATGCGGTATCTGCACTTCTTACGATCCTTCTCAAAGGTGAAGCCGGAACCGCTTACAATGTAACCAATAAAAATACGGCTGTTACAATCCGTGAGATGGCGCAGTGTGTCTGCGATGCATTTCCGGACAGTAACATTAAGATAGAGTTTGATATGCCGAAGGATATTGCTTCTTTCGGATATAATCCGGAGATGGTGATTCGGCTTGATCCTAAGAGACTTGAGGATCTTGGATGGCAGGCAACTGTTGATTTGAAAGACATGTTTGTACGAATGATTGCTGCTTTCTAGCAGTTCGGAGAGAACAAAGTGGGATTGTTAATGAAACCGGAATGGCTGCATCGGAAGAAAATTAAAATATTGTTAGTGCAGATCACCAACAAAAATTTCGGGGATTCTGTAATTGCAGATAATACTAGATTTTTATTAAAGAAGGCAACAAAATATGCTTGGTGGAAGAAATATGAAATTCTTGATTATGCAATAAATACAGAAGATCTTGCGCAAATACGATATGTTGATGCGATTGTTTTTGCGGGTGGAGGACTAATTAAATTTCGTCAGGAAAATTTATATCGACAAGTTTCACAAATTATTATGGAAGCACAGAAATATGAAGTGCCCGTTTTTTTGAATTGTGTAGGGGTTGAAGGGTATGATGAACAGGATCCGAGGTGTTTGCAACTGGTGGAGGCTATCAATCAGCCTTGTGTGAAAATGATCACCGTAAGAGATGATATTGCATGTTTGAAAGAGCATTATATCGAGAATGAGAGAATTAGAGTTCGGGAAGTATTTGATCCTGCACTATATTCTGAAGAGACATATAAAACTATTAAGTGTGACTTGGGCGAGACAATTGGACTGGGCATAGCAAGAGAAGATTTATATAAGGACTACGGTATCACATCAATAGACAGGAACTATTTAATTAAATTTTGGAAAGATGTCATTTCTCTATTGGAACAAAAAGGATATCGCTGGGAAATTTTTACAAATGGCTTAGATACAGATGAAGCATTTGCGCAGATAATTCTTGATGAAGTAGGGCATGGAAAGAAAATCAGACAGCCTTTTAATGCCAGAGAATTAGTAAGCCAGATTAGGCGCATGAGCGGAATGATCGCCTGTCGAATGCATTCCAACATTATTGCGTATTCGTTGGGAATTCCGAGTATAGGTCTTGTATGGAATGAAAAAATGACATTTTGGGGAACAAAGTGTGGATATCCAGAACGGTATATTCCATATACAAAGCTTGAGGCTAGGACGGTAGTTGAGGCATTGGTTTCGGCATTGCAAGAGGGTTCTAGGAAACCTTCTTGGAAGATGAAACAAAGAACCTATCGTGAAATTAGGATTTTTGTGCGCAAATATATTAGGCATCGTCGGAAATCGGAGATCCTACAACTGAATGTAGATAAGCATTTAGTAGCAACTGCTCTCGGCGGCTATGAATATAGATATAAAAATCTGAATTCAATTCCGCAAATGTATCAGTCTGTAGCGCAAGGATATCAGTATGTGGAGGTGGATGTTCGTATGTCGGCAGATGAACAATTACTCTGCATAAATGGTTGGGGAAGTGCGACAAAGAAGGCACTTGGATTAGCCGTGTCGGATGAGGTATTGGAAGCCGGAAAAGTATTGGGAACAAGGTATTATCAGTATTTTCCAACATGTACATTTGTGCAGCTTGTACAAGCTTTTTCCAAATTTCAACAGGAAAGCAATCTCAAAATGATTTTGGATGTAGGTAAACCGAAAACGGAGCGACTGGATTCTTTTTACAAACAGTTGACAGCAGTTTTAAGACAATATCAGATTGACGAAAAAAGAATTATTATACGATTACAAAGAGAACGAGATGTAAAAGCTTTTGCAAAACAACAGTATGCATGTAAGAAGTGTTATTATATTCCAGAAGAAGCAGCAACGCAGGAAGATGGCGGGGAAAAGTATGGGAAAATCATTCGATTTTGTAAAAAAAATAAAATCAGAATGATTTCTATGACGAATCAGACTTGGACAGAAGCATTACAGAGACAACTGAAGGCGGATGGATTTCAGACTTTAATTTTGTCATATACTAAGGTTGGCGAAATAATAGAAGCATTACAAAATGGAGCAGATTTGGTTGCAAGTCACTATTACGGTGTGGATTATCTGAATAGGCTCTTGTAGGTAATTGTGTTGGGAGTTGCGCCAGAAAGTGATTTAATATATGATAATAGAATATTATTAAGGTTCGAATTACCAATGAGAATTTTGAGAGGAGAATTATGTTATTTAGGAAATCAGATAAGTACGGAGTTATTAAATATTCATCCATAAATATTGGCGATGAAGTTCAAAGTGTTGCGGCAATGCGTTTTTTGCCGCAGATTGATTACTATGTGCAGAGAGAGCGTATCGACCAATTTAAGTCGGATTCAGGAGAAAAAGTAAAACTGATAATGAACGCATGGTGGATGTGGGATTATGAACATTTCCCACCAGCACCAGAAATTGATCCGCTATTTGTATCTTTTCACTTAAGAGAGAAGATTAGAAAAAAGTTTACTGCAAAATTTATGACGGATGATGTTGTAAAATATTTCAAAGATCACGGTCCAATTGGTTGCCGTGATAAAGCAACTGCTCAGTATTTGCAGGAATTTGGAATTGATGCGTATTTTTCGGGGTGTCTTACCATGACTTTACTGCCGAATAAGAAGATAAAAGAAGAAAAAGGTGGAGATTATATATTGTGTGTGGATGTGCCGGAACAAATGGTTAATGCTGTTCGTAAGAAGGCGGATAAACCAGTTTATTGTGTGAGTAGAATGATTTCTCCTGCGTTTACCGGAATTAATCGTTTAGCGGTAGCGAAGTATATGTTATACCTTTATCATAATGCAGCCTGTGTCGTGACGCCGAGACTTCATGTTGCTTTGCCGAGCGTTGCATTTGAAACTCCGGTATGTCTTGTAGGAACAAAGACAGAGAAAGAAGAAGTTTTATCAAGGAGAGGTCGTTTTGATGGAATGGAGGGCTTTTTCAATGAAGTAATGATGGAGGATTATCTGAATGGAAAATGTGATTTTGACATCAATAATCCATCAGCGAATCCGGGAACACATATACAGATGAGAGATAACTTGATTAAAACTTGTAAAGGGTTTACAGGATATGATAGTGAAAGTCCGTTATTTGAGGATGAATATAATCCATTAGTAGAGATGGCACAACTTTTAGCATATGATAAAAATGTAATCGATCGCGTTACCATGTTTGCTGGAAATGACGTATTAATTGATTCATTACAGAAAAAGGTGGTAGAGAAGAAGTCAAGACATGATCTTACTTATTAAGAGAATAATGAATGTGAATATAAGTGCATTCATATAAAGTTAAAAAGTTCTACGCATCGATGTAAAGGTGTGTAGAACTTTTTGAATTGTTGACGAGGTTTATGTAATATGTTAAAGAAAGTAAAAACTTTATTTCTTGTGCTAGTAATGATGGTTGCAATAATTGCTCCTACATTAGCTATAAAGGCAGAGGAAAATAAAGAACTTGATATTTATGCAATGTACTTAGGTGATACTGAAAAGGGAGATTCTACGTTGCTTGTGTCCAAAGGTCAATATTTATTGATTGACATTGGGGCGGCATCGAGTGCTCCGGCAATTATAAGCCAATTGCAAGAGTTAGGAATAACGCATGTCGATGTGTTGTTTAGTCATTTGCATACGGATCATATTGGTGCACATGTCGAAAATATTACTGTTGGACTAGAGCAATTTCGTTTGATGGGAATTACTGTAGATAAGTTGTACCTTCCTTCAACATCGTTAGCACCTTTGTCTCAAAGATTTGTGAATCGTAGCTATCAGTTACAAAATTATATGTATCAGATTGGCGGACAAGTTGTTTTTTTGAACGTTGGGGATTTGGTGCAAGTTGGGGATGCTGTTGGAAAGGTGATAGGACCTGTTGATTCCTGGAAGTTATCACCAAGTCAATATTCACAGTACACTAATCTGGATCAAAGAAATCTAATGTATGAAAATAATTGTTCTCTTGCAATGATATTTACATGTGGTAATACACGTTATTTTACGGCGGGGGACTGTTATGCGGATGAAGCAAAAGCGTTAGTGGATAAATATGGAACGGATTTAAAGTGTGATATTATGAAATTGTGTCATCATGGTATTGGCGCGGGAAATTCTAATGATTTGTTAAGTTCGATAAGTCCTCTATATTCATATATTCCTAATAGTGGGGTAGAGTCATATAATGATCAAACCGGACAATGGAAAACATATACTGCAATAAAACGTGCAACGAAGTATGGAATGTGTTATATGGTTGGGACTGAGAAAAAAACGCTGATATATCATATAGTGAATGACACTATAACATTGTATCGGGGCAAAAAAATATCAGATAAGAATAAAATGATTGGTTGGCAGTATCTGTATGGTGCTGATGGGGTTAATAGAGATCATGATATGTATTATCTGAATTCCAATTGTAAGCCATTGAAAGGAGTGAGGAAGATTGGAAATCACTATTTTCGCTTTAAGTCAAGTGGTCAGATGGATTATGGAAAATTTTCGGAGGAAGGTAATTATTTAGGCTGGAAAAGCTATAATGGAGAACAACGATATTTTACGTTTTCGAAAAATCAAAAATATGCATACATGAAAGAGGGGCTTAATTATGTTAAGGGCATTCCAATGTATTTTGATGCATCAGGATATTTGATAACGAGTGGAACGGATGACGAAACAGTTATTAAGAAGTTAGGATCATATTATTATGCAATTGATGCTGATGGTGAAGTGACAATTGATGATTGGGAGGATTTGGATGATTTTTCCTATTATTTTGACGGGCGAGGAAGAATGGTTCGCAATCGATTGTACGAAATCGACGGAGAGTATTACCTTTTTGATACAGATGGTACAATGTATGAGGGAAATTCAGGAACCGAATTATACGATTTTAAGTCGAATACTTATGCTGTACGTAAGGATGGAACTTTAGTTACCGGAAAATGTGCAGAAATTGATGGAGACAAATATTATTTTGGATCTAAAGGTGCGATACAAAAAAACAAAATTATTCAAATCGGTAAGAAGCAGTATTACTTCGGAATGAGTGGAAAGATGGCTCGAAATCGTACATTTAAATGGCATGAAAAGAAATACCATAGTGATAAGAATGGTGTTTTAAAAATAGTCAAAGCGAAAGTGAAAAAATGATGGGAAAACGTGCAGATAATAAAGTAAAGAAATGGAAGATTGTGGCAGGGATTATACTGATCTGCCAGTTGATCGTATCAATTATTACTGGTGGCATTCTTGTCTGGCTGAACATGTTACCAACGAAATATACGCTGTTAGTTGTTTTAATTCTTGTGTGGCTTTTGACGATTGTTTACTATTTCTTTTATTCGAAAGTTAAGAAGAAAAAGGGGAAAAAATTAACTGCCAAAAAGAAAAAGCAAAAGCTGTATACAAAAAGAAGTATCGGTTGTTTGATTTCGGCGATGACGATGGCTCTTTGTATTGCAGCATCCTCTATGATGTGGCAGGCGGGGAATGCAATTTCCAATATTACGGATCATGTAGTTGTGACAGATATGGTATCGGTATATGCTCTTGCGGATAATTCAGCAGAATCGGTTGCGGATATCAAAGATGGTGTGTTTGCAATCACGCAGAATTACGATTTCGAGCATACAAAGACGACAATTGACAAAATCAATGAGAATCTCGGCATGGAGATTAAAACACAGAACTTTGATACGGTATTTGATATAGTAGATGCTTTATATGCAGGCAATGTGGATGCAATCATATTGAATGCAGCTTATGTGGATGTGATCGAGAGTCAGGATGATTATAAGGATTTTTCAGATAAGACGAAGACGTTATACGACCATGAAGTACAATCAACTGTGGTAGAAGATAATACGGATACGACTAAGAATATTACACAGGATCCGTTTATTGTTTATGTCAGTGGCTCTGATACCAGAAATCTGAAACTTGCGACTAGTCGAAGCGATGTCAATATTCTTGCTGTTGTTAATCCAAAGACTAAGCAGGTGCTGCTTTTGAATACGCCGCGTGATTATTACGTGCAGACCACGGTGAGTGGAGAGATGCGTGATAAACTGACACATTGCGGGGTCTATGGAATTGATTGTTCTATGGGAACATTGGGTAATCTGTATCAGGAGAACGTGGATTACTATGTACAGATCAATTTTAATGGATTTTCGACCATGATCGATGCGATTGGCGGAATCACGATTGATGCGGAAAAATCGTTCCGCACGAGTGAGGGAGGATATTATATCAGTCAGGGAACCAATCAGCTGAACGGAACGGTTGCTTTGTCTTATGTAAGAGAACGTAAGGCGTTTGCGGACGGTGATAATGCAAGAGGTCGTCATCAGATGCAGGCAATCGAGGCAATCATTCAGAAGGTTTCTTCCGGAACAACAGTACTGAACAATTATTCTGCAATCCTAAACAGCATGGAAGGAATGTTTACAACAAATATGAGTTCTTCCGATATCTCGGCATTGGTAAGGATGCAGCTTTCGGATATGGCATCGTGGAATGTAAAGTCGTTCGCAGTATCGGGACAGGGAAGCTCCCAGAAGACCTATTCGATGCCGACGAAACGCAGCTATGTTATGTATCCGGATGAGACACAGATTAATTATGCAAGAATTCTTGTAGATAAAGTAATCGATGGCGTTATTATTTCAGATGAAGATATGGTTATGCCAACGTTGCAATAAGTTTATGCAGTAATAGGGCGCGAATGTGTTCTATTATGTTTTAAATATAATGGTAGAAAGAAGACAAAAAGATGAAGGCAAGAACAATTAAAAACGGTAAATTCCGGTTGGAGTCACTTAGTGAATATAGGGGTGAAATTTACGGAATCAGTATATTCTGGGTTATTCTGTTTCATGTGAAGCAAGGTCATTATTTTCCAAATATAAAAGGGAGTAGCCTATATCATGCATTGATGGAATTTGTGGGCATGGGAAATATGGGTGTGGACATCTTCCTGTTTTTGTCCGGAATCTGTTTGTATTTTTCGTTTACAAAAAATCCGGATTGCTATGCATTCATAAAAAAACGCATTGCAAGAATTGCATATCCTGTATGTTTTACTAGTATGCTGCTTTGGCTGCAATATCTTATGATGCATAGAATTTCAATATGGGGATTTGTGAATCGTGTGTTCCTATTACAATATTGGATTGACGGTGATCAGCAGGTTTGGTATATATCACTTTTAATGATTTTATATTTCACATATCCGTATATTTATCGCTTCTTTTTTGAAAAAAACGATGTTATATCTTCTACTTATCGAACGGTAGGTCTGATTTTCATTATTGTAATAATTACAGTTGGAATTTATTTTGAATATCCTCGACTGTATCAGGCGATTGATTTAGCTTTGCCGAGAGTACCTGTTTTTCTTACAGGATGCTTTTGCGGAAAATTCGTTTATGAAAAAAGGCATATTCCACTTATGATTCCACTTGTGACAATCGTTTTATTTGTCGTATCCTATGTCGTTACGAATAAGATGCATATGTATCATGGTCTGGTGCAGCGCTACCTATATTGGTGCGGAGGCGTAGCGGCAGCATTCTTTCTTGTTATTGTACTGTCTTACACACCGAAGTGCTTTCGTAGTATATGTTGCAAGTGGGGCGCGATTTCTCTGGAAATTTATCTGGCGCATATTGTTATTCGAAGAGAATTGGGTACGCAATTTGCAAAAACGTATCTGGGATTGCCATGGTGGGGCAATGCCCTCATTATTTTTGGCGGTGCATATATATGGGCCAAGTTTGTGGCGTGGTGTGTCACAAAAGTTCAGGCTTTAAAATTGAAATCTTCTTTGTGACTGGTTGTTTGTGTGAAAGAAGTACGATATAATATGTTTAAATTTATCTCATTGGCAATATTGATGGGAGGAAACGCAAGTGAGAAGTATGAAATATCTGAGAAATTGTAGAGGAAAAAAATGTGCAGCAGGTTTGTTGGCTGCCTGTTTATTGGTTGGAAGCAGCGTTGCAATTCCGGCACCGGTGCAGGCTGCCGTGAATTGGACTCAGCTTGCAGAGGATGATCAGTTATATCCGGGAGCAAAATATACGGAAGATGATGCAAGATATGTATACATTTTGCCGAAGAATGCGACAACAAAGAAGGGATGTACCGTGGTTGCCTATTTCGGTGGCTCGCAGAGCGTAAAGCTGCCCAAAAAAATCGGTTCTTATAAGATTACCAATTTTGGAACAGGATTTTCAACTTTGACAAATATTCAGACAATCACGATGCCGTCCGGCTATACTACCATTGAGTCGAAAGCATTTAACGGATTGGGGCAGTTGTATCGCATTTCTATTCCTGCCAGTGTGAAAAGCATTGCGGATGATGCGTTTGCTGCCTGCGATCTCAGCAGACTTACGATTGTAGCACCTTATGGTTCGGAAGCGGAGCATTACGCTTTCTTACATGGCATCCATTATACAAATACGACTTCGGGGCAGGTTCAGCCGAATGGTACTTCGATGTACATCGGAGAAAAGAAAACGATCGCGGTACTGAATACAAATAAGGATGCAACCTGGAAGAGTTCGAACAAATCGGTTGCAACGGTAAATTCGGATGGTGTTGTTACGGCAAAGAAAGCCGGCAGCACAAAGATTTCTGCCACCATTGGAGGCAAGACGTATACATATACATTTAAAGTAGCTGCCAGAACGCAGGATAATGTGCTGAAAACGGTATGGAACAATTATGTGACACCTTACATGAGCGATTATGAGAAAGCGGTCGCGGCAGAACAGTGGGTATCAACACATATTGAAACAAGTGGAACATCGGCATCGGTCAAGACGGCTCTTGAAAAGGGAAACGTTAATTATACCGGTCGCGCCAATACCTATAAAAAAATTCTTGAGCATTACGGCTTAAAGGTCAGTGTGGTCAAAGGCAGCAAGAATGTGGAAAATTCGGTTAAGATTGCGGGAAAAACATATAAGGTTTCTGCGCTCTCGAAGGTTCCTGCAGCTGACAGAAATTATACGACTACAACCCTTGGAGGCGTTGCTATAAACAAGGCTACGATGAATCTGTCGGTAGGAGGAACCGATACATTTAAGGCTCTTGGAACAAAACAAAAGATTACCTATAGCAGCAACAATAAAAAGGTTGCTACAGTAACCGCAGGCGGCAAGGTGACTGCAAAGACTGCCGGCACCGCAACGGTAACTATGAAAATGGGCGCAAAGACTTACAAATTGAGAGTACGCGTCAACAAATGAAAGGAGAATGAATTTCATGAACAAATTAACTAAGAGGGTATTAAGTGTATTTTTAGCACTTGCGATGATTGTGACGATCCTTCCTCCAGTGACGGCACAGGCTGCGACGAAGACGGAAAAGATGACTTTGTACAAAGGAGAGGTACTTAATGTATATCCACTTGGAACCATTAAAAGTGTATCTTCTTCCAAGAAATCAGTTGCATCTGTCAAAAAGGACAGTGGCAAGGCTATTATCACGACTAAGTCAATTGGTAAAGCAACGGTTTCTATCAAGACGAATCGTGGTACATATAAATATGTAGTAACCGTTAAGAAACTTGATATTAAGGTTACTTTGTCGGACATGGGAGACGGATATATGCTTATGAAGATTAAGAATAATACAAAGCAAACGTTTACCGGTGTTGATATTGACTATGAACTTATAAATGATCAGGGAGCGCCGTTTAAAACAGGTACGACATACGTGACCGGCGTTGTTGCTGGAAAAACAGTATATGATAAAGTTTCCTATGATTCTTTTAATTATGTGGTTGATGAGACAAAGTGTTCTGCGAAAGCGGTAGCAGATACGAGAAGTGTTGATGCAAAGTATAAGAATGTGGCATCTTCTATTAAAACAACGATAAATGAGGATACTAGTGAAGCGGATACAATAAAGCTTGAATTTAAGTCGAAGAATACACAGAAAAAAGATGCTGCAACGGTTAATCATTATGTTCTTATTTATAATTCTATGGATCAGGTAATTGGATTAAGGACCGTACCGTTTTATCTTCAGGCAGGAAAATTGAATTCTTCTAATTTTAAGTTGGATACTAAATATAGTTATAAAGATTATGCTTATTACAAAGTTGTTACAGTAGCATATTCCTATAGTTACTAAATTAATTGTGATAGCATGTTTATGATGGCGGAGCCTTTTGGCTCCGCCATTTTTATGAACAAAATCTTAAGAGATTTTAATATTTTAAGCAAAATCTTTCCAAATAAATCAAGTTGTGATAAAATGACTTACGATATCATTATGAAAATATAGGAGGACATTGTTCTATGGATTATAAGCAGGCATATGAGAAGTGGTGTAACGACCCATATTTTGATGAGGCAACCAGAGAGGAACTGAAGTCTCTGGCGGGAGATGAGAAAGAAATCGAGGATCGTTTCTACCGGACACTTGAGTTTGGTACAGCCGGACTTCGCGGTGTGATCGGTGCCGGAACAAACCGTATGAATGTGTATACGGTTCGTCAGGCAACACAGGGACTTGCAAATTATATTTTGTCACAGAATGGACAGAATAAGGGTGTTGCGATCGCACATGATTCCAGACTGATGGCGGATGAATTTACCGACGCAGCTGCATTATGCCTTGCAGCAAATGGAATTAAGGCTTATGTATTCAAGAGTCTTCGTCCGGTTCCGGAGCTGTCTTTCGCAGTTCGTGAGCTTGGATGTATCGCAGGTATTGTTATTACTGCAAGTCATAATCCAAGAGAATACAATGGATATAAAGTATATTGGGAGGATGGCGCACAGGTAACTCCTCCACATGACACCAACATTATGGATGAGGTTGCCAAGGTGACTTCCTTTGATATGGTTAAGACAATGGATAAGGATGAGGCGATTAAAGCAGGTCTCTATGAGATTATTTCCGACGAGATTGATGAGAAGTATTTCGGAGAACTCCGTAATCTCTCGATCCATCCGGAGATTATCAAGAAGATGGCAAAAGACATTACAATCGTTTATACACCTCTTCATGGAACGGGACTTGGACCGGTACAGAGAGTACTGAAGGATCTTGGATTTGAGAAGGTATTCATCGAGCCGCAGCAGGCGATTGCTGACGGACACTTCCCGACTGCTCCTTACCCGAACCCGGAGAACCCGGATGCATGGGAGCTTGCACTCAAACTGGCCAAGGAGAAGGACGCAGATCTTGTACTTGCAACAGATCCGGATGCAGATCGTCTTGGTGTATACTGCAAGGATACAAAGAGTGGAGAATATGTAACATTTACCGGTAATATGTCTGCAATGTTGATCGCAGAATATATCTTAGGACAGAAAGCTGCCAATGGTTCAATGCCGAAGAATCCGGTGCTTGTTGAGTCTATCGTATCAACAGATATGGCAAAAGCAATTGCTGCTGCATACAATGTAGAACTCGTTGAAGTTCTGACCGGATTTAAGTATATCGGTGAGCAGATGCTCAAATATGAACAGAACGGTGACAAGAATTATGTATTCGGTTTTGAGGAAAGCTACGGATGTCTTCCGGGAACTTATGCAAGAGATAAGGATGCTCCGGCAGCCGTATGTATGCTTTGTGAGGTTGCAGCTTACTTAAAGTCACAGGGAAAGACTTTGTGGGATGGCATGATCGAGATGTACGAGAAGTACGGATATTATCGTGAAGGTATCGCAACAATGACTTTGAAGGGTATCGATGGTGCTGCACAGATTCAGGAGATCATGAACCGTGCAAGAAACGCTGCACCTGCCAAGATTGGTAATTTCGATGTACTTGCAGTACGTGACTATAAGGCAGATACCCGTAAGGATATGAAGACCGGTGAAGTGACAGCAACAGGACTTCCGGGTTCTAACGTATTATATTATGAACTTTCTGATAATGCATGGTGCTGCGTACGTCCATCCGGTACAGAACCGAAGATCAAATTCTACGTTGGTGTAAAGGGAACATCTCTTGAGGGCGCTGATGCGGAACTTGAGGAATTAAAGGCACAGGTGCTTAAGACATTCGAATAAGCGGTATAGATCAATGATGAAGATATACATATGTCCACAGTGTGGATGGCTACGAATGGTAAGCAGGCGCAAAGAAGTGGAATGTCACCAGTGTGGCAATTCAGATATGCGACTGACGAATCTTGATTTGGAGAAGTATTCGTCAATGTCAGAGGAAGAGCGCGCCGATTATTCGGATGCGTGGCTCTATATTCATAAACAAAAGGGTTAAGATTATGGCAAATAATAAGAATAGCAGAAAAAGAAGAAAGAAGAAGAAAAGCAGAAAGCTTCTGCTGTTTGTGTTTGAGGTCCTGCTTCTTGCAGTACTTCTTCTAGTAGCATACTTTGTCAGCATGATGAACCGTATCAAGTACGAGAATCTGGATGAATCAGAGGCTGGAATCAACAGTGATCTTGATGAAAATACGATTCTTTCGCTGGAAGGATATACGAATATCGCTTTGTTTGGTCTGGACAATCGAAGCTCGAACAATTATGACAGAGGCAATTCTGATGTGATCATGATTGCAAGTATCAATAACAAGACGAAAGATATCAAGCTTGTATCGGTTTATCGTGATACGTATCTGAGTGTAGGAAACGGCTCGTATAATAAATCAAACGCGGCATATGCACATGGTGGTGCGCAGCAGGCAGTACAGATGCTCAATTCCAATCTGGATCTTGATATCAAGGAATATGTCTGCGTGGACTGGGCTGCGATGGTCGAGGTGATCGATGATCTGGGCGGACTGGATCTTGAGATTACGGAAGGCGAGATGAACCAGATCAACAAGTACAAGAAGGATGTCGATCTTGTTACGGGTAAGTCAACGCCGAATGTGACACAGTATGGTTTAGTCCATCTTGATGGAACGCAGGCAACAACTTATGCGAGAATCCGTAAGCTTGCCGGAGATGATTTTAAGCGTGCTTCCAGACAGAGAATTGTTCTGCAGGCAATTATGGAGAAGGCAAAGAAAGCAGACTTCGGTACGCTGACGAGCATCTGCAATTCAGTGATTGATGATATTTCGACAAGTTTATCGATTACAGAGATCCTGTCATTGGCGAAGGATGTAGCGTCTTACAATATTGCAAGTACAACCGGATTTCCGTTTGAACTTACAACGGAGCATCTGGCCGGATCCGGAGATACCGTTATTCCGGCGGATCTTGCGACGAATGTAGTGGAACTGCACAAATATATGTTTGATGATGAGACATATACATTGTCTTCAACGGTACAGACCATCAGTGATGCTATCGTATACAAGACCGGAATTACCTCAGAATCGGCGAAGATCAATACTTCGGATTATAATGAGACGGCAGGTGCGACTGGAACAGATGGTATTAAGAAGAGTACAGATACACAACAGTCTGTAACAAACTAAAGGAACAAATTATAAAATATAGTAGACCAATCATCCCGATTGGTCTATTATTATATAAGTATGCTTTTGATCACAGCGTAAGTTGTGGCACATAAGGGAAAGACTGGATGAACAAATAAAGTTTAGAAATAAGAGGAAGAAATTATGTGTGGAATTGTAGGTTATGTAGGTAAGGAGCAGGCGGCTCCGATTTTGCTGGATGGTTTATCGAAGCTGGAATATCGTGGATACGATTCTGCTGGTATGGCTGTTTATGACGGAGAGAAGATTGTCATTAATAAGGCAACCGGTCGTCTTAAAGTTTTGAATGAACTGACGCATGATGGCAAGAATATGCCGGGTCATATCGGAATCGGTCATACCCGTTGGGCAACACATGGAGAGCCGACAGAGGCAAACGCGCATCCGCATTTTAACGAAGATCGTACGATCGCGGTCGTGCATAATGGAATTATTGAGAATTATTTAAAGCTGCGCAAGCTTCTGACGGACAGAGGATATACCTTCCGTTCGGAGACCGATACGGAGGTTGTAGCACATCTTTTAGATTATTATTACAACAAGTATGACAAGGATCCGCTCACGGCTTTGGTTAAGGTGATTCACCGTGTTGAGGGATCATATGCGCTTGGCATTATTTTTGCAGATTATCCGGGTGTGGTATATTCGGTGCGTAAGGACAGTCCGCTCATTGTCGGTAAAGCAGAAGGCGGTAACCTGATCGCTTCCGATGTGCCAGCGGTATTAAAGTACACAAGAGATGTTTATTTCATTGAAAATGGCGAGATTGCCCGTCTGACCGAAGATAAGATTGAATTCTTCAATGTCGATGGAGAGGCAATCGAGAAGCAGTCGAAGCATATCGATTGGGATATCAATGCGGCTGAGAAGAACGGATATGAGCATTTCATGCTCAAAGAGATCTACGAGCAGCCAAAGGCGGTCAAGGATACAATCAGCCCACGTATCAAGGATAATCAGATTGTGATCGAAGAACTTGGTATGACGGATGATGAAATCCGTGCAATTAAAAAGATTCATATTATTGCCTGTGGATCCGCATATCATACCGGTGTGACCAGCAAATATGTATTTGAAGGTCTGGCAAGAATCCCGGTTGAGGTGGATTTGGCATCCGAATTCCGTTACCGTAACCCGATCCTTGAGGAGGGCGCGATGGTGATTATTGTCAGCCAGTCCGGTGAGACTGCGGATTCACTTGCTGCACTTCGCCTTGCAAAGGAGCGTGGGGTACGTACGCTTGGCATCGTCAATGTTGTCGGAAGTTCAATTGCACGTGAGGCGGACAATGTTATGTACACATGGGCAGGACCGGAGATCGCAGTTGCTACCACGAAGGCTTACAGCTGCCAGCTTGTTGCCGAATATCTGCTTGCATTAAAATTTGCGCAGGCAAGAGGTACGATCAATCAGGAACAGCTTACCGAGTATCTGCATGAAATCGAGATGCTTCCGAACCAGATTGAGAGTCTGCTTGGCAATCGTGAGCGTATTCAGAAATTTGCGAACCGCTACGTTGCTGCAAAGGATGTATTCTTCATTGGACGAGGCATTGATTATGCAATCTCGCTTGAGGGTTCGCTGAAGTTAAAAGAGATTTCTTATATTCATTCGGAGGCGTATGCCGCAGGAGAGTTAAAGCACGGAACCATCTCCTTGATTGAGGATGGAACGCTTGTGACGGCTGTGGTGACACAGGAGGATCTGTATAAGAAGACCATCAGCAATATTGTTGAGGTCAAGACAAGAGGCGCTTATGTGCTGGCAGTCACGAATGAAGACAATCTGGAGATTGAGAAGGCAGCAGACAGTGTGATCTATATTCCGAAGACGAATTCTTACTTTACGAATTCGCTTGCAATCATTCCACTTCAGTTGTTCGGATACTATGTTTCCGTTGGAAAAGGACTCGATGTTGATAAGCCGAGAAATCTTGCTAAGTCCGTTACTGTGGAATAATATAACATTTTCTACACGAGTTTGTCACAATTTGAACACAGAATACGGCTAGAATTCTCCTTAGAAAACAAGAAAGGAGTTCTTCATTATGGATAACAACTATTTAAATAATTCAAGCAACAATACAAACTATAACAGTGACAATATGTCAGCATCTCAGACATCAGCAGGTGCGCAGCAGACAACAGGCAGCACGCAGCAGAATGCGTACAATCCGTACAGTGGACAGCAGAACACTTACAATGCATATGGCAGTCAGCAGAACACTTATAATGCATACGGCAGTCAGCAGAACAATGGTTATAATGCGCAGCAGACCTACAATCCGTATCAGCAGCCGGTAGGCGGCAAGAAGCCGAAGAAGGCAAGAATCAGGAAAGGTGGATTCGGAGCAACACTCGGAAAATGCGCAGCAATCGCTTTGGTCTTCGGACTGGTTGCCGGAGGTACGTTTACCGGTGTCAATTATGCAGGCAGCAAGGTGCTTGGAATTACACAGCAGAGCGGTGAGAGCAAGGCGGATTCATCCGATTCCTCCCAAACTGTACAGAAGGCTACTTCAACCGGAAGTGCGCAGGATCTTACAGATGTTTCTGCAATCACGCAGGAAGCAATGCCAAGTATTGTGGCAATTACGAATACCGGAACGGTTTCCTACCAGACGTTCTGGGGTACACAGCAGCAGGAGAGCCAGAGTGCAGGATCCGGAATCATCATCAAACAGGATGACAAATATTTATACATTGCGACCAACAATCACGTTGTAGCAAATGCCGAGTCATTAACCGTTCAGTTCTGCGATAATGAGACCGTAAGCTGCGAAGTGAAGGGAACGGATGCAGCAGATGATCTTGCTGTTGTCAAGGTCGCATTATCCAGCATCAAGGCGGATACATTAAAGCAGATCAAGGTTGCAAGCGTAAATGATTCGGATGATCTTACCGTTGGTCAGGGAGTGATCGCAATCGGTAATGCATTAGGTTATGGCCAGTCTGTAACAAACGGAATCATCAGTGCTTTGGGCAGAAGCGTCAGTGTACAGGATGAGACGACTGGAAAGACGGTTACCAACAATAACATGATCCAGACAAACGCAGCCATCAACCCAGGTAACAGTGGCGGAGCATTGTTAAATGCGCAGGGTGAGGTAATCGGTATCAACTCTGCAAAATATTCAGACACCAGTGTTGAGGGGTTCGGATATGCGATCCCAATGTCCGATGCCATGCCGATCATCAATCAGCTGATCGAGCGTGAGAAGGTGGATGAGTCCCAGAAGGCTTTCTTAGGAATTCAGGGACAGGATATCTCTTCTGATGTTGCACAGGCTTACAATATGCCGGAAGGTGTCTATGTATACCAGGTCGTATCTGGTTCTGCAGCCGATAAGGCAGGTATCCGTCAGGGGGATATCATTACAGAGTTTGATGGACAGTCCGTATCTACTATGAGCCAGCTGAAAGAGCTTATGACTTACTATAAGTCCGGTCAGAAAGTTAAGGTAAAATTAGAGAGATTAGGAAACGGTTACGAGGAACAGACGATAGAAGTTACGCTTTTATCCCAGTCCGGAGTTACCAGCAATAAATAGACAAAATAATCAAAATGCGATATAATAGATTGTCCTATATGGGCAATCTATTTTCGCAGGAGACGATTATGAAGAGAATCAAGAAGCTGCTTGTGCAGTTTTGCAAATTCGGATTGGTCGGAACATTATGCTTTTTTATTGATTATGGGGTTATGGTATTGCTGACGGAGACTTCGGGTCTGGGATATTTTTTATCTTCAGCAATATCTTTTACGCTATCCGTTGTGGTAAACTATATATTAAGTATGCGTTTTGTGTTCAAAGGCAAGGATGACCTGAATAAAGTTCAGGAGATGGCAATCTTTGTTGCACTAAGTATGGTGGGGCTTGCTTTGAACCAGATGATCATGTGGATTGCGGTGGAATTTTTCCGTGTGTTCTATGCTGTAGCGAAGATTTTCTCAACGATGCTGGTTACGGTGTACAACTTTATTTCCCGGAAATTATTCCTTGAAGCATAAAGGAGAAACTGTTAACACGTTTATTTCGGCAGTGATTTGTGAAAACGGATCGCAGAGGCACGAAAACGGTGTATGAAATAAGGAGGAAGTATGAAGAAGAAAAGAATTGTGATCGCACTCGGACACGAGGCGCTTGGAAGTACTCTGCCGGAGCAGCAGAAGGCAGCAGCCCGTACGGCAAAGGCGGTAGCGGATTTCATCCGTGAAGATTATCAGGTAGTTATCACACACAGTAATGGTCCGCAGGTAGGTATGATCCATACGGCGATGAATGAGTTCTGCCGTATTCATCCGGAGTATACAGCGACTCCTACTTCGGTATGTTCGGCAATGAGCCAGGGATATATCGGTTACGATCTGCAGAATGCAATCCGTACAGAGTTATTAAACCGTGGAATTTACAAGACCGTATCTACGGTTCTGACACAGGTAATTGTGGATCCTTATGACGAGGCTTTCTACCATCCGACGAAGCTGATCGGTCGTGTTATGACGAAGGAAGAAGCTGAGGAAGAGGAGAAGAAAGGCAACCATGTTGCAGAGGTGGAAGGTGGATTCCGAAGAATTATCGCGGCACCGAAGCCAATGGATATCGTAGAGATCGATGCAATCTCTGCATTATCCGATGCAGATCAGGTGGTTATCGCATGTGGCGGCGGTGGAATTCCGGTGCTTGCACAGAATAACCGTCTGCAGGGAGCGAGCGCGGTCATTGAGAAGGATCTTGCGGCTGGAAAGCTCGCAGAACTGTTAGATGCAGATATGCTTGTAATTCTTACCAGCGTCGATAAGGTATGTTTAAATTACGGCAAAGAAGATGAGATCAAGCTCGATACACTTTCGCTCGCAGAGGCAAAGAAATATCTGGAAGAGGGACAGTTTGAGGCTGGAACGATGGCTCCGAAGATTGAAGCTGCGATCGATTTCATCGGCGAGTCGGCAATCCGTTCCGTACTGATCACGAAGCTGAACAAAGATGCTGCGGAGATTACAGGCGGCATGGGAACATTAATTAAAAAGTAAGACCAATGATGGGAAGGGGCAATCCGGCATAGTTCGTATTCGGTAAGCAGAATATGAGCGGTGGCTTTTTGCCCCTTGTATCATATCAATAACAGAAACAGAGGAACAACAATGTCAGAAAATCAACAATGTAAGCGCTCCGAAGTACCGGAAGCTTTGAAATGGAAATTGACTGATCTGTATGCATCGGACGATTTATGGGAGAAGGAAGTCGATACGATCGGCAGTCTGTCTAAGAAGATTGCAGACTATGCAGGAAAATTAGGAGACAGTGCGGATACACTTCTTCACTTCTTAAAGGAGCGCGATACATTACTTCAGCTTATGAGTCGCATGTATGTGTATGCGAACCAAAGCTATCATCAGGATACGGCGGATGCACATTATCAGGCTTATGCAGCCAAGGCAGAGTCCGTGAGAGTGGAAGTATCTGCATCTCTCAGCTTTGCGGATCCGGAGATTCTGGCAATTCCGGAAGAGAGGATTGCAAAGTTTTATGAGGATGAGCCGGAGCTTGAGAAGTATCGCCGCGCGATTGATGTGATCATGAGAGAGCGTGCGCATACGCTTTCCGCAGAGGAGGAGAGTATTCTTGCAGCAGCGGGAGAACTTGCAGCAAGTCCGGAGAATATTTTCTCTATGTTCAACAATGCGGACATCCGGTTTCCGTATATTACGGATGTGGAGGGCAACCGCATTCAGATTACACATGCGAATTTTATCAAGTTTTTAAATGACAAGGATCGTAGCCTTCGAAAGGAAGCATTCCGAGGTGTGTACCATACGTACGCGAAGTGGGGCAATACATTGGCTGCAGTGTTTGTCAGCAATCTGAAGCAGGAACGCTTCTATGCAAAAATGCGTAAGTACCCGAGTGTCCGTGCCATGCATCTGAGTGAGGGCAATATTCCGGAGGCGGTTTATGACAATCTGATCGAGACAGTGCATCGTCATCTGCCGGATCTGCATCGCTATATGGCTTTGCGCAAGAAGATTCTTGGTGTGGAGCATCTTCATATGTACGATTTGTATGTGCCGCTCGTTGCGGAGGTGGATCAGAAGATTTCGTATGAGGAAGCGAAGGAGACAGTTGCGAAGGCACTTGCGCCGATGGGAAAGGCTTATACGGACATCCTGCGTGAAGGTTATGAGAATGGCTGGATCGACGTGGCTGCGAATGCAAATAAGAGAAGCGGCGCGTATTCCTGGGGCGCTTACGGAACGCATCCGTATGTGCTTTTGAACCAGCAGGATGATCTGGAGAGTATGTTTACGCTCGCGCATGAGATGGGACATGCCATTCATACATATCATTCGGACAAGGCGCAGCCGTTTACGTATGCCGGATATCTGATCTTTGTTGCGGAGGTTGCTTCGACCTGCAATGAATGTCTGCTCAACCATTATCTGCTTTCACAGGAGGAGAATGGTGATAAGAGAAATTATATTTTAAATCATTATCTGGAAAGCTTCCGGACAACGCTCTTCCGTCAGACGATGTTTGCCGAGTTTGAGAAGATCGTGCATGAAAAGACAGCACAGGGAGAGAGTCTTACGATGGAGGATCTCAACCGGATTTACCACGATCTGAATGTACTTTATTATGGTCCGGATGTTGTGGTGGACAGTGAGATCGACTATGAGTGGATGCGCATTCCACATTTTTATACGGCATTCTACGTGTATCAGTATGCAACCGGCTTCTCAGCAGCGGTGGCTTTTTCCAAGAAGATTCTGGAAGAGGGGCAGCCGGCAGTGGATCGCTATGTGAAGGAATTCTTATCAGGCGGATGCGCGAAGGATCCGATTGATCTGCTTGCAGCAGCCGGAGTGGATATGAGTACGCCGAAACCGGTGGACGATGCGCTTGGTGTGTTTGCGAAGTATCTGGATGAGTTTGAGAAACAGATGCATGTGATGGAATAGAGGAGGAAAACATGAATCGAATTAAGAGTTTTACCATTAATCATAATGTGCTGGTTCCGGGATTCTATATTTCCCGCGAGGACGGCGATGTGATCACTTATGATCTGCGTACGAGAAAGCCGAACGCAGGCGACTATATGGACAATGCAAGTATGCATTCACTGGAGCATATGTTTGCAACTTACATCCGCAATTCTGAGATGGGAGAGGATGTTGTATATTTTGGTCCGATGGGCTGCCAGACAGGATTTTACCTGTTGGTAAGAAGTGCGCAGAGTCCGAAGGAAGTTTTTGCGGTGACGAAGAAGGTGCTCAAACAGATCATCGATCATGAGGGCGAAGTGTTCGGGGCTTCGGCAATCGAGTGCGGACATTATGAGAACCTGTCGCTTGAGGCTGCAAGAATGGAAGCTAAGCTATATTTAGAGGTGCTTGAGGCGCAGACAAATATGGAGTTTACCTACCCGGAGGCATAAATTTGAGCCAAAGGCAGCCAAGAACAGATCCCCTATTATATGTGGAAAAACATGCGGGAAATTCGTGTTTGAAAAAGTGATATGGAAGTTAACATATTTTTAGATAAGGAGATTAAGAGATGAAGATTGGTGTAATCGGTGCGATGCAGATGGAAGTGGATGAGTTAAAGGCATCCATGGAGAATGTGAAGACAGAGGAATATAGTGGTGTCACTTATGTCAGCGGAACGATCGGCGGCAAGGAAGTGGTTGCTGCGGTTTGTGGAATCGGTAAGGTTTTCGCTGCCATCTGTGCAGAGGCAATGATCTTAAAGTTTGATGTTGACTGTGTGATCAATATCGGCGTTGCCGGAACTTTGTGCAAGGAACTTGGTGTCATGGATGTTGCAGTGGCAGATCAGGTCGTACAGCATGATATGAATACATCCGCTTTGGGCGATCCAATCGGTCTGTTGTCAGGACTGAATCAGGTCTTCCTTCCAAGTGATGAGAAAATGCGCACATTACTGTGTTCTTGTCTGAAGGACAAGGGAATCCATTACGAAGTCGGAACGATTGCAACCGGAGATCTGTTCCTTCATAAGGAGACACAGAAGACTTTATTGCATGAGAGATTTAATGCGATCGCCGGAGAGATGGAAGGCGGAAGTATCGGACATGTCTGCTTTGTGAACAAAGTTCCGTTTGCTATCCTTCGTTCTATTTCCGATGGTGAGGGTGGAGCAATGGATTACCAGACATTCGCAGAGAAAGCGGCTTTGCAGTCCATTGAGGTTGTGAAGGAGTTTATTGAGCGTTCAGCGGAACTTGAGGCATAAGCGTCGAGAAGAAATCAATAGGGAAATAGTGTAAATTTGTCGTAAATAGAATATTCTACGAATATGCTTTATAAAGAGTTATTTGCGGAGCATTCTATGAAAGCGAAAATACACAGAAATTTAAAGAAAGAGTCATACAGGAATACTGGAAACGGTATTCTTGTTATGGCTCTTTTTGTATGTCTGATGATGGTGTCTTATCGTGCAACGGGCAGTCTGCTTGCAAGTGCAACGGTTGGAGACAGAGAACTTCCCATCTACTGTGTCGATACGACGGAGAATAAGGTGGCGCTCAGCTTTGATGCGGCATGGGGCGCAGAAGATTTTCCTAAGATTATGGACATTCTGGATAAACACAATGTGAAGGTGACGTTTTTTATGACCGGAGGATGGGTAACGGATAATCCGGACTGCGTGAAGGAACTGGTCAAGAGAGGACATGACTTAGGTAATCATAGTGAGCATCATTACGACATGACCACCATTTCCCAGTCGGAGAAGGAATCGGAACTGCAAAGTGTGCATGACAGAGTCAAAGAACTGACGGGATATGAGATGTTTTTATTCCGACCGCCTTATGGGGCATATGATAATGCGGTTATTAAGACGGCGTATCAGATGGACTATTACCCGATTCAGTGGTCAGTTGACAGCTTGGATTGGAAAGATTACGGAGTCGATTCGATCATCGATACGGTATGCAATCACAAGGCACTTGCGCCGGGCGCAATCATTCTTTGCCACAATGGAGCGAAGTATACGGCTGAAGCACTCGATACGATGCTGACACAGCTGGAAGAGAAGGGCTATACGGTTGTACCGATTTCGGAACTGATCATGAGGGAAAATTATCATATGGATGTGGCTGGAAAACAGATTGCGGATGAATGATTGAATCTTTAGACGTTTTGTGCTAACATTAAGACTGCAAGTATCAATAAGGGGAAGTTATGAAACAAGTAGACAAAAAGAAAATCATTGATGCCGCATTTCACATATTTGTGAGAGATAAGATTGAATCTGCCAAAATGAGTGAAATTGCACAGGCTGCAGGCGTCGGAAGGGCTACACTGTTCCGTCATTATCCGAGCAAACTGGAACTGGTGATAGCGGTTAACGCAGCAAAATGGAAGGAATATCTGGATGAATTGGACGAAAAACGACCGATTGCATCCATCAATGAGATTCCTGCCATCGATCGCTTTATATTTACAATGGACAGTTACATTGATATGTGCGTTAACCATAAAGCACTTTTGCAGTTTAATGATAATTTTAACCATTTTGTCAGCCGCGCAGGTACAGACAGTGCAATGCTCAATAATTTTAAGTCATCTTTATATTCGGCAGATACAAGATTTCTTAAAATGTACGAGAAAGCCAAAGAAGACCATACATTCAGAACGGATATTCCGTTTGAGGAGTTTATGCGTGAGACGGTTCACGTCATGATGGCAGCCTGTACATATTACGCAAACGGGTTTATCTGGGGCGCAGATGAGGATGAAAATTATGTTTCTGAATTGAAGCGGATCAAAGGGATGATTGTTGCTTATGTAAGAAACGGAGAGCCGTAATCAGTCTGGTTGCGGAAGAGGAGAGAGGATACAAATGAAAAATAAGAAGGGATATTGGATTGTTTTGCTCACAATCGCAGCATTACTTTTGGATCTTGTCGGACGCGTTTTGGCGGATCAATTCGTATTGCCGCTATGGTGCGATTCCATCGGGACATTTCTGATTGCATATCTGGGAGGACCGGTGTGTGGTGCCGTGGTCGGCTTTTCGAATAATATCATTTATGGAATCTTTGTTGACCGACAAACGGTTTATTGTATTGTTGGAGCTTTGCTTGGAGTCGCTGTCGGTTATTTTTCCAAAAAGAACGTGTTTGACAGGGAGTTTACAACCATGACTCTGGGAATGGGACTTGCCGTTTTTTCGACCATTGTTGCGGTTTTGATCAATACGCTTTTGTATAATGGAATGTCCGGAAACGTGTGGGGAAATCAGGTTATGATGATGTGCATGGATAAAGGCGTTCCCCGTTATGTTTCGTATGTGATCGGACAGTTTTGCGTTGAATTTTTGGACAAGCTTGTGAGTGTGGAAATTGTCTATTTGCTGCTGAAAGGTGTGCGCTGTATGCGAAGAGGTTCTAAAAAGAATCTTCAGGCTGCAGCAAAACTCATGTTATTGATTCTGGCGGTTTCGGGATGCTTTGGCAGCATCGATACGGCGAATGCGCAGGAAACAACAATAGACTATGATTCTTATGTGCAGAAGATCTATTCGAAAGAGGAAGGCCTTATATCCGGCGAAGCCAATGATATTGCACAGACGAAGGATGGAAAGCTGTGGATCGCTACCTATGCGGGACTGTTCAAATATGATGGAGCAAAGTTTGTGTATCTTCAGGACATTTCTTCGGTCAAAACGGTAAAATTGCCTGTATGTTGATGAAGAGGGCCGATTGTGGGCAGGAACGAATGATAGTGGCGTTACTATTTTTATCAATGAGGAGCCTATCAATGTAGTAGATGATCAAAATGGTTTGCTTTCTAATTCTGTGAAACAGATTGTATGTGATTCTTTAGGAAATTATTATATCGGTACCGCCGAGGGGCTGTCCGTTGTATCCCTCAGCGGCGGAGTCAAGGTGACCGGATCATTGGATCAAATTAAAAATGTAGTCTCGATGACTGCGGATGATAACGGAAATGTGGCCGGGGTAACAGAGCGAGGAGATGTATTCTGGATCAACAATGGAAAACAGATACCCGCACCGGAAGGCATTGAACCGGATGCATGCTACAAGGCAGCGTTTTTTTCGCAGGATGGGCAGTTGTATCTGGGAACAACGGATAATAAGGTATATGTTTATACAATGAAATCGGGGAAGCCGGTCCTGGAATCCGGGATTGTGATGGACGGATGCGAAACAATCAATTGTTTTTACCAGACGGAAAACGGAGAATTGTTTGTCTGCTCGGATACAGGTGTGGCTTTGATTGACAAAGGGGGCAGATGTCAGAGTATCAATACCAATAATTTTAATAGTTCCATTGACAATATGCTGATGGATTACCAGGGCAATCTGTGGTTCAGTTCCTCCAGACTGGGATTATTGGAGATGTGCCAATCTCCATTTGAAGAATTATTTCCTAAGATTGGGCAGAATGTCGTCGTCAATACGACGGCGAAGTGGGATGGATTGTTGTTTTGCGGTACGGATAGCGGGTTGATTGTAATCGACGACAAAAAAGAAGTAAGTAATACCCTTACCGAACTGCTTCAGGGGGTGCGTGTCCGTTGCTTGAAAGTGGACAGTACAAATGCATTGTGGATTGCTACGACGGAGAAGGGGGTATATAAAGTTACCGCAAAAAACCATGGTGGATATCATATAAAGAGTTTTACAGAAGAAAACGGAATGCCGGGCATGCGGTTCCGGACGATCATCGAGTGCAGTGATGGTAAAATAATGGCTGCCGGAGATTATGGAGTTGCAGTTTTGTCGAAGGATTCCGTTGTGAGTATTCTCGATGCCGAACACGGGCTGGCGAATGAGAAATCGCTTTGTCTTTTGGAGTATAAGGATGCCTGCTACGTTGGATCGGATGGAGGCGGAATTACACGAATTGATAAGGATAATCATGTTTCAAGTATTACGAAAAAGAATGGCTTATCATCGGATGTGGTTCTTCGTATGGTTTATGATCCGATTCAGGATGGCGTTTTTATGGTCACAAGTAATGGGCTTTGTTATCTGTCGGCAGACGGAAAAGTGACGATTCTTGATCAATTTCCATACAGCAATAATTATGATCTGATATGTAACAGCGACGGAACATGCTGGATTTTGAGCAGTGCGGGAATTTATGTTGCAAATGCGAAAGATCTGGTAAAAAATGTGAGGACGGAATATCCGTTAATCAATTCCAAACGGGGATTTCGGGCTTCTTTAGTTGCAAATTCATGGATCGGAAGAGAAAATGATGATTTGTATCTATGCTGCGATACGGGCGTAGTAAAAGTAAATATGACGAGGTACGATATGACAACAAAGTCCTATCGAATGATTTTGAATTCGGTAAAGGTTGACGGCAAGCGCATGGAGATCAATCGTGTGGATACGTTTCAATTGTCCGCAGATGCGCATCAGATTACATTTTCGCCGGAAGTGTTGAATTATTCCATGGATGATCCGTATGTAAGGGTTAAGCTGGAAGGCTACGATAAGTCGGAACGGGTATGCCGGTTAAGCGAACTGAATTCCATCACATACACGAATCTGAAACAAGGGCAATATGTATTTGAAATAGCGATTTTGGATGATGTGAACGGAAATGTTATAGAGGCCGGTAGATACGTGATCGAAAAAGACATTGAGATGTATCAGAACTGGTGGTTTAAACTTTATGTCTGCTTGATTGCGGGACTGGTTCTTATGTGGATTACCTGGTTTATCACAAGATCGAAGATGCAGAGAACCTTGCTGAAGCAGAAGCTGGAACTGGAATATGCAAAGAAACAGATCCAGATGAGCAATGAAACGATTCTTTCGATTGCACGCACCGTGGATGCAAAGGATTCCAATACGAGCCAGCATTCTTATCGTGTATCGGAATATTCGGTTGCTATTGCAAAACGCCTCGGATACTCGGAAGAACAATGCGAAAATCTCCGCAAGATGGCTTTGTTGCACGACATTGGTAAGATAGGAATACCGGATGCAATTTTAAATAAGCCGGCAAGGCTGACCGATGAAGAATATGAAATTATGAAGACGCATGTAATCCGGGGAGGAGAAATTTTAAAGGATTTTACTTTGATTGACAATGTGGGAGTTGGAGCCTTGTATCATCATGAGAGATATGATGGAACCGGTTATTGTCATGGACTGAAAGGAGAAGAAATTCCAATAGAGGCACGTATTATCGGTATAGCAGATGCGTTTGATGCGATGACCGCAAATCGTGTATATCGAAAACAACTGGATCTTGATTTTGTGATTGGAGAATTAAAACGCTGCAGCGGAACACAATTTGACCCGCACCTTGTAGAAATCATGCTTTCGTTGATTGAGGAAGGCGTTATCGATGCAGAACGGTTATATGCAAAAGCAAAAGGAGAGCAGAAAGAATGAAAAGAGTATATACATTGTGTGTAATAACCTGTCTGGTGATGTCGTTGTTTTCCTTTGGAATCCACAAAATAACCAGAGAGGATGAAAAGCATCTGAAGGTTGGCTTCATATTTGTAGGGGATGAAATTACACCTTATACCAATAATTTTATCAAAGCAAGAGATCATGTGAAAGAAGTGTATGGTGACAGGATTGAATGTGTGACCATTTATAATGTGGCAGAGGGGCAGGTGGAATCGCACCTTCAGGAGTTGGTTGATGAGGGCTGCGACTATATCATCGCAGCTAGTTATGGGTATGGCCCGGATGTGAAAGCCATCGCTGAACAGTATCCGGATATTCAGTTCTGTGTCCCTACAGGCGATAACGCAAATTCGGATCCGGTTCTGCCAAATTATCATAATTGTTTTGGAGAAATCTATCAGGGCAGATATGTATGTGGCAGAGTTGCAGGAATGAAAATCAAACAGATGATCGAAAAAAATATCATCACTCCCCAACAGGCAAAAGTCGGTTATGTGGCAGCTTTTCCGCTTCCGGAAGTAATATCCGGCTATACTGCTTTTTATCTTGGGGTACAATCGATGGTTCCGGAAGCCACCATGATCGTTAAGTATACCAATACATGGTCAAGTTATTCACTTGAAAAACAGGCTGCAAATGAACTGATCGATGAAAACTGTGTGGTTATCTCACAACATTCGGATACCATTGGTCCAGCTACCGCTTGCGAGAATGCAAAACGGGAGATCCCGGTCTATCATGTAGGATATAATCAGAGTATGACGGACATTGCGCCAACCAAATCGCTGATCAGTTGTTGTGTTGATTACTCGTATTATTTTGAGCAGTCGATCGGAGCCCTGCTCCATGATAAGAAAATCGAAGACTGCATCGATGGACGGACGTATGGACAGGATGCTATGGCCGGTCTTGATAAGGGCTGGGTACGGATTCTGGATCTCAATGAGACCGTTGCGCCAAGCGGAACCAAGGAAATGGTTGAGGACACCATTGCAAAATTAGGCAAGGGAGAATTGGAGGTCTTTTCCGGACCATTTACCGGTGTGAGTGTGTTTGATCCGAATGACAGGATCGATCTGAATTCTCCGTATAAAGAAAATGAACAGTCATCCTCGCCGACTTTTTGTTATATTCTTGATGATGTAATTTCGATGGAAGAGATGAACGAAAAATAGAAGCTATAATAGGGGATCCTATGCAAGGATGGAAAACTCAGGTGTGTTTGTGCACCTGAGTTTTTTTGTGCAGATTTTTCGGATGCTGAAATAAATTTGGTACAAATATATAAAAAATAACCAACGAGATTGGAAAAATTGTCAATTGAACAAACGGTTGCGCTCGTGCTATATTAAAAATGAAATTGAGCAAACGGTTGCGCAACTGTTGCAAAGCACTCTTGGGAAGGAAATCGTTTTGCAGCAGTTGTGCAGAAAACATGGTCTATGTTTTCAAAAAGATAGGGAGGGTAACATGAAGGAGAAAAAACAATGGAAAAAGCGAATTGTGAGTATGCTGATGGCACTCGCAATGGTGATCACACAGATTGGTGTGTGGAATGCGGGAAAGGAGAGCGTGCAGGCTGCGGAAACGAATTTGTCTCAGAAGACATTGTACTTTGAGTATAGTGGGGAGAATACTTTGGCAGTTTCAATTTGGGATGGAGGATGGAATACAATTCATCCAGATGAGAATGTTAATACATGGATTGCGAAGGTGACGAATGTTGGAGATTGTTATGCTCTGAAAAAAGTGGATGGAGTTGACAATTGGTATCAGTTATCACTTTTATATGATGGTAGCAATATTATGAATCAGGGAATTGGCTTTACAATTGTAGATTTGAAAGACGATAATTCTTTAGATAGTGAGATTGCTAAGTATGATGCTGTATGGAACAACGCAGATGCATACAAGAAAATTTTTAGTGATTTAGAAGATCCTGCAATTTGTGAATTGAATCGTTCAGAAGTAGTATCTTACGCATCCTTAAGTAGTGGCGACACAGGCGATTCTGGAGAGACTGACAGTGGAAAAGATACCGGAGATACAGATGATAAGGGAGATGTAGTAGAAGAAACATATACTGTGGAGATTATCCCAAGTGCGACAGAAGTTGAAGCAGGAGATGAAGTCACACTGACAGCCAATGTGAAAAAAGGCAATACAGAAATTACTGATTTGGAAGCTGCTGGACTATACTTATATTGGTGGAATAATACAACGAAGAGTTCTGCTGAATTTATTGACTATGATTCAAAGGGACATGATTTGGTTTTGAAAACAAAATTATCTACCGTTGGAGGAAATAAGATTCAGGCAAAATTGCAGGATTCTAAATGGGCAGACCTTGTTACGCAGGTTAAGGAGATAACGGTTAATGAGGCTAAAGGCACGGTAACTAATGCTGTAATTGCGGTAGATAAAGTAAGTAATTTGTCAGATGATTTCATCATGGGAGCAGATATTTCTTCCATGATCAGTGAGTTACAAAGTGGCGTTGTCTACAAAGATTATGATGGAAATGAGTTAAAGACACTGGATGATGTTGTAAAGTTTTTGGCAGGTCAGGGAATCAATCACATTCGTGTACGTGTATGGAATGATCCGTATGATGCAAACGGAAAAGGATATGGTGGGGGAAATAATGATGTCGCAAAGGCAAAGCAGTTTGCAGATGCATGTCGCAATGCTGGAATTAAAATGCTGGTAGACTTCCACTGCTCCGATTTATGGACCGATCCAGGTAAGCAGCAGGCACCAAAAGCTTGGAAGAATTATTCTTTAGAACAGAAGAAAGTTGCTTTAAAGACATTTATTCAAGAGTCGTTAAATACAATTGATCCATCAAAAGATGTTGTTGACATGGTTCAGGTTGGCAATGAGACAACCGGAGGATTCATCGGAGAGACAGATACGACAAAAATGTGTGCTTTATTCGATGCTGGATCACAAGGCATTAAAGCATACAATGAAAATGTCAAGGTTGTTATTCATGTAGAAAGTCCACAAAAGGGATCTGTAACAAAATGGGCAAAGAATTTGCAGGATAATAGCGTTGATTATGACGTTATTGCAACCAGTTATTATCCATACTGGCATGGTACTTTATCGAATTTAAAAAGCGAATTTGAGGCGGTAAGAACAAACTATAAAAAAGATGTCATGGTTGCAGAGACAAGCTATGCATATACATTAGATGATACGGACGGACATGAAAACACAGTTCGTGTTGGTAACAATGACAGTGCAGCAGATGCAGATCAACCATTTACAGAGCAGGGACAGGCAACTTACCTTAGAAATCTGATTGATGCAGTTAATTCGGCTGGTGGTCTTGGCGTATATTATTGGGAGCCTGCATGGATTACCGTTGGTAATACTACCGGCTTGACAGGAGAAGCACTTCAGAATAAGATCGCTGAGAACAAAACAAAGTGGGAAAAAGATGGAAGTGGATGGGCATCCAGTTATGCAGGGGAATATGATGCCAATGATGCTGGAAAATGGTTCGGAGGTTCAGCTGTTGACAATCAGGCATTGTTCTATGCAGATGGAACCGCAACTCCGGCAATGCATGTTTGGAATTATGTGAAGACAGGATCAACATCAAATCTTGTAAGTGTAGAGAAAATTGCAACGGTATCAGAAACCATTACGCAAAAAGAGAATCCTAAAAATTATTCACTCCCAGAGAGTGTGGCTGTCACATATTCAGATGCAAAAGATGCAGTAAACGAAACTGTTACATGGAATGAAGCTGATAAAACGAAGATTGATGCATCAAAAGTTGGTACATATCAGGTTCACGGAACAGTTACGTTGTCAAAAGAAATAACGAGAGGTGCATATAAAGGAAAAACTGTAGTAAGTGTTGTATTGAAATTGCAGGTAAAGAAGACAAACTTGATAAAAAATGCAGATGTAGTTGAAGTCAATAAGGATGCACAGAATAAATTTGATAGAAGTGATGAGAGTATAATTAAGACCATTGAAGATTCTGAAAATCCATATGGTGGATCTGGTACTTGTATGGGTTGGTGGAATGGAAATGACACCGAAGAAAGTGTAACGATCACCTATAATGAAGGAATTGTATTAGCGAAAGGAAGTTATACATTTGAGTTATATGCACAGGGTAGTGCAGAGAATGATCAGAAACAGGAAGGAAATAAGATAACACTTCAAATCTTAGATGCGTCTAGTGAAGTTATTGCAGAAGGAGAGCCTGTTTCTTTGCAGGGATGGAATGAGTGGCAGACTCCAAAGGTTGATTTTACATTAACAGGCAAGAATGTTGTGAAACTGCAGATTAAGATTGAAACACAATCTAATGGCTGGGGCTCAGTTGACGAGTTATATTTGCACGAGGATGAAAATGCAAAGGATGATTCCGGTAACTCCGGTTCCTCAACCGTAACTCCATCCATTCCTTCTGTTGACACTCCTGCAATCGACAAGAAGGATGACAAGTCCGAAGTAACCACCGAGGACAAGAAGGTGACAGCAACAACTCCATCCGGAGAGAAGATCGAAGCAACTGTCAGTGTTTCTAAGGACAAGGACGGAAATGTTACAGAAGCAAAAGCAACTGTGACAGGAACCAAGGCAAAGATTTCCGCAGAGGCAGCAGCGGAGATTGCAAAGGCAGTCGGAACAGATAGCGTTGCAATTACGGCAAGTGTTACGGACAAGAATGGAAACGAGAAGTATACCGTAACGGTTGATTCTAAGAATCTGACCGCAAACAAGAAGCTGCAAGTCGTAGCAATCGATCCGAAGACCGGAGAGTACAAGTTGGTCAATGCAAAGACATATAAGGTTGGCAAAGACGGAACATTAGATGTAAATCTTGCTGCAGGTGCAGATTATAAATTGATGACTCCGGCGGAAGTAAAGGCTGTTGAGAAAGCAATACTTAAGACGGTGGCAGTAAAGAAAACTTCTGCTACGGTTAAGAAAGGTAAGAAGACACAGATTCAGCTGAGTGATGACCTTGACATGGACAATGTAAAGAACATTACTTACAAGACCGGCAAGAAAGCAGTTGCAGCCGTAAGCAAGTCCGGTAAGATCACAGCCAATAAAAAGGGTACGGTAACCATTAAAGCAATCGTAACTTTAAAGAATGGAAAGAAGAAAACGGTTTCCATGACTTTAAAGGTAAAGTAGAAGTATTACAGGGGAGTATACTTCATACATAAAATAAAAACACCCGAATCGTCAGATATAGGTTGAAAATCTGTATTTAGCGAGGCGGGTGTTTTTGTTATATTTGTCTTTGCATTCCGGATGGAAAATGTTATAATAACGACATATGAAAGAGAGCGGATAATTACTTATCCGATTGGTTAAGATAACAAGAATAAGACAGGAGATGAACGATAATGTCAGAGACAGGGGTATTGATTTTTATTGGATGCATCATCGGAGTTGCAGTACTTGGAGCGCTGATCGCAGTGATCGCAGCAGTATCAGGAGCTTCGGCAGCGATTGTGGACGATGAGGAGACAACCGAAAAAGAGAATATGTAAAACTAAGGCGCGCCGGAGTGATCCGGCGTGTCTTTTTGTTATGCGGAAATTGCTTTTGGCAGCATCAAATCTAAAATAAAAATTAAGTATCGGTTCATCAACTTGTAAATAAATCCATGCTATAGGTATAATGAAAATAATTGATATTTTACAGAAAACAGATAGGAGGAATACGTTTTTATGATATCGAAATATAGTGTCAGGCGACCGTACACCGTATTAGTCGGCGTTATACTTGTAATCGTGCTCGGTGTTGTCTCTTTGATGAAGATGACAACGGATCTGTTGCCGGACATGAGTTTTCAGTATGCGCTCGTTGTTACGACGGATATGGGAGCGAGTCCGGAGAAGGTGGAAAGTGAGGTGACCGCGCCGATCGAAGCGGCGATGGCGACCACGTCGAATATTAAGAATATCAGCTCGATCTCGTACAACAGTTATTCGATCGTAACGCTTGAGTATGAGCAGAATGCAAATATGGATTCCGTAGTGATCGAGATTCAGCAGAGTCTGGATCAGATCTCCGGTCAGTGGAGTGATTCGGTCGGAACGCCGATGATCATGAAGATCAATCCGGATATGCTGCCGGTTGTGGCGGCTGCGGTGGATGTCAAGGGAATGAGTGCTTCGGAGATATCGGATTATGTGGAGAACGACCTTGTGCCAAGTCTTGAGAGCCTTGAGGGTGTTGCGTCCGTTTCAACGACCGGACAGCTCGATGAAAGCATTCAGGTAACGATGAACCAGGACAAAATCGATGCACTCAATAAGAAGATTAAGAAGAGCATCGATAAGCAGTTCACAGACGCGCAGAAGAAGATCGACGATTCAAACGCCAAGGTGGAGAACGGCAAGAAATCGCTTACTTCCGGACAGGATCAGCTTTCTGATGCTCTCAATGAGACCATGGAAAAACGCGATGAGCTGTATAAGACGGAAGAGGATCTGCAGAAGCAATTAAAGGAATTGCAGAAGCAGCAGAAGTTGCTGACCAAGATTCAGGAAGGTCTGAATGCGGTCATGACTTCTGACGGTTACACAAGTATTATGACAGTGCTTAAGGACAATCCGGATGCAGCGCAGCTTCCAGAGATGAAGCAGCAGATTGAGGCTTTTAATAAGGCAATCAAGGAGCAGTTCTCCGGTCTTAGTGCGATGGGCATTACCGTGAATACATACGAGGACCTGCCGACTGCAGCAGCGACGGTATCTGCGGCTTTGACGAAGGTGAACACCGGAATCAAGACGATCGACAGTGCTTTAGAAAAGGTACAGGATGGAAAAGTATCGCTTTCTACCGCGATGGATACCTTAAATGCCAATGCAGCACTTGCAGCACTGCAGATGAGTTCCAGCTCTGCAGAATTGTCAAATGCGGCGGCATCTCTTGAGACGGCACAGAGCAATCTCGATGACGCAAAAGAGACGGCATATGATTCAGCAGATCTGAACAATATTCTGACGAAGGATACGCTTTCGAATCTGTTTACCGCGCAGAACTTTGATATGCCGGCAGGATACGCGATGGATGGAGATACCCAGTATCTTGTCCGTGTCGGCGAGTCGGTCAAAAGTGAGGAAGATTTAAATGATCTTGTGCTGATGGATCTGAATATGGACGGAATCGATCCAATCCGCTTAAGCGATGTGGCAGATGTCGAGATGACGGACAATTCCGATGAGACTTACGCGGTTGTAAACGGAAACCCGGCAGTTACGCTGTCCATTGAGAAGCAGACCGGTTATTCGACCGGTGAGGTCACAGACCGTATTCTGGACAAATTCGACCAGCTTGAGAAAACCGATGAAAATTTGAATATGACGGTTCTCATGAATCAGGGAATCTATATTGATATGATCGTAAAAAGCGTGATGCAGAACATGATCTGGGGTGCCATCCTTGCAATCATTGTACTGCTTTTGTTCTTAAAGGATGTAAAGCCTACGATCGTGATCGCATGTGCAATCCCGCTTTCTGTTGTGACAGCGGTCGTACTCATGTACTTCACAGGAATCACGATGAATATCATCTCAATGTCGGGACTCCTTTTGGGAATCGGAATGCTCGTGGATAACTCGATCGTTGTTATCGAGAATATCTACCGTCTGCGCCACGAGGGTTATTCCATTAAGAAAGCAGCGGTAAGTGGTGCAAGTCAGGTGGCAGGAGCCATCATCGCTTCCACCCTGACAACGGTCAGCGTATATGCACCGATCATTTTTACGGAAGGTATCACGCGCCAGCTTTTCGTAGATCTGGCTTTGACGATCGCCTATACATTGGTTGCCAGCCTTGTTGTGGCACTGACCTTCGTGCCGGCGATGGCATCCGTGACACTAAGAAAAACAAGGGAGATCCGTCATCCGTGGTTCGATGCGATGAGGGATGCGTATGGAAGATTTCTTGCAGGATGTCTGCGTTTCAAGCCGATTGTATTTATTGTTGCGATCGTGCTTCTGATCGGAAGTGTAGCGCTCAGCCTGTCCAAGGGTATGAACTTTATGGATATGGATATGGAGACGAACCAGATTTCCGTATCGATTGCTGCAAAGGAAGGCGAGAAGTTGACCTTCGACGAGTTAAAGGATGCTTCAAATGAAGTGATCGATAAGATTTCCGATATCAAGGGCATTGACACGATCGGTGCCAGCATCGGCGGCAATTCGACGATGAGCCTGATGGGCGGTGGAAGTGATACCGTAACGATGTATGTGCTTCTCGATGAGAATTCGGATGCCAGCAATGATGAGGTGTCTGCTGAGATTTTGGATCGTACGAAGGATATGGACTGCGACGTCATCTGTGATTCATCCTCGATGGACTATTCTGCTTATTTTGGTCAGGGTATCTCGGTTCGAATCAAGGGTAATAATATTGACACCTTACAGAAGCTTGCCGGAGAGGTTGCTTCCCTGATGGAAGATACCAAGGGTACAATCGATGTGGACGATGGTCTTGACGATGCAACGCCGCAGCTGACCATTACAGTTGATAAGGAAAAAGCAGCAAAATATGGCTACACGGTTGCACAGGTTTATCAGCTTGTGGCTGCGAAGATGGCAGATAGTAGCAGTGTGACAACCATCTCAACTGATATCAAGGATTACGAGGTATATTTACAGACGGAGGATCAGCAGGATACCACCCTGGATGATATCAAGGATCTGAAATTCACGTACACGAATAAGGATGGCAAGGAGAAGAAGATTCCACTTACCAAGATCGCTACGATGAAGGATACCACAACGCTCAGCACGATCAGCCGTGATGCACAGTCACGTTACCTGACTGTATCCTGCGGCGTGGATGAGGATCACAATGTAACGCTGATCAGTAATTCATTACAGAAGGAGATTGATAAGCTGGATATCCCGGACGGTTATTCGATCGAGATGACCGGTGAGGATGAGACAATCAACGAGTCGATGAAGCAGCTGGTACTCATGCTTGTGCTTGCAGTCATCTTCATTTATCTGATCATGGTTGTGCAGTTCCAGTCACTGGTATCGCCTTTTATCATTATGTTCTCGATCCCGCTGGCATTCACGGGTGGATTTATCGCACTGTTTATCAGCGGCCAGGAAGTCAGTGTTACTTCCATGCTCGGATTTATCATGCTTGCCGGACTGATCGTAAATAACGGTATCGTGCTCATTGACTACATCAATCAGGCGAGACATGAGGGAACATCCAAGAAAGAGGCAATCATTGAAGCAGGCAAGACGAGACTTCGCCCGATCCTGATGACAGCCCTTACCACGATCCTTGCGATGTCAACTTCCGCAATCGGAATCGGAGAAGGCTCCGAGATGATGCGCCCGATGGCAATCACGATCATCGGAGGTCTCGTATACGGTACACTTCTGACACTGGTTGTCATTCCGTGTATTTACGATGCATTCAACCGTGAGAAGGATATGAGGGAGGTAGAACTTTAAAAGGGTTGCTTTTCATGCCTCATTGTGATAAAGTACAAATGTTCCGAATATTGGAACCATAGAGTGAGACATTGGTCACACGAAGGGGTACACCACCGCGGGTGTAGCTTACTTCGTGTGACCTTTTTTGATTCATAGGAAATTCCTTCCTATGAATCAACACAAAAGGAGGACAACATGGTACATATCAATGGGAAAGACATCGATGCAGCGGGGCAGACACTGAAGGCATACCTGGATGCGAGCGACTACGAACCGGGCACATTCGTGGTGGAGTGCAATGAAGAAATTGTGCATAAGGAAGACTACGGAGAACATGTTTTAAAAGACGGAGACGTTGTGGAGATTGTGCAGTTTATGGGCGGAGGCGCCTGTTAACGAATAGAGAGAACACCTTAGCATAAGGCGCAGACAGAAAGAGAGGACAAAAGCAATGGCAAAAGACACATTCACATTAGGCGGCAAAGAATTTTCTTCCCGCTTTATTTTAGGATCAGGAAAATATTCCATGGAGTTGATCAAGGCAGCAGTGGAGAATGCAGGAGCGCAGATTATCACACTGGCAGTCAGAAGAACCAACACGAAGCAGAAAGAGAACATCTTAGATTTTATTCCGAAGGGAGTCACGCTTCTTCCAAATACATCCGGTGCGAGAGATGCCAAGGAGGCTGTCCGGATCGCGCGTATGGCAAGAGAGCTTGGCTGCGGAGATTTTGTGAAAGTAGAGATTATGAAGGACAGTAAATATCTGCTTCCGGACAATGTTGAGACGGTAAAAGCGACAGAGATGCTTGCAAACGAGGGATTCGTGGTACTTCCGTATATGTATCCGGATCTGTATACTGCAAGAGATTTGGTCAATGCAGGAGCAGCAGCCGTGATGCCGCTTGCTTCCCCGATCGGATCCAACAAGGGCCTTGCAACAAAAGAGTTTATTCAGATTCTGATCGATGAGATCGACCTTCCGGTTATCGTGGATGCCGGAATCGGACGTCCTTCGCAGGCGTGCGAGGCGATGGAGATGGGGGCAGCAGCTGTTATGGCAAATACCGCGATCGCCACAGCCGGTGATGTTCCGGCGATGGCTGGCGCTTTTAAAAATGCGATTGAAGCCGGAAGAAGTGCGTACCTTGCAGGACTCGGACGCGTGCTTGAGCGTGGCGCGGCAGCATCGGATCCGCTGACCGGATTTTTAAGGGATTAGAGGTGGACGACAATGGCAGAAAATCAATTTTTTATCGATTCGGATAAATTAAGTGAGGCGGCTTTGGAACACAAACATAAACTGGAGACTGATCCGTCGAGCCGCACCAATCACATGGAATATATGGAGGGTATGGAGCAGATTGATTCCGATATTATGGACAAGGTGCTCGAGCAGATGAACTCCTACGATTACGAGAAATACACCGCCAAAGAGGTACAGACCGCTTTGGAGCACGAGACCTGTACGGTGGAAGATTTTAAGGCACTTTTGTCACCGGCTGCTTTGCCGTTCCTTGAGCGGATGGCACAGCGCGCGAAGATGGAGACGAGCAAGCATTTCGGCAATACGGTTTATCTGTTTACGCCGCTTTATATTGCAAACTACTGTGAGAATTACTGCGTTTACTGTGGATTCAACTGTTACAATGACATTCATAGAAAGAAGTTGAACTTCGAGGAAATTGAGCATGAGATGAAAGTTATCGCGGATTCCGGTATCGAGGAAATCCTGATGCTGACCGGCGAGAGCCGCGCACAGAGCGATGTGAAATACATCGGTGAGGCATGTAAGCTGGCACAGAAATATTTCCGCAATGTAGGGCTGGAAATCTATCCGGTCAATAGCGATGAGTACCGCTACCTGCATGAGTGCGGTGCGGACTACGTTACCGTATTTCAGGAGACCTACGATTCGGATAAATACGAGACGCTGCATCTGATGGGACACAAGCGTGTCTTCCCGTATCGTTTCGAGGCACAGGAGAGAGCACTCATGGGCGGCATGCGAGGTGTTGGTTTCTCGGCACTTTTGGGCCTGTCTGATTTTCACAAGGATGCATTGGCTTCTGCATTACATGTGTATTATCTGCAGAGAAAGTATCCGTATGCAGAGTACTCCCTGTCGTGCCCGAGACTTCGACCGATCATCAACAACGACAAGATCAATCCGCTTGATGTGCATGAAAAGCAGCTTTGCCAGATTCTGTGTGCATACCGCATTTTCCTGCCGTATGTAGGAATCACGGTATCCTCCAGGGAGCAGAAGCATTTCCGTGACGGCATTGTCAAGATCGCGGCAACGAAGATATCCGCAGGTGTATCCACGGGTATCGGCGATCACGAGAGCAAGTACACCGGAAAGGAGGAGAGCGATTCCGGCGATGAGCAGTTCGAGATCTCGGATGGACGAAGCTTCGATCAGATGTATGAGGATATGGAGCAGGAAGGGCTGCAGCCGGTGCTCAACGATTACGTCTATGTATAAAAAAATCTGTGTGACGAACCGTGCGCTCGCTGCGCATCCGTTTGAGGAGCAGATCGCGCGTGTGCTTGATGCAAAGCCGGATATGCTGATCCTGCGCGAGAAGGATCTGGGCGAGGCGGAATATGAGAAGCTGGCGGCAGAGGTCAAAACGTTGGGCGAACGCACCGAAATGCAGCTTGTCCTTCATAGTTATCCAAGTGTTGCAAGGAAACTTGGTATATCGGCGATCCATATGCCGCTCGCAGGATTTACCGCAATGAGCGAGGAAGAAAAGGCGCAATTTACCATAAGAGGTGCATCGGTACATTCGGTGGAGGATGCGCTTCGCGCCGAGCGGGCGGGCGCAACGTATGTGACAGCAGGACATATCTATGCAACGGACTGCAAGAAGGGATTGCCGGGCAGAGGACTGGAGTTCCTTAAGGATGTCTGTGCGGCGGTCGATATTCCGGTCTATGCGATCGGTGGAATCGATGAGACGAATGCAGATGCTTGTATTGCGGCTGGGGCAGCAGGCGTGTGTATGATGTCCGGGTATATGAAAATTTAAACCTTGACAAATAAACACCACGCAAGTATCATGATAAAAGATAGTCAAAAGTGATGACAAAGAGGAGTACGCACCGGGCGGCTGATAGAGAAGGACATTCATCGGCTGGAAGATGTCCGCAAAACGTGGTGTGGAAGGTAGCTTTGGAACTGAGATGCTGAAGACAGAATCCATTGTTGGGTAGGCATCTACGATTTGTCCCCGTTAACGGACTTGAGGTGTTCAAAAGGAATTTTATTGAGCACGAACGAAGGTGGTACCGCGATCATTCGCCCTTCCTGTCTATGACAGGGAGGGCGCTTTTTAGTGCAACAAGGAAACTATTCGCAAAGAACCCGTAAGCATAAGAAAAATGATGATTCATGCTTGCATGGAAGAAGCATTTTTCTTATGCGTAAGGGGACTCGAATAGAGTCTCCGCCTCATATATGAGCAAAATTAGTAGCGAAGCTACGAGAAAGCACGAGATATCGTGCGGTTTTGCGAATTATATGGAAGGGTTCTTGAAGATTTATCAAAAAAGAAAGGATGAAATCATGAGCAAAGAATTAAGTAAAACTTATGATCCGAAAGATATTGAGGATCGTCTTTATAAGAAGTGGGAGGACAATGGCTATTTTCACGCAGAAGTAGACCGCAGCAAGAAGCCATTTACCATCGTTATGCCGCCACCAAATATCACAGGACAGCTGCACATGGGACACGCTTTGGACAACACCATGCAGGATATTCTGATCCGTTACAAGCGTATGCAGGGCTACAATGCACTGTGGCAGCCGGGAACCGACCATGCGTCCATCGCAACCGAGGTTAAGGTTATCCAGTCACTTAAGGAGCAGGGAATCAACAAGGCAGACCTCACGCGTGAGGAGTTTTTGGAGAAGTGCTGGGACTGGAGAAAAGAGTACGGCGGACGTATCGTAAAGCAGCTTCGTAAGCTCGGTTCTTCTGCGGACTGGCAGAGAGAGCGTTTCACGATGGATGAGGGATGTTCCCACGCCGTACAGGAAGTATTTACCAAATTATATGACAAGGGATGGATCTACAAGGGATCCCGTATCGTCAACTGGTGTCCGGTATGTAAGACATCGATCTCCGATGCAGAGGTTGAGCATGAGGAACAGAATGGCTTTTTCTGGCATATCAATTATCCGGTAGTCGGCGAGGAAGGAAGATTCGTTGAGATCGCAACGACACGTCCGGAGACATTGTTCGGAGATACCGCTGTGGCAGTAAACCCGGATGATGAGCGTTATCAGGATATCATCGGAAAGACCTTAAAGCTTCCGATGACCGACCGTGAGATCCCGGTTATTGCGGATGCTTATGTAGATAAGGAGTTTGGAACCGGCTGCGTTAAGATTACGCCGGCACATGACCCGAACGATTTTGAGGTTGGAAAGCGTCACAACTTAGAGGAAATCGTCGTTATCAACGATGATGCAACCATGAACGAGAAAGCCGGAAAGTACGCCGGAATGGATCGTTATGAGTGTCGTAAGGCATTGGTCGATGACCTGGAGAAGGCAGGACTTCTTGTAAAAGTCGTTCCGCATTCCCACAACGTTGGTGTGCATGACAGATGCCATACGACCGTTGAGCCGATGATCAAGCAGCAGTGGTTCGTTAAGATGGATGAGATGATCAAGCCGGCTGTGGAAGGTGTAAAGAATGGGGAGATCAAACTTCTTCCTTCCAGAATGGATAAGACATACTTTAACTGGACGGACAACATCCGCGACTGGTGTATCAGCCGTCAGCTTTGGTGGGGACATCGTATCCCGGCATGGTACTGTGATGATTGTGGCGAGATGGTCGTATCTATCGAGAAACCGGGAAAATGCCCGAAGTGTGGCAAGGATCACTGGACACAGGATCCGGACACACTCGATACCTGGTTCTCATCTGCATTGTGGCCGTTCTCAACACTCGGATGGCCGGAGAAAACAGAGGATCTTGATTACTTCTATCCGAACGATGTGCTTGTAACTGGTTACGATATTATCTTCTTCTGGGTAATCCGTATGATCTTCTCCGGATATGAGCAGATGGGCAAGGCACCGTTCCACACTGTTCTCTTCCACGGACTCGTAAGAGATTCACAGGGACGTAAGATGAGTAAGTCTCTCGGCAATGGTATTGATCCGCTTGAGGTTATTGATAAATATGGTGCAGACGCACTTCGTCTGACACTGATCACCGGTAATGCACCTGGTAACGATATGCGTTTCTACTGGGAGCGTGTTGAGGCTTCCAGAAACTTTGCCAACAAAGTATGGAATGCTTCGCGTTTTATCATGATGAACTTAGAGGGCACGGAGATTACGGAGCCTTCTTTAGACGAGTTACATCCGGCTGACAAGTGGATCCTTTCCAAGGTAAATACACTTGCGAAGGATGCAACCGAGAATATGGACAAATTCGAACTTGGTATCGCAGTACAGAAGGTTTATGATTTCATCTGGGATGAGTTCTGCGACTGGTATATTGAGATCGCCAAGGTTCGTACTTATAAGAAGGATGAAGATCCGAAGTCTGCCAATGCAGCACTGTGGACACTCCGTACCGTACTGATCAATGCGTTAAAGCTTCTGCATCCGTACATGCCTTTTATCACAGAGGAAATCTTCTGCACGATCCAGTCCGAGGAGGAGACAATCATGCTCTCCCAGTGGCCGGAGTACAAGGAGGAGTGGAACTTCCCGGCAGATGAAGTTGCCATCGAGCACTGCAAGGATCTTGTAAAAGGCATCCGTAACGTGCGCACCGAGATGGATGTTCCGCCATCTCGCAAGGCAAAGCTTTATATTACTTCTGAGGATGCAGCACTTCGTGCAACATTCGAGGAGAATAAGGAAGTTTATGTAAATCTTGCTTCTGCAAGTGAGATCAACGTACAGGCAGACAAGAGTGGAATCGGCGAGGATGCTGTATCCGTTGTTATCCCGGGCGCTGTTATCTATCTGCCACTTGAGGATCTGGTTGATTTTGAGAAAGAGAAGGAGCGCCTGAACAAGGAGAAGGCTCGCTTGACGAAGGAGCTTGCCCGCTCCAAGGGAATGCTCTCTAACGAGAAATTCTTAAACAATGCAAAACCGGAAAAGGTTGCAGAGGAGAAGGAGAAACTCGCAAAGTATGAGCAGATGATGGCGCAGGTTGAGGAGCGTCTCGCACAGATGAAATAAGAGATTCGGATAAGATAGTCAGTAATCGCGGTACATATTTTATGTATCGCGATTGTTGCCATCACACATTTGTCGGATGAACGCGATTCATGCGATAAAATTTTAGAAAAGTTTATGGAAATATACTTGAAATCAAAAACTTCTATATTATAATAGTAGTGGACATTGAGAAGCACATTGCTCGCAGAGATGGGAATGTGCTTTTTTTATAAAACAATTTTGAAGCGTAAGTTTGATGTGGAATACATCTGAGGAGAATAAATATGATCAACTTTGAAAAGGAACTGAAAAATTTTGAACCGAGCCTCGAAGTTGAGGAGGCAGAGTCGGCAATCTACAATCATGATATGACCGATGTGACAGATATTATTGCTGAGATTCTGCGTGATGTGAAGGCGAGCCGCTAGGGTTTGCGGATAGATGAGAGGTTTGTATGATTTGTTATAGATGTGGACAGGATGTTGGTGATGCGAAGCGTTGTCCGAATTGCGGTGCGGATTTAACCGTCTTTTGGAAGGTAAGACGCATCTCGAATTCTTATTACAATTTAGGATTGCAGCAGGCGGAAGTACGGAATCTTTCCGGTGCGGTGGAAAGTCTGAAGAACAGTTTGAAATTCAATAAATATAATATCGATGCAAGAAATCTTCTCGGTCTTGTGTACCATGAGATGGGAGAGACGGTGGATGCGTTAAGCGAGTGGGTAATCTCGCAGAGTTATCAGCCTAAGGATAATCTGGCGAACCGATATCTGGATGAGATTCAGAAGAACCGTGGACAGTTGGATACGATCAATCAGACGATCAAGAAGTACAATCAGGCACTTCATTATTGTCAGCAGGATAGCAGAGACCTTGCAATCATCCAGTTGAAGAAAGTATTGTCGATGAATCCGAAACTGATCAAGGGACACCAGCTTCTGGCGCTCCTTTATCTGCAGGATGGAAAGCTGGAACTTGCCAAGAAGTCGCTTCGTAACGCGGGCAAGATTGATGCCAATAACACGACAACGCTCCGTTATCTGAAGGAAGTTAATACGCAGCTGAAGGAGAAGAGTCCGTCGAAGAAACCGAAGGATGATGACTTGATCTCATATCAGAGTGGTAATGAGACAATCATTATGCCGAAGCGTTTCAAGGAATCCTCTCTTGGATCAACGCTTGCATATATCGTGACAGGTCTTGTTGTCGGTGCAGCCGTGACGGCTTTTCTGATTGTACCAAGTGTGAAGAATCAGGCTAAGGAAGATGCCAAGCAGCAGATTCTTGAGGCGAGCGATACGATTTCAAGCAATGGACAGACCATTAAGGATCTAGAGCAGCAGGTCAAGGATCTTCAGGATCAGCTGGAGGAAGAAGCAAATAATAATGAAAAGGTTGCAGATCAGATCAAGACTTATGAGCGCTTACTGAATGCATACGTGTCTTATACAGCGGATGATGTGATTGCCGCTGGTCAGGCTTTGGACAAGGTAAATACTTCGTATCTGTCGAAGAAGGCGAAGAGTATTTACAAGGATTTAAATGATGAGGTTCGCTCACAGTATTTGGATAAGCTGTACCAGGAGGGTTACGGTTATTATCAGCGTGGCAAGTATGAGGATGCGATCACGGATCTGCAGAAGATCGTGGATGAGGAGGAAGATTTCCAGGATGGATCGGCTGCTTATTATCTGGCGCAGTCTTATCGCAAGAACGGAGATCTCGATTCGGCGAAGCCATATTATCAGTATGTGATTGATAAGCATCCGGGAACGGAGCGTGCGAGAACATCACAGAATTATGTGGATGCGCAGGCAGAATAAATTAGATATTGAAATTTACAAAAGACGTCTAGGCAGGAGTGCCAGGCGTCTTTTTTGCGGGTTATTTTGATTAATCAGGAGGAAGAAGGATGGATATACAGTATCAGCTTACAGAAGACAGACTTACGGTTATGATGCCGCGGGAGGTGGATCATCATGCGGCAAGGCATATGAGCACGGAAGTGGATTGTCTGATCGATTCCTGGCATATCCGCACGCTTGTCTTTGATTTTGCAGGAACGGAATTCATGGACAGTTCCGGAATCGGAGTGCTTATCGGCAGAAAAAAAACAATGGATCTGCACAGCGGCAGAGTGCAGGCGATACATCTGTCGGGACGGGCTTTGCAAATCTTTGAAAAGTCGGGACTGACGCGGATTATTGAACTGGATCAGCAGGATGAAAAAAAGACGTGTAGGCAGACACAGTATTTCGGATAGGGGGAAGTCATGGAACAACAGAATCATATGCAGGTGCTTTTTGATGCAAAATCGGAGAATGAGGGACTGGCGCGAATGGTGGTTACCGCCTTTATGGCAGAGATGAATCCGACGCTGGAACAGATCGCAGATGTGAAGACTGCCGTATCGGAGGCGGTCACCAATGCGATCATACATGGGTACGATAACGAGGAAGAAAGTGTGAGCCTCTGCTGCGACAGGGATGGACAGCAGCTCGTCATTACGGTGGAAGATCATGGTGCCGGTATTGATAATATTGAGCAGGCAATGCAGCCATTCTATACGACGAAGCCGCAGCTGGAACGTTCGGGCATGGGATTTGCGTTTATGGAAGCCTTCATGGACAAGCTTGAGGTTCGCTCGAAAGTTGGAGAAGGCACGAAAGTGGTTATGTGGAAATACATAGAAAGGGACAGTGAGCAGTAACCAGTCCGCGAATGAAAAAGCCTGGCAGGATGTCATAGCCGAAGCACAACAGGGGGATAAAAGCGCGCGGGATTCTATCGTACAGGAAAATATGGGACTGGTTTATATGGTGGCGAAGCGATTTGCAGACCGTGGCACAGACAGAGAAGAACTGGTTCAGCTTGGGGCAATCGGTCTCATTAAGGCGGTCGATAAATTTGATCCGGCGATGGGATTTTCTTTCTCGACATACGCCGTCCCCATGATCATGGGGGAAATCAGGCGCTTTTTACGGGATGACAATATGATCCATGTCAGTCGTAGATTGAAAGAAAATGCAAGAAAAATTGCAATAGTCAGAGAAAATATAAAAAAGACAAAATATAGAGAGCCGACGATGGCGGAACTCGAGGCACAGACAGGACTATCCAGAGAGGAACTGGTGGCAGCGATGGAGTCCGCTTATACCGTGGAATCCATCTCGCAGCCGGTGCATGGAGCGAAAGAGGATGCACATACACTTACGATTGAGGATCAGCTTGAAGACAAGGAATCGTTCGAATCACCGGTACTCAACAGGATCGCGCTCACACAGGCGATGGACGAACTTGAAGAGTGGGAGGCACAGCTGATCAGGATGCGTTATATGGAAGAACAGACCCAGACACAGGTTGCAGATGAACTTGGCATGAACCAGGTTGCAGTATCCCGTCTTGAGAAAAAAATACTGATAAAAATGCGACGAAAACTGGCATAAAGACAAAAAATTGGATATACTAAAACAAAGCGAGACATTGATGAAACAGGAAAGTTTTGCACGAGGATGGGCAGGAAATCTATAATTGCCGATTACTGAATTGTTAGCGAGGGAGGATGGAATATGGGCAAAGTGAATCCAAGTAAGGTCGCAATCATCGGATGCGGATTTGTCGGTTCGGCTTCTGCATTTGCGTTAATGCAGAGTGGGCTTTTTAATGAGATGGTACTGCTTGATGCCAATCACGATAAGGCGGAGGGTGAGGCGCGCGACATTGCACACGGTCTGCCTTTTGTACGGCCGATGAAGCTCTATGCGGGAGGATACGATGACATTGCGGACGCAGCGATTATTGTCATTACGGCCGGTGCGAACCAGAAGCCGGATGAGACCAGACTGGATCTGGTGCATAAGAATGTGGCGATCTTCGAGTCGATCATTCCGGAGATTACAAGCCGCGATTATGAGGGCATTCTTCTTGTTGTTGCGAATCCGGTTGATATCTTAACTTATACCGCATTAAAGCTTTCCGGATATCCGGAGAATCGTGTCATCGGTTCAGGAACCGTGCTGGACAGTGCAAGACTCAAGTATCATCTCGGCGAGCACCTTGGTGTGGACAGCCGAAGCGTGCATGCCTTCATTGTGGGAGAGCATGGAGACAGTGAAATCGCTGCATGGAGCAGTGCGAATGTATCCGGTGTGCCGCTCGATAAGTTCTGTGAGATGCGCGGACATTACAATCACGTGGAGGCAACGGAGCGTATTGCAGAGGAAGTCAAGCAGAGTGCGTATGGAATCATCCAGAGAAAAGGCGCCACTTATTATGGCATCGCAATGTCTGTGAAGCGGATCTGCGAGGCGATTGTGCGGGACGAGAAATCCATTCTTCCAATCTCAACGATGATGCATGGAGAGTACGGAATCTCGGATGTTGTATTGTCTATGCCTTGTGTTGTCGGCAAGAACGGATATGAGACGAAGGTGCCAATCGATCTGGATCAGGATGAGGTGACAAGTCTTCATGAATCAGCCAATACACTAAAAGGTGTGCTTGAGGATGTATTCACAGAAAAATAATAGGGAGCCTCTATATAATAAGAAGTCGGTAAAGGGCAGACGTAAAGTTCTGCCTTTTTCTAAAATGTCTTTACTTTAGTGTGATAATTTGCTAAAATACAAAAGCAGATTTGTGACTGTATCAGGTTTGCACGAAAAACTTGACAGGCAGCGTCAGCCTTTTGTTGAAAGAAAAGTGGAATGGCTGATGTTCAAGGAAGGAGAATATAGTATGAAAAGGAAAATTGCATCATTATTATTAGCAGGTTGTATGGCTTTTAGCATGTGCGCATGTGGCGGTAAGGAGGCATCTTCGGATGCGGATAACCGTGTATATGCGGTAGAGGCAGGTTCCGCAGGAGAGGCAGCTGCCAAGGAGAAAGGATTTGAATATAATTCAGTAAGTTCGCAGGCGGACGCATTAATGGAAGTTGCTTCCGGAACATCGGATGCAGCGATCATTGATCTTCTGATGGCTGGTGCGATGATCGGAGATGGCACAAGCTACCCGGATCTCGTACATACCGATGAGCTGACAACCGAGGAGTACGGCGTTGGATGTCGTAAGGGTTCGGATCTTGCTTCTTATATTAATGAAGTGTTTGCTGAGACTTATGCAGATGGTTCCATGAAGGAGACCGCTGAGAAGTATGGTGTGCAGGAAGCACTTGTCGAGCAGAAGGATGCGAAGTACGAGGCATCTGCATCTGACAGTGATGTAGAATATATTAAGAATAAAGGAACTTTGATCGTAGGTATCACAGAGTTTGAGCCGATGGATTATCAGGATGGTGATGAGTGGATCGGTTTTGATGCCGATATGGCGCGTATCGTTGCTGACAAGCTTGGTGTTGAAGCACAGTTCGTTGTCATCGACTGGGATAACAAGATCATGGAGCTGGATTCCAAGAATATTGATGTTGTATGGAATGGTATGACTCTGACGGATGAAGTAACTTCATCCATGGAGTGCACAAACGCATACTGCAACAACGCACAGGTTGTTGTTGAACCACAGAAATAAAGGAGTATTTACATAAGATGTTTTGGTCTGTTACGCAGACGCTTTTAAGCGGTCTTGCGACTACATTTGAAATATTTATACTGACACTGGTGTTTGCGTTGCCGCTTGGTCTTGTGATCGCATTCGGACTGATGAGTAAATTTAAGCCGCTTCGCTATCTGTTAGACGTCATTGTCTGGGTGATCCGTGGAACGCCTTTGATGCTACAGTTGATCATTATTTTTTACGGACCGGGTATGTGGCTGCACCACAATATCTGGAGCGGCAACAATACCGGACGTATTACGGCAACGGTTGTAGCTTTTGCCATCAATTATGCCTGCTACTTTGCGGTCATTTTTAAGGGCGGAATCGAAGGTGTGCCTGCTGGTCAGAGAGAAGCCGGACAGGTGCTTGGAATGACGAAGATGCAGATTTTCTTTAAGATTACCTTATTACAGATGATCAAGCGTATTGTACCTCCGATGTCCAACGAAGTGATCACACTGGTCAAGGATACATCACTTGCCCGTATTATTGCAGCATACGAGCTGACGTTTGCCGGAGCTTCGTTTATGAAGTCTGCCGGATTGACGTGGCCGCTGTTCTACACAGGTGTCTTTTATCTGGTGTTTGTGGGAATTCTGACACTGTTGTTCAATTATATCGAACGCAGACTGGATTATTTCAAGTAGGAGGACTTATGACATGGCAATCTTAGAGGTAAATCATATTGAGAAGCATTTCGGCAAGACGCAGGTGCTTCGCGATGTCAGTTTCTCGATGGAAGAGGGAAGCGCACTTGCCATCATCGGATCCTCCGGTTCTGGTAAGACAACGCTTTTGCGCTGCCTGAACTTCTTGGAGAAACCGAATTCCGGAAGCATTACGGTAAACGGTGAAACACTGTTTGATGCTTCTGTAAATCAGAGTGATAAAGATGCAGATCTGCGCAAAAAGCGTCTGCATTTCGGTATGGTGTTCCAGTCATTTAATCTGTTTCCGCAGTATACAGCCTTGGAAAATGTGATGCTGGCGGAGCGATTGCTTGCACAGGAGCAACCGGATTTCAAGAAGAATAAGAAAGAGATTCTTGCTGGAATCGAGGAGCATGCGAAGCAGCTTCTTGACCGTATGGGACTTTCCGAGCGAATGGATCATTATCCGCATCAATTGTCCGGTGGACAGCAACAGCGTGTGGCAATCGCCCGTGCATTGGCTCTCAAACCGGATATTCTATGTTTCGATGAGCCGACATCTGCGCTTGATCCGGAACTGACCGGCGAAGTGCTGAAGGTAATCCGTAGTCTTGCAGACCAGAAGACCACGATGATCATCGTCACACATGAGATGGCATTCGCACGAGATGTTGCAGATCAGGTTATCTTCATGGATGAAGGCGTTATCGTGGAGCAGGGAGATCCGCATCAGGTGATCGATCATCCGAAGGAGGAGCGCACGAAGCAGTTCCTGACACGTTACGCCCAAGGATAGTTGCAAATTCGGGTTTGCCTCGCTCAGATTTAATCTCAAGCGGACGATACCGGATATAAGATATTCTACGAAAATTAGCAGTAAGTTTGTCTATAAACGACGGACTTTGAACGATTTCAATGACAAGATTTTTCAGGAGTTACGGTATCGAACCATACGTTTATTTTGTTCAGGAAAATTTGCAAGTTAACTTCACCAACGATTTTGAATAGTTGGCTGAGATATGCGCTATTATCGACAGACAATGGAACGGTGAAGCAGTTGCAAATTTGTCCTTCAAAAATAAGTATGGCTTCGATACCTGTAGCATGAAAGCGTTAGTCATTGAAATTATCCAAGTCCTGTTGGTTGGATAAAACTACTGCTAATTTTCTTTTTTACTTACAGATCCGGTATCTGTTTATTTGATAAATGAGAATCTGATTCGCGTCAAAAATTTGCGCAGTAGTAGAGGTGGAAACCCATAGTTTTATAGAGTTAAACTCTTAATCCTTATTCCGCTTAAAATATAAAATCTGCATAATGAGTCCTGTCAAGGTAGCCTTCGGTGCTGCGCAACCTTGACAGGACTCATTTTATGCAGATTCGTAGCGAACAAGCGGAATAAGGATTGGGGTGTCTTGGCAGGCAAGACTTCACTTGAATAAACGTGTGAAATTTTATTCTCTATTTCTTGGGAATCTTGAACTAGTGCAGAATACATATAAATATTCGCTTCTAGACCCCGGTGAAACTTAGAAGCGAGGCCAAAACATTCAAATATTCGCTTTCTCGCCCCGGCACAGTTCAAATGCGGGGTCTATACATCCAAATACTCGTTTCTATGCCC
>SAMEA104315420__coassemble_180_pt1 | contig 58194 bp, 44 predicted proteins | sample SAMEA104315420__metabat2_low_PE_001 | metagenome-assembled genome bin SAMEA104315420 (sample SAMEA104315420) | gut metagenome | biome: Monkey gut; feature: monkey-associated habitat; material: faeces | place: China | collected 2013
CTTCCTGATAATCTGGATAATGAGCTGTGATACGGCTCTTGAACTCCTCGTTCCAGCAATAGATGTTTAACACCTTTCCTTCATCGGCAACTTCTGCAGTATCCTCTGTTGCTGCAGGTGTCTCACCCTTTGAAGTATCGGTTGTTGTATTGGAATCACTGTTTCCGCCACATCCAACAAACATTGTTGCCACCATGGTTGCACACAGCAGTGCGCTTACTACTTTCTTTTTCATAGATAACCCTCCTTATAATTTGTACATGGACTTTTGTCCAGTTACTTTTCTTGAAAGAAAACTTTTATTCGTCCACCTGGATCATTCCTACGGATTGACCTGGGACTAAGTTTCCTTCTATAACGACTCTCTCAACGAGAGTTGTTTTCGGTTTCTCAATAGCACCTACCAGTCTTATCGCTGCTTCCTCTCCGATCAGTTCTGTGTTCTGCTTGATCGTCGTAAGCTTCGGATAAAGGATCTGTGAAATCTGGGTGCCGTCATATCCGGCTACTGAAATATCCTGCGGAATTTTCATTCCTCTTTCAATAATGACATTTCTTCCACCGATCAGTGATGTATCGTCCGGATAGATAATGCAGGTCGGCGGATCCGGCAGATCTAAAAGCTGTCCGGTCTGTTCAGCCGCTCCTTTGGTTTCGAGGTAATTTGCGGTTCTTACATATTTATCAGAAACATGTAATCCAAGTTCATCCATCGTTCTATAGAAGCTTGCCAGTCTGTCTCTTGTAACAGTTGAACCTTCCTGTCCGTGAATGTAAGCAATCTTCCTGTGTCCCTGACTGTAAATGTACTTTACCAGTTCCTCAATTCCCTGAATGTTATTGGATGATATTGCGGAGCAGTTATGATGTACATAATCGATTGTCACGACCGGAAGTTCACTGTTCATCAGTTCAATCACATCCGGATCGTTAAAGTTTGCACATACAATCACAACGCCCTCAAAGTTGCGATATCGACAATGATCATAATAAGAAACTTTACGGTTCTCGAAGCAGGTATTGATAAAAGTGATATCATATCCTAACTTCTCTGCCTGGATCTTCAGTCCGTTCAGCACGCCTGAGAAATATTCATGCTGCAACCCTCTTCCTGCTTCCTCTTCAAAGAGGACTCCTATATTATAGGAACGGTTTGTCTTTAATGCTCTAGCGGCTGCATTCGGAAAATATCCAAGTTCGTTTGCGACCTGTCTTATTCTTATTTTTGTCTCTTCGCTGATATCTTTATGATTGTTAAGTGCTTTACTTACTGTAGCAGTAGATACGCCACATTTTTCAGCAATTGTTTTTAAAGATACCATCTTGTTCCTCCAACTCGTTTCGAAAACTGCTTAATCGTTTTCGTAGCTTTAATATACCCCCTTATCCAGAAAAATGCAATAGTTTTTCATCGATTCGGCAGTTTTAACACAAAGTCTTGTCTTTTATTGTGCATTTTGTTCACATTTTGTTTTCCTTTTCTTTCGTTTTCTTGTTTTCTTACACGTTTTCGTAATATCAAGACGAAATTGATCCATTTTTCGACTTTGTGCTTTTTCTCCATTTTGCGCTTTCCTTTTTGTACAATTTGCTATTTTGCTTATTTTAAGCCATTTTCTCTTGATTTTTTTCCGTTTTAAAGATATACTCATTCATAAATAAAGTTACTTAATCGATTTCTGTTCATACTATTAAATGAACGATAAAGATTGAAAAACAATATTTACATATTAAATAGAATAAGGAGGAGTTTCATATGAAATTTGGATATTTCGATGATGCAAACAAAGAATACGTCATCACATCTCCAAAGACCCCGCTTCCATGGATCAACTATCTGGGCTCCGAGAATTTCTTTTCTCTGATCTCCAATACCTGTGGAGGCTACAGCTTCTATAAAGATGCGAAGCTGCTTCGTCTTACGAGATATCGTTACAACAATGTTCCATATGACAGCAATGGACATTACTACTATATTAAAGAAGGAGATACGATCTGGAATCCGGGTTGGATGCCAACGAAGACCGATCTCGATTCTTATGAGTGCCATCATGGAATGGGATATTCTACATTTAAGAGTAGTAAGAACGGACTGCAGGCTGAGCTGACCGCTTTCGTACCGGTTGGCAAGAACTGTGAGATCAATCAGCTGACACTTACCAATAACAGTGATGAGCTGAAAGAATTCTCTGTTTTTTCTTATGTAGAGTTCTGTCTGTGGAATGCGATGGACGATATGACGAACTTCCAGCGTAACTTCTCTACCGGAGAGGTTGAGGTTCATGATTCCGCAATCTACCATAAGACAGAGTACCGTGAGCGTCGTAATCATTACGCATTATATGCAGTAAACGCCCCGGTTGTAGGATTTGATACAGACCGTGATTCCTTCCTCGGTGCATACGGCGAGAATTCCGCCCCTGAGGTTGTTGTATCCGGTACATCCAAGAATTCTATTGCAAGCGGATGGGCTCCGGTCGGATCTCATCACCTGAAAGTTTCTCTCGCGCCTGGCGATTCCAAGACTTTCGTATTTATTCTTGCATATATCGAGAATCCGGTAGAAGAGAAATGGATCGGACCTGCTGAGGACGGCAAGATCAACCGTACTCCTGCTGAAAACTTAATGAAAGAATTCGATTCCAAGGAGAAATCCGAGGCTGCTTTGGCAGAACTGAAAGCTTACTGGGACAAGCTCCTGTCGCATTTTACCGTATCTTCTTCCGAGGAGAAGCTCGACCGCATGGTCAATGTATGGCATCAGTACCAGTGTATGGTTACTTTCAACATGAGCCGTTCTGCTTCTTACTTCGAGTCAGGTATCGGACGTGGTATGGGATTCAGAGATTCCTGCCAGGATCTGCTCGGATTCGTACATCTGATTCCGGACCGCGCAAGAGAGCGTATCTTAGATATCGCTGCTACACAGTTTGAAGATGGTAGTGCTTATCATCAGTACCAGCCACTTACCAAGAAAGGTAATTCCGATATCGGAAGCGGCTTCAACGACGATCCGCTTTGGCTGATTGCAGGTACTGCTGCATATATTAAGGAGACCGGTGATTATACAATCCTTGACGAGATGACACCATACGACAGTGATCCATCCAAGGCTACCGACTTCATGGAGCACCTTCGTCGTTCCTTCCATTATACGATTGATCATCTCGGACCGCATAAGCTTCCATTGATCGGACGTGCCGACTGGAATGACTGTCTGAACTTAAACTGCTTCTCGACCGAGCCTGGCGAGTCCTTCCAGACATTTGGTCCTTCTGAAGGTCCAAACGCAGAGTCTGTATTTATCGCAGGTATGTTCGTCCGTTACGGCAAAGATTATGTTGAAATCTGCCGCCACAGAGGACTCGAGGATGAGGCAAAGCTTGCAGAAGATGCAATCGCTGAGATGGAGAAAACAGTGCTTGATGCCGGTTGGGACGGAGAATGGTTCCTTCGTGCATACGATCACTATAAGAATAAGATTGGTTCCAAAGAATGTGAGGATGGCAAGATTTTCATCGAGCCGCAGGGATTCTGCGTTATGGCAGAAATCGGCTTAAAAGAGGGCAACTGCCTGAAGGCTATGGAATCTGTTGAGAAATACCTTGATACCAAATACGGCATCGTGCTTCTCCAGCCACCTTATCATAAATATCACGTAGAGCTTGGTGAAATTTCTTCTTATCCACCAGGATACAAAGAGAATGCCGGTATCTTCTGCCACAACAATCCATGGATCTCTATCGCAGAGACCGTTGTCGGACGAGGCAACCGTGCTTGGCAGGTATACACAAGAACCTGTCCTGCTTATATCGAAGATATCAGTGAGATTCATCGCACCGAGCCTTATGTATACTCGCAGATGATTGCCGGAAAAGACGCTCCGAACTTCGGAGAGGCCAAGAACAGCTGGCTGACCGGTACCGCTGCATGGACCTTCCTCGATGTATCACAATACATCCTCGGAATTCGTCCGGACTACGATGGTTTGATCGTAGATCCATGTATTCCATCCACATTGGATGGCTTTGACGCAAAACGTGATTTCCGCGGTGTGACCTATCACATCAGCGTTAAGAACCCGAATCACGTTGAAAAAGGCGTCGCTTCCATGATTGTTGACGGTGTTACTGTAGACGGTAACACAATCCCTCTTCCAGACGGAAAGACGGATGTCACAGTCGAAGTAGTTATGGGTTAATTCTTCTTTTTATTAAATTTCCTTCCCTAAAATGGGGTGCCACGCAAATGCGTGACACCCCATCTCTTTTGTCTAATATTATATTTCCATTCAAGATATATTCAAAAAATTATACACCTTCATTTTCGGTCATATTATGAGTTTCTTACGTCTCGTCATGCCCCATCAGCTTGAACTTACCAACCAGCGACTTCAGTTCATCCGACTGTGCAGAAAGTTGCTGGCTCGTAGCGGAAGTCTCTTCTGCAGATGCGGAATTGCTCTGTACCACCGATGAAATCTGCTCGATTCCCTGCTCGACCTGGCGCAGCATATCTGCCTGCTCACGCGAAGTTACACTGGATCCCTTTGCTGCCTCTGCGAACTGGTTCATCATCTCAAGGATCTGATTCAATGCATCCACTGTCTTCTCCGTGATTGCATTACCATTCTCCACTTCCACAAGGGATTTTCCGAGAAGATCTCTGGTATTGACCGCTGCCTTAGCGCTGTCTCCGGCAAGCTTTCCGATCTGCTCTGCAACGACTGCAAAGCCTCGTCCCGCTTCTCCGGCGCGTGCCGCCTCAATCGAAGCATTCAGCGACAACAGATTCGTCTGTTCCGCGATATCCTCGATCGTTCCGATAATATTCTGAATCTCCTTGGACGTTGCATCGATTCTTTGCATTGCCTCGGTCAGTTTTTCCAACTCCTCACGGCTCTCTCCTGCGTGCTCAGCTGCCGCCTTTACATCCGCATAAGACTGCTCGGCAGCTGCCGCATTATTCTTCGCAACCTCTGTAATATTCTCGACCGTAGCCGTCAATTCTTCTACCGCACCCGCCTGATCCGTTGCACCTTCCGCGAGCGCCTGCGCACCGTAAGACAATTGTCCGGATCCCTGTGCCACCTGCTCGGAAGCATTGTTGATCTGCTCCAATGTATCGCTCATCTGACTGCCCAGCTGATGCATGGATTCAAACTGTTCCACAAACGAACCGACATATTTACTCTTATTATCTTCTGAAATTGTAAAGTCACCATTCGCCATCTGTCCGAGAAGTGCCCCGGTATCCTCAACCATCGAATGCAAGGTTGCACATGCATCCTTGAAATCGTTTGCGAGCTGGCCAAGTTCATCCGGCGAATCATAGGTGATATTCACATCCAGATTGCCGGCCTTCAGATCAGCAGACGCTTTCTGGATCTGCTTGATCGGTCGAAGCAGATTCTTCGTGATCACCATACGTATTCTCATCGCGAATGCCACACTGAACGCTGCAAGCACGATCATCAGAATAATAGAACTGATTCCGGTTCTTCGTGCTGCGGAATACTGTGATGTTGCTTCCTGAGTTGCCACATCGCCAATATTAACCAGTTTATTCTGTACGGAAACCGTTGCATTATTGTAATCGCCGTTAAAGATGACAAGCGCCTTTGCTTTCTCTCCCTGCTGCGCAAGCTCCATCAGTTGCGCACGAACGGTTTCCATATCATTCACTGCCTGCTGCAGGTCGTCCACCGCAGCCTTATCGGAGAATGACGATTTCAGTGCCTCTACATTGGAAGCCACCTTCTGTGAAGCCTGATCCGCTGCGCTCAGATAAGACTGCGCCGCACTGGAATTGTCTACTGTAAGAGCCCAGAGGATATTCTTACTCGTCAGCTGTACATCCTTACGGATCTCCATCTGTGTCACACTGCTTGTGTAGGCCTCTTCATAGAACTTCTTCGTGTCCACATTCATCAGCAGGATTGCAATGAATGCCATCAGCATCGCAAATGAGAACAGAATGATCACCGTTAAAAATGCGAATTTTAACTTATCGCCAACTTTCTTCTTGCGATAAAATTCTTCCATCCCCTTTGTTGCTTTACTGACCTTTTTCTTCTGTTTGTCTTTTACGTTTTTTTCCTTCATATAACCCCTTCTTTTCTCCTGTTTTTGAACGTATATTCATAAAACAATTATACTGTTAGAATTATACGTTGGCAACTTTAATCCATCTGTCCCGAAGAAAAAAAATGTCTGCTTTCACAGATATTCTTGCAAAAGCAGACATTCTTAAAATATGAGTACTACCTAACCTCTTTTCTTGCGGGCAAGAACGACGCTTTGGATCACAAGGAACAAACAAAGCATTGCCGCAATCGTAATACCGGTCCACCATGCCTGATCAAGTCCTGCAGAGGATACAATATTCTGAATCGTGCTTAGAGAAAGCACACCGAAGAATGTTCCGATAATATTTCCCACACCACCGGTCAGGAGTGTTCCACCGATAATGGATGAAGCGATCGCGTTCATTTCCATACCACTTGCATGGGTTGCAGCACCGGAGCCTACATGCAGGAAATACACATAACCTGCGATACCTGCGAGAAGTCCGCTGAGCAGATGTGCAAGGAATCTGGTTTTCTTAACATTGATTCCAAGCATCAGAGCGCTTTGTCTATTACCGCCGACTGCATAGAATGAGCGGCCAAGCTTTGTCCATCGAAGAAGAACGAACATAATGATAACAATCAGGATTGCAACGATCACACCAACCTCCACATATGCATTGACATATTTTCCGATACGGTTGACCGATCCCATTCCCGGTACGATCACACGGGTATTTTTTAATTTCACAAATGCCTCATTCTCTACATTGAACGGATCCGTATGTACGATGGATGTCATACCACGGGCGAAAAACATTCCCGCAAGTGTTACGATGAATGGCTGGATATCAAGGTATGCTACCAGAAATCCCTGTATCACACCGAACGCCAGACCGATCGCAAGTGCGATCAGAAGGGAAACAAATACATTTCCACCCATGAAATCAAGATATACAGCACAGCACATACTGACTAATGCAACCACACCACCGACTGAGATATCAATGCTTCCAGTGATCATAACCAGGCTGAGTCCGCATGCGGTAATGATCAGCGCTCCGTTTGCATTCAGTATATTAAAGAATGTCTGTGGTTTTAAAAATCCGCCACCCTCGAAGATCATCGCTCCGATATACATTAAGAAGAATACTACGATCGTGATGGTCAAAAGCAGGTTGGCATCCGAAAGCGAAACTTTTTTCAATGACTTTGTTTTCATACTAGCCTACCTCCTTTGCATTTTTCACCTTCATCTTCTGTGTGAAGGCTGTAAACTTTTCTCTCACCACTGGGGCACTGATCACAACCAGAATGATAACAACAATCGCCTTGTAGGCCGAGATTGCTTCTGATTTAACGTTGAATTTGTACAGTGTCGTGGTCAAAAACTGAATAACATAAGCACCTAAAATGGATGCTGTGAGATTAAATTTTCCTCCGCTTAAGGAGTTACCGCCAAGTGCTACTGCCAAGATGGCATCCATTTCAATATCTTTTGCGATAACGGAGTAGTTAATGGTTGAAATACGGCTTACTTTGATCAGTGCAGCTACCGCTACGCACAGACCAAGGATTACGAAGCTTAAAAACTTGATGAACGCCGGATTCAATCCATTTAAGCGGGACGAACTTTCATTGATACCAACCGCCTGTGTGTACAGACCAAGATTGGTAAACTTCATAACAAGTGCGATCACAATGATGCATGCCACCGCGATAAAGAACGGTGTCGGGATCGGGATACCCGGGAGAAATCCACCGAAGTATCCGAAGGAAGGATCACTGATAACCGGGAGTTCGTTATTGTTGATCCACGCTGCGATCGAACGGCCTGCCGTATACAGAATCAACGTTGCGACCATCGGCTGTATTTTAAATCCCGCCACCAGTATGCCGTTGAATGCACCAAAAAGCATTGAAACAACACACGCAACCAGGAATGCTACAATAATCGGTGCCTGTAACTGATCCGGTCTGGAATCGCTTCCACACAGGACACGCAAGATGACCGATCCAGCGATTGCAATGCCTGCACCAACCGAGATATCCTGTCCACCAGAAGCCGCGGTAACCAGCGTCATTCCGATTGCAAGGATTGCCAGCTCTGAGCCGTAATCCAGGATAGTTACCAGGTATCCGGATAATACGTGGTTTCCGGAGCTGTTCACATCCAATGTAATTTTGTAAAAGGACGGATCTGCGATCAGGTTGAATACTGCCAGCAGCAGAAGCGCTGCGATCGGAATCAGAATCTGTTTTCCGCTCAGCATATCCGTAATGCTTCTCTTTTTTGTTGTCGATGTCGTATTAGGCATGCTTTTCGTCACCTCCTGCTATCGTATCCATGATCTTACTCTGTGTTAAATCTTCTCCGGTGATCTCGCCGACTTTCTTGCGGTCACGCATAACGATCAGACGTGAACAGGTACGAAGCATCTCATCCGTCTCAGACGAAATAAAGGTAACGCTCATACCTTCGGAAGCAAGTTTTAATACGAGTTTCTGAATTTCAATCTTTGTTCCGATATCAATGCCTCGTGTCGGCTCATCCAAGATCAGATATTCCGGATGGGTTAAAAGCCAGCGGGCAAGGATAACTTTCTGCTGGTTTCCACCTGACAATGACTTGATCGGTGTGTCTGCCGATGCAGTCTTAATCTCCAGCAGCTTAATATATTCATCTGCAAATTTGTTCGCCTGTGCCTTGGAGAATGGACGGAAGAATCCGCGCAGTACCTGTGCCGCAAGGATAATGTTATCTCTTACCGAGAGATCTCCGACAATACCGTCCACCTTACGGTCTTCCGGAAGATATGCGATTCCATTCTTCATTGCATCGATAGGCTTTGAAATTTTGATTTCTTTTCCATTTTTCTTGATCTTACCACCAATAATACGATCTGCGCCAAAGATTGCACGCACACATTCGCTTCGTCCGGAGCCTAACAGTCCGGTGAATCCGTTAACTTCGCCTTTTCGGATATAGAAGTCAAAAGGCTTAATTCCTGCGTTACTCTGCAGCTGTTCGACTTCAAATACCGGCGGAACAGATTCGTCTGCATGGTAGATCTGTGTTTCATCCTTAATCTGTGCTTCGTCATCCAGTTCCTTACCAAGCATCTTGGCTACCAACTGTACTCTCGGAAGCTTCTCGATCTCATATTCTCCGACCAGCTTACCGTCACGAAGAACCGTGATCCGGTCGCAGACTTCATATACCTGATCCAGGAAATGTGTTACAAAGATAATTCCTACACCTCTGGATCTAAGATCTCTCATAAGTTCAAACAACTTCTGTACCTCTTTGTCATCGAGAGAAGATGTCGGCTCATCAAGAATCAACACTTTACAATCCATATCTACGGCTCTGGCGATCGCTACCATCTGCTGGATTGCGATGGAACAGCTGGAGAGCTGCTGTGTGGCCTTAGCCGGGATATCGAGCGACTGCAGGATCTTGTCTGCATCCGCATTCATTTTCTTCCAATTCTGCCCCATGCCCTTGGTTCGTCCGATAAACATATTTTCTGCAACGGACAGGTTCGGGCAGAGGGTAATCTCCTGATACACAGTACTGATTCCGAGATTCTGTGCATCCTGCGGGGAATGGATCTCCACCGCTTTATCATTTCCTTCCAGGAAAATCTCTCCACCATCTTTTTCATACACACCGGTCAACACCTTGATCAGCGTGGATTTACCGGCTCCATTCTCACCCATAAGAGCGTGGATTTCGCCTTCACGCAGGGAGAAATCAACCGCCTGCAATGCCTTTACTCCTGTAAAGTTTTTATGAATATTTTTCATCTGTAATACTACATTTTCTTTCACCAGCTCATTCACCCCTTGCTTCTTTTAAAATATCCAACCATAAAAGTTCTCTTGAAATAGCTAAACATATTTTCAGAAATCGCGGCGCTGCGTTTTCCTCATACGCAGCGCCGCGCTTGTAGTTTCCTGTGCCGATTTAGATTCCGTAGTTGCTTACATCATCGGCTGTAATGGTTGTAGCATCGAAGCCCTTCTCATCCATGATGATCGTCTTCTCTGTGATGTCCTCACCGTTCTGAAGCTTCTGGATTACATCTGCAATATAAGAAGCCTGGAATGGGTTACACTGTCCATCGTAGTTCCAGTTCTGGTCTAACAGTTCCTGAAGTGCCCACTGGTTGCAGTCAAAGCCCATAACGATGACATCTTTGCCAACACCGTGAGAGATGTTTGCCTTGTCAAGTGCTGCTACAGCACCTTTTGCCATATCGTCGTTCTCAGCATAGATAACGTTGAACTTCTCGCCGCTGTCGATAACGGACTGTACGATCTGCTGTGCCTTCTCTGCATTCCACTCAGCGGTCTGCTCATTTACAATGTTCCATCCTTCTGCTGCTGCAGTATCGGTAAGTGCACCGGAACGTCCCTTCTGTGCTGCCGATCCCATAACACCCTGAATGTGGATGATGTTGTACTCATCAAGGTTCTGTGACTTTAACCACTCACATGCAGTCTCACCTTCCTTATCCATGTCAGATACAATGGATGCTGCATAGAGGCTCTCATCTGCATCGATAACACGGTCAAAGAGGATAACCTGTGTTCCTGCATCCTGTGCATCCTGTAATACAGAATCCCATCCGGATGTATCTGCTGCAGAGAGAAGTAAGTAATCAACGCCGTCCTGGATGAACTTCTGTGCTGCTGTAATCTGCTCGTCATTCTTAAGGCTGTATGCGAATGAAGCATCATATCCATTCTCTTTTGTGAACATTGCCTTCATATCTTTATCATTTGCAGTACGATATCCAGACTCATTCGGATCGTTGTTGATGATACCAACTTTGATCAGGTCTCCGCTTGAACTGCTGCTCGGTGCAGATGTGTCACCGTTGTCAGCTGGGTCCTTAGCGCCGCCACAGGCAACCAGTCCGAATACCATCATTGAAGCCATTAAGATTGATAAGATTTTTTTCTTCATAAATTTTTCCTCCCAATTTTCATTGTTTTGATTGTTTTTGTTATTTCTTAGGGGCCCTTCTCTTTGGTAAGTTCACTATAGCATCCGCCCTCTTTATGAGCAATTACATTTTCCCTTGTTTTTCAGGCTTTGTCAGATATTTACAATACAAATTTATCGTGTTATCATAAGAATAAGTACAAATTATGAAATAAGGTAGATTTATCTTTGCAAAAGGTACAAATATTTCCGGTTTTTCATCGTTAAAATACTTGTTTCCCTGTTTTTTACGCCAAAAAGGTATTGTGAAAGTTGAAAAAAGCATGGAAAAAAATCGTTTTTTTACAGAAAAGGTTGAATTTCTTATGATGGGAGTGTAAGAATATTTATCCTGCCATAACGGAAAAAGGGGGAAATTTTATGGCGATCAAGTACAAATGGCTCGCAGCAAGACTGCGTGAACAACTTCCGGACTACGCGACGCAGAGCAGACACCGGCTGCCAACCGAAGCAGAGCTTGCCGCGCACTATCAGGTCAGCCGCCAGACGGTTCGTCAGGCACTTGCCGTACTCACGCAGGAAGGATTAATTGAGAGCCGGCAAGGCAGTGGAAGCTATCTCACCGGTCGACTGCGGGATGGCGCTTATAATACGATAGGGATTCTGCTTCCGGGTGATTCACAGTATCTCTATCCGACGTTTTTGTATGATCTGCGCACAGCACTGCATGCAGAAGGATTTACTCTGCTGGTCTACAAAACGGAAGAAAAACTTTCCACGGAGCGGGAGATCCTTACCGAAATCCTGTCTCACCCACCACGCGCACTCATTGTGGATCCGGTCCAAAGCGCGCTTTTTAACCCGAACCTCGATCTCTACCACGCACTTCTTAAGAAGTCCATTCCAGTTGTATTTATGCGTCATCCATATCCGCAGCTTAACAATTGTCCCTGCATCCTGGAAGACGATATAAGTGGAGGCCGCATACTGACCGAATATCTGATCACACAGGGACACACGATGATCGGTTCTCTGTTTTGTGCAGATGACGCCTCCGGGGCAGACCGTTACCGTGGGATGCTTGAAGTGATAAGAGATCATAGGCTTCCACTCCCGGATGACCGCGCACAGTGGTTTTCTTCCTTCGATCTGCGACAGCTTTTTCTGGCGCATTCCACCGGTTTTATAAAGAAAGCGGTACAGGAATCTCTTCATTCCTGTACCGCCATCCTATGCCACAACGATGTGGTTGCCTATGAACTTGTGCGCCTCCTGCACGAAGCGGACGATCCGAACCTCGCAGAGATCTGCGTCGTCTCTTTTGATCACAGCTATCTGTGCGATGCAGGATCGTATCCTTTTCTCTCTCTTTCGCATCCTGCGCATGCGTGGGAGAAAAGACTGACCGAAACCGTACTTGCACCACTGAAAGGACAGACCGTTTCTTCTTCCGTGATTGAATGGGAGCCGATCCCCGGCTGACCTATATGCCTCTGCCGCTTCGATATTCCCTCGGGCTTGTTCCCAGCGTCTTCTTAAAGACAAAGCTGAAATAATGAGGATCCTTATAGCCGACCTGTGCCGCAATCTCTGCAGTTGCAAGGTCGGTACTTCTAAGAAGCTTCTTTGCCTTGTCCATCCGCTTGTCTGTAATATATTCTGTAAAGGTCTGCTTCATATTCTGACTGAAAACAGAACTAAGATAGTTCGCGCTGACCTGTACCTCACAAGCCACGCTCCCCAATGTGATCGATTCATCCGTATAATGCGCATCGATGTAATCCATCGCATTCTTTAAGGTTCTGCCGCTTTGACTGCTTGTCTGCTCGTCTCTGATTGCCATCGCAGCAAGAAGCATCTGTGCAAAATAATCCTTCACCTGTTCCCTGGCAATATGCACACTCTCCTGATAATTTCCGATCCGCTCCTCGAAATCCTTCTTTTCCGCTCCGATCGAATCAACAAAAGCAAGGATCGCAAAGCGGATATTCAACACAATATAGTCACGAAACATCGTAGAATTCATCGCCTCGATAATATTCTGAAGATAGGATTCCACAAAATCATATACCTCGTTTCGACTGCCCTTCGCAAGGAAATCCTGTATGATCTCCGGTGCCATCTTCGAATACTCTACCTCGGAAATCTGTGTATCGTCGAGTCCTCCGATGTGATTCTGCAACGTCTCCTTTGTGAAAAAATGCTGGTTCGGATAGATAAACCGGTACGCCGAATACTGCCGGACTCTGTCATAACAGTCCGGCAGAAGGCTTAAGCGCTCCACAGGATCGGACACCGCAGCATACCAGTCGTAATCGCCATTGTCCGCCTCACATACCATACGGATCTGCTCGAGAGCCTGTCCAGTCTCTTCCTCAATCCTGCTCCAATCGCCTTTGACCAGAATTCCGTAACCGTCAATATTCCAGCGGAACAGAATATACTGCGGAAAACGCAGAAAATAGTGCAGAATTTCTTCCTGCGTCTGCACAAAATGATTGACATTACTCTCCGGCAATCCCTTCTTCTCCTGCATATAGAGGAAGATCAGATTGTATCCGGATGCCGACAGGTCGAGCGATTTCTTTGCCGCCTCATCATAGATTTCTGTGACAGAAAGTTCCCCTTCCAGCATTTTCTCAAAGAAATGCCGCATGGAGAACTGTTCGTACTCGCGCATCTCATCCGCAAGCTTTGTCTGATAATCCTCCTGCTTCTGTTCACGTTCGATCTTCTCTCTGATCTCCTGCAAAACCGTCCGGATACTCGCGCGGGTGACCGGTTTTAAGATATACTGATCCACCCCGATCGTGATCGCCCGTCTCGCGTATTCAAAATCATCGTATCCGCTTAAGATGACAATCTTAGTCTTCGGGAATTCTTCTTTGACCATGCGGCTCAAAGACAGACCATCCATAAACGGCATCTTAATATCCGTGATGATCAGATCCGGTCTCGTCTTCCGGATCAACGGCAGTGCCATCTCTCCGTCGGATGCTTCTCCAACCAAACGGTATCCGTACTGATCCCACGGAATATGATCCCTAAGTCCCTCCCGAATCACGGTTTCATCTTCCACCAAAAATACTTTTAACATTTTCTATCCCCTTATAAATTTAGTAAGTTCTGTCATCCAGCACAGACAATACATTCTTCTGCGTAAAAATCTTCTCCTCCGCAAAGTTGATCTTGTCCACCGGCTCTCCGTTCTCAAGCTTACTTACAATCTCCTTAAGATACGGACCGAGAAGTGGATTGCATTCAATATCGACATTGATCAGGCCGGATTTCACTTTTTCGAGCGCACTCTTGGTTCCGTCAAACGAGATCAAGGTCATCTCTCCACCCGTCCCGGTCGTCCGTCCGGCATCCCGCACCGCCTGAAGCACACCAATCGTCATATCATCATTCTGAGAAACAATAACATCAATATCATCGTATTTTTTCAGATATTTCTCCATCACTTCTTTCCCCTTTGCTGTGGTGAAATCCGCATCCTCACACGCTAAAATATTCCAGTTATCGTGTGCATCTGCGATTGTCTGAAAGCCCTTGGTTCGTCCGAGCATCGCTGTCGATCCAGACGTTCCCTGCAGAATTACGATATTCACCTGGCTCTGGCTGAAATTTTTGCCCTTGAGGTCATCCTCTAACCATCTTCCGGCGTTGCGCCCCTCCTCTTCAAAATCAGAGCCAATCCACGCCGTATAAAGTGACGGATCACAATCCACATTACGATCCATGATGATCACAGGAATATTGGCATCCTGTGCTTCCTTAAGCACTGTCTCCCATCCATCCTCAACGATCGGTGAGAAAATAATGTAATCCACCCGCTGCGAGATAAAGCTGCGGATTGCCTTAATCTGGTTCTCCTGCTTCTGTCTCGCATTGTTATACATCAGAAAATATCCGTTTTCTTTGGAAAAAGCCTCACGAATGGATGCCGTATTTGCCGACCGCCACATCGATTCACTGCCAAGCTGCGATACGCCGATCACCGTCATATTTTCATCCGGATGCGCATACTGCGTTGAAGCCGTATCTTTCACATCTGACGCACACCCGGTCATAAGAAGCAGCGCCAAGGCAAGGCAGACCGCGATCCCCTGACCAATCCTATGTCTCCTGTTCACTGTGTGTGCCTCCCTCCTCTAATAACTTCTGTTCTTCAAGAATCGCCGGTATCACAATCGTAACCCTGGTTCCCTCGCCTTTTGCCGAATCAATGGTAAGTCCGTACTCTGCACCGAAATACATACGGATACGCTCATTGACATTGGCAAGCCCGAATCCTCTGTCGGTCTCTTTGCATGGTTTGGAAATATCTTCCCGCAACTGCGTAAGTTCTGTCTCATCCATACCGGCTCCATCATCCGTTACAACCAGACGTATCGTATCTTCCTGCATCCTGCCGTTCACCGCAACGGTTCCATGAGAACGTTTATATTTGATTCCGTGGTAGAGCGCGTTTTCCACAATCGGCTGCAACGTCAGTTTTGGAATCTGATAATTGTACAAAGCCGGATCGATATCGATACGGTAATCCATGATATCACTGTAACGCGCTTCCTGAATCTGCAAATAACTCCGGATATGCTGCTCCTCCATGCGGATACTGATAAATTCTTTTCCCTTGCTCAGTACAATGCGGAAGAAATTCGACAAGGTAACGACCATATCTACCGCCTGATCCGCCTCGTTGCACTCGATCAGCCAGACGATTGTGTCGAGCGTATTGTATAAGAAATGCGGATTGATCTGTTCCTGTAGAAGGCGCAGATCGGCTTTACGCATTTTCTGCTCATCATCTCTTACTTGGTCGACAAGCAGCTGCATGTTGCCCGCCATCTCATTAAATCCCTGGCTTAAGACGGCAATCTCATCGCTGGTCTTCGCATTCGTTCGCACCGCAAAGTTTCCCTCTGCGATCTCACCCGTTGCATCATACAGTTGCCACAATGGTCTTAGAATTCCGGAAGTTACTGTAAAAGCAGCAATTGCAACCACAGCACCTAAGACGGCGATCAGAACGGACAACAGGATCAGAAACGTGTGTACCTGTGCATTCAGTTCATTTGTGACAGTCTCCATATGGTTGGTCTGATAATAAATATAGTACTGAATATCATCCTGGATCAACTCCGTCAGAATGTAGATATTATTGTCCAGTTCCTTGATATTGCTGTCATACTGATTGCCTTCATGTACATTTATCACGATATCAGTTACGCGTTTTTCCAATGTGTCGCTATTGCGCAGCAGACTGTCGAGCCAAAGCCGGCTCTCATAATCCGTTGTCATCTCTTTGAGCTGTGTACAGCTGGTGCGCAGGCTTTTGATCAAGGAATACGGATTCTTAAGCGTCTCATCCTGCCCGATCGTATCGATCGATACATATCCGACAACAATCTTGTATAAACTCTCATCCATCTCTTCCTTGAAACTGATATTGTAGCTGTTGGCAATCGTCAGATTTTCCACAATATCATTGTACGTGCGATTATATCCGGCAATCGTGACAAGCAGATACACGCAGATTACCAAAAACGGCAATGTCGCTAACGACAACAACACAAGGATCTTGCTTCGAATGGAAAAGGCAACTTTCTTTTTGGCTTTTTTCTTTTGTTTCATCGGTAAAATTTCCTATAACATTTGTTGAAAGACCTCCCTGGGGGAGGGAGGTCTTCAAAAAGGAGTGTTAGAAAAACTATGAAAAATTTGTATCAATAATTAGTAATAAGCTTATTAATTCTGTCCGTAATAAGCGTTTGCTCCGTGCTTGCGGAAGAAATGCTTATCGCGGATACAATCCGGTGCAGGCTGCACCTTCGGATTAATCAGTTCTGTGCGGGTTGCCATCTTGGCAACTTCCTCAAGAACTACCGCATTGTGTACGGCTTCTGCAGCATCCTTGCCCCATGTGAACGGACCGTGGTTTGTGCAGAGTACACCCGGTGTATAGATTGGATTGATGCCGCGTGTCTCGAATGTCTCGATAATGACCTTACCGGTATTCGTCTCATACGCTTCGTCAATCTCTTCCGGTGTCAGGCTTCTTGCGCATGGAATCGGTCCGAAGAAGTAATCCGCATGTGTCGTTCCGTAAAGCGGAATATCTCTTCCTGCCTGTGCCCACGAAGTTGCCTCCGGTGAATGTGTATGTACCACACCTCCAATATCCGGATACTTCTTGTACAGTTCCAGATGGGTTGGTGTATCGGAAGACGGCTTATAATCGCCCTCGATCTTGTTGCCTTCAAGGTCCATGACAACCATATCTTCCGGCTTTAACTTATCATAATCCACGCCACTTGGCTTAATGACGAAATAACCGCTCTCACGGTCGATTCCGCTGACGTTGCCCCATGTGTAGGTGATCAGACCTCTGCGTGGAAGCTCCATATTTGCTTCATATACCTGTTTTTTTAATTCTTCAAGCATGATGATCCTCTTTTCGTCTGTTAGTTCAGTTTCATGGTCTCAACTGCTGCACGCTCGATCGGAAGTCCTACGTTGTAGAGTTTTAAGAACTCATCAAATCCTGCAACATCGGAAGCAACCGGCTCCTCTGTCACGCCTTCCTGACCTGCAAATACTTCATCATTCAGGTAATCGGCAAGTGACTGTCCGTCCTTCTTATTCTTCATATAAGAAGCAAGCACTGCGATACCCCATGCACCGCCTTCGCCAGCAGTCTTCATAACCGATACCGGAGTATCCATCGCTGCTGCCATAATGCGCTGTCCGACAACCGGAGTCTTGAACAATCCGCCATGTCCGTAGATCTTGTCAACCTTGACATGCTCTTCTTTCAGAAGGATATCCAATCCATTCTTGAGCGCGCCAAGTGCGGTAAACAGATGCACACGCATGAAGTTTGCAAGATTAAACCTGCTGTCCGGTGTTCTTGCAAAAAGCGGACGACCTTCCTCGAATCCGGTGATGCTCTCACCTGAGAAGTAATTGTATGCTAACAATCCGCCACAGTCTGCGTCACCTTCCAATGCCTTATTGTAAAGTACGGAGAACAGCTTGTTCATATCGACTTCGATGCCGAAGCTTGTAGCAAACTCCTTGAACAGATTTACCCATGCATTCAGATCAGATGTACAGTTGTTGCAGTGTACCATTGCAACGGCCTCTCCGGTCGGCGTTGTCACAAGATCAATCTCTGTATGAACGTTCTCTAATGCCTTTTCCAATACAATCATTGCAAAAACGGAAGTTCCTGCGGATACGTTTCCGGTTCTGACTGCCACACTGTTCGTTGCAACCATTCCGGTTCCTGCGTCACCTTCCGGCGGACATACCGGGATACCAGCCTGTAAACTGCCACTCGGATCAAGAAGCTTTGCGCCTTCTTCGGTCAGAACGCCTGCCTGCTCCCCTGCAGATAATACCTTCGGAAGGATATCTTTGATCTTCCATGGATAGCCGCATGGTGCAACCATCTCTTCGAATTTTGCAAGCATCTTGGCATCATAATCGCAGGTTGTGCTGTCGATTGGGAACATTCCGGATGCGTCACCCACACCAAGAACCTTCTCGCCAGTCAGTTTCCAGTGGATGAAGCCTGCCAATGTTGTGAAGAATGCAATATTTCCAACATGTTCTTCCTTGTTCAGGATTGCCTGATACAGGTGCGCAATGCTCCATCTCTGCGGAATATTATAAGAAAATGCCTCGGTCAGCTTCTCTGCTGCTTCCTCGGTAATTGTATTTCTCCATGTACGGAAAGGAACTAAGAGTTCTCCTTCCTTGTCAAAAGCCATATAGCCGTGCATCATCGCACTGAATCCGATGGATCCGATCGTTGTCAATGTCTCACCGTACTGTGCTTTGACATCGTCTGCCATATTCTTGTAGCAGTCCTGCAGTCCGTTCCAGATATCGTCCAGTGAATAGGTCCAGATACCGTTCTCTAATCGGTTCTCCCACTCGTGGCTGCCGATCGCGAGAACTTCGTTTTTCTCATCGACAAGCACTGCTTTAATACGTGTAGATCCGAACTCAATTCCAAGTGATGTATTTCCGGCCTTGATTGCCTCTTTGTTTGCCATCATTGTTCCTCCCAATTTTATCTATAGAAGACTTCTCCGAGCATTAAATCTCTCTTGAAATCGCGAATCTTTGTATCTTTGTCAATATATACAGCCTCGATACCCATTGCAGCTGCCCAATCACCCATCTGCTCAGCAGTAAGGTCGTATGTGAATGCGGTATGATGTGCGCCGCCTGCAAGGATCCATGCCTCTGCACCTGTGTAGATGTCCGGTTCCGGAGTCCAGAAGTTAGTTGCGGTAGGAAGCTTAGGCATAGGCTTCTCGGTCTTCTTGCACTCTACATCGTTGATAATGAGACGGAATCTGTTTCCAAGATCGATCAGGGATGTTGCAATACCGTGTCCTTCCTTTGATGTAAATACAAGTCTTGCAGGATCCTCTCTGTCACCCATAGAAAGTGGCTGGCACTTGATGCTGATCGGTCCGTCTGCGATTGATGGGCAGATCTCAAGCATATGAGCCTCAAGAATTCCCTCTTTGCCTTTTACAAGGTTATATGTGTAATCTTCCAGCATGGAAGTTCCCTTTGCATCCTTCATTCCGGCTGTCATAACCTTCATAAGACGTACCATAGCGGCTACCTTCCAGTCTCCCTCTGCGCCGAATCCATAGCCTTTTTCCATCAGTCTCTGGATAGCAAGTCCCGGAAGCTGCTGCAGAGCGCCGAGATCTCCGAAGTGTGTTACGATTGCCTGATAATTCTTCTCCTGTAAGAATCTCTCGAATCCAAGCTCGATCTGTGCCTGTACAGCAACATGCTTCTTGAACTCTTCCGGATCTCTGCCCTCAAGTAAGATGTCATACTTGTCATAATACTCATCAACCAAAGCGTTTGTATCCGACTGTGATACTGCTGCAACAGACTCTGCGATCTCGTTTACCGGATAAGCGTCAACTTCCCAGCCGAACTTGATCTGTGCTTCTACCTTATCGCCCTCTGTTACGGCTACGTTTCTCATGTTGTCAGCGACACGCATTACACGGATGTGGCTGCTCTCCATGATACCAACTGCGGTGCGCATCCAGCTTGCGATCTTGTCTACAACAACCGGATCACTCCAGTGTCCGACAACAACCTTGCGCTCGATTCTCATACGGCTTACGATGTGACCGTACTCTCTGTCACCATGTGCAGACTGGTTCTCGTTCATGAAGTCCATATCGATACTGTCATATGGAAGTTCCTCATTGAACTGTGTATGTAAATGCATCAGGGGTTTACGATACTCCTGAAGTCCTAAGATCCATGACTTTGCAGGTGAGAATGTGTGCATCCATGTGATAACACCGGCACAGTTCTCGTCCGCATTTGCCTCGTTGAATGTCTTACGGATCAGCTCGTTTGTGATAAGTGTCGGTTTCCATACTACTTCGTAAGGAAGCTTTCCGGACTTGTTTAACTCATCAACGATCTGCTTCGAATGCTGTGCTACCTTAGCCAGACACTCGTCTCCGTATAAGTCCTGTGAACCTGTGCAAAACCAAAACTGATATTTCTTTAATTCCATTTGTAAAACCCTCCTATATAAACTTTTATTGTGTTCCTTATCTTTAATCTAAGAATACAACTTGTACACACGTCTTTACAAGTTGTTTTTTCTCTTACACGAAGTTCCCTCAACCAACTCCGGTTCTATCATAATCTTCTGTTTCTGTGCATTCTCCCCATTCACGATCAGGTCGATCAGCAGCTCCGCCGCCATCTCCCCCAGCTTTTCCTGTGGGTGCGCGATGGAAGTCAACCGGAAATCCGACTGGCTTGCCATATAGAAATTATCGTATCCCGTGATCGATACATCCTCCGGGATCTTTAGATTCAATGCCTCAAGTGCCCGCATAACGCCCATCGCATTCTGGTCATTGTAGCAGACAACCGCATCCAGTTCCTTATTCTTCGCGATATTCTGAATGCCCTCATACGGATGGATCTTCCGGTCCTCCGTATAGAACCATACAACCATATCCGGATCATACGGCATCCCGGCTTCCTGCAGTGCTTTCACATATCCCTTATGGCGGTTCTGCCCCTGCGTATCGTCCGCCTTGAAAACGCCTGCGATATGCTTATGTCCAAGCTCGATCAGATACTTTGTGATCATATAACCGCCCTTACAGTCATCGATCAGCACCTGCGGCTTGTCCTTCATCTGCTCAAAGCATCCCTGAATGAACACATAGGGAATGTGATATTCATCCAATTTATCATACAAGTTCGTGTGCTTACAGAAGATCTGACTTTTACTTGGTTCAATAATTACACCATCAATGTCCTTCTGGAGCAGTTCCTCCAAGCATTTTGCCTCCATAGAACGCGAATTTCTCGTGTTTTTCAGGATAATGCTGTACCCCTGTGCCGTCAGAACGGAATCAATGCCTGCGATAACACGCGGAAAGATATAATCAGACAAGTAGGTGGTGACAACCGCAATATTCTTCGATGTATGCGTATGCCGTACAAGTTCCGAACAGAACGTACCCCTACCGTGTTCCGCATAGATATAGCCCATATTCTGCAGGATCTGCAAGGCCTTACGAACTGTCTGTCTACTGATCGCATACTCCTTGGACAGCTCATTCTCGGAGGGCAGCTTGTCCCCCGCCTGAATCTCTCCGGATAGGATTTTCTCCTTCAGATCCTCCATCAACTGGAAATATTTCAACTGTTTTCCTTCATTTACTGCCATACAATCCCTCACTTGTACCTACACTTGTGTGCTTGTACTCAACTTGTATATTATGTTACGCACATTTGCGCTTTTTTGCAAGAAAAAATAAGAACCGGCATACATGAAGATGTATGTATCGGTTCTCATTTCGTTCAACTTGTCTGTTTTTTCCTCACTGTTTTCGATATCTTGCTTATCTCTGTACAGAACTTTCCTCGTCCGCAGGATCCGATTTCTCAGATATCATCAGTTGAAACCTGCTGACAAGTCTCTTAAGTTCCTCTGACTGTGCAGAAAGCTGCTCGCTCGTTGCGGACGTCTCTTCTGCCGAAGCAGAGTTATTCTGGACAACGGTTGAAATCTGCTCAATTCCAAGTTCTACCTGATTCAACATTTCTGCCTGTTTACGCGAGGTATCGCTTGTTCCCTTGGCAGCCTCCGCGAATTGATTCATCATCTCAAGGATCTGATTCAATGCCTCAACCGTCTTCTCAGTGATTGCATTACCATTCTCTACTTCCTGCAAAGCCTTGCTGAGAAGATCTCTCGTATTAACAGCCGCCTTCGCGCTGTCTCCGGCAAGTTTTCCTATCTGCTCCGCAACTACTGCAAATCCTCTTCCAGCCTCTCCCGCACGGGCTGCTTCAATTGAAGCGTTCAGTGACAGAAGATTTGTCTGTTCCGCAATATCCTCTATAGAGCCCAGAATATGCTGGATTTCTTTGGAAGTTGTATCAATACGGTGCATAGCCTCTGTGAGCTGTTGGAGATCCGCACGGCTTTGTCCGGCATGTTCAGCAGCCTCCCTTACACTCTTATAGGAGTTCTCAGCAGCCTTTGCATTGCTTTGGGCCTCTTCCGAAATATTCTCAACGGTAGCTGTAAGCTCCTCGACAGCTCCTGCCTGATCCGTCGCACCTTCCGCAAGAGCCTGCGCTCCGGTTGAAAGTTGTCCGGATCCATACGCAACCTGTTCCGATGCAGTATTAATCTGCTGCAAGGTATCACTCATCTGACAGCCAAGCTGATGCATAGATAGGAACTGATCCTCAAAGGTTCCGACATACTTGCTCTTGTTTTCCTCGGATATCGAAAAATTACCATCTGCCATCTGTCCAAGCAGTTCTCCGGTATCTTTTACCATCTCATTGAGGGTTGCACATGCCTCCTTAAAATCTCTCGCAAGCTGTCCCAATTCATCCGGAGATTCATAAGTGATCTGCACATCAAGATTGCCGGCTTTCAAATCTGCTGAAGCCTTCTGTATCTCCTTGATTGGCTTGAGCATATTTGCGGTGATGGCAGCACGGATACGTATCGCAAAAACAAAACTGATGGCAGCCAGAATAATCATGACAATCAGGCTAATGCTGCCTGCTACCCGCGCAGCCCTATATTGCTGCTGTGCATCCTCTGTGGATTCATTTCCAATGTTGACCAGCACCTTCTGCAAATTCTCCGTGGCTGTATTATAGTCACTATTAAAAAGTCCAATCGCCTGTTGTGTATTGCCAGCCTGTGCATATTCCGTAATCCGGCTTCTTGCATCCTCAAATGCAGCCAAAGCAGTTTGTAATTCCTCTAACGCCTGCCGATCCGGATAAGACTCCATCAGCAGCTTAACAGTTTTGTTCATATTATCGGCAGATTTATCCGCAGAATTCAAATACGCCCCTGACTGTCCGGAATTTGTAGCAGTCAGCGCCCGGAGTATATTCTTTCCCGTCATCTGCACATCCTTACGTATTTCCATCTGGCGCACACTGTTTGTGTATGCCTGCGCATAAAACTGCTTTGTATTCACATTCATAATGATGATTGACACAAACGCTACTGTAATGGCAATCATAAACGTCGCAATCACTGTTCCGAATGCATACTTAAGTTTATTTTTCACATCCAGCTTCCGGTAGAATTCTTCCATATTATGCTTCTTTCCGGAATGCGCACTCTTTCTTTTCTCCTTCCCCATCACAATTCCCCCTTCTACACTGTGCACAATACTGCCAATTATATTGACATATTAATATTATATTCTCCAGCTTTGTGCAAAGCAATTAAATAATTTACGATAAATCTATAAAATTATTCGATTCCACAAAAAAACCGGTCTACATATAAAATGTATGAACCGGTTCTTATCTCTTCTGACTTATCTGTTTTACATTTTCTTCAAGATTTCATCGACGATTGATGCGGCAACCGCAGCCTTGCTCATCCGTTCAAGCTGTCTGTTGTCGTCCTTCGTAATGATTGTCACGACGTTCGTGTCCGTTCCAAATCCTGCGCCCGCCACTTTCAGATTGTTGGCAACGATCATGTCAACATTCTTCTTTGCAAGCTTTGCGCGGGAGTTTTCAAGCATGTTCTCTGTCTCCATCGAAAAACCGCAGATAAACTGTCCGTCTCTTCGGTGTGCACCGAGGTAAGCTAAGATGTCCTCTGTGCGTTCAAGTTCAAGCACGGACTCGGCATCTTTCTTCTTGACTTTCTCATCCGCCGGATGCGCCGGACGATAATCCGCCACAGCGGCAGTCTTTATAATAATATCCTGCTCCTTGTAACATTCCTTGACCGCAGATGCCATATCTGCTGCCGTAACCACGGGAATCAGTCTGACACACAACGGAGGCGCAATCTGTACCGGTCCGGAGACCAATGTAACCTCTGCGCCCCGCCGCATGCAGTTCTCTGCGATGGCATAGCCCATCTTACCCGTAGAATGGTTCGTTATGAAACGCACCGGATCGACAGGCTCCTGGGTTGGTCCCGCAGTCACCAACACCTTTTTGCCCACCATATCCTTCTCACAGGCAATCGTTCGCAGAATATATGCAAGCAGTGTCTCCGGTTCCGGCATTTTGCCTGCTCCGGTATCACCGCAAGCGAGATATCCGCTCGCCGGCTGAATCACTTCGTAGCCGAAACTGCTCAGTTTCTTCAGGTTGTCCTGCACGATCGGATTCTCAAACATGTTCGTGTTCATAGCAGGTGAGATCAGCTTCGGTGCCTTACAGGCCATAATGGTCGTTGTCAGCATATCGTCCGCGATACCGCCCGCAATCTTGCCGATCACATTGGCAGAAGCCGGTGCTACCAGAAAAATATCCGCACGCTTGGCTAACGCAACATGTTCCACATTGAACTGGAAATTCCGGTCGAAAGTATCCACCAGACATTTGTTGCCGGTCAGCGTCTCAAACGTGATTGGATTGATAAAATTGGTCGCATTCTTTGTCATAATGACGTTGACGTCCGCATGCAGCTTCACCAAAGCACTTGCCAGATTGGCAATCTTGTATGCCGCAATGCTGCCTGTCACTCCAAGAACAACGCATTTTCCCCTCAGCATGTCCATTCCTCCCATGATATTATGTGACGCTTTCCGCCACATTCTTTGGTAACCATCCCATCATTTATAAACAGTTACTGTTTTCTATAATATTGCGCTTTCGCGCCGAAATAAGCTTTCCTACGCCTGACGGATCGGCTTGATCTTGCTTAATGCCACACCGAGTGCTGCAACGATAATTGCCGCAACAATTGCCTCGATCACACCGTTGAAGCTGATGACTCCACCGATGACTCCGAGTACGGCACCCGGATCAATGCTGAGTGCATCCGCATAAGCGTTCTTGTACAATACAAAGATTCCGCCCATAACTAAAATTGTGTTAGTCATTGCGCCGACCACACCCGCATAGATGAATGCGGATACGCTGCCGCTTTTCTTAAGTGTGAACACTTCCAAAGCCGCAAATACAACGACACCGACGATCGCACTGATCGCCCATACCGCTCCTGTCGAAAGCGGGTTGGCATCGAATACTTTATTGATAAAAGCACGGCATCCGACCAGAAGGAACACTCCGATCAGTACGTTGAGTACCGTTGACCAGATCTTCTTGTTCTCTGATGTCACAGCTTTCCTTACTCCAAGGTAAACATAATATGGCAGGATTCCCACAAGAATTCTCGGTACAAAACAGATGAATGCACTCTTAAAAATTCCGCTTGTTCCAACCATGCTTGCTGCAAGTACCGGTGAAAATACGAATGCTGACAAAGATGACGGCATTACGGTGTTCTTGATAAAACTGGTGAGTCCAAAGATGAATCCAAGGAACCCGCCCTTCTTCGGTCCGCAGAAAAGTGCTCCCAGGATAACCGGGATGTGAATAATGGTTGCATTAATCACCACAAGCGGTATGTACCCGAGCGGGGTAAACGCCATAATAATGATGATCGCTGCAAATAGAGCTGTCAGAACCAGCTCCGCTGTCTTCGTGTTACGCATAATTTTCCTCCTATTCCAGGTAACGGCATTGTCCGTTCCTCTTTCACATGCGAACATTCGTCCATGCAAAATGTAATTGTATTTGCTGATTGATTCCTTACGGTAACCATCAACCTTAATAGTTTACACCCTTAAGGAAAAACGGTCAAGTCATCTTTCTCATGCTCCCCCATAAATCTGTCAGCATCACTCCCGCTTCAACACTTGCTTGAAACACTCTCTCCTAACTTTTGCTAACTTATCTAAAATTTTTATTGAAGAAGTATCGCTGTGGCGATATAATACATGTATCATAGGAGGACAAAATGGGCAAAATACTATATCATGGTTCAGAAAATCTAATTAAAAAGCCTCAATTCGGAAAAGGCTCCCTGCACAATGATTACGGACGAGGCTTTTACTGTACAGAAAATATTGAATTAGCGAAGGAATGGGCCTGCGGGAAACAAATAAACGGCTACGCCAATATCTACGAATTGGACATTTCACGCCTTAAGTGCCTAAATCTGAACGCCAAAGAATACAACATTCTAAACTGGCTTGCAATTCTCGCAGACAATCGAACCTATTGGCAGAACGGCAGTATCGCTGAGGAAGCGAAAAAATATATCAAGGCCCATTTTCTGCTCGACATTTCCGGATATGATGTCATCATCGGTTATCGTGCAGATGATTCTTACTTTTCGTTTGCACAGGATTTTGTTTCAGGTCTCATCTCTCTTCAAAAACTGTCTGAAGCTATGCGGCTCGGAAAATTGGGAGAGCAGATTGTTCTGAAAAGCGAAAAAGCATTTGAACAGCTTAAATTTGTCGGTTATGAATCTGCCGATGCAGAAGAATATTATGCTAAGAAGAGTGAACGCGAGCGTGAAGCCCGCAAAGAATACCGCAAAAGCAAAAAAACGACTGCGAATGTAAATGATTTATTTATGCTTGATATTATGAGGGAGGAAATTAAAAATGGAGATGCGCGCTTATCTGTCTGATTATGTTCCGTATGCCCAACGCATTCTTGGAGACATGCTTGATTTTGCTGTCAATACATGCGATATGGATATCGATGAATATTTCGAACTTTTCACGATGTCTTCCGTATCTATCCAATTTCAAAACGGAAACCCAACTTACATCGCCGGAAAAACCGGATGTGAATTAGTAAGAGAAGTGATTGCCGACGCAGGAATGGTGTCTCTTTCTGTTGAAGATGAAATGTATCTCGATAAATCGCCGGAATATTGGGCAGGCTGGGCATTGGCATATTATCAGTGGTACACCTGCCGGACTTTTATCAAAATTCATAAAGTAGTCTCTTTAAAGCGAATCGTGTCCACGTACGGCATCTATCACGAGATGGATATTACCCACTTTATCGATACCATGAACGAATTATGGGACAATTATTACAAAGAAACCAACCTCAAACGACTCCGTAAATTAGCCGGATTATCTCAACGCGAATTATCCGAATTATCCGGTGTTTCGTTGCGCCAAATCCAGCTTTTCGAACAGCGCCAGCGTGACATCAACCACACGAAAGCCATTGATGTCGTAAAATTTGCGCGTATATTGGGTTGTAAGACAGAGGACTTGTTGCAAATATAAAAAGGACTCGACGCATCAAGTCCTTTTAAAGTATTGTCCGAAGATGCCCATACTTATCTGTTTTTATACCAGACAAAATGATCAAACTTTCTCTTTCTATAAGAAACAGTTATACCATACTCGTCCAATTTTTTTGAAATATAATCATTATAAGCCTGATAATTAAAACTATCCTGCCATTTCTGAATTTTTCCTCTGGTAATATCATCAAAATATCGTGGCAGATACTCCTTTAGAACAGTATCTAAAATAGAATAATCATCTCTTTCGTAAAGATTTCTATTATGATAGCAACAATACTTGGACGCAAAGGAAAAAAGATTTACCTTTCCATTGCTTTTTGCGATTTTATTAACAATCTCCGGATCTCCAATCGCTATCCTCGCATCTATATCTGGAATAGAGGAGATTATATCTGCGAGTTCAACCATATTAATTTTGCTTTTATGCTGAGATAAATGCGTCGAATTCGTTATATCTATCAATCCAATTTTCATAGCTACAATATCGGGATCTGTATTCTCAGGAAATTTTCTGAGGCATCGGGTAATAAGTTCATTCTCAGAACCATAGTTTTCCGTATTATGAACTAACAACTCAATCTCTTCCATCGTCTCGTTGCTAATTACATCGTCAGATACATCTCGATACTTCTTAGGACCCCTTACAGAATTCTCAGGTCTTATCACTTTCACTCCAGTCCAGGAGTAATATGACGGACTACTGCCTGTTCTAAGCACAATTCCCTTTTTAACAAGTCCTGTCAACGACGCATATATATTTGAGCTATGATTTTTATCTCCATATATAGCAGCCGCCAAGTCTCCTTGCGTCATCGACTCATTCGATTTCAATAAATTGACAATCATTTCTTTTTGACTCATATTCTACCCCAAATTCAACTTAGAAAAAGTTTTCTTTTCCATATCTAAAATATCTTTAACTGCCGCTCGAACAGCCTTCTCTATCGCCTGTTCCCCATCTTCATCATCAGATATCTCATATCGCTTTGTCGTAAAAATACGTTTATATACAAAATCGGATTTTCTCTTATCATTGGGTTTCAATATATCTGTGATTACCTGCATCTTGTCCATCAATTCTTCCGGAACATTTTTGCCGGCAAGTTCAAATATTCCATAGAAACTATGCTCACTGATACTAAACCAATACGAATAAATATTTGTCGTTTTCCAGGAACTGACCGGCTCGTCCAAAAGCGGAAGATAATCATCCATTGTTTCTGTTCTAAAATTATATCCCCAGTTTCTGTCATAGATAATCAGACCTTCATCTGCTATACTACATAAGGTGTCTTTCACCGCATCTAACATCTGCGTCTTTCCGTCTGTTCTGTTTTCAAAAATAAGATCCAACGCTTTCTTATGCTTATTATATATTTTATTGCAAATTCCAATTAACTCTTGATCTTCCACAATATCTCTCCTGACAATATCAGCATAGTTCCTAATCATCAATTCCACATCCGGTTGTACTTTAATTCTTTCATTTACCTTTTCCAACACTTCTACAACATCACTATATGTAAGTACATCCCAATTTTCAATATCACTTGGGATTTCACCATCCGGCGTAAGAAATACAAACAAGCGATTATATTCAGGGTAGTCTTTTTCTAAAATTTCTCTATATCTGTTAAGCTGATTACTATGCTCATGTGCACCAACTTTATTTTCTATAGCAATTACTGTTTTTTCTTCTGCCGATATCAGTAGAATATCAATATTTCTCCACTCTCTCAAAACAGAAAAACTATAGAAATCCATCAATAAAATACGAAACACTTCATAGCGGCCATCTACATCATTTTCTACCAGCCTTTGAAGAATCGCCTTAAAAAAAGCATCTCCCATTCCATGATTCTCATTCGGGTTCAAAAGCCATCCCAGCATATTACTATGCCGGATTTCCGTCCTTGATATTTTAAGAACATCAAATAAATTAAATGTTCCCGTCCACGGAAGCAATTCATCTAAACATTCTATATCTAATAAAAAGTTTTGTAATGCTTCCTCCTTTGTCATTTCTGATTTTTCCATATGCCCCCATTTCCATATCTAAGTATTGTACTCATAAAATTTTCAAGTTTATCCTATATGCTTATTGTTGATTTTACTATCATTATATATTTCATCAATTTCATGTGCAACAGAAAAAGGAGTATGGATATCCCACACTCCTTTGGCGTTATTGCTACATTTCTTGCCTGATTTTTTCGTATAGTGGACGGATGGTTTCCGGAGATTCTTCCAGTTCATCCGCGATCTGATCCAAAGGTTTGTTTTTCAGTATCTTTTTTTGAATGAGCTCCGATAATTGTTCTTTTCTTCCAATCTTTTCGCCATCCTCAATTGCTTCGGCACGCTGCATTTCCAGCCTTCGTTCAAACGTATAATCTAATGTCATCACATGCATTACCTCCTCCCAGTGCTCATCCAAAAAATCCCTGAGCACATCTTCTTCTATACAGTGATCGATTGCCTGCCTGATCGCGTCTTCCAGGTTTCCACTGATCTCATTATTTTTCCGCACCCTATCAACAAAATACATATATTCGCGTAATGTCCGGCATTTGGACAGCAACTGGGCGTTCTTGCCTTTGTTGATATTATAAACATGACAGACAAGTTCTATCTCCGGATGCTCCGTTTCCTGCTCAAACGCATCCGAAAGCCGCAGATCATACTGCTCCGGAGCCTCCTCTTTGCCATTATAAAACACGACAAAATGCGGAACCGGAATCTTCAAGATTTTCCCACCGTAAATATCACGCTTCTGCGCCTTGATCCGTTTCTGAATAATACTTGCAAAATAAAGCAAATCTCTCAGCGGTATGTTTGGGCAATAGGTTGACTGATGCCCATACAGACTCAGATTCGCATCAAGAATGAAAGAAGCATCATTCCTTACCGTAAGTGAAAAGCTTTTGTCGTCCAAAGTCGTCATCTCAACCAGTTCCGGATCGTCATAGTCCGTTCCATTGATTGCGTTATACACTTCCAACGCACGATTCTTGTCTTGAAGAAGCATGCTGAACACATCACTTTTGTACTCTTTGTTTGCCATACAGTTTCCTCCTTGTGCAAGCCACAGAATCTGTATGTAAACTGATCCTTATCCGTACAAATCCTGCTTAAATTAAAATGTAGTTGAAAATAAAAGCAAGATTTTCCGGGATAATTTGAAATGATAAAATTAAATATATGATACAGACGGCTCACCAAGTACTGTCCGTCCTGACTATGGAAAAATATGCTATTGCTTTGAAACAAGTATAACATTCAAGCATCAAAGTTGCAACAAATATAGTAAAACCGCCGCGGAAATCCGCGGCGGTTTTTATCCCATCTTTAATGTAAGATGTAATTATTTATTCATCTCAGCCTTTAAAGCTGCTGTAAGCTGTGGAACGATCTTGTTCAGATCTCCAACGATACCGTAATCAGCTACATCAAAGATTGGAGCATCCTCGTCCTTGTTGATTGCGATGATGAGATCAGACTCTTCCATACCTGCAACGTGCTGGATTGCTCCAGAAATACCGATTGCAAAGTAGATCTGTGGACGAACAGTCTTACCTGTCTGTCCTACCTGATAATCCTGTGCTAACCAGCCATTCTCAACAACGGCACGTGAGCAGCTTACCATTCCGCCGAATACATCAGCGAGATCCTGAAGCATCTGGAAGTTCTCTTTGCTTCCAACTCCACGACCACCGGATACAAGAACCTTAGCATCCATGATGTTCTCAACATTTCCTACAGCCTTAACTACGTTAAGAATCTCTACGAAACGATCATTCTTCTCGATTGGAGCAGCGTACTCGATAACCTCAGCCTTGCGTCCAGCCTCCTTAGGAAGCTTCTGCATAACACCAGGACGAACAGTTGCCATCTGAGGACGGTTGTCCGGGCAGGCGATTGTAGCGATTGTGTTACCACCGAATGCAGGACGAGTCATCAGTAACTGGTTGTGCTTCTGCTCATCTTCCTTACCAGGAACTGCATTGATCGGGAAATCACCAATCTCAAGCTTTGTACAGTCAGCAGTAAGTCCTGTAGCAACTCTTGCAGATACGGTAGGACCAAGGTCACGACCGATTGCTGTTGCACCAACTAACATGATTTCTGGCTTGTACTCATTGATTACTGCTGCAAGAGCCTGTGCATATGGCTCTGTACGATATGTCTCAAGTTCAGGATTATCTACAACGATAACCTTGTCTGCGCCATACTCGCCTAATTCATCAGCTAATCCCTTAACGTTAGATCCCAGAAGAACTGCTGTTACATCTGTACCTAAATCAGCTGCTAATTCTTTTGCCTTTCCGATTAACTCGAAAGCGATTGAGCTAAGCTCATTGTCTACCTGCTGTGCGTAGATATATACGCCCTTATATTCTTCTAAACCCATTTTTTTCACCACTTTTCTATATAATGTTAGATAATATGTTTCTCTTTGAACTTACCGATCAGATAGTTTACAGACTCTGCTGGGTCAAGGTTTACTTTCTCTCCTGCTCCCTTAGGTACCTTATCAGATGCCTTAGCAATCTTTGTTGGAGATCCCTTAAGACCAAGGTTAGAATCATCAACATCCTTAAGATCCGCTCTGCCCCATACGGTTACTTCTTTATCGCATGCATCGAAGATTCCGCCCGGAGTCATATATCTAGGCTCGTTTAACTCAGAAAGAGCAGTGATCAGGCAAGGCATCTTAGCCTTGATCTCATGATATCTGTCCTCATACTGACGCTTAACAATAACAGAATCGCCCTCAACCTTGATATCCTCTGCATAAGAGATTACCGGAAGTCCAAGGTGCTCAGCGATCTGTGGTCCAACCTGTGCGGTATCACCGTCGATAGCCTGACGTCCTGTGATGATAAGATCGTAATCGATGTTGCGAAGTGCACCAGCGATTGTTGTAGAGGTAGCCCATGTATCAGCTCCACCTAAAACACGGTCTGTAACAAGGATTGCGTCGTCAGCGCCCATAGCCATAGCCTCACGAAGAACCGCATCAGCCTTTGGAAGACCCATGGTAAGAACGGTAACCTTAGCACCTGTCTCGTCTTTAATTCTAAGTGCTGCCTCAAGACCAGCCTTATCATCTGGGTTCATGATGGCAAGCATTGCTGCTCTATCAAGTGTTCCATCCGGGTTGAACTTAACTCCACCCTTGGTATCAGGAACCTGTTTAATACATACTACGATATTCATGTATTATTATCTCCTTTTCTTCATTCTTGTTCTTTTGCACGACGAATCTTATCTTAATAATGCACCAGAGATAACCATACGCTGAACCTCTGAAGTTCCCTCGTAGATCTCTGTGATCTTAGCATCACGCATCATACGCTCTACGTCGTACTCACGGATATATCCGTATCCACCGAATAACTGAACAACTTCTGTTGTAACAGCCATAGCGGTCTCAGCTGCGAATAACTTAGCCTTAGCTGCCTCTACAGAGTAAACTTTCTGTGTAGCCTTAGCCATTGCTGCCTTGTAAACAAGAAGCTGAGCAGCCTCAACTCTTGCAGCCATATCAGCAAGCTTGAACTGTGTATTCTGCTGCTGTGCGATAGAACGACCGAACTGCTTTCTCTCCTTTGTATATGCGATACAACGATCCAAAGCGCCCTCTGCGATACCAAGTGCCTGAGCAGCGATACCGATACGTCCACCATCAAGAGTGTGCATAGCGATCGGGAATCCCTTTCCTTCCGGTCCGAGTAATGCATCCTTAGGAATTCTGCAGTCCTCGAAGATCAGCTCGTATGTAGATGATCCACGGATACCCATCTTCTTCTCCTTGGTTCCGAATGAGAATCCAGGAGCCCCCTTCTCTACGATAAATGCGGAGAAGTTTTTCTTCTTTCTGCCTCTCTTATCTTCTGTAATGCTTGTGATAGCGATTACGATATATACATCAGCAACTTTACCATTGGTGATGAAACACTTAGATCCGTTAAGAACCCACTCATCTCCATCAAGTACAGCCTTTGTCTGAGCACCCTGTGCGTCTGTACCGGCACCTGGCTCTGTTAATGCGAAAGCACCAAGCTTCTCACCCTTAGCGAGTGGCGCTACGAATTTCTGCTTCTGCTCTTCTGTACCATATGTCATAATCGGATCGATGCAAAGGGAAGTATGTGCAGAAACGATAACACCTGTAGTTCCGCAAACCTTTGATAATTCTTCTACACACATAACGTATGTAAGAGGATCACATCCCTGTCCGCCGTACTCCTTTGGTACCGGGATTCCCATGAATCCATATTTACCCATCTTTGCAACAGTCTCAGCCGGGAACTGCTCTGTCTCGTCAGTCTCCTGTGCAAGAGGTTTTACTTCTGTCTCAGCGAAGTCTCTGAAAAGACCGCGAGCCATCTCATGTTTCTTGTCTAAAGTAAAATCCATGATTTTAACACTCCTTATTTTTAAATTTATATAATCTCTTAGTTGGCATCAATAGCTGTCTTTGTACGGTCTGCGTTGTATACGTAGAATCCCTTACCAGACTTAACACCAAGGTTACCACCACGAACCATCTTACGGATCAGTGGGCAAGCACGATACTTGCTGTCACCTGTCTCATTGTAGAGAACATCCATGATTGCAAGGCAGATATCAAGACCGATGAAGTCACCTAACTCTAATGGTCCCATTGGATGGTTAGCACCGAGCTTCATAGCTGCATCGATACCAGCGATATCAGAAACACCTTCCATCTTGATGAAAGCAGCTTCGTTGATCATTGGGATTAAGATACGGTTAACTACGAAACCAGCAGCCTCGTTAACCTGTACAGGTGTCTTTCCAATTTCCTCAGAGATCTTCTTGATTGCTTCAACAGTCTCAGCAGGTGTGTTAACACCGGCGATAACCTCTACTAACTTCATACGGTCAGCAGGATTGAAGAAATGCATACCGATCATTGGACGGGTAAGTCCGTTTCCGATCTCTGTGATAGAGAGGGAAGATGTATTAGAAGCGAAGATACACTCTGGCTTAGCGATCTTGTCTAACTCAGCAAATGTTGTCTTCTTAACTTCCATATTTTCGAAAGCAGCCTCAACGATAAGATCGCAGTCTTTGCAGAGGTCTTCCTTTAAACCTGGAGTGATCTTAGCAAGGATTGCATCAACCTTCTCCTGTGTCATTTTCTCTTTAGCAACAAGTCTTGCATAACCCTTAGCAATCTTGTCCTTTCCGCCTTCAGCCCACTCCTGCTTGATGTCGCAGAGTGCAACTTCATATCCGTCTACCTGCGCGAATGCCTTAGCGATTCCCTGGCCCATTGTACCAGCACCGATAACTCCAACCTTCATTTTAAGTTCCTCCTAAAATAAATATTTATATTACATTTCAAGGGGATGCCTAAGCACCCCCTATGTATTTCTATGGCAAATAATTAGTATTTCTCAACGATTGTAGAGCAGCCCATTCCACCACCGATACACAGTGTAGCAAGACCTCTGTTAGATCCTCTCTTCTGCATCTCGTGTAACAGTGTAACAAGAATACGGCATCCTGAAGCTCCAACCGGATGTCCAAGTGCGATTGCACCACCGTTTACGTTAACCTTAGACATATCGAACTTAAGGTCTCTTGCTACTGCGATAGACTGAGCAGCGAATGCCTCGTTAGCCTCGATCAGATCGAAGTCATCAATTGTAAGGCCTGTCTTAGCAAGAACCTTTCTTGTAGAAGCAACTGGTCCAACACCCATGATCTCTGGCTCAACTCCGCCAAGAGCTCCGGCTACCCATGTAGCCATTGGTGTAACACCAAGTTCCTTAGCCTTCTCTTCGCTCATAACAACGATTGCTGCAGCACCGTCGTTGATTCCGGAAGCATTACCAGCTGTAACCAGTCCGCCTTCCTTACCTGAGCAGCAACGTAACTTGCCAAGAGACTCAGCTGTTGTTCCAGGACGTGGTCCCTCATCTTTCACGAAGTCAACCATTTCCTTCTTAACCTTAACCGGTACAGGAACGATCTCGTCATCAAACTTGCCTGCTGCGATAGCTGCTTCGCACTTCTGCTGGCTGTTTGCAGAGAACTCATCAAGCTCTTCTCTTGTGATACCATACTTATCACATACATTCTCAGCTGTAATCATCATATGATAGTGATTGAATGCGTCTGTTAATGCATCGTTAACCATTGTATCAATGATTGTTGCATTGTTCATTCTGTATCCGAAACGAGCTTTTGTCATAGCGTAAGGAGCCATAGACATGTTCTCCATACCACCAGCTACAACGATGTCAGCCTCACCAGCCATGATCATTGTTGCTGCATCGTTTACACACTTAAGACCAGAACCACAAACTACGTTGATTGTGATTGCCGGAACCTCAATTGGTAAACCAGCCTTGATGGAGGCCTGACGAGCTACGTTCTGTCCCTGAGCTGCCTGGATTACACAACCCATCTTAACTTCGTCAACCATCTCTGGCTTAACGCCAGCTCTGTTTAAAGCTTCTTTAATTACGATTGCACCTAAATCTGCTGCTGGAGTATTGCTTAATGCTCCACCCATCTTGCCGATTGCTGTACGGCAAGCACCTGCTAATACAACTTTCTTTGCCATCTTTACGTTCTCCTTTAAATTGAACTTACGCCTGAGGCGCTGTTAATTTTTTAACAATGTCTATATTACCACATTTTTCGCTCAAAATCAATCCATTTTCCAAAGCCTTCTCAAAAATTTCACATAATGTTAAAAAATGCATGCTCGTTGCATATAAATCGCTTTTATGCTATATTGAAAGTACATTTATGAACGTATTTATGCGGTATTGGAAGGGAAAGGTATCTTAATATGAAATTCGTCAGAACCGATCATCTAAAGGCGGGAATGCGCCTTGCCAAACCAATCTACAATAAGAATGGTGTACTTCTGTATGACCGCAATTCGGTCTTGACGGAGCCAGGAATCATCAGCGCCCGCAATTTCGGTCTGGTGGGTGTCTATGTCCTTGAACCGGCAGAACCGGTACCGCCACTTTCCCGCGAGGATCTGGAATTTGAGCAGTTGCAGACGGTCTATATCTTCCAGTTGCGTGAATGTCTGGATCTCATTGCAAAACGCAAACGGATCGAACCTCTCCCTAAACTTTTGAATAACATTATCCAGCATTACGGAGCACTCGATCATCGTGTGAATTTTAACCAGAATTTAAGAAGCAGCGAAGACTTCATGTACAAGCATGCGATCAGTACCGCGATCCTTGTCTCCATGATCTCCTCGCGCCTGCATTACGATCACCAGCAGCAGATCACGCTGGCAGCTGCAGCGCTGCTCTATGACATCGGATACAGTCACGTACCGAAAAATATTCTCGATAAGGAATCGGACACTTTATCCACATCGGATCGTGAGGTATTACAACACTCACTGGAACGCGGTATCGAACCGCTTGGCATGTATCGCAGCGACTTTGATTTCTTTCCGCGTGCGCTCGCATTAATGCAGGCTTATGTCTATGCCGATTATCCGGAAAAGCTTGCGATCATGCCGGACGAGGAATTACAGGGAATGGTTAAGATTCTACGCGTCGCGGATCAGTTTGACCAGATGACCGCTATGAACATCGGGCATGAGCCGGTCTCTGAGATCTCTGCGATGAAGCTTCTCTCAGCAGACGCGACTCGCTACGACAAGCAGATTGTTGCCACCCTCGCGGAATGTATCCACATCGTCCCGCAGGCAGCCAACATTGACCTGTCCACCGGTGACAAGGGTATCGTTCTCGTAGAAAATGCAACCAATTATATGCGCCCGGTCATCTTACGGCTCGGCGATAACAAAATCTACGACCTGAGTTCAGAAGCAGATTTCCGCAAGATACAGATTCTTGATATTATGAAGACAATGGACAATCGTATCTCCGTTGATGAGGAGACCTTGAAACAGTTTGTCCCTGACGAGAAATTAAAGGAGCTGACTGCACATTTCCGCGAACGGTTGCAGAAAATACATGAACACGAAAATACCCAGGCCGCGCAATAACCGGTCAACCTATAACATACCATCCTTCCGAAATGAATTTTCGTGAAGAATTTCCTATGATTTAAAAAACGCCGCTGTACCCACAGCGACGTTTTTATCCTTTATGAGATTTTCTTCTGATGAACCGGCCGGCAAGCAACAATCCTGCTTCAAACACAGCAATTCCTCCAAACATATCCAACAGTACATGCTGTTTGACAAGAAGCGTCGAAGCAAACACGCCGATCGACATCACAACCGTGACACCTTTGTACCAGTTCGGCACTTTCTTCATTGCAAATGCCGCATGGATACAACACCAGCTTTCCAGACAATGGATTGACGGAAACAGATTCACCGGTGCATCCATGTGATAAATGAATTTCACCAGCCAGTCAAACACACTTGTTCCCACCACTTCCGGGCGCTCCATCGTGGTCGGAAGAAGCACGAAGAAGAGCAAACAGAACAGTTTCGAGATCACATCTCCGTACACGAAGCGGTAACAAAACGTCTTGCCTTCTCGTGCGATCAGCACATAATTGATGATCCATTGCACAAACGCCAACAGATAGAACACGATAAAAGGCGCAACAAACGGAAGCATCCGATCAATAGGAAGTTCGAGCGAGTAAAACGTCAGATGCTCCTTAAATAATGCCACGCCCTCATAGACTGCCATATTGACTGCAACCGCCAGAATCAAAGGTCCCCACGCATAACGCGGAACGATTTTCTCAATTTTTCTTCGCATAACCGATCGTCTCTCCCATCTGTACCGCAGTCTCCACGCCAAACTGCGCATTTTTCAGCAGGTCTTCCCTCATCTGCACCTGATCCTTACCAATCAACACGATGATCGTGGATCCTCCATATTGAAACATTCCCTTCTCCGCGCCACGAATCACCTGTGCCTCCTGCTCGTGATTTACGATCCGTCCGACGAGCATCGCACCGACCTCCATCTGCACAACTGTACCAAATTCTGGCGTCCGGATCAATGTATACGCGCGGCTGTTCTCCGTGAACACCGGGTACTGTGCCAATGCGATCGGGCGCACCGTGTGTAATACACCTGGCAGGAAAACGTTGCGGCTTTTCTTTCCAGAATCCACGTAACAATAACGGTGATAGTGGTTGACGCAGAGGCGGAACACCAGACAGTAGCCGTCACAATAGTGCGCCGCAAGCTTCGGATTGCCCAGAAGCGACTCCAGCGTATAGCAGCTCTGCTTTACCGGGAGAACGGTGTCCTTACGGATCTTCCAGACAGAAAGAAGTCCGTCGCACGGCGCGATCAGATGCTTTTCGTCCATATCAACCGGGCGAAATCCTGCCTTAATCCTGCGCGAGAAGAAATCGTTGAAGCTACGCACACCGTCCAGTTCATATTCAGACAGGTCAATTTCATTCTTATCCGCAAAAGATTTTATAAGAAAATGTGACAGATTCGAATCAAGGAATCTGCCACAGGCTTTCGAAATTCCAGGGCGGGTCAATACTTTGAGCACACACCTGCCCGGAATCGTGTGATACAGAAATTGTAATGTATCCATTCATATCTCCTATTTTCTCCAACAGATCAATTTGATTGCAAGCAGCACAAACTCAATTGCACCGATTCCGATCATAACTGCAATCGCACTATTCTTCGGTTTCTTAATATGAAAACGCGCCAGAAACAAAATTCCCACTACGATCATGACTCCAAAATACATCAGTGTCAGATCTGCCTTGATCAGAATATGTAAAATCATAACAGCCGGAAAGATCAGTGCCGCACTGGTTACCGGCAGTCCTGTAAATGTTTTCTCACCATTTTCGTCACGATTCTGATCCGATTCCTCCATCACATTGAAATAAGCAAGCCGGATCATCGCCGCCAGCACATAAAGAATTGCAATTATCGTCAGCACGCTCTGATAGATGATCGGATAATCCTGCAGCAACGCAATCTTTGGTCCGGAAAACACCTGCATCTGCATGCGGCTTCGGAACATAGCCATACCGATACACGCCGGAAGCACGCCGAACGCAATCAGATCCGCGAGGGAATCGATCTGGATACCGAAACGCTTCATCTCTGCGGTACGATCCTTCTTCATACGCGCTACTTTTCCGTCGAAGGTGTCACACAATCCGGAAAACAGCAGGAAGAACATCCCAAGGTACGGATGTCCGATTCCGTTCAAACAAAGTATTATTCCGGCTGTCCCCGACAGTATCGACAAATACGTCAGGATTACCGTATAGTCATAAAATCCAATCATTTTCTTTTCTCCTCATCCTAGTTAGTTAACATCAATGGTTCTTCTTTTGTTTTCTGAGCACAAGATAACCGATCGCAACCGTAACCATGCTCACAAATATGCAGACATAAAACGAGAGCCCGCGACTTAAGATTTCCAACTGATATGCCTGTGTCTTCTCCATCAGCTGGCAGTATCCGTTGAGCATCAGATAATCCGTGACACCGACGCCTCCCGGAATCGGCACACAGTTCGAGCCGAGCACGACATAAATCTGTGTAGCAAGAAGTCTCGGCAATGTGCGCAAATCTCCATGCAATGCGGCAAATGCCACGAGTGTCACTAGAATCTGTGACAGACGTTGCAACAGGTTAAGCACATACACTTTGATCAGCATCGCTTTATTATTAAAAATCAGCGATACACACCGTCCATACTCATCCAAAGCCTTGTTCAGCTTCTTTACCAGCCGCTTCGCCAACCGCTTACAATGGATTCTCCACAGAAACATCGCAAGACCGGTCATCAGTCTGCGCACAATATCCCGTTTCTTCAGAAGCATGTAAAACAGGATCGCCAGTCCCGATAAAGCCAGCATTCCACTCACGATCAGAATTCGTCCGACGATGCCAAACTGCAGGAACAGTCTCGGCGCACAGATGAAATTCAACAATCCAAGCGTCACCACTGCAAGTGTATACATAACAAGATTCAAAAGCAGAGCTGCCATCACTGCCGATCCCGGTATTCCATCCTTCATCATGAAAAAGGCGCTGGCCGGCTGACCGCCGGACGCGGAAGGCGTGATCGCAGAAAAATACACATCCGCTGCAGAATACACAAATCCATGACTTCGCTTGGTCGGATAGCCCATGTGATTGACGATCACGCGGACCGCCTCTCCCTCAAAGTAGATGAATCCAAGCATGCATACGACCGCCAGTGCAATTCCCGGCAGCGATGCACCCCGGATGCTCTGCAGCAGCTCCGCACGCGAGATTCCGCTTCCCTGAAATACGGCATAGATTGTTACAATTGCAAGAACCACCGTTGCGATAAAACATATGATTTTATTTTTGTTCTTTTGAAAGAATTCTTTTCTATTCATACGATGTCATTTTACCATAGTGGTATTGTGCATACAACTTAAGACTTCCTTAACGTCTTATGAAGCGGGGTTCATGTTTCGCGTTTCTTGGATGGCTCCCGGCCAGCGGCTGGCTTCCGCGAAATTTCACTGGGACTGCCTCCTGCGTGTATCATTAGACAGATTCTTAGAATTTGCGAAAGTGCAGGTATGACTCCAATTTTGTGTACGGGCAACGTTTCGACTGCGGTGCTCTAGCGTCCGTTCCACAAAGACACGCTCAAAATTTCTAGTCTGTCTAAATGGGCTAAACACATGAAAAGGGCTTCTCCTGTAAGCAGGAGAAGCCCTTGGTGATTCATATATATGTTTTTAGAGGTTTTTTACAGTTGCAATATCAACCGGAGTAAGCTGTCCGTTCGCTGTCTCAAGAGAGCGGGCAAGCGCATTTGCCGTATCCATTGCAGTAATACAGTAGACACCGGTCTCGATCGCATTACGGCGGATCAGGAATCCGTCTCTTGTCTTATCACCGTTACCCTGTGTAGGTGTATCGATCACAAGGTCAATCTTATGTCCGAGGATTAAGTCCATAACATTCGGAGACTCCTGTGTGATCTTATTGACACGAAGCGCATTTACACCATGCTCCTGTAAATACTTAGCCGTACTTCTTGTTGCATAGATCTTGTATCCGAGTGCTTCGAAACGCTTTGCAACACCGACTGCCTCCGGCTTGTCGGCATCCTTTACGGTCATGATCATCTGCTTATGTTTTGGAAGCTGTACGCCTGCGCCTAAGAATGCTTTGTACAGTGCCTCGTTGAAGGACTTGGCAATACCAAGACACTCACCGGTAGACTTCATCTCCGGTCCGAGACTGATCTCCGCACCACGCAGCTTCTCGAAGGAGAATACCGGCATCTTAATTGCGATATAGTCAGCAACCGGAGCAAGTCCAGGCTCGTAGCCGAGTCCACGGATCGTGTTGCCGATGATGACTTTGGTTGCAAGGTCAACGATCGGGATACCGGTTACCTTGCTGATATACGGAACGGTTCTGGATGAACGCGGGTTAACCTCAATGACATATACTTCCTCGTTCATTGCGATGAACTGGATGTTGATCAGACCAACTACGTGAAGTGCCTGTGCCAGACGCTTCGTATACTCAACGATGGTCTCCTTAACCTTATCGCTGATCGTCGGAGCCGGATATACCGAGATACTGTCTCCGGAATGGACTCCGGTACGCTCGATATGCTCCATGATACCAGGGATGAGAATGTCGGTTCCATCGCACACAGCATCGACCTCAATCTCCTTACCCTGCAAGTATTTATCAACAAGGATCGGATGATCCTGTGCAATTCGGTTGATGATTCCGATGAACTCCTCGATCTCCTCATCGTTGAAGGCGATCTTCATACCCTGTCCACCAAGTACGTAGGACGGACGAACAAGTACCGGATAGCCGAGACGGTTGGCAACTTCTTTTGCCTCCTCAGCGGTAAATACAGTTCCACCGGCAGCTCTCGGAATATGGGTCTTCTCAAGTATCTCATCAAAAAGCTCACGGTCCTCGGCAGCATCGACATCCTCTGCCTTTGTACCAAGAATCTTAACGCCCATCTTCATCAACGCTTCGGTCAACTTGATAGCGGTCTGTCCACCGAACTGAACGACTGCTCCGTCCGGCTTCTCAATATTTACGATGCTTTCAACATCTTCCGCGGTCAGCGGTTCGAAATAAAGCTTGTCTGCAATATCAAAGTCTGTAGATACGGTCTCAGGGTTGTTGTTGATGATAACCGTCTCCCAGCCTTCCTTTGCGAATGCCCATGTACAATGTACGGAACAGAAGTCGAACTCGATACCCTGTCCGATACGGATTGGACCGGATCCGAGAACGAGGACCTTCTTCTGTGGCTTTGTCTCAACAGCCTCATTCTCGCTTCCGAATACACTGTAGTAATATGGTGTCTCTGCTGCGAACTCAGCCGCACAGGTATCAACCATCTTGTATGCTGCAACGATTCCGTTCGCATAACGCATCTCTTTGATCTCTTCCTCGGTCTTACCGGTGAGTCTTGCGATCACGTTATCCGGGAACTCAATTCTCTTTGCTTCCTTTAAAAGTTCAACAGTAAGTTCTTCATTCTCAAGTCGCTTCTCCATCTCAACAAGGATGGCGATCTTGTCGATGAACCAACGGTCAATCTTCGTAATATCATAAATGTGATCGTAAGATACGCCACGGCGCAGTGCCTCTGCGATCACCCAGATTCTACGGTCATCTACAACATGAAGCTGTGCCTCAAGTTCCTCATCATTAAGGGTCGAGAAGTCATAAGACAACAGACAATCCACATGCTGCTCGAGAGAACGGATGGCTTTCATTAAAGCACCCTCGAAGTTATCACAGATACTCATAACCTCACCGGTTGCCTTCATCTGTGTACTTAAGGTTCTCTTTGCGGTCAGGAACTTATCAAACGGAAGTCTTGGAATCTTGACAACGCAGTAGTCAAGCATCGGCTCAAAGCTTGCGTAAGTCTTCTGTGTGATGGCGTTCTTGATCTCATCAAGGGTATATCCCAAAGCGATCTTCGCGGTAACCTTGGCGATCGGATATCCGGTTGCCTTAGATGCCAAAGCGGAAGAACGGGATACTCGAGGGTTAACCTCGATAACACAATATTCAAAGGAATCCGGATTCAAAGCGTACTGTACGTTACATCCTCCGGTAATCTTTAACTCATCGATGATGTTTAATGCAGAACTACGGAGCATCTGGTATTCCTTGTCTCCGAGTGTCTGTGACGGAGCAACTACGATGGAATCTCCGGTATGTACGCCGACCGGATCGATGTTCTCCATGTTACATACGGTAATACAGTTGCCGTTCGCATCACGCATTACCTCGTACTCAACTTCCTTCCATCCGGCGATGCAGCGCTCTACAAGAACCTCACCGACACGGCTTAAACGAAGTCCGTTACTCAAGATATCAACAAGTTCCTGCTCGTTGTGGGCAATACCACCGCCGCTTCCTCCAAGTGTGAAAGCCGGACGAAGTACAACCGGATAACCGATCGTATTTGTGAACTTGATACCGTCTTCTACGGTATTAACGACCTGTGATGCCGCACAAGGCTCACCGATCTTCTCCATAGTATCCTTGAATGCCTGACGATCCTCAGCCTTGAAAATCGTCTCAGCAGTTGTACCGATCAACTTGACTCCGTTCTCCTCAAGGAATCCGGATTCTGCAAGTTCCATACCAAGGTTTAATCCCGCCTGTCCTCCGAGTGTCGGAAGAACACTGTCAGGCTTCTCCTTCAAGATGATCTCTTTTAATACATCAACCGTCAACGGCTCAATATATACCTGATCCGCAATCTGCTTATCAGTCATGATGGTCGCCGGGTTCGAGTTAACGAGACATACCTCTACGCCCTCTTCCTTCAGGGAGCGGCATGCCTGTGTTCCGGCGTAATCGAACTCAGCTGCCTGTCCGATGACGATCGGGCCGGAACCGATCACTAATACTTTTTTAATCTCTTTATTTCTTGGCATTATTTATCTCCTCCCATCATGGTAATGAAACGGTCAAACAGATACGCAGAATCCTGTGGTCCAGGGCAAGCCTCCGGGTGGAACTGAACCGTAAAAATATTCTTACCGATATATTCAAGGCCCTCATTTGTTCCATCGTTAACGTTGACAAATGCAGGTTTGGCAACATTCGGATCCAATGTATCCGTATCAACAACATATCCGTGATTCTGGGAAGAAATATAAACACGGTTCGTCTTAAGATCCTTAACCGGATGATTTCCTCCACGATGTCCGTATTTCATCTTGTGCGTATCCGCTCCGGTTGCCAATGCCATAAGCTGGTGTCCAAGACAGATTGCAAAAATCGGCACATCACTCTCATATAATTTATGAATCTCTTCAATAATTTCCTTGCACTCCTTCGGGTCTCCCGGTCCGTTGCTGAGCATAATGCCGTCCGGATTGGTAGCAAGAATCTCCTGGGCGCTTGTGTGTGCCGGGTAGATCGTTACCTCACAACCTCTTGCATTCAGGGATTTCGCAATATTATTCTTTGCACCAAGGTCAAGCAAAGCGACCTTCTTACCGGTTCCGCGAAGAACCTTCTTCTCGCTGCAGGTTACTTTATCCACAACGTTTCCGGTTGTGTATTCCTTTAACTTCGGAAGGATCTCATCGAGATTGTAGTTCTCATTTGTTGTAATCATTCCGTTCATGGTTCCCTTCTCACGGAGAATCTTGGTCAGAGCACGTGTATCAATACCTGCTACTCCCGGAATATCATGCTTTAATAAGAAGTCCTGAATCGTTCCTTCGCAACGGAAGTTGCTCGCGGTGCGGGATAATTCTCTTACGATATATCCGTCCGGCCAAGGACGCGCAGACTCCATATCCGGTGTAATTCCGTAATTTCCGATCAGCGGATAAGTCATGACAACTGCCTGTCCCGCATAGGATGGGTCTGTCAGGACCTCCAAATATCCAGTCATAGAAGTATTAAATACGATCTCACTGATCACTTCTCTTGTCGAACCGATACTTGTTCCAGTAAATACGGTTCCGTCTTCGAGTATCAAGAAAGCTTTCATTATATGCCCTGCCTTTCTGTTGTGTTTCCTGCATCTTGGCAAAAAAAAAGAGGGAGTCTCTTTTCTTGCTATCATTATGGCAGACTTATCGCCTCTGCCTAAATTGTAAAAAGTTTATCATAATATGGCACTTTTTTCAACTACTTTAGCATCGAAAAAAGTGCCGAGGTTTTTTTAATAAATATGTACAAATTATACATTTTGTTGATAACACCCATTATCCGATCAGTTGAACCAGTCCGATCACGACCGCCAGAATACAGAAGAACAGCGATCCGAAGACAACCGAAAGTACCACACCTGTAGAAAGAGGTTTCTTCTCATAAGTAACTTCGTCAATCGCCACAGCCTGCATTGAAACAAAATCATTGTTTGGCATCACATTCATTCTGGAGAACTTACGCCTTGCAAAATAATTTTCCGTCCATACCGGCATTGCATTCACCGTGACTATTGAAAGATTATAAACGCTTTTTGCATATTTTCTCATTTCTTCCAGCAGTTTCTTACCGATTCCACGTCGCTGGTACATCGGATGCACATAGAGCATCGTGATATGTCCCTCGGTCTGCATCGCAGACATTCCGACAATCGTTCCCTGCTCATACGCGCCCCACATAACCAGATAATTCTCTTCCATCATATGTTTCAGATAATCCTGATGGCTGTACTGTTCAAAAGCCTGCACCATCTTCGGATTGTTGATCGAATTCCGCAGGCAGTAATCAAAGACACCTCGTGCGAGTCCTGCCGCCTCCGGTAATTGTTCGGTTGTCAGTAATTTTATTTCCATAGATAACGCTTCCTTTCCTTTATCGTCAAAAAAATTAACGATCCATTCTTTCACCAATCAATGATTGGAAAAACAATTGTGCATCCCAATCTCCGGATCTACAGATCCGTTGCATCCTCCACCAGACGGTCACGTAGACCACTGTATCGTTTCAACTGCGAATTGTTCGCGATCATCTGCTCAAACGTCGTATCATTTCCCACAATTGTAACACATTTTTTTGCTCTGGTCACAGCCGTATACAAAAGATTCCGGTTCATCAGCATGCGTGGTCCCGACAGAAGCGGAATCACGACCGCCGGGTACTCCGATCCCTGCGACTTATGAATCGTCACCGCATACGCAAGCTCCAGTTCCTCGAGCAGTTTATACGGATACTCCACCATACGTCCCTCATCAAAACACACCGTAACCGTCTCCGCAAAATCGTTGATCTCCTCGATGATTCCGGTATCTCCGTTGAACACACCGGTTCCTTTATCAATACACAATCCATATTTGCTGCGGATCTCCCACTCCAGCTGATAGTTGTTCTTGATCTGCATTACCTTATCGCCTTCGCGAAAAAGCGTTGTGCCGTGTTCCTTCTCCTTTTTTCGCTTATCCGGCGGATTCAGATACATCTGTAACACGGTGTTTAAGCGTTCTACGCCAAGCAGACCTTTACGCATCGGCGTCAGCACCTGGATGTCCATCATCGATGCTCCGACAAACTTCGGAAGCTTCTGTAAGATCAGTTGAAGCGTGACGTTAATAATCTTGTCCGCATCGTAACGTTTCAGGAAGAAGAAATCCATACTCTTGTTATCTAATTCGACCGGCTCACCGCGGTTGATCTTGTGCGCATTGACAATGATGTCGCTCGTGCTTGCCTGTCGGAAGATCTTCGTCAGCATAACCGTGTGAAAAAGCCCCGAATCAATAATATCCTTGAGCACATTTCCCGGACCGACACTCGGCAGCTGGTTTACGTCACCCACCAGGATCAGCCTTGTTCCGGCTACGATTGCTTTCAGCAGCGAGTACATCAGCGAGATATCGACCATCGACATCTCATCGATGATGATCACATCCGTCTCGAGCGGATTCTGCTCATTCCGTTCAAAGCCAGCATTTCCTTCCACACCGCCGTTCAGTTCCAGCATGCGGTGAATCGTGCGCGCCTCAAATCCGGTCGTCTCACTCATACGCTTCGCTGCGCGTCCCGTCGGTGCCGCAAGGAAGATATCCATGCCTTCCGATTCAAAATATTTAATGATCGTATTGATCGTTGTTGTCTTTCCGGTTCCCGGTCCACCGGTGATCACAAGCACACCGTTTCGGACTGCTTCCTTGACCGCTTCCACCTGATGCTCATCTAAATCCATCTTCGTCTGCTTCTCGATCTGACGAAGGCGTGCCTCGATCTCAATATCCGGCACATCGAAACTCGCGTCCAGATTCTTAAGCATCGTCGCCGCATTTGCTTCCATATAGAAGAAAGCACTCGCATAGATCTGTGTGACATCATCCACCTGGCGCATGATAATCTTGCGGTCCATCGCGAGGTTCATGTAATGTTTCTCAATATATTCCGGTTCAATCTCAAGCAGCGCGCTGGCTCTCTGCGTCAGTTCCGGCATCGGCAGATAGGTGTTGCCCTCATTCGAAGCCTGCAGCAAAGCGTACTGAATGCCACTCCGGATACGGAAATCGGAATCCGTCCGGATGCCGACACGCGAGGCAATCTCATCCGCAGTCCGGAATCCCACGCCGTCCACATCATCCGCCATACGATACGGATTTTCCTTTAAAATGCTGTACACTTCCTGCCCATATGTATTGTAGATCTTGACCGCAAGTGTTGTGCTGATTCCATACTGCTGCAGGAAGATCATCGCCTGTCGCAGATCACGCTTCTCATTGACCTGATCCGCAATCTCCATTGCTTTCCTTTGGCTGATACCTTTGACTTCCGCAAGTCGCTCCGGTTCTTCCTCGATAATGCGGAACGTATCTTCCTTGAATCTTCGCACAATACGCGCTGCCAAAGCGATACCGATTCCCTTGATCGCACCGGATCCAAGATAACGCTCGATCGCAAGCGCGTCCTGTGGCGCTTTTTCCTCGAAGCTTTTGACCGCAAACTGTCGTCCGTAGGTTGGGTGATCCGTATACTCCCCCTTCGCCTCGATGCATTCGCCCTCCGCAATATCCGAAAAAACGCCCACACAGGTCAGTTCTTCCTCGTCACAGATCATGACCATTACCGTGTAGCCATTGTCATTATTTCGAAATATGATGTGATCCACATATCCGTTTATCACTTCTTCATTACTCTGTTGCTGCTTATCCAAAGTATCTTCCTCGTCTTTCCTCTCACCTGCGGCTTCCCGCAGACCTTATGTTCTATTATGAAGCACAAGGGCGATACTTGCAAGGGTGCATTTATGCTTTCTGTTCCGGCAACTAGAGAATCCGTTATATCTGCAAATAGCTGGACAATATACAAAAAACCCCGGAGCTGCAACTCCGGGGTATACTGTGTCAGTCATGAACACATCTCTTTATTTTTGCCTATTGCATTATAGCCTGATCACTCTGTGGTCGTAATATTCAGATTTCTACGCATCTGCTCATAAAGCTGCTGCGTGAGGTTCTCTCCCACCTGATCCACAACCTCGTCTGCAACCATCTCAATTGCCTGATCCATATAGAGATCCCTGTACTGTGACATCGTGGAATCCTCATCCTCCGAAGTGAATGTATCCTTCACCTGTTTGAGCATCTGTTCCACAAAGTAGGACTCAAAATCTTTAATAACGCCTTTTAACTCATCTTCCGAAGCATCAGAAGACACTCCCTTGAGAGAATTCTGTAACGCATTGCTCGACGCTGCACTCGCGTCTGCCTTTGCACTCTGATAATTGGAATTAATTCCGGAAATTCCTGATAAATCCATCTATCGTACCTCCATCCCGAAACGCATATCATTCAAATTCATAATCCATCTCCGATGTGTTACTCAACCAGCACAACTCAATAACTATCGTTTCAGATTATTTGCAGTATCCAGCATCGAATCTGCGGTCGTGATTGCCTTCGAGTTAAGCTCATAAGCTCTCTGCGCAACAATCATGTTTACCATCTCATCCGCTACCTGAACGTTAGATCCCTCCAGACGACTCTGGATGACATCACTACGCTCCAATCCCGGTGTTGCACCTTCCAGCATCGGATTACCGGAAGCTGCGGTCGCCTGCAGACGGCTGGAAGAAAGCTTCTCAAGTCCCGCCGGATTGTTAAACTGATAGATTCCGAAAGACTGATTCAGTGGAATCACCTGACTGGTTGCCGCATCACGGTATGAGATCGTGCCGTCATCTGAGAACACCATGCTCTCCGACTGCACATTCTGCGGAACCAGAATTTCATTTCCACGCGAATCAAGAACCGGACATCCCTGTGAGTCCGCAAGCATCGTTCTTCCGGCAGCATTCAGACTCCATGTAAAGTTACCGTTTCTTGTATAATAAGTATTCCCATCCTCGCCACGCACTGCGAAGAATCCGTTTCCCTGGATAGCAAAATCGGTCTTGCTATCACTGTCGAGGAGGGCTCCCTGCGTAAACATAGAAGTTGTCGCAGCCACTCTTGTTCCGAGTCCGACCTGCGCGCCAACCGGCTTCTGGTCTCCATTAGCGGAAGTGGTTCTCGTCTGGATCGTCTGATAGAGCAGGGACTTAAACTCTGTGCGCTCCGTCTTATATCCGGTTGTATTAACATTCGATAAGTTGTTGGCGATCGTGTCAACATTCGTCTGCTCCGCAAGCATTCCGGTCGCAGCCGTATATAAAGCTCTCATCATAAGGCAATTACCTCGCTGTCTCTTATTTACTCTCTGTTTCTATTCCGGCTTCCCTGCCAAAATGCATTCTAACGCATGTTCCATCCATCCTATTATGTGCTCATCTACTGCACGCGTCCGACATTATTGACGGCGCGATCCAGTGTGGAATCGATCGAAGTGATCACTTTCTGTCCCGCCTCATAGGCTCTCTGGATCGTGATCATGTTGACCATCTCCTTAATGACATTCACATTCGATGTCTCAAGCACTCCCTGCTCCACCTTGGCATCCGTAGCGATCCGGTTGCCTCCGTCCAACAGGTTGTACATATTCTCTCCGTACTTCTCAAGATAGTCATAATTATCAATATCAACCATACCAAGCGTTCCGACAATCTGCTCGTTCTGCATGATATAGCCAAGCTGGTTCACGGAAAATGTCTGATTCGGATCAATCTGAATCCGGTTACGAGGATCCGGGTCTCCATTCATCGCGCCGGTTGCATTCAGGACATAATCTCCATCCTTCGTCACAAGATATCCTTCCGTATTCACGGTAAAGGAACCGTCTCTTGTATATTTCACGGAAGTATTTCCATCCTTGTCGGTGAAAGCGATTGCGAAGAAACCTTTGCCATCAATTGCAAAATCGCTCGTATTGTCTGTCACTTTAAAACTTCCCGAATCATAATCCGTATAGACCTGTCCGAGGTGTACACCGTAGGTAATCGTTCCAAGCTTCTTCGGCAGATAAGAATTCGAAGAATCCTTCAGGCGATACGACATCTCATCCGCAAATGTGCGGCTTGTCGTTCCTTCCTTCTTATATGCGGTTGTGTCCGCGTTGGCCAGATTGTTCGCCAGAATATCCAGGCGCTTCATCTCATTGACCATACCGGTGTGTGCTGTGTACAAACCCTTAACCATATGACACCTCTGTTTCTAAACTTTATTACCCATAAAAACGTGCTACATCCGGTCTTTGCGAAGCGAACTTTCATCGCCGGATGTTCCGTACCTACACTTCAAATTATATATCGGTCATTTCGAGAAAAATATAATACTCGTCCTTGAAAATTCCGTTATAAAACATGAAAAGTGCGCAAATAATCCGCGCACTTCCCTGTCACTTTAATCGTCGTCTCTTTTTCCTGCAAGAAACTCTACATATTTACCGGTTCCGATTGCCACACAGGTCATCGGATGCTCAGCTGTCATTGTGTTGATTCCTGTTCTCTCCTCGATCAGTTCCTCGAGTCCACGAAGTAATGCGCCACCTCCGGTCAGTACGATACCGCGATCTGCGACATCGGCAGCCAGTTCAGGTGGAGTCTTCTCCAATACAGAATGTACAGCTTCCACAATCTGCAGTGTCGGCTCACGGAGCGCTTCCTCGGTCTCCTCGGAGCTGACTGTGATTGTTCTAGGAAGTCCGGTCACAAGGTTACGTCCGCGTACATCCATCGTCTCATTCTGTGCAAGCGGATAGCAGGTTCCAATCTTAATCTTAATATCCTCTGCGGTACGCTCACCGATCAGAAGATTGTGTTTCTTACGCATATAGCGGACCAACGCCTCATCAAAATCATCTCCGGCAATCTTGACCGATGTACTTACAACCGATCCTCCAAGAGAAATGACAGCGATATCCGAAGTACCGCCTCCGATATCTACGATCATATTTCCGCATGGTCTTGCAATATCGATTCCCGCACCGATTGCAGCAGCGATCGGCTCCTCAATAATTTCTACCTCGCGGGCACCAGCCTGATAAGTAGCGTCCTCAACGGCCTTCTTCTCTACCTCAGTAACACCACTCGGTACGCAGACGCTGATGCGTGGCTTACGGAAGCTCTTCTTGCCAAGTGCTTTCTGGATAAAGTACTTGATCATCTTCTCGGTAACGGTGTAATCTGAGATAACACCCTGGCGAAGCGGACGAACCGCAACAATGTTGCCCGGTGTACGTCCAAGCATCAGACGAGCTTCCTCACCGATTGCCTTAATCTTATTCGTGTCTCTGTCAAAAGCCACAACGGATGGCTCCTTTAATACAACGCCTTTACCCTTAATATATACTAAAATACTCGCAGTACCTAAATCAATTCCGATATCTGATCCGATCATTCCAATAATGCCCCTTTCTGTCTTACTGTTATCTATCTGTAACCTGGTCATGCGCAGGGGCGCAAAACCGCAGTCAATCATATTTTGTGCATACAGTAACATTATATACAATTAATTCCATTTTTCAAACTTTTTTTTCAATTTAAGTTTTTCTTAACAAATTAGGAATGATATTCGGTTTTAAATTCACATATCTAACAAATTTGCAGCCCCAATAATGCCTGCGAGGTTGCCCAGTGAGGCACATTGCACCTGAGGAATGAATGCTTTCTCTCCCGCGAAGCAGGTACATAGCAACGCATTCACAAATGAGTGATTACTTCAAATACGGAGCCAGGAATTGTCCCGTATAGGACTCCGGTACCTGACAGACTTCCTCCGGTGTTCCCTTGGCGATCACGGTTCCGCCGCCGTTTCCACCTTCCGGTCCCATATCAATAATATAATCTGCCGTCTTAATGACATCCAGATTGTGCTCAATGACAACAACCGTGTTGCCTCCGTCCGACAGTTTGCGCAAAATCTCCACAAGCTTATGGACATCCGCAAAATGCAGTCCGGTCGTCGGCTCGTCCAGCACATAGATCGTCTTGCCGGTGCCCCGCTTGGAGAGTTCCGTTGCCAGCTTGATACGCTGCGCCTCGCCTCCGGATAATTCCGTAGACGGCTGACCAAGCTTAATGTAGGATAATCCGACATCATACAGTGTCTGGATCTTCCGGTGGATGGTCGGTACATTCTTAAAGAATTCCAACGCCTCCTCCACGGTCATATCCAACACATCATAAATACTTTTGCCTTTATATTTTACTTCAAGCGTCTCACGGTTATAACGCTTTCCGCCGCAGACCTCACACGGCACATACACATCCGGCAGGAAGTGCATCTCAATCTTAAGGATTCCGTCACCGCTGCAGGCTTCGCATCGTCCGCCCTTGACGTTGAAACTGAATCTTCCCTTCTTGTATCCGCGCGCCTTTGCATCCGGTGTCGCTGCAAACAGATCACGGATCATGTCAAACACACCGGTGTAAGTTGCCGGATTGGAACGCGGCGTACGACCGATCGGTGACTGATCGATGTCAATGATCTTGTCCAATTGCTCCAGTCCAAGGATGTCATCATGCTCTCCCGGAATACAGCGCGCACGGTTTAACGTTCTTGCGAGGTGCTTGTACAGGATTTCATTCGTCAGAGAACTTTTGCCGGAACCGGACACACCGGTAATACAGGTCATAATGCCAAGTGGAATATCTACATCAATATTCTTCAGGTTATTTTCTCTTGCGCCTTTGATCGTAATAAATCCGGTCGGCTTTCTTCGCTCCGACGGAACCGGAATCTTCTTTCTTCCGCTTAAGTAATCTCCAGTAATGGATTTCTTACATTTCATGATCTCCGCTGCGGTACCTGCCGCGACCACTTCTCCACCGTGTACACCCGCAGCCGGACCAATATCCACAATATAATCCGCTGCACGCATCGTATCTTCATCATGCTCCACGACGATCAGGGTATTACCAAGATCCTTGAGGTTCATCAATGCCCGAAGCAGCTTATCATTATCCCTCTGGTGCAGTCCGATGCTTGGCTCATCGAGAATATAGGCAACGCCAACAAGTCCCGAACCGATCTGTGTTGCAAGGCGGATTCTCTGTGCCTCGCCTCCGGAAAGTGTTCCGGTCGCACGCGTCAGCGTCAGATATTCCAGCCCCACTTCCTGCAGGAAACCGACACGCGAACGGATCTCTTTTAAGATCTGATCCCCGATAAAATGTTGCTGCTGTGTCAGTTCCATGCCATCCAGGAACTTGACCAGGTCCTTGACGGACATATCCGTCATCTCATAGATATTCTTATCGCAGACGGTGACCGCCAGCGAACTCTTCTTCAGTCTCTGTCCGTGGCACTCCGCACAAGGCGTAATGCGCATGAACTGCTCATATTCCTGCTTCATCGTGTCCGATCCGGTCTCACGGTATCTGCGCTCCACATTGCGGATCAGACCTTCCCAGTTCAGGTCATAGACACCCTCTCCGCGCTGTCCCTTGTAATGCACCTTAAGAATTCTCCCATCGCCTCCGTGGATCAGCATATGGCGGATCTCCTTCGGAAGATCCTTATACGGCGTCTCCAGCGAAAAGCCATATCCTTCCGACAAGGCGCGAAGTGTTGCATACGTGTAGCTGGACGGGTCCGTACAGGACTGCCATCCCATTACCTGAATCGCGCCTTCTGCAATCGAGAGCTTCTTATCCGGGATCATAAGATCCTCATCAAACTCCATCTTGTAGCCAAGTCCGTAACATACCGGACATGCACCGAACGGATTGTTGAACGAGAAGCTTCTCGGCTCCACCTCATCCACGCTGATTCCGCAGTCCGGGCAGGCAAAGTTCTGCGAGAAGTTCATCGGCTCGCCGTCTACCACATCAACGATCGCATTGCCTTCCGTCAGATCAAAGACGTTCTCCAGCGAATCGGTCAGACGCTTCTCAATGCCCGGCTTGATCACCAGTCGGTCAACCACGATATCAATATTATGCTTGATATTCTTGTCCATCGGAATCTCCTCCGACAGATCGTACATGTTGCCATCCACAATCACACGGACATAACCGCTTTTCTTCGCCTTTTCAAATAATTTCTGATGCTCACCCTTACGACCTCTGACAACCGGCGCAAGAACCTGAATCCTCGTCTTCTCCGGCAGCTTCATGACAGCATCCACCATCTGATCAATCGTTTGTTTCTCGATCGCACGTCCACACTTCGGACAATGTGGAATACCGATCCTCGCATAGAGCAGACGAAAATAGTCATAGATCTCCGTCACGGTTCCAACCGTGGATCGCGGATTGCGGTTCGTCGATTTCTGATCGATGGAGATTGCTGGTGGCAGTCCCTCGATCGATTCGACATTCGGTTTCTCCATCTGTCCTAAGAATTGTCTCGCATAGGACGAAAGCGACTCCATGTAGCGACGCTGTCCTTCCGCATAGATCGTATCAAAAGCAAGGGATGACTTTCCCGAACCTGACAGACCGGTCAATACGACAAATTCGTCTCTTGGGATATCGATATCTATGGATTTCAGATTGTGCTCGCTTGCGCCACGAATCTTGATGTATTTTCTTTGTTTTTTTGCCATTACAATTTTCCTTTCTCTTTCAGGATTCCACACACATGCACTCTCTTATGTGCAAGCACAACGATTTTGTATCTGTTTATGATTCAACCCGAATAGTTGTTCTTATAAATCACGCAACATTGTCTTGAGCGATATCATCTTGTCTCTGTATTCTGCTGCTGCCTCGAAGTTCAGCTCCGTTGCCGCCTTCTGCATCTTCTTCTGGATATCGGCGATCAGCTTCTCGAGTTCCTTCTTGCTCATAGATTCCGGATCCTTTGCAAAATCCATCTCCTCCGCTGCAACCTTCTTCGAGATTGCGATCAGATCGCGCACCGACTTCTGGATCGTCGTCGGCGTAATTCCATGTTCCTCATTGTATTCCTGCTGCAGCTTACGTCTTCGCTCCGTCTCATCGATTGCGACACGCATCGAATCCGTAATCTTGTCCGCATACATGATGACATGACCCTCACTGTTACGGGCGGCACGTCCGATTGTCTGGATCAATGACGTCTCGGAACGCAAGAATCCTTCCTTATCCGCATCCAGGATTGCAACTAACGTAATCTCCGGAATATCCAGTCCCTCTCGCAGTAAGTTAATGCCGACCAATACATCGAACACATCCAGTCGCAGATCACGAATAATCTCCGCACGCTCCAATGTATCAATGTCAGAATGCAGATACTTTACACGAATACCGATCTCACTCATGTACTGCGTGAGATCCTCCGCCATGCGCTTTGTCAACGTGGTGATCAATACCTTGTGATGGTTTGCCGTCTCCTTATTCACCTCTCCGATCAGATCATCAATCTGTCCCTCAACCGGGCGAACCGAGATTTCCGGATCTAGTAGTCCGGTCGGACGGATGATCTGCTCCACGCGCATCAGTTCGTGCTCCTGCTCATACACATTCGGTGTTGCAGAAACGAAAAGCATCTGATCGATCTTACTCTCAAATTCTTCAAAGTTCAACGGACGGTTGTCCAAAGCGGACGGCAGACGAAATCCGTAATCCACCAATGTCTGCTTACGCGAACGGTCGCCCGCATACATGCCGCGGATCTGCGGAATCGAAATATGCGACTCATCCACGATGATCAGAAAGTCATCCGGGAAATAGTCGATCAGTGTCTCCGGCATCTCCCCCTCCGCACGTCCGGCAAGATGCCTCGAATAGTTCTCGATTCCGCTGCAGAATCCCGTCTCCTTCATCATCTCTATGTCAAAATTGGTGCGCTCCGCGATACGCTGCGCTTCCAATAACTTATCTTCACTCTTAAAATACTTTACGCGTTCCTCAAGCTCCGCCTCAATGCGGTCACACGCCGCGTTCATCTTCTCCTGCGGCACAACATAATGAGAAGCCGGAAAGACGGCTGCATGCTTGACAATGCTCTTAATCTCTCCGGTCAGCACATCCACTTCCGTAATACGGTCGATCTCATCTCCGAAGAATTCCACGCGGATCGCTGTATCGGTATTGTACGCAGGGAAAATCTCAAGAACATCCCCGTGCACCCGGAACGTTCCTCGCTTAAAATCCATCTCATTGCGTGTATACTGCATATCAATGAGTCCCTTGATCACATCGTCACGGTCAATCTCCATGCCCGGCCGCAGCGAAACCATCATGTTCATATAATCATCCGGACTGCCGATTCCGTAAATGCAGGAAACGGATGCCACAATGATCACATCCTTACGCTCCGCCAGAGCCGCCGTCGCCGAAAGGCGCAGCTTATCGATCTCATCATTGACCGCCGAATCCTTCGCAATATAGGTGTCCGACTGTGGCACATAAGCTTCCGGCTGATAATAGTCGTAGTAGGATACAAAGTATTCTACCGCATTTTCCGGGAAAAATTCCTTCATTTCCCCATATAGCTGCCCGGCAAGTGTCTTATTATGTGAAATGATCAAAGTCGGCTTATTCAGCGCTTGAATGACGTTCGCCATCGTAAACGTCTTACCGGAACCGGTCACGCCGAGAAGTGTCTCGAACTGATTGCCTTCTTTAAATCCCTGAACTAATTTTTCAATCGCCTGCGGCTGATCGCCGGTCGGCTTATATTTTGATACCAGCTTAAAATGATCCATTCTCTTCTCCTGTATCAAATCGATTTTGTCTGCCCTTGATTATAGCAAAGTATATAAAAAAAGTACAGAACAAAATCGAACTTTTGTTCTGTACTTAGCATTCATTTTAAAATAGTCCCGCCTCACGGATCTTCAAGTCGCAGAAAAGTGTAAAAATAATTTCCTTCCTTCTTGTTTAAACACAATTTCATCATCTGAATTAAAGAATATCATACACAAATAATTTTCCATCATGATCATATACAAATATTTCCTTAGATTAACTCCTTTCGTTTGGTATCAATGCCCATTGAGAGCATGGAAAATTAGTAGATAAAACCATCGGCAGCGCATAACCTAAACATCGACTATATAAGCTATACGCTTGTCCTGCTGATTTTAAGTCGCTGCCTCCATAGTGGGCAAGAGAAATAAGCAGACCCACACAAATGCTCCCATAAAGTATTTACCGTTGCCATCGCTTATTTCACCTCCTGTTTTGTGGATTTACTTGTATAACGGACAGACACAGAAAAAGAAACTATCTTTTTCTAAATTTTTTAGA
>SAMEA104315420__coassemble_187_pt1 | contig 56324 bp, 47 predicted proteins | sample SAMEA104315420__metabat2_low_PE_001 | metagenome-assembled genome bin SAMEA104315420 (sample SAMEA104315420) | gut metagenome | biome: Monkey gut; feature: monkey-associated habitat; material: faeces | place: China | collected 2013
ATATTAAAAGAAAGGAAACGTGTGATAATTAACTTCCTAATTATCATACAAGAATGCATATGAAAAAACGAAATTTAATGAACAGAGGAATCGCAACATTACTTTCTGCAACAATGGCCTTGAGTTTGATGGTGGGAATCGAATCGACAGTGGCCGGGAATAAGATGCAGGTGCAGGCGGCAACGGTTGCACCGAGTGTGACAGCTTATGCGACCAGGACACAGTTGATGGATGATACCTTTGCACCGGGAAGTAATGGAAGAGCTGTGAATACAGGCAAACTTGTATTTGGAAAGAATAGTGACGGAAATGCACAGGAATGGTTTGTCTTAGGAAAGGATGACGGCGTAGATGGCGATAATACGATTATCTTTGCGGCGAGTCCGATTATGACAGGGATGTATAATTCTGTCATCGAAGACAAGCAATATCAAGAAGGGTATGGAACGTATGCAGATGGCAATCCTACAGTGTTAAATGCCAACCATTACGGAGCAAGTGAGTTAAGGGCGACACTGCAGAATATGGCAAATGCAGGAAATTCGGCGTACTTTTCTGCAACAGAGAGATCTCTAATGAAGGCGACAACGATTACAACGGATGATACAAGGAATAGTAAAAGTTATACTACATCCGATAAGTTGTACATTCCTGCAGGTGATTCATTGGAATATAGCGTAAAAGTAGGAAGTTCGGACAAGATAGCGTCAAGATTTCCATATGCGAATTTTTCAGAATTACGGGCGATATTCTGGCTACGCGTACCGCAAATTGATTACAGGGGTGGTGTATATTATATTGACCGCAATTTTCTTGTTGGGTCGGGAGCGATTATTAACGAAGAATATGCCGTGCGTCCTGCTTCCAATCTGGATCTGTCGAATGTTTTATTTGCATCGGCTGCCACCGCAGCATCATCTGATGCGGTAGTATCCGGCACAATTGCAGAGGGGACAGCGATGACTCTGCGATTAAATGGAAGTGATCCAGCCATTAATGATCAGATCGGCCGCGCAACCTATGATGCGACAACCGGAGAGATCCGGGCGGTCAAAGGCAGCATATCGGGTAATGTGGCACTTGTGGTGCAAGGAAATGACGGAACGAACGATTGGTATTACAGCAAACAGGTTGGTCTTAATCCGTCTATCGTAACAGTAACGGGCAATGATATCAAGAACCAGCTCGGTCTGTCATCCGATATTGATCTGTCAAATTGTAAAATCTGGATGGAAACAACGGTTGATAATGTTGTTTATGCGGTTGAGGCAACGGATAAAGATAAGCTTGTAAGCATTACGGCACCGAATTCGATTACGGTAGCGAACGGAACCGCTTATGATGCAATGAATCTGCCTTCAGAAGTTAAAATCGTGACCGAGGGTCATACGATAACAAGTGCGCCTGTAACATGGGATACCACGACGCCGGCAAGAGGAAGCTATGATCCGACGCTTTCAACGGAGCAGACCGTGACATTAAATGGTACAGTCACATGTCCGAATTCCGTTGATGCAAACGGAGTTGCACTTACTACAACCATTACGATCACAATCCGTGCAGCAGGAGCAATACCGACGACTCCGGGAACTACAACACCGGAGCAGCCAAAGCCGGAGAATCCAACACCGGAACAGCCGAAACCGGAGGATCCGAAGCCGGAAGAACCACAGAAGCCGGATAAGCCACAGGAGACGCAGAAACCAAAGGTAGAAGTGCTTCCGGCAAAAGCATCTGTCACAGACAATGGACAGGTTACGCTTACATGGGATAAAGTGGATGGTGCGGAAGGTTATCGCATCTATCGGAAGGTTAAGGGAAGCAAGGACGGATATAAGAGAGTCGCAACGACCAAGAATTTGCAGCTTGTACAGAAGCAGCTTGACAATAAGAAGACGTACCAGTATTACATTGTGGCATATAAGACGATTGACGGAAAGAAAGCAAGGATCGGCAAGACACTGACGCTGTATGCTGTGATGAACAATGCAAAGTACACGGAAGCAAAAAAGATCAAGCTGAATAAGAAAAGCTACAGCTTAGAAGTCGGTGCAAAAGCAAAGATCAAGGCTGTATTGTTAAAGCGGGAGAATGAAAAGAAAATGAAGGCAGAGTCAGAGAAACTTCGTTTTTATTCAACCGATAATACGGTAGCTGAGGTAAATGCAAACGGAACGATTACCGCAAAAGGTGCAGGAACCTGTTACATTTACGTTGTTGCGGGAAACGGAATTTCCCAAAAGATTAAAGTAACCGTAAGTAAAGCAAAATAAAAATCAGGAATAGTGTTAAGGATAACGCATATATGGAAAGTCGCAATGTCCATTTGAAAGAATGGGCATTGTGGCTTTTTTTGTATTGACAGATCGGATGTGTCATAATACAATATTGACAGAATCAAAGTGACGGGCAGATCGCGGAGGTAGATCAATATGAAAACAGTGAAAACATTTGAGGAAGCATTGCGAAGGATTGAAGAACTTGAACGGGAGAATGCAGAGCTTAAGGAAGAACTTGAATATTTTAAGAATCGGAAGATGAGCGGACGCCAGAAGCATAACGCGAAGTGGATGGCGCTCTACAATGATTTTGTAGCAGGATACGAGAATGGAATGACGGTGGAACAGATCGCCAGGAAAAATGATGTGAGTGAGAGGACCATATATCGTTATAAAGCGTATTATGAGAAGGTGAATGAAGCGCAAAAGGCAAAAAAGAATGTGCCGAACGATTAAGGGAAATACGAAAAGGAGTCTGTTATGTACCGCATTTTTATAGTAGAAGATGATGAGATCATCGCCAGGACCGTGAAGCTTCATCTGGAGAAGTGGAGTTACACCGTACACTGTGTGGAGAATTTTAATGATGTGATGGCGGAGTTTGCGGCGTTTGATCCGCAGCTTGTGTTGATGGATATTCATCTGCCTTTTTATAACGGGTATCACTGGTGTACGCAGATCCGTCAGGTATCGCAGCTGCCGATCATCTTTTTATCATCGATGTCGGATGATATGAATATTGTGATGGCAGTCAGTATGGGTGGGGATGATTTCATTCCGAAACCGTTTACACTCGAAGTATTGACGGCGAAGGTGCAGGCACTGCTTCGAAGAAGCTATGATTTTGCGGGGAGTGCAAGTGTTTGTGAGCACAATGGCGCGATTCTTAATCTTACGGATGCGACGCTGATGTATGAGGAGCAGAAAGTGGAACTGACGAAGAATGAACTTCGCATTTTGCAGACCTTGTTTGAAAATAAGGAGAAGATCGTTTCCCGTGATGCGCTGATGACGAAGCTTTGGGAGAATGATGAGTACGTGGATGAGAACACGCTTTCTGTCAATGTGAATCGTCTACGCAAGAAGCTTGCAACGATTGGACTTGAGGACTTTATTGTGACAAAGAAAGGAATTGGTTACCGAATCGGATGAAACGGATAGCGTCTTATATGAAAAGAAATCGCCTTTGGATGACATGTACGGTGCTTATGATGGCGTTTGCGTTGTTTTATATGTTCCTGATGCATGTTTGTGCATGGGATATTATGTATTTTGCCGGATTGGAACTATTCTTGTTTGTCATGTTATTTGTGAGTGGTTTTGCCGTCTATGTGGGGAGAATCCGAAAGTTGGAGGAAGCCGGGAATCATCTTAAAAATGAGAGTACTCTGATTCGGGAGAGTGGGGATATGATCGAGAATCTTTATCAGGAAATGATTGAGGACGTCTCGATGAAGCGGAAGCTGGAAGCGGCAGCCTATGCAAGAAATCAGACGGAGATGCGCGAATACTATTCCATGTGGGTACATCAGATTAAGACACCGATCTCTGCATTGCAGCTTTTGCTTCAGGTGCAACGGAATCAGATGGAGAACGGAGAACTGTTACAACAGCAGTCGGAGATGGAAAAAGAATTGTTTGATATTGAACAGTATGTCAATATGGCACTGCAGTATCAGAGGGTAAATACACCGGGCAATGATTATGTACTTGAGAAACTTCATTTAGATGAACTTGTGCGCGAGGTGGTTCGCAAATATGCGAAGATTATGGTACGCAGACGCATTCCGCTTCAATATGCAGGCACGGATATCATGGTTACGACCGATGCAAAGTGGGTATCATTTGCAATCGAACAGATTCTTTCGAATGCGATCAAATATTCGCATGAGGGGCAGCCAATCAACATCGAGACCGTGCATGAGCCGGACTGGGACTATCTGAAGATTACGGATCACGGAATCGGAATTAAGGCGGAGGACGTAACGCGTGTGTTTGAGAAAGGGTATACCGGTTACAATGGTCACTCTGACAAGAAATCGACGGGAATCGGGTTGTATTTAAGCAAGCTCGTGTTAAATAAGCTGGGACACAGCATCCGGCTCGAATCGGAGTATGGAATCGGGACGACGGTGTGGATCGGATTTCAAAAGAGAAAGAAGTGACAGGTTGTGTCTGAGAACGGAAAACGTGAATGGTGAAAATATGTGTAATCTTACAAACTTGTAAGATAGGAGGTCGAAATGTAAGTTGAATCGATGGCTGGCGTTTCGGCCTTTTGCTATACTTCCATTTGTAAGAACGAAACAAAATGAAAAGGAGCAATGGAAAAGATGGCAATCTTAGAAGTTAGTAATCTGAAAAAGATATATACGACACGGTTCGGAGGCAATCAGATACAGGCATTGTCCAATATCAATTTTTCTGTGGAACAGGGAGAGTATGTCGCGATCATGGGAGAGTCAGGATCGGGTAAGACAACGCTGCTTAATATTTTGGCAGCACTCGATAAGCCGACGGCCGGAGAAGTGCTGATCAACGGAAAGAATTTGGTATCGGTCAAGGAAAAGGAGCTGGCAACCTTTCGCCGGGAGCATCTCGGATTTGTATTTCAGGACTTTAATCTGCTAGATAATTTCTCACTGAAAGACAATATCTTTCTTCCACTTGTGTTATCGAGTGTTCCATACAAACAGATGCAGGAGTGGCTGATGCCGATCGCTATCAAGCTTGGAATCGATCAGATCCTTGACAAATATCCGTATGAGGTGTCCGGCGGACAAAAGCAGAGAGCGGCAGTTGCACGTGCACTGATCACAAAACCCGAACTGATCCTTGCGGATGAGCCGACAGGAGCACTTGACTCTAAGGCATCCGGTGAACTGCTGGAGTTGTTTAACCAGATCAATGAGGATGGACAGACGATCCTTATGGTAACGCACAGTACCAAGGCGGCAAGTCACGCGAACCGTGTACTTTTTATCAAGGATGGAGAAGTGTTCCACCAGATTTATCGCGGCAATATGGCGAACGAGCAGCTGTATGTTAAGATTTCTGACGCACTGACCGTTTTGACGACAGGTGGTGAGAAACATGAATAATCTGTATGTAAAACTGGCGAAAACCAATATGAAAAATAATAAGCCGCTTTATCTTCCATATATACTCTCGGGTATTATGACGGTGGCGATGTTTTATCTGATCCTCTTTTTAAACGGGAACAAGGGACTCGACAAGATGCCGAGCGCGGGAAACCTTCGTATAATCTTTGCACTGGGCGTTGGTGTAATGGGGATTTTTTCCTATATCTTTATTTTCTACACGAATAGTTTTATCATCAAGCGCAGAAAACGTGAGATCGGTGTGTATAACATTCTTGGCATGGAGAAACGCCATATTGCGAAAGTACTGGGGCTTGAGACCCTGTTTGTTGCTTTGCTCGCAATCGGCGGGGGACTGGCATCCGGAATTGTATTCTCAAAACTGATACTCATGCTTCTGTATCGCATTCTTCAGTATAAAGAAAGCATTATGTTCTCTGTGAACGGTTCCGGAATCGAACTGACCCTGGTTGCGTTCGGTGTTCTGTATTTTCTGACACTTGTGCATAATCTGATGCAGATCGGACTTGCAAACCCGATCGAACTGCTCCGTGGCAGCAATGTCGGGGAGAAGGAACCGAAGACCAAAGCGTTTAGCACCATCTTCGGGGTGGCATGTATTGCTGTCGCTTACTATATTGCGGTTACGACGCAAAATCCGCTCAAGGTTCTTGGAATGTTCTTTATTGCAGTCGTACTGGTTATGATTGGAACCTACCTGCTTTTTACCGCGGGGAGTATCGCTTTGTTAAAAGGTCTGCGCAGCAATAAGAAGTTCTATTATCATCCGAAGCATTTTTCCGCGGTATCGGGTATGATCTATCGTATGAAGCAGAATGCGGCGGGACTGGCAAGTATCTGTATCCTTTCCACCATGGTACTCGTCATGGTGTCCATGACAGTGAGTATGTATGCGGGCGTGGATGATGAACTTGCGGCGCGTTATCCGATGGAGACTACATTGTACACCGGGTATTCGGATGTGAATGCTTTGCAGGAAGATTTAAAGAATGATGTACCGGCAGAGAATGAGAAAAAAATCAGAAAGATTCTGGAAGATCAGAAGATTTTCGCAGAAAATTTCCGGCATTATCAGTATGTGCATGTTTTAGCAGTCCGCGATAATGCGGACTTTACGTTGGCGGACCGGGCCAGTTTTGATGGACAGATGTCGCTTGTTAATCTGATCACGAGAGACAGCCTGATCCAGATGGACGATGCATTTACGGAAACAGATGTTCCGAAGGTGCCGGAGGGAAAAGTAAACATTTACGCTTCAAAGGAATATGACGAAGACACGGTTACTTTGTTTGGACATTCGTTTCCGGTTGCGGATTCGCATGTGTTTGCCGCCACACAGGATAATTATATGGCAAGCATGCTGGAGGACGATTATTACGTGGTTGTGGATTCCGAGGAGACACTGCAGAATCTGTTTGCCGATGCAGCGTCGATCCGAGGCAATCAGTACAACGATGTCATAGGGATTGACCCTGCGGGCACCGACGAGCAGAAAGCTGCATTCGGCGAAGCAGTCAGAAAGCAGCTTGTGCCATCCAGGGAGGAACAGTCCGATGTGAAGGACTGCTATGTGGAGAGCCGTCAGGCAAATAGGGCGGGATTCTTTGCAATCTACGGTGGATTCTTCTTTATCGGTATCTATCTTGGAATCATTTTCCTTATGGTAACGGTTATGATCATCTTCTACAAACAGGTTTCGGAAGGGTATGAGGATAAGCAACGCTACGAGATCATGGAGAAAGTCGGAATGAGCAACCGTGAGGTGAAGGCATCGATCCGGTCGCAGGTACGCATCGTCTTTTTCCTGCCGCTTGTGACTGCAGCTATCCATACGCTTGCAGCATTTCCGATGATGGCCAGACTGCTTGCAATGTTGAATCTGACGAACACATCATTGTTTGCAGGATGTCTGCTTGTTACATTTATCGTGTTTGTAATCATCTATTATATTGTGTTTAAAATCACTTCAAAATCATATTACAGGATCGTGGGAAACCAGATTTAAGCGAAAGCCTCTCTCTGCGCAAGTATGGAGAGGCTTTTTGCTACTTTTATATAGTGCAAAGTGACGAATGAATAATTAGAATAATAAGGATGTTGGGGGTTATGACGAAAAAATATAAAAATTTTTAATATCCATCGAAAAATTTTCTATAGAGTTAAAGCTGCTAAATCGATATACTGTCAATATCAACAAACAACCAAGCAAAAGGGGGAAATACAATATGAAGAAAAAAATCGTGGTTTTAACTATGGCAGCAATCCTTGCTATGTCATCTATGGCATGTGGCTCAGGTGGAGATGCATCGAACTCAGGAACACAGAGTGGCGGAAATGCTTCTGCTACAAACTCCGGAGAAGTTGCTAACAAGGATAAGCCTTTAGTATGGTTCAATCGTCAGCCATCGAACAGTTCAACAGGTGAACTTGATATGACAGCGTTAAACTTTAACAAAGATACTTACTATGTAGGTTTCGACGCAAATCAGGGTGCTGAACTTCAGGGACAGATGATCGCAGATTACATTGAAAAAAATATTGATACAATCGACCGCAACGGTGATGGCGTGATCGGATATGTACTTGCAATCGGTGATATCGGACATAATGATTCCATCGCTCGTACAAGAGGTGTTCGCAAGGCTCTTGGAACAGCGGTTGACAATAATGGTGAAATCGCTAGTGATCCGGCAGGAACAAATACAGACGGATCTGCAAGCGTTGTACAGGATGGCAAGATTACTGTCAATGGTAAAGATTATGTAGTACGTGAGCTTGCTTCACAGGAAATGAAGAACTCAGCAGGAGCAACATGGGATGCTGCTACAGCCGGTAATGCGATCGGAACATGGTCATCTTCATTCGGCGACCAGATTGATATCGTTGCATCTAACAATGATGGAATGGGAATGTCAATGTTCAATGCATGGTCAAAAGATAACAAGGTAGCTACATTCGGATACGATGCAAACAGTGATGCTGTTGCAGCTATCGCAGAGGGATACGGCGGAACAATCAGCCAGCATGCTGATGTTCAGGCTTACTTAACACTTCGTGTTCTTCGTAACGCATTAGACGGAGTTGACATCGACACAGGTATCGGAACTGCTGATGATGCAGGAAACGTATTAACTGATGATGTTTACAAATATGATGCTGATCAGCGTTCTTACTACGCATTGAACGTAGCAGTTACAGCTGACAACTATCAGGATTTCACAGATTCTACAGTTACATGGGCTCCGGTTTCAAACCAGCTTGATGAGTCTGCTCATGCAACAAAGAAGGTATGGCTGAACATTTATAATGCAGCTGATAACTTCTTAAGCTCTACTTACCAGCCACTTCTTCAGAAGTATGATGATCTGTTAAATCTTGATGTTGAGTACATCGGTGGTGACGGACAGACAGAGTCCAACATTACAAACCGTTTAGGAAACCCAAGCCAGTATGATGCATTTGCAATCAACATGGTTAAGACAGATAATGCAGCTTCATATACAGCAATCCTTAATCAGTAAAAACCGATAGGATTTAGACAGTTTAGGGAGAAGAAATTCTCCCTAAACTTTTTGCAGAAGACATATTAATCGATTATAGGACAGGAGTAAGAGCAATGGAAGATAAGAAAGATAACATCGTCTTATCCATACGCGGCATGTGCAAATCCTTCGGACGAAACCGGGTTCTTGACCACATCAATCTGGATGTGAAAGAGGGTACGGTCATGGGTCTTATGGGTGAGAATGGCGCCGGTAAGTCAACGATGATGAAGTGCCTCTTCGGCACCTATCAGAAAGATGAAGGTACGATCTATCTTGAAGGAAAAGAAGTAAGCTTTTCCGGACCAAAAGATGCCCTTGAGAATGGAATTGCAATGGTGCATCAGGAATTAAATCAGTGTTTGGAAAGAAACGTAGTGGACAATTTGTTCCTCGGACGTTATCCGCGCAATGGATTAGGCATGGTTGATGAAAACAGAATGAAGTCTGAGGCATCCGAACTGTTCCGAAAACTGGGAATGACGGTCAATCTGGAGCAGCCGATGAAAAAAATGTCGGTTTCACAACGTCAGATGTGTGAGATCGCCAAGGCAATTTCTTATAATTCCAAGGTCATTGTTCTTGATGAGCCGACATCGTCCCTGACGGTTCAGGAGGTTGATAAGCTGTTTGAAATGATGAGAATGTTGAAAGCACAAGGAATTTCACTGATCTATATCTCGCATAAGATGGATGAGATCTTTGAAATCTGTGATGAAATCTCCGTTCTTCGAGATGGTAATCTCGTTATGACAAAGCCGGCAAAAGAAACCGATATGAACGAATTGATCACAGCCATGGTTGGACGTGTGCTGGAAAACCGATTCCCACCGGTTGATAATACTCCGGGGGATGTTGTCTTATCCGTGCAGCATCTGTCAACAAAGTATGAGCCACATCTGCAGGACATTTCGTTTGATGTCCGCAAAGGCGAAATCTTTGGATTATACGGATTGGTTGGTGCAGGACGTACAGAACTTCTGGAAACGATTTTTGGTGTTCGTACCAGAGCGGCAGGGCGTGTTTACCTGAATGGACACCTTATGAATTTTAAGAGTGCAAAAGAAGCAATGGATTATGGCTTTGCGATGATTACAGAGGAACGTAAAGCGAATGGATTATTCTTAAAAGGTGATCTTACTTTTAATACAACGATTGCCAATCTTGGATCGTATAAAGCGGGAATACCGCTATCGGATACGAAGATGACAAACGCAACGGCCAATGAAATCAAGATCATGCATACAAAATGTATGGGACCGGAAGATATGATCACGAGTCTTTCCGGCGGTAATCAGCAGAAGGTTATCTTCGGAAAGTGGCTGGAAAGAGGACCACAGGTATTCATGATGGATGAACCGACACGAGGAATCGATGTTGGTGCGAAATATGAAATCTATGAGCTGATCATCCAGATGGCAAAAGAAGGTAAAACGATCATCGTAGTATCTTCCGAGATGCCGGAGATTCTTGGTATTACCAATCGAATTGGTGTTATGTCTAACGGACATCTTTCAGGAATCGTTAACACGAAAGAAACCAATCAGGAAGAGTTGTTAAGACTCAGTGCAAAATACCTATAATTTAAAGGGAGAAGACAGATATGGCTAATAACAGTAAAATTCTTACGACAGAGCAGGAACTCGCCCTGCGCAAGCCGATCGATGAATATGTCGGTGGAATACAGAAAAAAATCGATGCTTTGCGAGAAGATGGTACGGCAAAGGTAATCTCATGCAATAATACGATTGATGCGATTAAGAGAGACCGTACATTGTCAAAGACAGAGAAAAGCGAGCATATTGCCGAAATCAGCAAAGATCTTTCCAAAGCAAAAGCAGTGGAAGCAAAGAACAAGGCTGAAATCGACAAGCTGATCGCTGATGCGGAAGCATATTTAAAAGCACACTTTGAAGTGGATTATTTTAACCAGGTAAAAGTAAGCTGTGAAGCACAGAAGGTGCAGGCAAAAGAGAATTACGAGAGAAAGCTTGCAGAACTTGATAAGCAGCATAAAGATAATCTGGCATCGCTCTCGGAGCAGCGGGAGATCAAAGACGAGAATTATGTACATAAGAACCGTCTTTCTAATGCAAAGCTGGAACTTGAAAAGGAATATCAGGAGATTAAGGACAGAAAGCATGAGGCATTCCGCCATAAATATCATCTGATCGATAATTTGAGACTTTCCAAATTTACATTTATGGAATCAAGAGCGCAGAAGTGGGAGAATTACAAATATACGTTCAACCGTCGTTCGTTCCTTTTACAGAATGGTCTGTATATTGCAATCCTTATCATTTTCATCGCTTTGTGTATTATCACGCCGATCAAGAAGGGAACTCCTCTTCTTACCTATAATAATGTGCTGAACATTTTACAGCAGGCTTCGCCTAGAATGTTCCTTGCATTGGGTGTTGCAGGATTGATCCTCCTTGCCGGAACGGATCTTTCTGTAGGACGAATGGTTGGTATGGGTATGACCACTGCAACGATCGTGATGCATCAGGGAATCAACACGGGTGGTGTGTTCGGACATATCTTTGATTTTACAGGTATGCCGACAGTCGCACGAGTATTACTTGCTTTAGTTTTGTGTATCGTGTTCTGTACTTTCTTTACGAGTATTGCCGGATTCTTTACTGCGAAGTTCAAGATGCATCCGTTTATTTCAACCATGGCAAATATGCTTGTAATATTCGGTCTGGTAACTTACGCAACCAAGGGTGTATCATTCGGTGCGATCGAGCCTACGATTCCAAACATGATCATCCCTAAGATCAATGGGTTCCCGACAATTATTCTCTGGGCACTTGCAGCAATCGTTATTGTATGGTTCATTTGGAATAAGACAACATTTGGAAAATATTTATATGCGGTAGGTGGAAACCCTGAGGCAGCAGCAGTATCCGGTATTTCTGTATTTGCAATTACACTCTGTGCATTTGTTATGGCTGGTGTGTTATATGGATTCGGCTCATGGCTTGAGTGTATCCGAATGGTAGGTTCGGGATCGGCAGCTTATGGACAGGGCTGGGATATGGATGCCATTGCAGCCTGTGTAGTTGGTGGTGTATCTTTTACCGGTGGTATCGGTAAAATCTCCGGTGTTGTAACAGGTGTGTTCATCTTTACTGCATTGACATACTCTCTTACGATTCTTGGTATCGATACAAACCTTCAGTTCGTATTCTCCGGTATCATCATTCTTGTAGCCGTAACACTCGACTGCCTGAAATATGTTCAGAAGAAGTAATTACTGATTGATTTTAAAACAGGAGTGTCAGACGAAATATTGGTCTGGCACTCTTTTTTTCATACGAAGAAATTGGTATAATTAGTCGTAGATGATAAAAAAAATAAGTGGGGAAAAAGGATGAATCAATATACATTACTTCTTGTAGATGATGAAGAAGAAGTTATTCAGGTGATCATGCATAAGATTCCGTGGGAAGAGCTGGGATTTTCCGTTATCGGGCATGCAAACAACGGAATCAAGGCGCTGGAAATCATGGAAGAAAACCAGCCGGATGTGGTGATGACGGATATTCGTATGCCATACATGGATGGAATGGAACTGTGCAGCAATATCAGACAGAAATACCCGATGACACACGTGCTGCTTTTTACCGGATTCGATGAATTTGAGTATGCGAGAGAAGCGGTTCACTTAGAAATTGAGGAGTATGTGTTAAAGCCTTTGAATGCGGGCGAATTGACCAATGTATTCCGAAAACTCAAGGAAAAGATGGATCAGGAGATCGACGAAAAGAAAAACGTGGCGGTCCTGCAGGAATATTATATGCATTCCCTTCCGTTGTTTCAGGCAAATTTTTATTCGACTTTGATCGAGGGTAAAATCCATGAGGACGAGCTTGCCGGATATATGGAAAACTTCCAAATCTCGTTTGATGGTCCGCTTTTTTGCTGTCTGGTTGTGCATACTTCGGCGTCCAAAGCTCCAAAAGATATGGATGTCCGGCTGCTCAGGGTGTCGGTCGACAAGCAGGTAAGGGAGCAGCTGGCAGAAAAATGGAATGCAAGCAGTTTTACCTACCTTGACAACACCTTGATGATCGTACAGCTTCAGGAAGAAAGTGAGATTCCGGAACTCACGGATGAATGTGACCGGTTGTGTAAATATATGCATCGTATTATGGGGGCGGTTGTGACCATCGGAATCGGCCAGATCTGTCAGAATATCATAGATCTGCCGCAGTCATACAATAGTGCAAAAGAGGCAGTATCCTACAGGGTGCTTTACGGTGGGGAACGCGCCATCAACATTCGGGAGAGCATTCCGCAGAAAGCAGAAATCTCAGTGACAGACAGTGAATCGGAACTGGCGCAGGTGCTTAAGATGATCCGTCTCGGAACAACGGAAGATATTGGTGATGCAATCGAGAATTATCTGGATAAGGTCTATGAACATTCCAGATCCATAAAGGAGCATCAGGTGACGGTGATGGAATTAGTCAGTACCCTTTATCGTTTTACCATCAATAACGATGCCGGTATGGGGGAGGAGGCCGGCGAAATGATCGCAGAGTATTCCAATCTGATCACGATGGAAAAGGATGTGTTAAAACAATGGCTGCTTGAAAAATGTATCAGGCTGCATGAGAAAATCCAGAGTGCACGAGACAGTTTTGCGCAGTCGATGATACGGCAGGCAAAGGAATATGTTCACAATAATTATCAGAAGGAGGATTTATCGCTGGATGATATCTGTGAGGCGCTTGCAATATCCAATTCCTATTTTTCTAGTATGTTCAAAAAAGAGACAGGAGACTCGTTTGTTGCCTATCTGACACAATATCGTATGGGAAAGGCCGCCCGTCTTCTGATTGAGACAACGGAGAAAAGCTACGTGATCGCGCAGAGTGTAGGTTATACAGATCCTAACTATTTTAGCTATGTATTTAAGCGGCAATATGGGGTTTCACCATCGAAATACAGATCGGAGTATACAAAGGTTGAATAAAAAACGATTGAAGCATTTAAAAAATTGGAAGCCGGGAGAAATTCAGACAACCATCATGATTGCTTTTTCACTGATTTCTATTTCTATTGTTTTATGCATGGGAAGTGTCATGTATATCCTGTTCTCTTCCGCTTCCCGACAGGAGAGCGTAAACAGCACAGCGAAGCTGATGGAACAGACGGAAGATAATATAGAAGAATACCTGGTCAATATGCGGCAGGTATCGGATGCAGCATATTACAACATTATCAAGGAAACCAATTTCGTTACGGATTTGGCACAGGTCAAGGAACAGATGCAGCTGCTTTATGAGGCCAATAAAGACAAGCTGCGAAGCATCGCTGTATATACGAACAATGGGGAGCTGCTTGCAGCAGAGCCGGTTGTGGCGCAGAAAGAGGAGGTCAATGTTACGTCGCAGCAGTGGTTCGTTGAGGCGGAACGCGAGGTGGAAAATATCCATTTTTCAACACCTCATATCCAAAATATCTTTGATGATGGAACCAGACGTTATTACTGGGTTATTTCTTCCAGTCGCGCAGTGGATATGTCAAATGGAGAGATGGCAAAGCTTGGCGTGCTTCTTGTTGATATGGATTATTCAAGTATTTCCCGGATGATGCGACAGATTAATACACTCGGTAACGGACAGTATTTTTATCTGTGCGACAGCAACGGTGAAATCATTTATCATCCGCAGCAGGTGCAGCTTGCCAGAAGGATCGTAAGCGAAAGTAATCTGGAGACTGCAAAGAAAAAGGATGGTGTGTACGATGAAAGGTTTCAGGGGGAGCATCGCAAGGTACTTGTAAACTCCATCGGGTATACCGGATGGAAATTGGTCGGAGTAGTTCCGTATTCTACTTTTACGGATGAAATGATCGATGCCAGACAGTTTATCATCATGCTGAGTCTTCTGATGGTCATGATGCTTGTGGGCATAAACCGGATTGTATCGCTTCGCATTTCAAGACCGATTCGCAAATTGAATGATTCGGTTACAAAGTACGAAGTCGACAGGGAACCCCAAATCTACATCGGAGGTTCTACGGAGATCCGCCATCTGGGAGAGTCCATCCAAAAATCGTATCAACAGAATGCAGAATTGATGAAAGAAGTGGTGTGGCAGCAGAATGAGCGGCGTAAAAGCGAACTGGATGCGCTCCAAAGCCAGATTAATCCGCATTTTTTGTATAATACGTTAGATTCCATCACATGGATGGTAGAAGGCGGCAAAAATGAGGAGGCTTCGTTTATGATCACGCAGCTTGCGAAGCTGTTTCGAATCAGTCTTTCGAAGGGGCATACGATCATTCGCGTGAGAGATGAGCTTCAGCATGCACAAAGTTATATGAATATTCAGATGACACGTTACAAAAACCAGTTTTCTGTCGTGTTCGATGTGGATCCGTCACTCTATGAATATTGTACTGTAAAATTGTCGCTGCAGCCGCTCCTTGAGAATGCCATCAATTATGGAGTCCGTGGGATGGAAGATTGTGGAGAAATTAGAGTTTCCGGAAAAATGGACAATGGTATGCTGATTCTTTCTGTGACCGATAACGGAATAGGGATTCCGCCGGATGAGATTGATGATCTTCTTACGGATACGGGGCGTGTACACAAAAAGGGTTCGGGAGTCGGTCTTGTAAATGTGAATAATCGTATTCAGATTCTGTTTGGAAAAGAGTATGGATTAAAGATTGAAAGCGAATTGGATGAGGGAACAACGGTATCCATATGCATGCCGGCGGAACTGTTCAGTGAGGAACGTCAGAAGTATTTTGAAAAGGGGCGGCAGATCCATGAACACGAAACAGACAGGAGAATTGAGGAATAAGGTATGAATATACGCAGTGGAACAAAGAAATACATTATTCTGGAAATCGTGCTTGGAATACTTGTCATTGTGCTTGCCGGTTCGATGCTTTTTCAGAACAAAGAAAAGGAATTTTATAAAATTGCGGTTGTACTTCCTGATTCGGACAGCCGTCAGTGGTCATCACTGAAATACGGTCTTCGCATGGCGTCTGAGGACTGTGATGCCAAAATGGTAGTGATCAGTACGGATGATATTGCGTCGATGGAAGATGAAGCAGCGATGATTCAGTTTGCAATAAAAAAAGGGGCAGATGCGGTAATTGTCAAACCGATACCGGGAGCAGACTCCGAGGAACTTTTGCAAACGATATCTGCGAAGATACCGGTGATGCTGATCGGGTCATCGGCCGGTTATAATCGCAGCCAGTCTGCATATGCAACGACCGAGGCAGATGCGGCTGCGCTTGTGAAGCAGCTGGTGCAGGAAGTACTCAAGGACTATGGGGGAGATATCAGAGGGAAAACCTTCGGTATCTTTTCGTCCGATGTGGCATCGGATGTCACTTATGTGAAGAAGGGGGTTGTCTGCAGCGAGCTTGAACGTATGGGGGCGCAAATCGACTGGAAGCTTACCGGCAATCTGAATGAGGATGGTCTTACCATTCTGGAGAAGCAGAAGCCGGTGGATGTAGTTTTGACTCTTGATGATCGGAGTGTGGTACAAGCCGGAACCTGTTCGAAAGAAAACCGGCTTCACGGAGCGGATGTATATGGAATCGGTAATTCTACGGAATCGGTCTATTATCTGGACAATGGCAGCGTCAAGTGTCTGGTTGTCCCGGATGAATTCGGAGCCGGATATCAGTGTATGACCCAGGTGGTTCACAAACTGAATGGAGATATCCGGAAAATGGAGGATCAGACGGTGCAATATACCGTGATCCGCAGATCGGAATTGTTTTCGGAGCGTAATCAGGAATTGCTTTTTATCATGAGTCAGTAATTGCTTTAATGAGGGATAAACGATATGAGACAAAATAGAATCAGATTTTGCATTGCCATTCTAACCGTTATCGGAATCGGCTGCCTGATCATGGGCTGCGGAGCTTCTGAGTCAGACGATCAAAACGAAATATATGTGGGGATTGCATGCTACGATCAGGGAGATATTTTTATCAGCAATCTGATCCAATGTTTTAAGAATGAATTAAATAGTCAAAAAGGCGATTCGTATGATGTTATGGTGACAGTCCGTGATGCTGTGGGTTCACAGAAGACACAAAACGATCAGGTAAAAGAAATGATTGATGAGGGATGCAACATTTTATGCATTAATCTGGTGGATCGCACAGACCCGTCTGAAATTATAGATAGTGCAAAAGAAAAAAATATTCCGATCATATTCTTTAACCGGGAACCGGTCGCGGAAGATATGATGCAATGGGATAAGCTTTATTATGTTGGTGCGAAAGCGAGGCAGTCGGGGCAGATGCAGGGAGAAATTGCAGCGGATCTCATTTTAAAAGATAAGTCGATCGACAAAAATCATGATGGAAAGATCCAGTATGTGGTTTTGGAAGGCGAGATGGGGCATCAGGATGCAATTGTAAGAACGGACAGCTCGGTGGAGACGATTCTTGCCAAAGGCATAAAGATGGAAAAGCTTAGTTATGAGATCGCAAACTGGAAGCGTGCACAGGCCCAGAACCGAATGGAGCAGCTGATCAGGCAGTATGGAAATACGATTGAATTGGTGCTGTCCAATAATGATGATATGGCTTTGGGAGCATTGGACAGTTACCGGATCATGGGATATACAAAGGATGATATGCCGATGATGCTAGGGGTTGATGGTATGCAGGAAGCTTTAGAGGCTGTGAAGGATGGACGTCTTACAGGAACGGTTTACAATGATAAAGAAGGTCAGGCGAAGATGATGGCTGCTATCGTATTTGCATCGGTATCGGGAAAAGGATTGGACGGGATCAATTTTGAAAATCTAACCGAAGTCTATCTTCCGTATCAGAAGGTCACGATCGACAATGTGGATAATTATCTGGAAGCAAATGAGGGTAACGCAATTCCTTAAAAAAGCATAAAATGTACAACCGGGAGATGAAAAAAACGCAAGGTCTGTTATAATAGAAAACAAGTGAAATGAAAAATAAGGAGGTTATCTATGGCAAGATTTAGTCTGGAAAATGATAAGATCCGCATCGAGATTGATTCGCATGGTGCGGAGCTGAAATCGTTGGTCAAGAAGGAAACCGGTGCAGAATATATGTGGTGTGCAGATGCAAAATATTGGGGAAGAACCTCGCCGGTTCTCTTTCCTCTTGTCGGAAATGTGAGTGGTAAGCAGTATCGCACAAAGGGAAAGACTTTTGATATGGGACAACACGGATTTGCCCGCGATATGGAGTTTACGCTGGAGTCACAGACGGACAATGAGATCTGGTTTGTGCTGCGTTCCAATGAGGAGACACTTGCAAAATATCCGTATGAGTTTGTGTTAAAACTTGGATACCGGCTGGACGGAGCGAAGGTGGAAGTGCTTTGGCATGTGGAGAATCCTTCCGAGGAGGAACTTCCGTTTGCAATCGGAGGTCACCCGGCGTTCTATTGTCCTGTGACGAGTGGTGGAAAGCAGAGTGACTGTTACATTCAGTTTGACATTGCAGGCTCTCTGAAGTGCTCGACGATTGACGGGTATCTGGTCGGTGACAGGGTAGATACGTATGAACTTGAAGATGGAATGCTTCGTATTGATGAGCATCTGTTTGACAATGATGCACTGATCATTGAGAAGCAGAATATTAAGAAGGTTTCGTTATGTGATCCGAAGAAGCAGGCATTTCTCACGATTGAGCTGGATGCACCGCTTTTGGGAATCTGGAGACCGGCGGATCCGGGCGCTCCTTTCATATGTATTGAACCGTGGTATGGAAGAAGTGACAGAATCGGTTACGCGGGAGAATTAAGAGACAGAGAATATGAGAATGTGCTTGCAGCAGGAGAAAACTGGGATGCAGGCTATACAATTCTTGTTTAAAGTGATCAGTAATACTCCGGGATGGGGGAAGTACCGGATACAAGGGAGAATGGATTATGGAGCAACAGAATAATAAGAAGCCGGAAGGCAATATACATCCAGACAATTCGGTTTTATCCAAGGATTCGCAGCTTTACCGGCCGGAGGATACACGGACAACGAGAGAAAAATTAAAGTCCATGAAATTTAAGGACAAGGTCATCTTTATCGTGCAGTATTACGGACTCAAGATTCTGGCGGTGATCGCAGCGATTGCGCTTGTAATCTATCTGATCGTGCATTTTGCTTTTGCGAAGGAGGTTGTCCTCAATATTATGGCAGTTAATGCGCAGGATATTGCGACAACATCGGCAGCTGCGGATGAACAGTCTTTCTATGAGGATTTCCTGAAAACGTATGTGGAGAATACCGATGATGTGGAAGTGGAAATTTCAAGCAATGTCAGTGTCTCGGAGGATGAGTCGAACAGCGCGGGTATGCAGAATCTGCAGGCAATCCAGGTGCAGCTTATGGCAGGAACCGTTGATGATGTATTGGCGGATGAGGCGTTTGCAACAAGCCTTGGCGAGATGGGATATCTTGCAGATATTACCACCATACTGCCGCAGGATGTGCTGGATAAATACGCGGATGACATTGTGTATGCAACAAGCGTGGATACGAATGAGACCGCTCCTGTCGGCATCCGCCTGAAGGATAATGAATGGCTGAAGAAGTCGGGCTGGTATGCAAACGTGGAAAATCCGGTGATCGGTGTCAGTGCAGCGGCGGATCACGCAGATCTTGCAGTGGACTTTATGCTCTATGTACTGGATGAGGCACAGTAAAATGTATTAGAACAGGGGCAGATGGCATAGACTGTAATAATTCTTGATGTTATGGAATTATTATGGGTGAGCGGAAAAACAAAAGCAGTTTGGATCGTATTGAACGCCGGATCTTATGCAATCTGCTGCTGATCGTGGCTGCGTATGCATTCGGCGTGTGTCTGGGGGTGAGCATGGATAAAACAGATAGAAAGCGTGCAGATATGGAACAGACAGATGTTATAAAATGTAATACTGATATCGAGGAAAAACACAAGATTGCGATCACATTTGATGACGGACCGAATCCGGAATATACAATGAAATTGCTGGACGGATTACAAAAGCGTGGTGTGAAAGCCACGTTTTTTCTGTTGGGAGCCGAGGTGGAAAAATATCCGGATGTTGTGAAGGCAATCGATGAGGGAGGACACCTGATCGGAGTGCATTCGTATGAACATGTGAATTTCGGGCAGGTCGGGGACGAGGCAACTTTGGAACAGATTACAAAGACGCAGGAAGCCATCCACGAGGTGACTGGAAAATACGCAGGTTTTATAAGACCTCCGTATGGGTGCTGGAATAAGTCTTTGGATGAAAAGGTTTCACTGATCGAGGTGTTGTGGGACATTGACCCGCAGGATTGGGCAACGAAAGATGCAGATCTTGTAGTGCAACGCATTTTAAAAGAAGCACCGGAAGGAAGTATTATCCTTTTGCACGATGCATCTGCGTCCTCAGTACAGGCGGCTTTTACAGTAATTGACAGTCTGCAGCAGGAAAATTATGAATTTGTGACAGTGGAGGATCTGTTATTGGAATAATTGTTAGGGTATTCGACGAAAGCAAAAGGAATGTTTGTGATTGCGAACGTAACGTGATAAAATAGGATCGAAAAAAGGAATACTAGACGAAGAGGACAAGAAATGCAATTGAATGAAGTACGACAGGAGTACCTGACAGGGGAGCGGGCGCTTTTTATGTCGAGAGATCTTAAAGTTTATGATAGTGTTTTTGCAGAGGGGGAATCACCGCTCAAGGAGAGCGAGAACATTGAATTATATGACAGTCTGTTTCGGTGGAAGTATCCGTTGTGGTATTGTAATCATGTGAAAGCTGAGCGTTGTACATGGTTTGATATGGCAAGAGCCGGCGTATGGTATACAAACGATATCAGCGTGAAGGATACGATCATTGAAGCACCGAAGAATTTCCGAAGATGTGATGGAGTAACTTTGCAAAATGTTAATTTCCCGCATGCGGAGGAGACGCTTTGGAATTGCCGGAATGTTACACTGGATCATGTGACAGCAACCGGTGATTATTTTGCAATGAACTGTAAGAATATGAAGATTGATCATTTTGAACTGATCGGTAATTATTCCTTTGATGGTGTGGAGAATATGGAGATTCATAATTCCCGTCTGCTCTCGAAGGATGCGTTCTGGAATACGGATCATGTTACGGTATATGATTCCTTTATCTCCGGCGAATATTTAGGCTGGAATGCGAAGAATCTGACGCTGATCAACTGTACGATCGAGAGTCTGCAGGGAATGTGTTACATTGATAATCTTGTGATGAAGAATTGTAAGCTGATCAATACAACATTGGCGTTCGAATACTCGACCGTGGATGCGGAGATCGTCAGCAATATTACAAGTGTGATGAATCCGTCCGGGGGAACAATTACGGCGGATCATATCGGAGAACTGATCATCGAGAAGGACAAGGTGGATCCTTCCAGGACGAAGATCATATGTAACCAATAAGAACAGTTTTTGAAAATGCGAGTTTGGATGGACTGAAATCGGAGTGAGAGACAAAGGAGAAGGTTTATGAAGAAAAGCCACAGAAAAGACGTTATTATTGCAAGAATTATTTTTGCTGCGATGTGTGTCGCTTTAGTTGCGATCATTATTGGTCTTGTCATGCTTGTGCGCGCGCATAAGAGTGATAAGGCAACGCAGCAGATGGAACAGACACAGACGCAGACCCAGAGTGAGGAATGGGTGCCGGATGTGGTTGAACCAGAGACACAGACGCAAACGCCGGAAGTGGTTGAGATGACCTATATGTGGACAACGGACGGTGTTAATCTTCGAAGCGAGCCAAACACCGACAGTGCGGTTGTTACGGTATTGGGTGTTGGCACACAGGTGCGTATGATCGGAGAAGAAGATGGCTGGGTGAAAGTCAGCTTTAACGATCAGGAAGGATATATCCGTGCGGATTTCCTGACAACGGAGCAATAGGAACCACCGGCACGCATGCTGCATAGTCTATAGGGATGAGAGATTGGAGCGTGCGTGTGGATTACAGAGATGATTTGTACCCAAAGATTCCTTTTTATATGACTTATCCGATGCAGAGCATGTATCTTACAGAGATGGAATATGAGAAGGATATGGAACGCATGAAGTCGTACTATCCGTCCGAGACAAAGGCAATCATGAAGCTGGTGGAAGAACGATTAGACGAACTTGAGTATGAGGGAAGCCGGATCTACGATGAGGAGCCGGATCGTACCATGATCCAGATGGAAGTGGATCGTCTGTACAGGAAGCTTGTAGATTCTGAGGAACAGCCGGTGCAGGAGATGAAGGAACTGTCTTATTTTGAGATGGTTCCGATGTCAATCGGAGGTCGACCGGGAGGTCCGCCACCACCACCACCGCGCGGAGGATGTGGCGATAACTGGCTGTGTAGTATGGTAGGTGTGCTTTTTGGAACAGAGCTTTACCGCAGACGATGCAGACATCGCAGATGCAGACGCTGGTGGTAGCTGCTCGCTTTTTTCACTAAGTAACATCAGGTCATATGTGTTTACCTGGCACCGGAACCCGTATGGTGTTTTGGTGTCGGGGGACAACAGACGAAGGAAGAACAGATAAGAAGACATACAGTGCAGGGAAAGTGAAATGAAAAAACAAATAATCAAACCAGTAGTACTGCTTACTCTTTTTCTTGTGGCAGTCGTTTTTTTTAGTGTAATTACCAATAAGGATAATAAAGATCTGACCACGACGCTTTCGGAGGCAACCCTTCCTGTTGTGGAATTCTATGAAGGGGATACTGCAGTCAACGAGCTGCACGGTTATGTCACGAAGATGGATTCGACCGCGATGCGTGATACGATCACTCCGGTGGATGATAAGCGTATCCTGCCGATGACGATTGCTACATACGGACGCAAAATCGATGGAATCACTTATGAAATCCGTAGCATGGACGGACAGCGTCTTGTTGCCAAAAGTGAAGTCAGTGATTATAAGACGAATGGAAACCGGATTACGGCAGATCTTCAGATTCAGAATCTTCTGACTGCGAATGAGGAGTATACGCTGGTAATCACGCTGACTTCCGGCAAAAACGAGATTTATTACTATACAAGACTTATGCAGACAACCGATTACTATACGACGGAGTGTCTGGACTTTGCTTTGAAATTTCATGATTATACGTTTCGCGATGATGCGGACAAGTTTATTCCGAAATATATGGACGCAACAACCGGTGATAATACAACGTTCAATTATGTGGACTTAAGCTGTACGTTGAATCAGATCACATGGGCGGACCTGAAACCGGAGGTGCTTGGTGATGTGGTTGCTTCTTACAAGGAGATTAACAGCTCCTACAATGTGATCACAATCGATTATGTTGTGACATATGTCAATGATGCGGGAGAAACCGAATTTTATAATGTGGAAGAGTACTATCGTCTCCGCATGACAAGTGATCGGATGTATGTGCTTAATTTTGAGCGCACGATGGAACAGATTTTCCGTGGGGAGAATAACTTCTTCAATGGAGACAATGCAATCCAGCTTGGAATCCGTGATGCAAATGTGGATTACGAGATCAGTAAGACTGGCGATGTGATTGCTTTTGTGCAGCAGGGAGAATTGTGGTGCTTTGACCGGGTGAATAACAAGATCGTGCAGGTGTTCAGTTTCCGTAAAGAAGAGGGAATTGATGCACGTGATAACTGGGATCAGCATGATATCAAGATTGCCCGTGTCGATGAGGCGGGCAGTGTGGACTTTGTGGTCTATGGATATATGAACCGCGGTGAGCACGAGGGTGAAGTCGGTACGGCGGTGTACCATTACGATGGTCTTGTGCAGACGATTGAGGAGGAAGTTTTTATTCCGTCCGATACGTCTTATGAGATATTAAAAGCGCAGATGGGACAGCTGATGTATGTGAACGAGCAGGGAATGCTCTATCTGATTCTTGACGAGAAGCTTTATCAGATTAATCTGGATTCTCTTTCGACGAAAGTTCTTGTTGAGGGGCTGAAGGAAAACTGTTATAAGATATCACAGTCGAACCAGTATTTTGCATGGGTGGATGCGGAGCAGGAGTTTGCAAGCAGTACGATTACACTGATGAATCTGAATGATGGATCGACTTATGAGATCAGTGAATCCGGTAACGAATACCTTCGCCCGCTCGGATTTATTGACAATGATTTCATATATGGTATTGCCAAAGCCAAAGAGGTCAGTGTCGGTGAGGCCGGTAACACGCAGTTCCCGATGCAGACGCTTAAGATTATGGCAACATCAGAAGATAGTCATGAGATCATCAAAGAATACCAGCCATCCAAGGGCAGGGTAGAGAGCATCAGTGTTGCAGATTATACCGTGACGGTACAACTGATGAAGAAGTCCGGCAGCCAGTATCTGACAGCCGGAACGGATTCTATTATGAATCGTGAGGCGGATACGGAGACGAAGATTACACTCGAGTCTACGGCTACGGAACTGAAAGAGACACAGTATCAGCTTACGATGAAGGACAGTGCGGATACGAAGAAGGTCAAGATGATCACATCCAAACTGGTACTTTTGGAGGAACCACGTACGTTGACCTTTGAGGATAATAAGGATCAGGAACGTTTCTATGTGTATGAAAAAGGTGATGTTGTATTAGCGACAGATCATATTGCGGATGCAATTCTGTGTGCAAATGAAAATCTTGGCGTTGTAGTGGACAATAACCAGCAGTATGTGTGGATGCGCGCGCGTAAGAATATGCAGAGTGCTTTCTCAGGTCTTAAGGTAGCAAGTGCAGATAAGGGGGCATCTTCCGTTGTGCGGGCCGTCAGTGCAATGTTGGATTACTGTGGAAAGGGACTTGGCGTAAAGCAGCTCGTAGACAACGGAGCAACGCCAAAGAGTGTGCTGGAAGACACATTGACGGATTCGGTGGTACTTGACGTATCTGGTTGTACGGTGAATGAAATCCTGTTTTATGTCAGCCAGGGAAGCCCTGTTTTTGCAATGACGGGAAGTAAGAGTGCGGTACTTGTAACCGGATATTCACAGACGAATATTTACTATTATGATCCGGCAGATAGCTCGACAAAATCAATGAGTATCGAAGCTGCGGATGCGCTTTTTACAAAAGCCGGAAATCTGTTCTTCACCTATCTGAATCGTTAAGTATGGCAAAGGAATTTTTCGTTGTGAAAATGAACAATAACCTATGAGGTTTTGCAACCTGTTCGTGAAACTTTAACAGAAATAGAGTTCGTCTCTTGCAAATGTTCGGGAAGTGAGCTATATTTTCTTTATGTGTTACACAGAGTTGGAAAGGGAGAGCGTATGAGTAAGAAAAATGTGATCGTTTCTAATGTGGCAGAAGGACATGATAATCCTATTGCTGAACTTGTTCAGGTGGCATGTAAGTTTGATAGCGACATCATATTAGAAAGCGATAACCGTCGTATTAATGCGAAAAGCATTATGGGTATCATGGCTTTTAATCCATCTGAGGGAATGTCTGTTGACATTGTTACAGAAGGAAAAGATGAACAGGAAGCACTGGTAGCAATTGAAAAATTTTTAGTATGTGAATAATTCACAGGAGGACAATGTGATGCAGAACAAGAAGTTAAACAAGACAGGTTCGAACGCAAAGTTAGTAAAGACTCCGGAAGTTAAGGCAGAAGTAAAAGAGACAGTTCAGGACATTGCTAAGAAAGCAAAGGACGTAGTAACAAAGACAGCAGATACTGCTGAGAAGACGGTTAAGGAAGTTGCAGCAAAGACAGCAGATGTTGCAGAGAAGACACAGACTGCAGCAGCAAAGACAGCAGATGCAGCTGAGAAGACGGTTAAGAAGGCTGAGACTAAGGTGAAGGCAGCAGCTAAGAAGCCAGCAGCAAAGAAAGCTGCTAAGGAAGTATTAAAGCCTGAGATTACAGTACAGTATCAGAATCTTGAAGTGACAACTGAAGTGGTTGAGGAGCGTGTTAAAGCTCAGTTCGCAGCAGAGGGACACAGAGTAGGTACCATCAAGAAGCTGAACATTTATGTAAAGCCGGAAGAGTATGCTGCATACTATGTAATCAATGATAAATTCACTGGAAGAGTAGATCTGTTCTAGAATGTATTGAATATAAAATAAGCCGCCGGAAGGCAGCTGAAAGATGAATGTAACGACCTTGAGAGAAATCTTGAGGTCGTTTTTTGTGTGAATCATATACAAAAAAAGAAATCCTTAAGATAAGGATTTCTTTACTGTAGAGCGGGTGATGGGAATCGAACCCACGTATCCAGCTTGGAAGGCTGGTGTTCTACCATTGAACTACACCCGCATAATGCCTAGTTCCGGAATCGAACCAGAGACACGAGGATTTTCAGTCCTCTGCTCTACCAACTGAGCTAACTAGGCATGTCTCACTCACGCGGAACATTGATTATTATAAGTGAAAGTGGGGCATCTGTCAACATTTTTTTGCACTTTCTTAAAAAACAATAATTATATGGCAAAATAGTATCAAATAGGCTATAATAAAATTAGTTTATTCAAAGGAGAACAAGAGATGTTTGAAGTATTTGTTTTAGTACCGGTTCGTAAGTCTTTTACGGTAAAGCTTGCGTCCACTGTTTCGTTGTTCCTTGGACTTGCATCCCTGTTTCTGGCATGCAGCAGCGGAATTTTTGCAATCTTATTTATTTTGTTTGCAGCATTATGGTATGTCCTGACGTTTCAGGCAAATAAAGAATATGAATATTCTTATTTTGACGGAGAGGTTCGCTTTGCGAGAGTTATGAACAAGAGCCGCCGCAAAGCAATGGAGACTTACAACATGGACAATGTTGTGACAATCGCACCGGCTGGAGACCGTAGTGTGTATAATTATGAGAATGACAGTAGTGTTAAGGTGAAGGATTACACGTCTCATAAGAAGGATACTCCGTATTATGACCTGATTGTTAAGGACGATGCGGGGAACACAATTTTGATTAAGTATGAGCCGGATGATGAGTATCTGGATGCTGTACAAGTGAAGTATGGCCAGAAGGTTGTTCGCAGACAGGCGTAAAATGTGTTAACGATTGGAAGTTGATACATACAATAAAACATCCGGCCAGGAAAATTTGCTATGTGAATTTTTCTGGTCGGATGTTCTATGTTTGCATATTATTTGGTGCCCTCATGATCGAGATAGTGCATTCTTGTATCGGATTCGGATGGTGCAGAGGCAGTCCCGCGTCCACCGTTCAGGAGCTTCAGACATTTTGGACAAAGAGAGCCGAATGTTACAGGTGCTCCGCAATGCTGACAATGCAAACCAGAGATCGTGTTGGATGAAGTTGAGGTATTGTATTCAATACGTCCCTCGCGAATCCATTCTTTGACCTGCTTGAGAGGAATCTTGAAGTGATCTGCAACCTCGTACTCATTTACCTGATTGGCACGGATGAATTCTTTCACATCATGAAATAATTTATGATCCTTACAACGGGGACAAAGCGTACCCTCGTAATCGTTTGGAAGAGGTCGATTGCAAAATTCACATTGTTTGTATTTACTGAAAAGCCCTTCTTCTGTTGCCATAATCTGCCTCCTCTTATTGTGCAGAGTGTGTTGTTACATATTTTTATTATAGCATAGTGCTTTTTATAAAGAAAGAATAACCTAAGACCTTATGTTGTCTTGATCGATAAAAGAATGATAATGAATGGAACGTCATCGAAAAGAAAGGAAGTGGAATGCTTGACTTATCAGTTGGAAAAGCGAAATCCGATTGCCGTATTTGATTCCGGAGTAGGAGGAATCAGTGTGCTTCGTGAATTGGTTAAAATCATGCCGCAGGAGGATTATATTTATTTTGGAGATTCTAAGAATGCTCCGTATGGAATGAAGGAGCAGTCCCTCGTGCGGGAACTTACAATTGATTGTGCAAAGCAGTTGTTTGATCAGGGTGCCAAAGGTTTGGTTGTTGCCTGCAATACGGCGACATCCGCAGCGGTTCGTGTGCTGCGCGAGATGTATCCGTACATTCCAATCGTTGGAATTGAACCTGCGGTAAAGCCGGCGGTCTTTTGTATGGACCATCCGCGGGTTCTTGTGATGGCAACCCCGATGACGATCCATGCGGAAAAATTTCATAAGCTTATGGATCGTTATGCGGACGATGCGACGATTATCCCGCTTCCATGTCCTGGGCTTATGGACTTTGTAGAGCGGGGCGATCTCGATGGAGAGGATCTGCACAAATATTTAAATGAATTACTTTATTCCTATCGGGATCACAAGGTGGATGCTGCGGTGCTTGGCTGCACACATTATCCGTTTGCAAGAGAACAGATCCAAAGCGTTTTAGGCGAGGAAGTACGTATTTTCGACGGCGGAGAAGGTACGGCAAGAGAGATGAGAAGACGTCTTGCAGAGAGCGGACTGCTAAGAGATGAGCAACGCAAAGGGACAATCTGCTTTGAAAACAGCCAGACAGACGGCAAAAAAATCGAATTGTGTAAAATGTTGTTGGATTTATAAATAATTTTGCAGAGTTTCTAAAAAAAAAATTAACTTTTAATGAGGGGAATTAATATATTTTTTTGAAAACGGACATATTAAGGACACAATTTCTGCATATACTATATCTTGTAAACGGAAATCATTCCTTTACATTATTCCCTTTTTATTTAATAAACATTTTCATAACTAAACTCCTCGAAAAGAGTCCCTTCCGAAAGGATGGGGCTCTTTTCATGTCAGAGGACCTGGATCATATCATAAAATAATGGTAGGTATAGCATACTTTTATTTCAGAACCGTTTCCGGAATTTAACTCTAAAATGTATAGGAAAAGTGCTTAAAAAAGTATGAATATATTGTTAAAATTCTAACAAATATACGATTACATTTTGAAATGTTGCGGTGTAAAATAGACAGAGATTTGAAGGAGGTAATGGTCATGGGAAATATACCACTTTGGCTATGTATTCCGTTTGCAGGCCTGCTGCTTTGTATTGCTATTCTTCCGCTTGTAAAAGGTGAATGGTGGGAGAAAAATCGTCCATGGGCGGTTATTGCATGGTCGCTGCTTTTTATCATTCCGTTTGCAGTGAAATATGGAGCAGGAAATGCTGCGGAGACAGTGCTTGATTGCATTGTTAATGATTATTTGACATTTATCGTATTGTTGTTTGGACTCTTTTGTGTATCCGGCAACATTAATCTGGAAGGAGATTTTGTCGGATCGCCGAGAATGAACACCGGTCTTCTGGCAATCGGTACGTTACTTTCCAGTTGTATCGGTACAACCGGAGCAAGTATGCTTCTTGTTCGTCCGATGATCAAGATGAACTCGTGGAGAAAGAACAAGAGTCACATTATGGTGTTCTTCATCTTCCTTATTTCTAATATGGGAGGCTGCCTGACACCGATCGGTGATCCTCCACTTTTAATGGGATTTATGCGAGGCGTTCCGTTCTTCTGGAGCATGCATCTGTTCCCGATCTTGATTTTTAATATGGTAATTATGCTTACCGTATTTTATTTTCTGGACCGCAGAGCCTACAGAAGAGATATTGCGATAGGTATGAGACCGGATATCTCAAAACCTAAGACCGAGTTCAAAGTCAATGGTCTTCACAATATTATTTTCATGGTAATGATTGTCGCTGCTGTTATCTTAAGCGGCACGCTTCCCACGCTTCCGGCATTTCAGGATGCTTCGGGAAATGTACTCGGAATCCATATTTTTGGAGAGGTTCAGTTGAGCTATCCGTCACTGATCGAGATTGCAATTATTTTGCTGTCCGCGCTTCTGTCCTTTAAGACAACGAAGTCGGAAGTCAGAACCAAGAACCATTTTACGTGGGGCGCAATCGAGGAGGTCGCGGTACTGTTTGTCGGTATCTTTATCACCATGCAGCCGGCGCTTATGATTTTAAAGGCAAAAGGTGCAGAACTCGGACTTACCAATCCGCTTGAGATGTTCTGGGCAACCGGTGCTTTGTCAAGTTTCCTCGACAATACACCAACGTATCTGGTATTCCTGACAACCGCAGGAACACTTGGTGCGACAAGCGGTATTGCTACAACTGTCGGAACTATCGGAGTCAAGATGCTGACAGCTATCTCCTGTGGTGCCGTATTTATGGGAGCCAATACTTATATTGGAAACGCACCAAACTTTATGGTAAAATCCATTTCGGATGAGAACGGTATCAAGATGCCTTCCTTCTTTGGATATATGTTATGTTCATTGAAGTTCCTCATTCCGCTGTTTATCATTGACACATTGGTATTCTTTTTGTAGGAGGTAGAAGACTATGAAAATTGATCATGAAAAAAGTCTGCAGTTAGCTACCAGAATCTACGAACTGGATGCTAAAGTATATAAGTCTTCCGGTTCGGAGCTGGGACGTACGCTTTCCGGTAACCGTAAGCGTACCATTGAGGATCTTGCTTTTTTGATCGAGAGAAATCCTCAGGGACACATCCTTCGTAGTGAGTTTGCCTTAATTGGTAATATGGCAAGAACGATTCGCGATAAAGATCTTCGCCACGAGATGATGGTGGAGTACAATGAGATCTATGAAGAGATTATGGCGATCCCGGAGAGCTTCGGTTCGGTCGATATCGTCGATCAGGATCTGGCGGATATGAACTCTTCCATCTTAAGTAAGAAGTTTTCGGATGAGGATCATCTGGTTATCTGTATCAGCCGTTCCAGCGGCAGTGCGGGAACCGACATCGGATTCGCCTTATCCGAATCCCTGCACATCAACTACTATGATGAAGCGGTATTAAACCAGATCATCACACGTAGAGATGAGAAGAAATTCGGTGCGGATATCGAGAAGACGAGTTCTTTCAGCCGCTACCATGGTCTGTCCAAGCAGGATGCTTTGTTCTTTGAACAGAGTGATCTGATCTGCGAACTTGCCAAGAAGGAAGATATGATCGTAATCGGACGATGTGCAGACGTTGTACTTACCGGTCAGCACATTCCACATATCAGTATCTTTATTACTGCACCGTTCGCGCAGCGTGTGAGCCGTATGATGGAAGTAAAGAATATGGATATTAAGCAGGCAATCGCGATGATCCGTAAGATGGATCATAAGCATCAGAATTACTATCATTCTTATACCGGAAAGCATTGGGGCGATGCAATCAACTATGATCTGTGTATCAACAGTGCCTGCTACGGTATTGAGGAGTCGGTAGAGCTGATCGAGCGTCTGATCAACCGTCAGGCAAAGAACAAAAGTAAGAAAGAAGATAAGCAGTAATTTTTGAAATCGATGAATTTTGAAAGATTTCAATGATTTTATGTCATTACAATCTGCGTTATCGAACCAAGAACTTGGGAAGTTCGTGATAGACTTCCTGAGTTCTTTTTGTTTATAATAAAAACGGAAAAAATTTGTAACGAATCGGATATTTCTCCGTCTAACTTATGAAATCGGGAAGGAGGTGAGTGACCATGAATGCCGAAAAAATATACCACACCTATTTTATGCAGGTATACTCGTTTGTGATGAATATCGTAAAAGACCCGGGACTTGCGGAAGAAATCACACAGAGTACCTTTTTTAAAGCGATGACTGCCAAGTCGGACTTTAAGAAAGAAGCTGCGGAATACACATGGCTATGTTCGATCGCCAGGAATCTCTGTAACGATCATTTCCGTAAAAGCAAAAGGATTTCCGATGCGTCCGATGACATCGAAATTTTCAGTGATTACACTCATGTCGAGGACGATTTTATCACAAAAGAATCTTCTTTTGCGATACATAAGCTGTTGCATGAACTCGAGGAACCATACAAAGAAGTATTTGAACTTCGGGTGTTTGGCGAGCTGTCATTTGCGGAGATCGCAGAGATCTTCGGACGTACCGAGAGTTGGGCAAGGGTCACTTACCACCGTGCCAAACTCAAAATTAAGGAAAGGATGGATTAATATGAAAAACGTTTCGTGTGAAATTATTCAGGATATACTTCCTCTTTATCATGATCATGTGTGCAGCGCCGCGAGTTCTGCGATGGTCGAGGAACATTTAAAAGATTGTGCTGCGTGCATAAGAGTGCTTGCGGAGATGGACGACGATAAGATCGAAGCCGACCTGTTGTCCGAAACGCATGACATCTTAAAAAGGCATGAGAAAAAGGAACGATCTCTTGCATTCAAGACCGGAATCGTTATAGCAGGTATTCTGATCCTGCCGGTGATCATCGTGCTGATGCTGACGCTGCCGGGATATTCTGATTTCAAGACCGATGCGGTGCTGATCGCCTCCATGCTTCTTGTGGCAGGACTTACCGTTGTGCCGCTTGTATCTACAAAAAAGAAATTTTCAAAGACGATCATTTTCTCGACGATCGCATTGCTTTTGGTTATTTTCTTTACGGAAATGTTCTTTGATAACGGAGGCATTTTGCGGTTCGCGGAGATCGCTTTCTCGACGGTATTCGGACTGTCCTTGCCGCTATTTCCAATCGTGGCTTATCAGGCGGATCTGCCGGAAACGTTTCAGAATCACAAAGGACTTTTGTGCATGATCTGGGACACGGTCTGGTTTTATCTGATGATCTTTGCATTTTGTATCGATTATCCGAATGCTATTCACGATCTGCTTGTGGTATCAAGCTTTTATGTGGCGGCAGCCTGGCTGATATTCCTTACAATCCGCTATCTGCCTTGCAACGGATTGGCAAAAGCCGGAATTTTGATCGCTGTCTGTGGAGTCAGTCTTGGCATCGGAAATCAGATGGGATGGGTGCAGCTGATGGATCGCGACCTTCATATGCAGATGGAAGTTGGGGCTGTTTTGATCGGACTTGTCTTTGTTTTCGTTGGAATGGTGCTACATTTGAAAAAAAAGTCACAGTAAGACTTATACAGGGATAGAAAAAGGGACTGTCGAATTGTGTAAAGTGATACACCTTGTCGATATGAAAAAAGAGCCGGAAATGGCTCTTTTTACATTTGGTGGCGAACGACCTTATATTCATCTCCGGAGCGGTAATACGGACACTCACGGTAACTGCTTTGCATAAAGCGCGCCATATCGTCCTCATCCATATTGACAGAGCAGTAGTACGCTTCGTCCTCCTCATCATACTCATTGTATGCGCAAAAGTCACAACTTACAGCCATGTGTGTACTTCCTTTCTATGATCAGATTTACTCTTTAGATAAACTGATTTTGTTTCTCGTCATAATGATAATTGATCGCATCAAGTTTTGCAATGATTTCGTCTGCATCCACCATATATGCAGCTGCCATCTCTGCGAGCGTTGCATAATGGTCGCGCAATTGCGTATTTACAACGGACAGCAGCATCACCGGATCTTTCGGTAAATTCATGTTTTTTTCCTCCTTTTTTGTGTGTTGTGGGCAGGTGCCCGTTTTTCTTATTCTTTTTCCGAATTGTGCCATTCATTCAAAACTGCTTCTACCTGTGCAATTAGCTGCTCCTTATCTGGAATATAAGAAACATAGCGTGAGGCAAAGATATTGTTTGACAAACCGCCGAGAGCATATTCAGCGGCGATACTGTCTTTATCCGTACAAAGGATAATACCGATTGGGGGATTATCGTGTTCATCATTTACTTCTGCAGCATAGTAATTCAGATACATATTAAGTTGGCCGGCAGCTTCCGGCGCGACCAGTGCTTTCTCAAGGTCACTTTCAAGCATAGGTTTGTTTTCCGGCACACCCAGAAATTCAAATACATAAGGGTCTTTGATCATATCTAATGGGCTGGACATTTCAATTCCCTTTTCTGCGAGAGCAAGAACGGTTTCCTTATTCGTTTTTCCCTCTGACAGTAATAGGCGTTCGTAGAGAGAAGTGGAAATCTGTCGCTTTAATTCGCGTATCGACCACCCGGAGTTGATTGTTTCCTTTTCGTAGAAACTGCGTTTGTCCGGGTCTGAAATCGTCAGAAGCTCACAATAGTGTGACCACGACAATTTAACAGACACTGTCTGTTGAATTTGATAACTCTGGTAGAAGCGTCGCATAAATTGGAGATTAGAAACAGAAAACCCTTTTCCAAATTCTTTTGTCAGCTCTTTAGAAAGTTCCTTCAAGGTAAAGTATAAACAGTATAATATAAAAATTTTTCTTTAAAAAGAGGAAGAAATCATCCATTTAGCAGCCGTCCAGAAGATGCTGCAGGTAGTCTTTGTAAGATGCGGCAAGGCTTTGCGGCGCGTAGATGGTCACGCGTCCGGAGAGACCGGCAAGCCACCCGAAAAACTGCGGGCTGACCGCGATATTCATGCGGGCCAAAGCGTGCGTATCATCGTAGGGACGAAGCGCAACATCGCTTCCGAAACGGTCGACAATGACACCGATCAAGGCGTTGTCGCACAGAAGCTGGATCGTTTCCTCCTCGCCGGCAAACATGCCGAACGTCTTCTTCGAGTAGGCTGCCACATCGATCTTCTCATACACATCGCGCCCTTCGCGGGGACTTTCCGATAATTCAATGTGCAGCATTTTGTCCACGCGGTAGTGCTTCATACAGGTTGCGGCACTGTCATACGCGACAAGATAGTAGTTCTCGTCGTCCCAGGTGAGAAGCCACGGGCTGATCTCGTAGACTGCGCCGTCCTTGCGCGGAACCATCTGCTTTTTGACATCCCAGTCGAAGTATTGAAAGCGGATCTGCCTGTTGTCGGCGATCGCGGCATAGATGACATCGACACTGTAGTAGATGTTCTCGTTGAGTGCCTTGTTGCGGTCTGTGACGACAACCTGACGCTGCAGTTTTCTGGCATCGTTTTCGCTGACGAGATGCTGAAGCTTGCCGATCAGTTCTCGCGACTTCTTCGTTGTGATAAACTTGGAAGACTGCACCAGATCGACGAGAAGCTTGACTTCCGCAAGTTCAAAGTCGCGGGAGAGAAGCTGGTAGCCGTCATGCGGGCCGGGACCGCGCACGATATCGTATCCGAAATCAATCAGTGTCTGAATATCGTTGTAGATGCTCTTGCGCTCCGCTTTGATTCCGTTGGCGGCAAGATAGTCGATCAACTGTGGTGTTGTCGCATCATGCGTCTCATCGGTGTGCTTTTGTAAATAATCAAGAATAAGCAACATCTTTTGCTTCTGATTCGTTGATTTGGGCATATGACTTTCTCCTCTGATTATAATGGATGCTATTCCATCTGATCACATTCATTATAATAAACGGTCATTTGATTGACAAGGGCAGGAATATTGGAAAATGCGTGAGTGGTTCAAGTCTTTTGAACATTGCCGGTCAGCATGCGGCTGTCAGGGTTTCGCGCAGACACGGACTTTCGCGTAAATAAAGCCCCCGGAAATAAATCCGGGGGCATATGATTTACAATCGGTTATCTCTTGCATTTGGTAGCAGCTTCCACGAAACCACGGAAAAGCGGATGTGGACGGTTTGGACGGGACTTCAGTTCCGGATGAGCCTGTGTGGCAATAAACCATGGATGATCCGGAATTTCGATCATCTCAACGATTCTTCCGTCAGGAGAAGTTCCGCAAAGCTTCATGCCATGCTCGAGTAAAGCGGTACGGTAATCATTGTTCACCTCATAACGATGACGATGACGCTCGGAAATCTCTTCGGTTCCATATACGCTGTATGCCTTGGAATCTTTCTCAAGGATACATGGGTAAGCGCCAAGTCTTAATGTTCCGCCAATATCTTCAACACCATTCTGGTCAGGCATCAAAGCGATAACCGGATGGGTTGTGTTCGGATCAAGCTCAATACTGTGTGCGTCATTGTAGCCGCAAACATGTCTTGCAAATTCGATGATCGCAACCTGCATACCAAGGCAGAGTCCAAGGTATGGGATGTTGTTCTCTCTTGCGTAGCGGGCTGCAAGGATCTTGCCCTCAACGCCGCGGATACCGAATCCACCCGGAACAAGGATACCATTTACATCGTTAAGAACGCTGTCTACATTGTCGGCAGTCAGTTCCTCGGAATCTACCCACTTGATATCGATGGTTGCATGAAGCGGGATTCCGCCGTGCTTTAATGCTTCAACAACTGAGATGTAAGCATCGTGTAATGCAGTATATTTTCCAACTAATGCAATCTTCACTTCCTTATCAGGATGACGAAGATCGTTGACCATCTGCTTCCAGTCGGCAAGATCCGGTTCCGGACAGTCAAGCTTTAAGCTTTCACAGACAACCTTGGCAAGATTTTCTTTCTCCATTGCAAGTGGTGCCTCATAGAGATATTCAACATCAAGATTCTGCAGTACGTGAGAATTTGGTACATTACAGAACAATGCAATCTTATCCTTGAGTCCCTGATCAAGCGGCTGCTCAGAGCGGCATACGATAATATCCGGCTGGATACCCATGCCCTGAAGCTCCTTAACACTGGCCTGTGTAGGCTTTGTCTTAAGCTCTCCGGAAGCACGCAGATACGGGATTAGTGTAACGTGACACAAGATCGCATTCTCGTGTCCGACTTCGTGTTGGAACTGACGGATTGCCTCAAGGAAAGGCTGACTTTCGATATCTCCGACGGTTCCGCCGACTTCGATGATGGCGATATGCATATCATCGGAAGTGAAGTTGCGGTAAAAGCGACTCTTGATCTCGTTCGTAATATGTGGAATAACCTGAACCGTTCCTCCGCCGTAATCGCCGCGTCGTTCCTTCTGTAATACAGACCAGTAAACCTTACCGGTTGTTACGTTGGAGTTCTTTGTCAGACTCTCGTCGATAAATCTCTCATAGTGTCCAAGATCGAGATCTGTCTCAGCACCATCATCGGTAACGAATACCTCACCGTGCTGGATCGGGTTCATGGTTCCCGGATCAATGTTGATATATGGGTCAAACTTCTGCATAGTGACTTTGTAGCCACGAGCCTTCAGCAGACGTCCAAGAGATGCGGCGGTGATTCCTTTTCCGAGACCGGAAACAACACCACCAGTGACAAAGACGTATTTAACAGGCATAATTATCCTCCTCAAATTGTAAAATATTAAGCGATACTAATAACTTACATATTATACAGCCTAAGATCAAAATATTCCACACTTTTTTAGAAAAAGTTTAGAAAGAATAAGAAAAGTTCACGAACAAAATGTTGATTTTAAAGTGACCTTTACATATAATAAAGATACGAAATACAAGAGAATTTGTGTGCATGCATACAACTGGAGGGCTTATGGACAATCAGGCACCGAATAACAATTATAATAATGGCAACTATAACGGTGGCAATAATTATAATGGCGGCAACAATAATTACAACAATGGGAATAACGGAAACAACAATAATAACAACGGAGATAAGAAGAACAACCATAACGGACAGATGATCTTAAGTTTCATTATGGTGACACTCGTCGCGTTGTTCTTCATTTCATTTTTTGCAAGTCGTTTCTCACAGATGAGCTCCAAGGAAACTACATATTCGGATTTCTTAAAGCAGCTCGAACACAACAATATCAAGACGGTTGAATTCGGAAACTATGAGATCGACTACACACTTGTCGAAGACAAGGCAGCTTACAAGATCACGTATTATACCGGAATGGTCAATGATCCGGATCTGATCAAGACGTTGAAGGAATCCAAGACGTCGGAAGGCAATCCGATTGAGATTTCAGCGACGGTTCCGGACAATACTTCGACCTGGCTTCTTAATATTTTAAGCATTGTCATTCCGCTTGTGATCTTGTGGATCCTGTTTGGAATGCTGATGAAGAAGATGGGCGGCGGCGCAATGGGCGTCGGCAAGACAACTGCCAAGGTCTATGTGGAGAAGACAACCGGTGTGACATTTAAGGATGTTGCGGGACAGGATGAGGCGAAGGAATCGCTGCAGGAAGTTGTTGATTTCCTGCACAATCCGAAGAAGTACCGTGACATCGGTGCGAAGCTTCCGAAGGGAGCACTTCTTGTCGGACCTCCTGGAACTGGTAAGACACTTCTTGCAAAGGCTGTTGCAGGAGAAGCCGGAGTTCCGTTCTTCTCACTGGCAGGTTCGGATTTCGTAGAGATGTTCGTCGGAGTCGGTGCTTCCCGTGTGAGAGATCTGTTTAAGGAGGCACAGAAGATGGCGCCTTGTATCATCTTCATCGATGAGATTGATGCCATCGGTAAAAGCCGTGACAGCAGATACGGCGGAGGTAACGATGAGCGCGAGCAGACATTGAACCAGTTACTGGCGGAGATGGATGGTTTTGATCCGTCGAAGGGAATTTTGATTCTTGCAGCAACGAACCGTCCGGAAGTACTGGATAAGGCATTACTTCGTCCGGGACGTTTTGACCGTCGTATTATCGTAGATAAGCCGGATCTCAAGGGACGTCTGGAGACTTTAAAGGTTCATTCCAAGGATGTTCATATGGATGAGACCGTAGATCTGGATGCACTCGCATTGGCGACTGCCGGACTGGTTGGTTCGGATCTTGCCAACATGATCAATGAGGCAGCGATTAATGCAGTCAAGCATAACCGTAAGTTTGTGAACCAGTCGGATCTGTTTGAGGCATTCGAGCTTGTGGCTGTCGGCGGCAAAGAGAAGAAGGATCGCGTGATGAGCGATAAGGAGCGCAGGATCGTTTCTTACCACGAAGTCGGTCACGCTTTGGTATCCGCATTACAGAAGAATACGGAGCCGGTACAGAAGATTACGATCGTGCCTCGTACGATGGGCGCACTTGGTTATACACTTCAGACTCCGGAGGAGGAGAAGTACTTAGAGACGAAGGATGAGCTGCTTGCGAAGATCACGACTTATATGGCCGGACGTGCAGCGGAGGTTCTCGTGTTTGAGTCGGCAACGAGCGGTGCGGCAAACGATATCGAACAGGCAACGAAGATTGCTCGTGCGATGGTTACCATGTACGGTATGTCAGATAAGTTTGGAATGATGTGCCTTGCGACGGTTGAGAACCAGTATCTTGACGGACGCGCAGGTCTGATCTGCGGTGAGGATACTGCGGGACAGATTGATAAAGAAGTGCTTACAATCATCAATGAGAGCTATGAGACAGCGATGAACATGCTGAGAGAGAATCGTGATGTGCTGGATCATATCAGCGAGTATCTCTATGAGAAAGAGACCATCACCGGTAAGGAATTCATGAAGATCTTCCGCGAGATGAAGGGAATTCCTGAGGAAGAAAGTGATAAGAAGGATTCACTGATGCCGGAGACGGAGGGTGCTAAGCAGGATGAGGCGAAGGCACCGGAGCAGACGATCGCACCGGCAACGGATGATATGTTTGAGGAATAATTGATGTTTGACATTCAAGAAGAATTACGTAAACTCCCGGATCAACCGGGAGTTTATATTATGCATGATAAAACAGATGCCATCATCTACATCGGGAAAGCAGTAAGCTTGCGCAAACGCGTGCGGCAGTATTTTCAGCCAAGTCACGATGAGGGAATCAAGAAGAAGCAGATGGTAGAGCATATTGCGAGATTCGAGTACATTATCACGGATTCCGAGTTGGAAGCATTGGTGCTTGAATGCAATCTGATCAAGGAACACACGCCAAAATACAATACCATGCTTCGCGATGATAAGACGTACCCTTACATCCGCGTGACAATGGGGGAGGATTTTCCGCGTGTGCTTTTTTCGCGCCAGTTAAAAAAGGATAAGTCCCGTTATTTCGGACCGTACACAAGTGCCGGAGCGGTGAAGGATACGATTGAGCTGATCAATAAAATCTATCAGCTTCGCACCTGCAACCGGAAGCTGCCGCGGGATATCGGAGCGGAGCGTGCCTGCCTGAATTATCATATTCACAGATGCAGTGCACCTTGTCAGGGATATATTAATAAGGAAGAATATGGTGAGCGTGTCAGTCAGGTGCTGGAATTCTTAAACGGAAATTATACGCCGGTCATTAAGATGCTCGAGACAAAGATGGTGGAAGCTTCACAGGCGATGGAGTTTGAGAAAGCAATTGAGTATCGGGAGCTGCTGGGGAGTGTGAAGCAGATCGCGCAGAAGCAGAAGATTACGAATACGGATGGCGAGGATAAGGATATTATTGCTTTGGCGAGTGATGATACGGATGCAGTGGTGCAGGTATTTTTTATCCGAAGCGGTAAGATCATCGGACGAGATCATTTTCATGTGCGCGTTGGTTCGGAGGAGAGCACAAGCGATATCTTGGTCAATTTCGTGAAACAGTTTTACTCCGGCACGCCGTATATTCCGCGTGAAATTATGCTGCAGGAGCCGATCGAGGATATTCCGATATTGGAAGAGTGGCTGAGCGCCAAGCGCGGACGGCGTGTGTACATCCGCATTCCGCAGAAGGGAATGAAGGAGAAACTTGTGGAGCTGGCGGCCAAGAATGCCTCACTTGTTTTGAATCAGGATAAGGAGAAGATCAAGCGTGAGGAAGGAAGAACGATCGGTGCCGTCAAGGAAATCGAGGAACTTCTCGGAATGCACGGGCTGAATCGTATGGAAGCGTATGATATTTCCAATATTAATGGATTTGAGACGGTCGGTTCTATGATCGTTTATGAAAAAGGCAAGCCGAAGCGCAGTGACTATCGTAAATTTAAGCTTCGTACTGTGACGGGACCGGATGATTATGCTTCGATGCATGAAGTTTTGACAAGACGTTTTAAGCATGGAATGCAGGAGATACAGGAACTTAAGGATAAGAATCTGCCGCAGGAGGTTGGAAGCTTTACGCGTTTTCCGGATATCATCATGATGGACGGAGGACGCGGTCAGGTGAATATCTGTCTGCAGGTGCTGGAGGAACTGGGACTGTCTATTCCGGTGTGCGGTATGGTCAAGGATGATAATCACAGGACAAGAGGGTTATACTTTCATAATGTAGAGATTCCGATCGACCGGCACGGGGAAGGCTTTAAGCTGATCACGAGAATTCAGGACGAGGCGCATCGTTTCGCAATCGAGTACCACAGATCACTCCGTTCAAAGTCACAGGTGCATTCTGTGTTAGATGACATCGAGGGCATAGGGCCGACCAGACGTAAGGCTCTTATGCGGCGCTTCGCATCAATCGAGAAGATCAGGGAGGCAACGGTGGAAGAACTGGCGGAGACGGAAAGCATGAATCTGCAGGCGGCGGAGAAAGTGTATGCCTTCTTTCATGCGAATGGCGCGAGTGAACAGTAACCTTTTTCAAAAGTTAACACATCAATTGCCATATAAGTGTTTGCGTGGTACAATAAATGCACATTTATGACGCATTTATCGGATGAATGCAGACCACAGATTGCGTGGAATTTACAAAATAAACGGGGGAAATAAGGATGAATAGCAGTAGTGTTAGTGTGGCAAAGATTGCCGAATTACTGGATCTGAAAAACTTTACCGATGAGATCGATTTAAAAAAGCGTAAGATTACAACGACCGATATTAACCGTCCGGCGCTGCAGCTTACCGGATATTTTGAGCATTTCGAGGAGTCTCGTGTCGAGATTATCGGAAATGTAGAGTATGCATATATCCAGCAGATGAGCGATGAAGAGAAACAGATCCGTTATGATGCGTTCCTTAAGTTTGATATTCCGTGTGTTATTTTTTCGAGAAATCTGACGCCGGATCCGATCTTTTTGAAGGAGGCACTGGCGAACCATGTACCGGTACTCGGTACCGGAAGATCTACTTCCGAATTTACCGCGGAGCTGATCTATACGCTTGGTGAGCAGCTGGCGCCTTGCATCAGCATTCACGGCGTACTGGTCGATGTCTATGGTGAGGGTCTGATGATCACCGGTGACAGCGGAATCGGTAAAAGCGAGGCTGCGCTCGAACTGATCCGACGCGGACATCGTCTTGTTACGGACGATGTGGTGGAGATCCGCAAGATCAATGAGCACACTCTGATCGGAACATCTCCGGATGTGACCCGTCACTTTATCGAGCTCAGAGGTATTGGAATCATTGATGTTAAGACACTTTACGGTGTTGAGTGCGTGAAGGAGAAGCAGCAGATCGATCTGGTCATCAAGCTGGAGGACTGGAAGAAGGATGCAGATTATGACCGCCTGGGACTTGAGGAGGAATACATTGAGTATCTTGGCAACAAGGTCGTATGTCATTCGCTGCCGATTCGTCCGGGACGAAATCTGGCTGTCATCTGTGAGACGGCAGCGGTCAACCACAGACAGAAGAAGATGGGCTATAATGCGGCACAGGAACTGTACCGCAGAGTGCAGGAGAATCTGACCAAGGGAAGACTTGAGGAAGATTAAAAGAAATAGAAAGTAGGGAAAAGATAGTGGAAAAGAAGAATGCGTGGGAGAAGTACCCACAGGGAAAGAAGAGAGACGAAGTATTTCAGTTCGCAGAGGAGTATCGTAAGTTTATCTCCGCGTGCAAGACGGAGCGTGAGTGTACCGCAAGTTTGTATGAGAAGGCAAAAGAAGCAGGTTTTCAGGATATGGATGAACTCATCGCTTCCGGTGCAAGTGTGAAAGCCGGGGATAAGATCGTTGCCAACAATATGGGCAAGGGTCTGGTTCTTTTTGTCATGGGTGAGAAGGGACTGCAGGATGGAATGAATATTCTCGGCGCACACATTGATTCCCCTCGTCTGGACTTAAAGCAGGTTCCTCTCTATGAGGATACCCAGATGGCAATGCTCGACACCCATTATTACGGCGGTGTGAAGAAATATCAGTGGGTAACGTTACCGATGGCTTTGCACGGTGTCATCTGCAAGAAGGATGGAACTACAGTTAAGGTTAATATCGGCGATAAGCCGGGGGATCCGGTATTTGGCGTGAGCGATCTGCTGATCCATCTGTCTGCTGACCAGATGGAGAAGAAGGCTGCCAAGGTGATCGAGGGCGAGAATCTCGATCTGCTGATTGGAAGTATTCCAAAGACTGCAGATAATAAGGAAGACGAAAAAGAGATGAAGGATCGTGTCAAGGCAAACATTCTTGATATCCTTGCTACAGAGTATGGAATTGAGGAGGATGATTTCCTCTCCGCAGAGATCGAGGTTGTGCCGGCTGGTGAAGCGAGAGATTACGGCTTTGACCGCAGCATGATCATGGGATACGGACACGATGACAGAGTGTGCGCATATCCGTCTTTTGAGGCAATTCTGGCAGTGGAGAAGCCACAGTACACAAGCGTATGTCTGCTTGTTGACAAGGAAGAGATCGGAAGTGTCGGTGCATCCGGAATGCAGTCACGTTTCTTCGAAAACTGTGTGGCAGAGGTGTTGAATCTTGCCGGAAATTACAGTGAGCTTGCCGTGCGCAGAGCATTAAAGAATTCCAAGGTATTATCTTCGGATGTGTCTGCTGCATTTGATCCGAATTATCCATCGGTTATGGAGAAACGCAATAGCGCCTTCTTCGGAAAAGGTTTGGTATTCAATAAATACACAGGATCCAGAGGCAAAAGCGGATCCAACGATGCCAATGCAGAGTATGTTGCGAAGCTTCGCAATATTATGGATACGAATGAAGTCTCTTTCCAGACCGCTGAACTTGGTAAAGTGGATCAGGGTGGCGGCGGAACGATCGCCTATATCCTTGCGAATTACGATATGAATGTCATTGACAGTGGTGTGGCAGTATTGAACATGCATGCACCTTGGGAGATTATCAGCAAGGTTGATTTATATGAAGCATATCGCGGCTATATTGCGTTTTTAAAGGAGGCATAATGTCGCATTTTTATGATGAGATTACAACTGCATTGCCGGAACTGCAGGTACTGAAGGACGAACCGATGAGCCGTCATACGACATTTCGTATCGGCGGTCCGGCAGACTATTTCGTATGCCCGGACAGGGAGCAGATTGCAGAAGTGTTAGCGGTTGCAAAGAAGTGCGGGATGGCAATCACCGTGATCGGTAACGGAAGTAATCTGTTAGTTGGTGATAAAGGAATCCGGGGATTAGTTGTAGAGATCGGTTCGGCAATGAATCAGATTATGGTAGATAAGAACCACATTACGGCGGGGGCAGGCGCATTGCTGTCACAGGTTGCAGCAAAGGCTGCCGCAGCAGAACTCGGTGGAATGGAGTTTGCTGCAGGAATTCCTGGAAGCGTCGGTGGAGCTGTAACCATGAATGCCGGAGCATACGGCGGAGAGATGAAGGATATCTTAAGAACGGTGACGGTTCTGACGCCGGAGGGAGAGCTGAAAACACTTGATGTAAGTGAGATGGATCTCTCTTATCGTCACAGTTGTGTGCCTGAGCAGCAGTATATTGTACTGGAAGCGGAAATCGAACTTGGCTACAAGCCGGAGGAAGAAATCCGCGCACAGATGGAAGAACTCAGAAACAAGCGTATCGAGAAACAACCGCTCGAATATCCAAGTGCCGGAAGTACCTTTAAGCGCCCGGAGGGATATTTTGCAGGAAAACTGATCATGGATGCCGGTCTTCGCGGTTACCGCGTCGGCGATGCGCAGGTCTCGGAGAAGCATTGCGGATTTGTGATCAACAGAAAGAATGCCTCAGCGCAGGAGGTGCGTCAGTTGATGCAGGATGTGCAGGACAAAGTAAAGGCACAGTTTGGTGTCATGCTTGAGCCTGAGGTAAAGATGCTGGGTGAGTTTTAGGCGCGTCGGCATATAGGAAGATAGCAGGGAAAGGAATGGGAAGATTGCAATTTGTTATAGTGACGGGAATGTCCGGTGCGGGCAAAAGTACGGCGATGAAGATGATGGAGGATATGGGATTTTTCTGTATCGATAATCTTCCCATTCCTTTGCTGGATAAGCTGGTAGATTTTACAACCAATTTTCATACAAAGGTAGAACGGATCGCGATTGGTATCGATTCGCGAAGCGGAGAACATCTGCAGACCGTAGAGGGAATGCTTGATGTCCTGGCACAGAAGGATGTCAAGTACGAGATCCTCTTTCTTGATGCAGAGGATAATGTTCTGATTAAACGTTACAAGGAGACGAGACGCTCCCATCCGCTTGCACCGGATGAGAGAGTGGACAAAGGTATTGAGAGAGAACGCTTAGAACTTGCTTTCTTAAAGGATCAGGCAGATTATATTATCGATACCAGCCGTCTTCTGACAAGAGAATTGAAATCTGAGCTGGAGCGCATTTTTATTCACGATGAGGAATTTAAGAGTCTGTTTGTCACAGTACTTTCCTTCGGATTCAAATATGGAATTCCGGCGGATGCGGATATTGTGATGGATGTGCGTTTTCTGCCGAATCCTTATTATGTGGAGGGATTGCGCGCGAAGACAGGTAACGATGTGGAGATTCAGCAGTACGTGATGCAGTTCGAGGAGACGAAGATCTTCTTAGACAAGCTGGAGGATCTGATCAAGTTCCTGATCCCGAACTACATATCGGAAGGAAAGAATCAGCTCGTGATCGCAATCGGCTGTACCGGAGGCAAGCACCGTTCCGTCACGCTTGCGAATGAACTGTACAAGCGGCTGGACGGAAATTCGGAATATGGTCTCAAGATCGAACATCGTGATATCGGCAAAGATGCATTGAGAGGAAAGTAGTATGTCTTTTTCAAGTGATGTAAAGTCCGAACTGGCGAGACAGTGCAGCAAAAGCCGGCATTGTCAGCTCGCGGAGCTGGCTGGAATGCTGGAGCTTGAAGGCGTGCTGGAGCCGATGCTGACAGAAGAAACGAAGCGACCGGATCACACCTTAGAAGATGGGCGGGCAGAGGAAAAAATCCCCATGATATTGAAGTTGTCTTCGGATAACGAACTGCTTACGGACAAGTTTCGGACTTTAATTCAGAAAGCGTTCGGTTTTGATACGATGGAAGGACTGAGTGAAGAGCAGAGCGCCGAAGTGTTACGCACGCTCCGGTGGAATTCCGCGGAAGAGGGCAGTGAGCCACTTGAAATGCAGCGCGCAGACGGACTGCTTGTGCAGCGAACCTGTTGCAAGAGGGCTTTTATCCGTGGTGCATTTATGGCGGCGGGATCCATCAGTGATCCGAATAAGTCGTATCATTTTGAAATCGTCTGTCGTACATATGAGCAAGCAAAGCAGCTGCAGCAGCTGATCGACAGCTTCGACGCGGATGCCAAGATTGTGGAGCGCAAAGAACGCTTTGTTTTGTATTTAAAGGAAGGCTCGCAGATTGTGGATATGCTCAATGTGATGGAAGCATATGTGGCTCTCATGCAGCTGGAAAACGTGCGCATTTTGAAAGAAATGCGTAACTCGGTCAATCGCAAGGTAAACTGTGAGACGGCAAACATTAACAAGACAGTGAATGCGGCGGTCAAGCAGATGGAGGATATTAAGAAGATCAGGGAGACAATCGGATTTGAAGATCTGCCGGTGCAGCTTGCCGAGATTGCGCAGGCAAGGTTGGACCATCCGGATGCAACATTGAAAGAGCTGGGGACTTTTTTAGATCCGCCGGTTGGTAAATCCGGAGTGAATCACAGACTTCACAAACTTGCGGAGATCGCAGAGAATCTTTAAGGATGGATGAGTATGAGTCAAAAGCTATTGTTTATTTTTAACCCACATTCCGGAAAGGGACAGATCAAAAATAATCTTGTGGATATCGTTGATATTATGGTTAAGGCCGGATATGATGTGACAATCTACACGACGCAGGCGCGGGCAGATGCGACGCGCAAGGTCATGGAAGAGGCAGCAAATTTCGATCGTATTGTATGCAGCGGAGGAGACGGCACGCTCGATGAGGTCGTGACCGGTCTGATCAAAAGTGATACGAATACACCGATTGGTTATATTCCGGCAGGAAGTACGAATGATTTTGCAAACTCACTCGGAATCCCGAAGGAGATGGTGAAAGCAGCAGAGGTTGCGGTGGGAAAGAATCCTTTCCCGTGTGATATTGGTGACTTTAATAGCGACACCTTTGTGTATGTTGCGGCGTTTGGCCTTTTTACGGAGGTGTCTTATAAGACATCGCAACAGCTGAAGAATATTTTTGGACATGTTGCTTATATTATGGAGGGCGCGAAGCATTTGCATGACATCCTTTCTTATAATATGCAGGTAGAATATGAGGAACATGTTTTTCAGGATGAATTCATCTATGGAATGGTGACCAATTCTGTGTCGGTCGGTGGATTTAAGGGAATGACAGGAACGGATGTGAAACTGGATGATGGTGTGTTTGAAGTGACACTGATCAAGAAGCCGCACAATCCGATTGAATTAAATGAGATTCTTGCATGTCTGACCAATATGATCGATGATTCGGATCTAATCTATTCATTTAAGACGAATGAAGTCAAGATTACGGCGCGCGAGCAGATTGCATGGACACTCGACGGAGAGTTCGGAGGCGAGCATGAGGAAGTAATTATCCGAAATTTGAATAAAAGGGTCACAATCTTCTGCTGAATTGTTAATTTTTTAACTTTATTTTTGGCGGATTATGTAATATAATCAAAATAACTTATGAGATTAGGAGGATATTCAAATGTTAGTATCTGCAACAGAAATGCTTAAGAAAGCAAAAGCAGGCCACTATGCAGTTGGTCAGTTCAATATCAATAACTTAGAGTGGACAAAGTCCGTTCTTCTTACCGCTCAGGAGCTCAAGAGCCCTGTTATCCTTGGTGTATCTGAGGGCGCTGGAAAGTACATGACAGGATTCGGTACAGTTGCTGCTATGGTTAAGGCTATGGACGAGGAACTTGGAATTACAGTTCCTGTAGCTCTTCACTTAGATCATGGAACATACGAAGGATGCTACAAGTGTATTAAGGCTGGATTTACATCCATCATGTTCGATGGTTCTCATTACCCATTCGAGGAGAACCTTGCTAAGTCTACAGAGTTAGTAAACGTTGCTCATAACTTAGGTCTTTCTATTGAGTGTGAAGTTGGTTCCATCGGTGGAGAGGAAGACGGAGTTGTTGGTATGGGTGAGTGCGCAGATCCTGAAGAGTGCAAGACAATCGCTGATCTTGGCGTAGATATGCTTGCAGCAGGAATCGGTAACATTCACGGAAAGTATCCTGCAAACTGGCAGGGACTTAGCTTCGAGACTCTCGATGCTATCCAGGCTAAGACAGGTGAGATGCCATTAGTTCTTCACGGTGGTACAGGTATCCCTGCAGACATGATCAAGAAGGCTATCTCTCTTGGCGTATCTAAGATCAACGTTAACACAGAGTGCCAGTTATCTTTCGCAGATGCTACACGTAAATACATTGAGGCTGGTAAGGACTTAGAGGGTAAGGGATTTGATCCTCGTAAGTTGCTTGCTCCTGGTGCAGAGGCTATCAAGGCTACTGTTAAGGAGAAGATGGAACTGTTCGGTTCTGTTGGAAAAGCTGAATAATCGAAATATATTGGGAAGCACCAAGGGGTGCTTCCCTTATTTTTTACGCATAAATGGTACTATAAAGTATAAATAGTAGCATTTTATTGAAAACACACAAAAAAAAACAGAAAATACAACAAAAATAGACAAATTAGATAAAACTAATTAAATTTTAAAAAAATGGTTGCATTTTGGTTTGGAAAGAGTTATCTTAGTTTCAGAAATCATATGAGACATGAACGAGGGCGTTCCAACTAGGCTTGGAATGCCCTTTTTTAGTAAAAAGATGCGTGACTTCATATGAAAATTAAGCGAACAATCAAGGGGATTGGTTGTGGAAAGAAAGGATGTTGGGAAAATGAGTGAATATTATAACGTCGCAGACATTTTCGGGGAAAACGTATTCAACGATGCGGTAATGCAGGAACGTCTTCCTAAGAAAGTGTACAAGAAACTCCATGAAGTAATGGAGGAGGGCAAGGAATTAGACCTTGAGACAGCAGATGTCGTTGCCCATGAGATGAAGGAGTGGGCCATCGAAAAAGGTGCAACACATTATACACATTGGTTCCAGCCACTGACCGGTGTTACCGCTGAGAAGCATGATTCCTTTATTACAGCACCGATGCCAAACGGCAAGGTTCTGATGAGCTTTTCCGGCAAGGAACTGATCAAAGGTGAGCCGGACGCTTCTTCTTTCCCATCTGGTGGACTTCGTGCAACATTTGAGGCAAGAGGTTATACAGCGTGGGATTGTACTTCACCGGCATTCGTTCGTCAGGATGCAGCAGGTGCAACACTTTGCATTCCTACCGCTTTCTGTTCATACACAGGTGAAGCTTTGGATCAGAAGACACCGCTTCTTCGTTCCATGGAAGCAATTGATACACAGTCAATTCGCTTATTAAGATTATTTGGAAATACAACATCCAAGAAGGTAACACCTTCTGTCGGACCTGAGCAGGAGTACTTCATTGTAGATCGCGAGAAGTATTTACAGCGTAAGGATCTCATCTTCACAGGACGTACTCTTTTCGGTGCAATGCCTCCGAAGGGTCAGGAGATGGATGATCATTACTTCGGAGCCATCCGGGAGCGAATCGCCGCTTACATGAAGGATGTCAATAAAGAACTCTGGAAACTCGGTGTATCAGCCAAGACACAGCATAACGAGGTTGCTCCGGCACAGCATGAGTTGGCTCCAATCTATGCAGAGTGTAACGTAGCTGTTGATCACAACCAGTTGATCATGGAGACATTAAAGAAAGTTGCCGGACGTCATGGATTACAGTGCTTACTTCATGAGAAACCATTCGCAGGTGTGAACGGATCCGGTAAACACGATAACTGGTCTATCACAACGGATGATGGAATCAACTTACTGGAGCCTGGCAAGACCCCTCATGAGAATGTACAGTTCTTACTGGTGCTTACCTGTATCTTAAAGGCTGTCGATGAGCATGCAGCTCTTCTTCGTGCGGCAGCTGCAGATGTAGGAAACGATCACAGATTAGGAGCGAACGAGGCACCACCTGCAATCCTTTCCGTATATTTAGGAGACCAGCTCGGTGACGTATTAAATCAGTTGATTTCAACCGGTACTGCTACTCACAGTTTAAAGGGTGGAAAGCTTGAGACTGGTGTTAAGACCATTCCTGATTTTATGAAGGATGCAACCGACCGTAACCGTACATCACCGTTTGCATTCACAGGAAATAAATTTGAGTTCCGTATGGTTGGTTCTCAGGATTCTGTTGCACAGGCCAACATCGTACTCAATACAATCGTAGCTGAGGCATTTTCCGAGGCGTGTGATTTTCTTGAGAAAGCCGATGATTTTGAGCTTGCTGTACATGATCTCATCAAGAAATATGCAGTTGAGCATCAGAGAATCGTCTTCAACGGTAACGGATACTCCGATGAGTGGGTTGAGGAAGCTGCTAAGCGTGGACTTCCAAACATCAAGTCTATGGTTGATGCAATCCCTGCTTATATTGCTCCGGAATCGGTTGCAGCATTTGAGAAGTTTGGCGTATTCACAAAGCCTGAACTTGAGTCCCGTGTAGAGATCGAGTATGAGACATACGCTAAGACAATCAACATTGAAGCAAAGGCAATGATCGATATTGCAGGAAAGCAGATCATTCCGGCTGTTATCAAATATACAACTGAGCTTGGAACATCTCTTGGAACAGTTAAGGGCGCTTGCCCGGATGCAGATGTAAGTGTTCAGACAGAACTTCTTACAGAGACATCAGCACTTCTTTCCGAGACGAAGGTTGCACTCTCTAAGTTGCAGGAAGTAACGGAGCAGGGCGGCAAGATGGCTGAGGGAGCTGAGCAGGCTGCTTACTACAGAGATACTGTTAAGGCTGCTATGGATGCACTTCGTGCTCCGGTTGATAAGCTTGAGATGATCGTTGACAAGGATTTATGGCCAATGCCATCTTACGGAGATCTGATCTTCGAAGTATAATTGGAAAAGTAATTATACATAAAAATAATAAGACACTTTTTTCGAGCCACAAAGCTGTGGAGTACGGGAGAAGTGTCTTTTTTTATGCAAGTAGTCAAGGTGCGAAAGCAGATAGATAAGGGAAAAACCAGACGGAGATGTTTGGTTTGAAAACTAAGGAGGTAGAATTATGGAACAACAAGTTATGGATTTTATTAATGAAAACATATTCGGAATATGGTTTCTGATCGGAGCTGCATTGGTATTCTGGATGCAGGCCGGATTTGCAATGGTAGAGACCGGTTTTACAAGAGCGAAGAACGCAGGTAACATTATTATGAAGAACCTGATGGACTTCTGTATCGGTACTGTTGTATTTATTTTAATCGGTTTTTCTTTTTTACTCGGAGAAGATTTCCTGGGATTTATCGGAAAGCCTGGATTTGATATCTTTACCGCGTATTCAAATTTTGATTTTTCGAATTTCGTATTTAACTTAGTATTCTGTGCAACCACAGCAACCATCGTATCCGGTGCTATGGCTGAGAGAACGAAATTCTTATCTTATTGTATTTATTCCGCAGTTATTTCTGCACTCATCTACCCGATCGAGGCACACTGGATCTGGGGCGGCGGCTGGTTATCACAGCTTGGCTTCCATGATTTCGCAGGTTCCTGTGCAATTCATATGGTTGGTGGTATTTCAGCCCTCATCGGAGCTGCAATGCTTGGACCTCGTATCGGTAAATTTACAAGAGACAAAGCAGGAAAGATCACGAAAGTTAACGCCTTTCCTGGACATAACCTTCCAATCGGAGCACTTGGTGTATTTATTCTCTGGTTTGGATGGTATGGATTTAACGGTGCCGCATGTAAAACAGGACCGCAGCTTGCAAGCGTTTTCCTTACAACAACTGTAGCCCCTGCAGTAGCAACCGTAACCTGTATGATTTTTACATGGATCAAATATGGCAAGCCGGATGTATCGATGTGTCTGAATGCTTCCCTTGCCGGACTTGTAGCAATTACAGCTCCTTGTGACGTGACTGACTGTCTCGGAGCAATCATTATCGGACTTGTAGCAGGACTTCTCGTTGTATTTGGTGTATGGCTTCTTGATTATAAGCTTCATGTAGATGATCCGGTTGGTGCCGTAGCCGTACATATGATGAACGGTATCTGGGGAACCATCGCCGTTGGTTTATTCGCAACAACTTCTGCACCTGGAAATGATTCTGTAGTAGGTCTTTTCTACGGCGGCGGATTCAAGCAGCTCGGCATCCAGTTACTCGGTTTTGTAACCGTAGCATCGTGGACAGCCGTAACAATTACTATCGCATTCCTTGTGATTAAAAAGACGATCGGTCTTCGTGTAACTGAGGAAGAAGAAATTGTAGGTCTTGATGCTAAGGAACATGGTCTTGCATCTGCTTACTCAGGATTTGCAATCATGGATGTTTCAAACACAATGACCATGGATATCAACGAAAACACAGATCTTGGTACACCGGAATATGCAGACGCTTCACAGGTAAAGAAGGATGCAGCAGTCAAGGTCGTTTCTGCAATTCCGAAGGATGCAACCGGAATGTACAAAGTTGTTATTATCGCAAAGCTTTCTCGTTACGACCATTTAAAGAAGGCAATGAACGACCTCGGTGTAACCGGAATGACCTGTACACAGGTTATGGGTTGTGGTATCCAGAAGGGTTCCGGCGAGCGTTATCGTGGCGCTGAGGTTGATGCAACACTTCTTCCGAAGATCAAGGTTGAGGTTGTTGTAAGCAAGATTCCTGTAGACAGTGTAGTAGAGGCTGCTAAGAAAGCACTGTACACCGGACATATCGGAGATGGCAAGATCTTCGTATACGATGTTGCCAAGGTTGTTAAGATCCGTACCGGTGAAGAGGATACAGATGCATTACAGGATGTTGAGTAAATCGCACTAATCTAATGGCTAGATTAGTGAATCTAATCCCCTTAGTTTTAGTATACATCAACAGAGCCCCCTCAGCGAAAGCTGAGGGGGTTTCTTGTCGAGAAATATTTCTTCCTATTACGACTATTCTTTGGTATAATATAAAAGAATATTATCTTTTTTAGTTCGATGATAGGGGGCTAACTAATATGAATTACGGAAATGCTGCGATGAAGCGCCGGTCCCATGAAATTGACAATAAACCGACGAAGATACGCAAGAAATGTGGTGTCATATTTTGGAAAATATTTGTTGTCTGCCTGATTGTTGTGGGCATTGTCGGTATCAGTACCGGTGTTGGAGCTGTCAAGGGAATTCTTGCATCGGCACCGGATATATCAGAAATCGATGTTATTCCAACCGGCTATTCCACGACTGTTCTGGCAAGTGACGGAAGTGAGATTGCAACCCTTGTTGCGGAGGGCTCGAATCGTCAGTATGTAACGCTGAATGAGATTCCGAAGAATCTGCAGCACGCGGTTGTTGCGATTGAGGACGAGCGTTTCTATGAGCACAACGGAATTGATCTCAAGGGTATCGCGCGAGCATTAGTGACAGACATTAAAGCGATGGATTTCAGCCAGGGTGCAAGTACGATCACCCAGCAGCTCATCAAGAACAATGTCTTGACGGAGCAGTGGGCAAATGAGAATGAAGGCAAGATTTCCAAGCTTGAAAAGATGGAGCGTCAGGTACAGCGTAAGATTCAGGAGATGTATATCGCTGTGGAACTGGAGAAGAAGGTTGACAATAAGGATTGGATTCTTGAAAATTATCTGAATTCTATCAACCTTGGAAGCAATACCCTCGGTGTACAAGCTGCTGCGCAGCGTTATTTCGGTAAGGATGTGTCGGAACTGACATTGTCCGAATGTGCTGTAATTGCTGGAATTACGAAGAATCCGGCTGGATATAATCCTATTTTGCATCCGGAGAATAATGCTTCAAGACGTGAAGATGTGCTGAATGCGATGAAACGCCAGGGATATATTACGCAGGATCAGTATGACGAGGCACTGGCGGACGATGTATACAGTCGTATTTCTGAGCACAATGATATTGTGGAAACCTCGATGAACACTTATTTTGTGGACTCTGTAATTGATGACGTCTTTAATGATCTGGTGAAGATCAAAGGGTATTCGGAGAGTGATGCTTATAAGGCAATCTATCAGGGTGGACTGACGATTAAGTCAACGCAGGATTTAAACATTCAGGAAATCTGTGATGAGGAAGCGCTAAACCCGGACAATTATGATGCCGGAACCAAGTATTCTTTCTTCCTCTCCTTTCAGGTAAAGAAAAAGGATGGTTCAACGAAGAATTACACGAACCAGACGATGCTTTCTTATTATAAGGATAAGAAAAAGAATCAGGATTTCTCGATCAATTATAATTCAGAAGAGGAGTGTCGCGATGCGATCGCCCAGTACGAGAAAGATGTTCTTGAAAAAGGCGATTCGATCGTGGAGAATTCCGAGTATATCTTTATTACCATGCAGCCGCAGATTGCGATGACGATCATGGATCAGAGTACCGGAGAGGTGAAGGCTATTGTTGGAGGACGAGGCGATAAGGCGGGTAACCGTACCTGGAACCGTGCAACGAAGACGACCCGTCAGCCGGGATCGACCTTCAAGATTATCGCCTGCTACGCACCGGCTTTGGATGCGGGCGCTAAGACACTTGCGTCCACACAGGATGATGCGCCTTTTACGGTAGGATCCAAGACGTACAATAACTACGATCATTCTTATAAGGGATACACGAATCTTCGTATGGCAATCACAAAGTCTATGAACATTGTGACAGTGAAGACGCTGCAGGATATCGGCGTGGACTTAGGATATGAGTATGCACAGAATTTCGGATTTTCGACACTTGTAGATACTGACAAGAATCTTGGTCTCTCCCTTGGCGGATTGACGCAGGGAGTGACGAATCTGGAACTGACCGGTGCTTATGCGGCGATTGCAAATCAGGGAGAGTACATTGCACCAAGCTTTTACACACAGGTGCTCGACCATGACGGCAATGTCATCTTAGACAATACCAAGACGAAGGATCATCACAGAGTCGTTAAGGAAGATACCGCATGGCTTCTGACCGATGCGATGAAGGATGTTATGACAAGCGGAACCGGTGTCCGTGCCTACTTTGGAAACGGCATGGCACAGGCGGGAAAATCCGGTACAACAACAAGCAACCGTGATGCGCTTTTTGCAGGATTTACACCGTACTACACATGCGTGGTATGGGGCGGATACGATGATAACTCCAAACAGTACAGCACCGGATATCCGAAGAATTTGTGGCGTTCTGTGATGAAGAGGATTCACGCGGATCTGGAAGCGAAGGATTTCAAGAAACCTTCCGATATCACGCAGGCAACAGTCTGCGCCAAGTCGGGACTTCTGCCGGAGCCGGATGTGTGCAGTAATGATCCAAGAGGATCCGGACAGTATACCGAATATTTTGCGGCAGGTACAGCGCCGACAGAGACGTGCGATAAGCATGTAGCACTGTCGATCTGTAAAGAATCCGGAGAGATCGCAGGACCGTATTGTCCGGAAGAGGATGTTGAGACAAAAGTATTTATTCTCGATGCAGATCCGGGATCGCCGGAATATGAATACTGTGCGACTGAGAAGTTTATGAACAAAGTCTGCAGCATTCATGATGAAAATTATGTTCCGGATGAGCCGGATGAACCAACACCGGGAGTGGATGACAGTCAGGATCCGTCGACGGATGAACCGACGGATACCAATGATCCATCGACGGACGAGCCGGGAGCGGATGATAATAATACTCCAACGGATGATATTACGGATCCATCACTTTCTTCGCTTGGAATATGGAAGTGGTTTATAACATGGAACCGATTACATTGACTGGCAAGCCCGGATAAGAAGTTTAACCGGGACGTGATGTGTTTCGGGAAATTATTTTGAAGGAAGCAGATAGGGGAAAAGGAATGCAGACGACATCAGAAGGATATCGTGTTGTATATGAGGGTGGCGAAGGCGAGATAACCGAGAAAAAATCCCGGTTTATCGCCACAGTACGCCCGGTGGAATCAGAAGAGGAAGCAACAACATTTATTGCGGAGATGAAAAAGAAATACTGGGATGCAAGACATAACTGTTCTGCTTTTGTGATCGGAGAACGACAGGAACTGAATCGTTGTTCAGACGACGGAGAACCGGCACAGACAGCGGGACGTCCGATGCTCGACGTACTGCTGAGGGAAGGTGTCACGAATGTTGCTGTGGTTGTGACAAGATACTTTGGAGGTGTGCTCCTTGGAACCGGAGGACTGGTTCGGGCTTATCAGGCGGCCACGCAGGCGGGTCTTGCGGCGAGCCGTATCATCGAGAAACTTCCGGGACAGAAGCTTATGATTCATACGGATTATAACGGACTCGGTAAGCTGCAGTATCTGTTCGGGCAGCAGAAGACGGCAATCCTGTCGACGGAGTATGCGGAGGATGTCGCACTCACGATTCTTGTGCCGATCAGTCAGAAGGAATCTCTTTACAAGGAAATTGTGGAGCAGACGAATGGTGCAGCAAAGTTAGAGTGGGGAGAAACCTGTGTTTATGCGGTAATTGACAAAGATGTTCAAATTTTTTAAAAAATTTAAATAAAAGTGTTGACACAAAGTGGGTATCCATGTATAATACCATTTGTTGAGACAACAATGGCCCATCGCCAAATGGTAAGGCAACGGACTCTGACTCCGTCATTTCAAGGTTCGAATCCTTGT
>SAMEA104315420__coassemble_507_pt1 | contig 24406 bp, 18 predicted proteins | sample SAMEA104315420__metabat2_low_PE_001 | metagenome-assembled genome bin SAMEA104315420 (sample SAMEA104315420) | gut metagenome | biome: Monkey gut; feature: monkey-associated habitat; material: faeces | place: China | collected 2013
CATATCCCATGACCTGATCCATCTCCTGATCTAGTGCTGTAAGACAAATAATGTATGTATTATAATTGCATCTCATCCACCTTACAAATTCCAGTCCATTCCCATCCGGAAGATTCACATCACAAATGGTAACATCCACATTATTATCACTTGCAATTCTTTTCGCTTTTTTCACTGATTCTGCTGAAAAAACCTCATATCCGGATTTTTTCAGTGAAAATGTAATTCCACGATTTAAATTTTCATCATCTTCAACCACGAGTATACCTGGCATAGCATATGCACCTCTCTTTATTAACTATATATATCAGAGTACTGCTTCTTCAATTCTCTCATCGTTTGTATCTCCAAAAGATAAAACAATGGAACTATCGTCAGCACTGTTATCCTCTGAAAGGAGTCGTCAAATATGCTTTTGCTTTTTCAATGCCGGAAGTATGGCAAGTTCTTCTGTCGGAGTAAGCATTATACAGCGTCTGTTTCCAATATATGCTGTGTGAAAATCATAACTCCTTGCAATATAAACAGGCAAAGAATCCTGATGATTCCCTGCCTCATATTTTATAGAAATTCCGAATACGCTTGTAAGGATATTTCTTATTCCCCTTTTAACTTAATTTCTTTCATTTTAACATACTTCCATATAATGTACAAATTGATTTCATAATTGTATGCCATGAAATATGTAGGGTTACAATTGATGTGACACCTACCACTATACAAAAACGGTTGAGTATTATAGAATTTTAATCGCCAAACCAAAAATCTATAAAAAGGATCTCAACCGTCATGAATACTATAACATACTCACAACGATATTTACCACATGAACTTAATACAAAATTTTTTGCTGTTAAGCTTTATCGTACTGGCGTTGGTGTATCGTTTGTCTGCCGTCGCTATCATATTTCCAAATCATCTTTATTGAGATGGAATAAGAAATTCGATGGTACAAAAGAATCTTTAATTGACAAGTCCCATCGTCCTCTACCAAGAGCAAACGCCCCCTCTTGATGTAATCTGTGGCAAAATCGGAATAAAGCATAAACGAATCCGCCCCAGAACGCCTCGGCATAATGGAAAAGTTGAGCGAAGTCATCGCAATGATCAAGAACACTTCTACAACCATATGTCGTTTTACAGTTATGATGATCTAATGCTTCAAATGAGACGATACCTAAACCGTTCCAACAACATCCCTATGCAAGTGTTGGGTTGGAAATCACCTTTAGAAAAATGTCTCGAACTCGAGACACAATAATTCTTATACTCACCGATTAAAGCCTATAGTACCACACCAATCTTTTTATTTTTGAAAAGTTGGTGTCACATCATTGACTAATGTACACTAGCCGCTCTGCAAACTGGAAGTTATTTTTCTTCTATAGATTCTGTTACATTAGTTCTATATTTCTCTTCACATGCTTTTAAGTAATCAAAGCATAATCCACCATCACATCTATAGAAAAATGGATCTTTACAAATTATATTATCACTATTGAGAATAAATACAGGTATGATATCTTTATCGTTGCTGTTTATATAACTAATTTTGAAACTGTATCCTGTTCTTCCAAGTGAAATGCCATCTCTTTTCATTGAAATACCTTGAATATTCGCCACTATATATTCGATATCTTCTGAATCGGTGATAGTAAAACCAGTTCCTGTATTTCCATCGAACACATTTATATGGTCTACCTCAGAAGGATTTACATTCTTACCGAATTTCTTTGGCATGAAATAGTAACCTACTGTACCTACCAATAACACAGCAATTAAAATAACCAGAATACGCAGTTTCTTTTTCATACACTCTTTACCTCCCCAAATATCGATTTTTTGATTTCTTATAAGGTATCATACTTCACTCTCTATTACAATAATTACACTGTTTCTCCCTTTTCTATACCATAGCAATATGCTTCATTGTAATCCCCCTTTTATGGCACAAAAAAGCAACCGGAACATCTCTGCTTCGATTGCCATAATAATATCATATCTTTTATGTTTTACGATCATATCATCGTTAGTCCGCCTACTTCTCATCAACGACCTGGAAAACATAAAATTTTAAATAGTAAGACTCATCCGCCGCCCACAGAATCGGATGATCCGCTGCCTGTGTGCGGAATTCCACCTGACGCAGCCTCTTATGGGTTGCCTTGGCTGCTTCCTTGACCGTCTTGGCAAGCAGTTCCTGCGTCATGAAATGGGAGCAGGAACAAGTAGCCAGATAACCGCCATCCTTGACGAGCTTGAGGCCCTTCATGTTAATCTCACGATAACCCTTGATTGCATTCTTCGTCGCCTGACGGGACTTCGTGAAAGCCGGTGGATCAAGGATGACCACATCATACTTTTCGCCGGCCGCTGCAAGCTTCGGAAGTTCATCAAGCACATTTGCACAGCGAAAATGCACCGTATCCTCCAGATGATTTAACGTGGCATTCGCCTTGGCCTGCTGCACTGCATACTCCGAGATGTCGAGTCCTGTCACCTCTGTCGCTCCTGCAATTCCCGCATTTAACGCAAACGTTCCCATATGCGTAAAGCAATCTAACACTTTCTTGTCTTTGCAAATGCGCTGCATCGCAAGACGATTGTACTTCTGATCCAGGAAAAAGCCTGTCTTCTGACCATTGACCACATCGACCATATAGCGGACGCCGTTCTCCACAATTTCGACATCCGTATCAAATTCCCCGCCAATAAAATCTTTGATCTTCGGCAATCCCTCTTTCTTGCGCTCATTTGCATCGCTTCGCTCATATACTCCACGAATCTTAATTCCATCCGAAAGAAGCGTTTCTTTTAATAAGGAAACAATCGTCTCCTTGAACTGCTCCATGCCAAGCGCAAGACACTCTACAACCAGCACATCCGCATACTTGTCCACAACCAGTCCCGGAAGGAAATCCGCTTCTCCGAAGATGACTCTGCAGCAATTTAAGTCCGGCCTGCCCGTCGTTCCGATTCCCGGAATCGTCTTCTTTGCTTCATCCACTCCAATCACACTGTCATTGCCGCCCGCCATCACCTGCTTGCGGTAATCCCAGGCATTCTGCACACGCATCCGCAGAAACTCCCTATCAATCTCCTGATCTGATTGACGCGTCATCATGCGGATGCGGATCTTTGAATTCTGATTGATAAATCCCCTGCCCATCGGATATCCGTCAAAATCGTGCACCGTCACAATATCTCCGTTCGTGAACGTACCAACGATTGTATCGATCTCATTATCGAAGATCCACGCACCACCGGCCTTGATTGTGCGACCCTCGCCTTTTTTCAAAGTTACGATTGTATGATTCTGCATCTGTTTTCTCCCTTAGCTTTTCTATTTCTTTTTGCGATATTTTGGATCAATTCCTATCGTGTAGACTATCATAGCCTTTCTTCGTTATGCAATGTCAATTCTGTATCCCATCGAAATCCACATTTCTCTGTGTTACCATTCCTCGCTCCATAAAAATGTAGCGAAGAATTGACTTCTCCATCTTATACTTTGTGAATTTCTTGCAGTCTAGAGACTGTTAGAATTTTGTTTGCGCTCAGCAATTCCCGTACACGGAAGTACGGGAAAGGTGGCATTTCGCCTGGATGGCGAATTGACACCGGTTGCGTCCCCATAAGAAACACATCCTCAAAATTCTTACAGACTCTTGATTGCAACGAACCTGAACAAAGGATGAGATGGGGAAGCCAATTCGTCTACCACATTTCTAATGATGAGTGTAACACAGAAAAATAAGGATTTCCAGCACTCCCCATTGTTTTTGAGAATCAAAAATGGTATAATGTTGTTAAATTATTAACGAAGTAAAGTTACTTCACTTTAAGACAAATAAGGAGGTCTTACGAATGGATTTTTCAGAGGAATACAGACAGAAACTGGTTTCTGCTGATGAAGCTGTCAAAGTGATCAAATCCGGTGACTGGGTTGATTACGGCTGGTGTACCAATACCGTAGACGCTTTGGATAAGGCGCTTGCGAAGCGTACTGATGAATTGAAGAACGTGAATTTACGTGGTGGTATTTTACTTAAACCACTTGCAGTGTTTGATCGTGAAGATGCCGGTGAGCATTTTACATGGAACTCTTGGCATATGGGTGGATACGAGCGTAAGCTGATCAATCGTGGATGCTCATACTACGCACCGATCCGCTACTCTGAGCTTCCTCGCTACTACCGTGAGCTGGATTGCCCGGACGATGTTGCTATGTTTCAGGTTGCTCCGATGGATAAGCACGGATACTTTAACTTTGGACCGAGTGCTTCTCACCTCGGTGCAATGTGCGAGACAGCAAAATACATTATCGTTGAAGTAAATGAGAACATGCCTCGCTGCCTCGGTGGAACCGAGAACGGTGTACATATCTCTCAGGTTAACGCGATCGTTGAAGGCGAAAATCCGCCAATCGGTGAGCTCGGTGGTGGCGGAGCTGCAACAGAGGTCGATAAGACCGTTGCACGTCTGATCGTAGACCAGATTCCGAACGGTGCCTGCTTACAGCTTGGTATCGGTGGTATGCCAAATGCCGTTGGTTCTCTGATCGCAGAATCCGACTTAAAAGACCTCGGTGTACATACAGAGATGTACGTCGACGCATTCGTTGATATTGCGAAAGCCGGCAAGATCACAGGTGCGCACAAGAACATCGACCGTTACCGTCAGGTATATGGCTTCGGTGCCGGAACCAAGAAGATGTATGACTATCTGGATGAGAATCCTGAGCTTATGAGTGCTCCGGTAAGTTACACCAACGATATCCGTTCCATCGCTGCTTTGGATAATTTCATCTCAATCAACAACTGTGTGGATATTGACCTCTTCGGTCAGGTAAGTTCCGAGTCTTCCGGAATCAAACACATCAGTGGTGCAGGCGGACAGCTTGACTTCGTTCTTGGTGCATACCTCTCCAACGGTGGTAAGAGCTTTATCTGCTGCTCTTCAACCTTCACCGACAAGCAGGGTGTGATGCATTCAAGAATCCGTCCTACTCTTGCAGAGGGTTCCATCGTTACCGATACCCGTGCCAATACACATTATGTTGTTACTGAGTACGGAATGGTCAATGTTAAGGGATTATCCTCCTGGCAGAAGGCTGAAGCTCTCATCTCCATCGCACATCCGGACTTCCGTGATGACCTCATCAAGGAAGCTGAGAAAATGCATATTTGGAGACGCTCGAACAAGTAGTCACAGTTTGTTCACAATTTATTCATATTGCATTAAAACCCCAACTTTGTTGGGGTTTTTTTATAAATTTTACCTCTTGCTTTTGTGCACTTTTTTGGGTAATGTATATGTCGAGTTAGGAGGAGGTAAAAATGAAGAAAATTTTACGTAACATCAAAGCAAAACTCTTTACTAAAGTAGAAAAACAACATTCAGAAGAATATCTTCGCAGAATCGCTTTTTTTAATAAATATTCCTTATTATTCCACGCACTGCTGTCTTGTGGCATCGTATTTATGGTGGAGATTCTTTCGCGAAGAGATTTCTTATCCGCCTGTTCGTTCGTAGGCGGTCACACAGGAGCGTTTCTATTTAACGCCTTTATTGTGTTTGCATCACTTTCCCTGGTATATCTGTTCCGCAGGAGAGCATTCTTTCGAATTATCATCAGCGGATTCTGGATCATCCTTGGAATTATCAATGGATGCATTCTCTCGAATCGTGTAACACCGTTCGGCTTTACAGATCTGAAATGTATCAATGATCTGTTCGCGATGAACAATACGAACTATTTTACTGCAGAAGAAGCAACGATCGTTGTCATCGGATTAGGCCTTTTTGCTTTATTCTGCGCGGTTCTTTTTATCAAGGGACCTCGTTATCAGGGAAAAATTCACAAGATTGTAGTTCTTGCATCAATCGTATCCGTGATGTTTATCGGACTTCCGGTTACAACATCCGCTGCACAGAATGCCAATGTTGTAGCAAGCTACTTCTCAAACATTGCGCAGGGTTATGAAAATTATGGATTTATCTATGGTTTCTCATCCAGCGTTGTGGATCGAGGCATGAGCAAACCGGATGATTACACCGAGGAACATGTTGCAGAGATTACGGACAAAGCAGAAAGCACGAAGCAGGAAACTACTGTAACAAAGGATGACGCACCGAACATCATCTGCGTCCTTCTCGAGTCCTTCTGTGATCCGGATGAGATCAAGTTCTTACATTATAATGATGATCCGATTCCAACCTTCCACAAGCTGGAGGAGAATTATTCTACCGGATACCTTACTGTACCGGTTGTCGGCGCAGGTACTGCAAACTCTGAGTTTGAAGTATTGACCGGAATGAGCATGCAGTACTTCGGAACCGGAGAGTATCCTTATAAAACAATCTTAAAGAAGACGGATTGTGAAAGTACTGCTGCAGATCTTGCATCCATCGGATACGGTACACATGCAGTACATAACAACGGTGGTAACTTCTACAGCCGTGTGAACGCTTTTTCCATGATGGGATTTGATACCTTCACAAGCAAGGAATTAATGAACATCCAGACGTATACACCAAACGGAAGCTGGGCAACCGATGACATTCTTGTTGATGAGACAATCAAGACATTGGATTCCACTCCAAATCAGCCGGATTTCACTTATACTATTACGGTTGGTACACACGGTGATTACCCGAAGGAGCAGGTGATCGAAAATCCTAAGTACACTGCAAACGGTGCTTTCGACGAAGAGACAAGAAATCAGTGGACTTACTACATTAACCAGTTAAACGAGGTCGATACTTTTATGGCTGACCTCATCGACAAAGTAAGCAAGCGTGATGAGAATACGGTGATCGTATTCTTCGGTGATCACCTCCCAACCATGGGACTTCAGGATTCCGATATGCGTTCCGGTGATATCTATAAGACAAAATATGTTACCTGGAACAACATGGGACTTGAGAAACAGGATGCTGACCTCTATGCATACCAGCTGATGGCAAGCATCACGAATTCCGTTGGAATTCACGAGGGAACCATTCTTAACTACCATCAGACACAGATGAATTCTTCTGATTATCTTGATGGTCTTGAGAACCTCCAGTACGACATCCTCTACGGAGATCGTTACTGCTACAATGGTGAGGATAAATATCCTGCAACCGATATTGTCATGGGAATTGATCCGGTTACAGTTGATAGCGCAACCAATTCCATCGGTGATTCCGAGGTTATCATCCGTGGATCGAACTTCACCAAGTGGAGTAAAGTATTTGTCAACGGAAGCAAGGTCAATACGATCTTCAGTGGTCCGAACTGTCTGATCATCAGCAAAGATGCCATCTCTGACGGAGATACACTTCAGGTAAATCAGATGGGATCCAACAATACGGTATTCCGTTCATCCAACACGCTGACCTATTCCGATTCGGACGTGGTCGATACACAGGCTCCGGTTGACGGAACGGAAGTTGACACAACTGCCGACACTCAGAACTCTGAGTCTGCCGAATAAAATGCAATTTACTTGTTTTGATAGTTAATTAGATCATTGTGTCTGTGAATAGAGGAATTTGCAGACAACAAAAAAGATGTCCGATTGGACATCTTTTTTGTTTGTCTTATGCTAGATATTTTTCAATACATTGACTGCTTCATCCAGATAATTGTTCTCCATCTGGTAGAATTCTCCGGCATCTGCCTTCTGGGCAAACGCAGGATCCAGCGGAAGCTTGCCAAGCACCTTCGTTCCAAGTGACGCTGCTGCCTCATCAATGTGGCTTTCGCCAAAAAGCGAAATATGTTTGCCGCAGTCCGGGCATTTCAGATAACTGAAGTTCTCCACAACACCAAGTACCGGTATATGCATCATATTTGCCATATTAAAGGCTTTCTTTACGATCATCTGAACTAATTCCTGTGGAGACGTTACAATAACGATTCCGTCCACTGGAAGCGACTGGAATACGGTGAGCGGAACATCACCGGTTCCTGGCGGCATATCGACAAACAGATAATCAACATCGCCCCATACGGTCTCATTCCAGAACTGCTTGACCGCACCTGCGATCACCGGTCCTCTCCATACGACCGGTGCTTCCTCGTCCTCCATCAGAAGGTTGATGGAAACGATCTTAATTCCATCCGGAGTCTCATAAGGGTACATTCCCTTCTCGTCTCCGACTAACTGACCATGTGCTCCGAACATCTTCGGAATAGATGGTCCTGTGATATCGGCATCTAAGATACCGACCTTATATCCAGCTTTGGCCATCTGTGCGGCAAGCGAAGCGGTAACAAAGGACTTACCGACGCCTCCTTTACCACTGACAACTCCAATGACATGTTTTACATCGGAATATGCATTCATTGGCTCCTGCATACTCTGTGGATTCTGCTTACTCGGGCATCCGTCGCAGCTTTCTCTGCTGCAGGAAGATGCACCACTACAATTTGCATTCTCCGGCATTTTTACTTCTCTCCTTTTCAATTTCTATTCTATATGATAAGTTCCCTCCACGCATTCGCAAAACGGAACCTAATAGTCACCTTGTTAATACAGGCTTCCGAAACGAGAAAATGGGTAGTAGATCATATAAGCTTTACCGATAATCTCATCCTTCGTCACGTATGTATTGTCCCAGTATCTTGCGTCATAAGAATCGTTACGATTGTCTCCCATGACAAAGTAGCAATCCTCCGGCACCTCAAATTCAAACGGTCCGGTTGCGGTCACCCAATCCTCCTTGAGGTAGTCTTCCTCAAGCGGTACCTCCGAATCGTTGATATAAACCTTGGCTTCCTTGATCGTCACCTTTTCACCCGGAAGACCGATGATACGCTTTACATATTTCTCGGATTCATCGTCCGGGAATTTGAAGATTATGATATCACCGCGGCGCGGCTCTGTAAAGTTGTATGCGATACGAAGTCCGAACAGATCATCGCCTGGTTCGATCGTGTGCTCCATAGAGCCGGTCGGAACCGTCGCATTGATAATAATGTAATTCTTCAGCACCAGCGCAAGTGCAATCGCAATCACAAACGTCATGCACCAGCTTAGCACTTCACGCAATGCCGAATTCTTCTTTTCCGGCTTATGTTCATCCGTTTGCGTCTGAAGTTCTTTCTCCGTCTCAGATTCCACCGCCTGAGGCTCCTGGATCAGTTCCTCTAAACGCTCATCTCTTTTTTCACTCATATATTCCTACTCTCTTGGCATAAACCACCAACTAATAAAATCATCTCTGTGAAACTCGAAACCGACCAGTCCCAGATCGACACGATCCTTGTTTGTCAGCCGGCTTTCAATAAATTCGTTTACAGAAATCACAAAATCATTTTCCAGACACCACATTGCCTGTAAAGTTGCTACCTTCGACGGATCCCAGTCATCGACGATCATACCTCCGAAATCAATGATTTTGCTCCACCCATGGTTGGAATTGATCATACGCTGCTTGATATTCTCCAGAATAACCGCCAGTATCGTATGAACCTTCGGATGATACATAACCGGCTCCAGCATCTTATACAAACGATGCTCCTTATTCAATAGAATGTCCAGCGATCTCCCCTGATTATTCGTCACAAGGCAAAAGATTTCATCGTATCCGATCGTCTGCGGATATAAATGATAAGAATTACGATACGGCACAACACTTCGGATCATGTGGAAATCCGCAACCATATCATCATAGAGAATTCCCGGATAATCACTGATCACATAGCGCTGCGACTTCCGGTATGGTGCCATCATCTGACAGAATATATCTCGATTCTTCTCAAACACGATCAATTTATTTTCCTTCAAAAAGCGCTGAAAGTCAATCGGATAGTTCGTTCTGTAATAATCAAACAACTCCCTTGCAATAAAAGCGATGCGAATCACCTTGCCGGAAAAACCCTTCACAATCGTTTCAATCGGCAACGCAATCTGTTTTCCCTTCAGATAAACATCCACACATACCGCCTTGCCAAGAAGTGCCATCTCATCCTCATATTCTGTGAGAATCGATTTTCTTCCATCGTTCAGATACTGATTCAGGTTCATCGGATTTGCCTCAAACGCCTTCAGCACTTTTTCCCCGATCAGTCTTCGAAGTTCCTTCACATTCTCATCATTTGCCACTCCATCACGCGTCATGCGCGGCGTCAGGAACGGCTTCTTAATGTTCAAATGAAACGTCATATGGCGCAGCCATTCCGGCTTAATGCCAAGCGCATCCGGATCATCCATCAGCTTAAAGCCCTGCTGATACAGACAGGAGTCACCGATCAAAGCCTTATGCTTCGAGTTATAGATCCACAGATAGCCTTCCATAAGATCATCCAGAATACGGATGGATATGACGCCAAGTACATCCGCAAACGGATTGTCCAAAATCCAATTGGAATCATAAATCGTCTCCCGCTTCCGGTCAAAGACAACTTCGATCGGATACGGCTGATAGAGCATCCACTTACGGATTCCCCCAATCAGTCCCTGCATCGTCAAACGCATCGCATATTTCGGTTTTAAAACCAAGGTAATCTTGGAACCGGATTCCTCCCTGTTGCAATTCACATATTCGATTGATTCGGATCCTTCCAGCCACTTTGCCATCACCGGCTCTAATGATTCCTTATTCGTAATATTCCATGCTGTATTTACACACTTGTCTTTCTTCGATTCAATCAGAATCGCACGCGCCGCCATAAAGCAGGAGAGCATACCGACTCCGTAACGTGCCACCGGCTCATACTGGAGCTTTTGTATTGCGAAATCTTCACTCTGGTAGTAGCTGCAGCCAATCTTTGCGACATATTTTTCAATATCGCCACTATTCATGCCGATTCCATTGTCTTCGATTGTAAGCCTCTGTGTCAGCGAATTATACGAAATCCGGATCCTTGCGTGATATGGTTCACGCATCGAATTAATCGCACGAGCCTCCTCGATTTCAAGGAACTCTGTGCCCCAGCTCCATTCGAGCGCTGCCCGCGTGTTGCAGGCATCAAACGCATTTTGCAACAGTTCACGAATGTATACTTCCGTATCTCCATAGAACTGCGGGCTGGAAAAAGCAGCTATCATATTGTCCTGATTCAAGTCAATGTGACATTGATTCATGTTTCTTCCTCAATTATAATTCTTCTTCATTGAGCAGTACCGCCTGCACGAGAAATCGATTCTGCGATTTGCCCTTGATGCAGGTCGAAAGCGTCAGAATGTGACTTTGGTCTGTCGCCTGAATATCGTTTCGCATATTGGCACTGTCTGCTTTGTTGTATATCTTATCCAGATAGATCTGCCGACCGCTCTGTGTCGTGAAATCGTTGGAATAAAGAATGTGGAGATTGTCGCTCTCATAGGCTGACCAGATCTCATACACCAATACTTTATCCCCTGTATAGACATAAATATACGGGCAGTTTGCAAAGAACGCTGAATCTTCAAAATAATGAAGTGTCGCAAACATCGAATCGTCACGCATATTGTGTCCGTACACGACCGTATCAAAATCGGTAAAATCTTTACTGTTTATTTTCTCTGTATAAATACATCCCGGATATCCCTTACTGCCATTCATATTATAGTTCAGATAATAACTGTCATCGACAGCATTCTGAAGTATTGGATAATCAATATCGGTTCCGGGAATATAGATCCACGCATAGATGTCCGGATTGACCGCATGAAGTGCATCCCAATCAAGAGTCTTCTGTGGAATGCTGATTCCAAGCTGACTTAATTCCGAATCTTCCGTAGACTCGGTTCCTTGTTCCATTTCTGCAATCTGCGTTTCATCTTCATTCTGAGACGGCACCGAGATTACGTTGTCCCCCATGGATTCCTGCAGCCGGTTTACCTGTGCTGCCAGATCCTCATACTGTTTCTCAGCCTGATTCTGCACATACCAGTTGCGCAGCAAAATACCTGCTATAACGATTAGTATAATAAGCAGAATAATGGTAAAAAGTTTATAAATATTAAATGGTGCTTTCTGTTTTTTCTTTGTCGGATTCTGTTTTTCACTCATGATCCATACCTTTTCCTAACACTATGCAAAGGCGGCAGACTCCGTTCCGCCGCCTTTGTCATGTTTGCGGGCCTACCGCAGGTCCCGCATAGACCTTATACATGCATCCAAAAATTGTATCCAGTGTTTTTTATTTATCTGTTCGCGTGTGCCTTCCTGCCGCAGACTGCAACGCCTGCGAGTGCGAACACTGCCACGATTGGCAGCGCAGGTAAAGACGCACCGGTCTTTGGTGAAAGAACTCCTGCAGAAGTTGTTCCGCCAGAGGCCGCTCCTCCGTTCGATGCGGACGATCCCTTTACGGAATTGCGTCCATCACTGTATCCGTCGTTGTAACCCTCATCATAGTTATCCTCAGAATCCTTTTCCGGATATTTTACCGTTACATTCTGATTGACGTTAACCGGATTGTTCTGATTATTACTCTGATTGTTACTCTGGTTATTGCTATTGCTGCTGTTACTATTGCTGCTGTTGCTGTTGCTCTGTGACGGTCCAGAAGTGTTATTACTGTTTGTATTGTTCTCCGTACTGCTTGTGTTGCTGTTCGTATTGTTATTCGTCGTCTGATTCTTGGACGGATCACTCGTCGCAACCGTCACATTCGATGGATACTGTACAACAGCAACCGGTGACAGCGAATACAACGTTACCGTAACTCTTCCATCACTAGTCACACTGCTCGGCTTAATCGTCTCCCACGCACCATCCGCATACTGGTGTAATACGTAGATCGTATATCCACTCTTAATGTTGCTTGGATTAATCTTCAACGTTACCTTAATACCCTTGTGGGTATTTGCATTGCCCGTCAGGGAAAGATTTGACATACCAAGTACATCAGCCTGCTGGCTGACGCCTTTGATCACCTGATTCAGGCTGGTTACCTTGTCTGCAGCTACTTTATCCCATTTCACATTATACTGCGTATTATTATCACCAACAACCGTAACACTTTCAACTTTGGCATTCCAGGCCTGTGCCTGCTGGTCTAACGCCGCATCCGTTCCCGGTGAGTTCGCAGCAAATACCGTTGTTCCCATAGTGAGAACAAGCAGCATTGCCAGCATTCCCATAAGCATTTTCTTCATCGCTATCGCCTCCTTTCGTTCATTATTTGCATGTAGTATCTATCATATCAAGTGCGCGCGCACTGGATACCTTTTCTCTTACGCCTACTCCACCGGCGTGTAAAATACCTGAATCAAAAGCTTCTGCATCGCATCCTCATCCACATGGTACTCCTCGTATTCCTCCCCCATCACGGTCTCTCCCGGAACGGTATACATCTGGTTCTCGGAAAAATCATAATTCATCAGTTCCGTGATCAGGCTTGTAAAATCCACACTCGTGACAAGATAATCCGAGATGGAATCATACACATCCACAACCTTGGAAGAATCTCCTGCTGCAATTGTATGCAGCTTATCAAAATATGCAATAATATACTGTTCCTGACGACGCAGACGCTCAGTTGCGCTGTCATATTCTTTCGTATCTCGTGTGCGAAGATAGCAGTATGCTTCATCTCCGGTAAGTGTCACATCGTCACCTTTGCGAAGATCGACATCTTTATCCCCATTCTTAATATTCTGAAGTACCGTGAGATCAACACCACCCACAGCATCATTCATCATCGGAATTGCCCCCATATTCATCGCAAGATATCCGCTGATCGGAATATTGTCAAAAAGCTTCGAAACCGCGTCCACACTTCTTGTGCAGCTGATTCTTCTGCCATCTCCAAACGCGTGCTGCAGACAGATCTGCGCATCCACATTACCAAGGTCATTGCCAGCTTCGTCACATAAATAAATATCTGCGATTGTATTACGATTGATAGACACAACCTTAAGCGTCTGGTTTGAAGAGTCAACAACCAGCAAAAACATCGCATCGGACTGTCCACCACTGTTGTAATCCTTCGCCTTGGCAACTTTGTCATCCGTATCGATGCCCATCATCAGATAAGTACGAAGATTCCGATTATACTGGTACTCTTTTCCGTCAAAAGACACCGTCCCCTCCTGCCACTTCTCCGTAGCCTTCGGTTCCTGCGTATCTGTCACCGATGCATCCGGTACTTCCGCCTGCGGACCGTAATCCACCGACTCCTGCCGAAAAGCATTCTGCGCCTTCGTCTTTACACCAACCACAATGATCAGCACAAGAATGACCACCATCGCACCGGACATAAAATACAAAACATTATGCAGTTTTTCAGATGATTCATGCTGCTTACTCATGCTTCGGGTTTCGCTTCTTCCTTCTTACCATAATAACTGCCGTAATAGCTGCCGTAATAGCCACCATAATAGCTGTTCTTCTTCATCTTAACCTTGTTTAAGACGGCTCCGAGTACGCGGACCCCGGATGCTTCTAACTGCTTCTTTACATTAAGAATCAGACGTCCTCTTGCCATCCCCTGTGCAATCACAAGGATTGCTCCATCGCAATGCTTTGCAATCACAGCCGCATCAATTGCAGCTCCGATCGGCGCGCAGTCTAACAATACATAATTAAAATGTTCTCTGCCAAACTTGAGTAATTCCTCAAAATATCGCTTTTCCAGGATCTCCGTCGGATTTGGAACCGATGGACCTGCAAAAATCATAAACATACCCGGAATCTCGGTTCCGTATAACACATCCTCCAGTTTCTTCTGACCTGAGAGGAAATGTGAAAGACCATAGATTTCACTTCCATCCGTCGAAGTCGCACGAAGTCTGCCGACATACACCGATTTACGCATGTCCGTATCGATCAAAAGTACTCTCTTACCGGATTCCGTCAGCGATCTTGCAAGATCCAATGTCACAGTACTTTTGCCTTCATTCGGCAAAGCCGAAGTAATAACGATTGTGCGAATATCATCTCCGCAAAACTGAATATTCGTCTTGAGCGCGCGAAGAGACTCTTTCATTGTATATTTCTGATCTCGTAATTTACCAAATCTAACTGTCTTCATTACAATCTACGCTTTCTTCTTGTTCTTACGACGTGACTTCTTGCGTTCCTTCCGGCTCTCACCATCGTACTCCAATTCCTCCATTGGAAGTGTTCCGAGAACATTTAAGCCGAGCTTTTTCTCAACATCTTCTGCATTCATGATCGTATCATTAAACAGATATGCCATCACCACAATACCGGACGCAAACAAAAGACCCAATACACCACCAATTGCCGTGTTCTTCAAAACACTCGGACTGACTGCCTCACCGTCCGTATAGCCCCACTGAATCACATTCGGTGGATCCTGATCCATCTTCTCCGCAATAAATGCGGCACCGACATTGGCAATCTCATCCGCAATCGTCTTAGCCATCGTCGGATTCTTATCGCGTACCGTAATCTTCAAAATTCGGGAATTGGACGGATTCTCAAGGGTAATCTTCCCTTCAAGCGATTCATAGGTTTCATTCAAACTCAGATTCGCGATCACCTGCTCGAGCACCGGACGTCCCTTGACAACAACCATATAATCGTTTGTCAGACTCGTTCCTGCCTGAATGTCCGCAAGACTCGTGATCGACGTACTCTTCGACAACACATACAACTCTGAAACCGACTCATATTGTGGCACCATAAGAAAGCGGCTTGCTGCATACGCAATGCCCGCTCCTAAAATCATCGCCAAAAGAATCCACTTCCAGAACGATACCAGTTCCAAAAAGAGATCCTTCAAATCAATCTCTATTTCATCGTTATCGATCGGCTGTATATTATCCATTGTTTCTCCTAAGTTTCCGTTAGTTCTATCGACTCATTTCTTAACGCAAGTCGCTTCTTATAAAATCGTATAGTTAGATATTATTATACTATATCGGTGCATTTTGTGCAATGATTGAGTCTCTCAACTTCATAATAATATTACATATGGCAAAGCCATAATCAAACAAAAAAGCGCAGGGATTGCAATATTTGATTCCGCAAAAAGATGTTATATTTAAAATAATTGATCGACAATGTGGGAGGTAGTCAAGTGAAGAAAGAGAAGAAGGAAATCAGTGTTTATTTTGCAAACTGGAATCTGGATCGTCTGCCGGCAGAGCAGGCAGGAGAGGTTGTGGGAATTCCGTGGGATTGTGTGACCAATATCAAGCATGCATTCTGGCAGGTGGCACCGGCGGACGGAAGTACGGAGACTTCTTTTGAACGGAGGGATCATGGAGATGCGCCGCGAACAGCGTTTACGATACAGTCGATGTGGCAGAAATATGATATGGAGGATCAGACACCGAGTGCGATCGATCCGTCTTTGCCGCGCAATCATTTTGCCCAGTATGCCGTGTTTGCAAAGAGGTATCCGGAGGTGGAAATCATGCTTTCCATCGGAGGATGGGCAAGATGTGGGTACTTTTCGGAGATGGCATATACGAGAGAGGGGCGCAGATCGTTCATACAAAGCTGCATCGATTTCTTAAAAAAGCATGCGTGGGCATCGGGAATTGATATTGACTGGGAATACCCGGGATGCAGTACAGCGGGGGAGCGCCTTCCGGATCTGAGTGACCCGGATCATGATGAGGGCTGTCCTATCTGGGGAACGGCAAAGGAGGATGCGGATCATTTTACGGCGCTGATGGCAGAGATGCGTGAGGCGATGGATGCGACCTTTGGCAAAGGCGTAAAGAAGCTGACCGCGTGTTGCGCGGGATCGACGACAACAATTCTTCCGCTGCAGGACTGGGCTGCGGTGGCACCTTACATGGATCGCATTAATATTATGAGCTATGACATGAGCGGTGTCTGGGATGGCGTAACCGGACATCACACAAGCTTTTCAGATACGAAGAAAGTGGTTGATTATTTTGCAGGACTCGGAATTGATGCAGGGAAGCTTTGTATTGGAACGCCTTTTTATGCGCTTGCGTTTAAGATGAAGGAGATGAATCCGATGCAAGTTGTCGGCGCACCTTGTGAGACGTACCGCGCATCGTCTGGTATCGTGACGGAACGGGATCTCAAAGAATTTGAGGCGCAGGCGAGTAGCGGATACAGGTTGGAGAAGGATGGAGCACGCTGGCAGAAGGACAGGGATTTTGATGATGGCGGTAAGGGATGGCATCTGGTATATGATAAGGAAGCTGGTGCAGCATATGCCTACAATGATGAGGAGGATTCGAACTATTACAAGTGGTTTCTCACCTATGAAGATCATTGGACGCTTCAGAAGAAACTGGATTATATCCATGATGCCGGCGTGGGCGGAATTATTATCTGGGAGGTGGATCAGGATACGCAGGATTATGCGTTTATGAATCAGATTGCAAATAATCTACTCTCTTGCATTGATTATAAAAATGAGACAAAATACATTAGATAATGTATAAAAGAAACGTGAACAAGAGGCATAATTTGTGGAAATCTAGCGTTACATATGATAGTATAAAGAAGAGGAGGAAATGGGGATGAATGAAAAAATTATAGAAATATGGGCGGATAGTTTCCATGAAGGAGAATGGTGTTGTGATAATTTAAAATTATATGCCGAAAAAATAGGAATTAATTTTGAAAAACAATATGAATATGGCTTCATGCCAATATATACTATGCAATTAGAGGACATTAAGATTAGGTTTGAAGTTTATGGTTCCTATTCTGCATGGGAAAATGTTCCAAAACAAATTTCCCAATTACTATCTCTAGGGAAACCAGATTTTATCGCATTTTCTTACGATAGTAATGAAATAATTTTCGCGGTCGAAGAAACATCTGCAACAATGACTGGAAATCAACCGCTTCAAAGATGTGAACGCCAATATGGTAGTGCTAAAAATAAAATTCCGTTTTGGTACTTGGTAAGTGAGTTTGGGACTCATTTAGATGGGGGAATCAGAAGAGATTCAATATGGCCAACTATTTCTGCTCTTAAGTTGTCTGTTATATGTGAAGTACCTAATATTGTTCTTCATTATTCTGGGAAAAAAGCTCCAGAGAATTACAGCGGAGGAAAAGGATTAGATTTGTTGTTTTCATCACTTTTACAATATCTACTGGCATATTTATCTGATTCAAAACAATCATCTCTTATATTATCAATGGAACGCCAATATAGTGAAATGATTAATTTTGTTAATTCTCAGTGGGAAAATATGATTGATTTTATACCGAGTAGAAATGCACTTACAAATTCATCTACACCAAGGTTAATCGCTTATTGTGCATTAGGAGAAAAAGACGAAACCAAAAGAAAATTGGATGGTTTTTTACAGTGGCCGCTTACTACAGAAGTCTCTGAGGCAGAAAAAGTTCATTGGAAAAAATCCGATTTACTAACATATGATGTACTAAGCGAACAATTGGAATTGGATATTGAGCGTGGATATTGTTATATTTTATCTAACAATACGGGGTCAGGTAGGCCTCCTAAAGAGAGACAAATTATTAATTTCCTCATTCATCAGAAAAAAGATTTCGAGAAAGGTGGTTCATTAATGCCACCAGCATCATACGATTTTGAATTAAGTAGCTTTAGCAAAACAAATAGCGGAAATTATAATTTAACTACATCTAAAAACATATTATATTTATATGACAATTGGAGCGATCTGCTCACTTCTTTATATAAAGCTTTTAGCCGATTAAAAGGCAAACTTGATTACGTAATAAATGAACCCGCTATGGTGTATATAAGTAATAGCCTGGCGCCAAGAAGAGTTTTTGGCGATCCATTTATTGGTCAATTAACAGCCTATTCGGTGATTTTTGGTCGATTTGACGAACGGAAGCGAAAAATTGTAGCATATTATCCCCATCAGTCCTATACGTATTATTCATCAACTAAAGGGAAAGGCAAGCGACTTTTATTAGAATTAGTTGATTATATAATTTTTGCAGGCGGGGTGGTGATTGAAGTTTCAACAGGAAAGGTGATTTAATGAGAGAATATCGACTAACAGAGGAATTTGCACGATGGGCATTTGAGATAGTATGCAAACAAAGTCCTAATTGGTATATTGCTTTCACTAATCCAACTGCCGGACCATGGAAAGCAATTAATGCTTTTGATAAAAAGGGACGAGAAGGCCGGATTTATTCATTCGACGCGAAGGAAAAACGTCCAGATATAATATTAATAAATGACCATTTGAAGATAATTTTTATTGTTGAAGCAAAAAATTCAATGGCAGCATTAATGAATCCGACACAATGTAAAAAATCTGTAAAAGTGGTCTCAGATATTGGAAAACAGTTGCAAAAAATTCGCACTGATGAATATTGGGGAAAACGTTATATGTACAATATTGTATTGGGACTTCTTTGGGGAAATGAAGATAACATTTCAAATCCGAAATATAAATCTCTTTTTGATATGTATTATAACGAAATGTGCCAATATGATAATATTGATAGACGTGGGGTTATTGGAATTGAAGTAGACAAAAAAGAACTATCGCTTTCATGTTGTTTGATGGGGAAAAATTATGAGCAGGGAAATATAACTTTGAACTTAGATGAAATTGCAGACTCTTTTTCTATATCATACAAAGAGTAGATAGCTACTCTTTGTATGATATGCATATATTTTTAGATTTAATTATATTGTTGGCCAAATATTCATTAAGTTCTCTAGCGTCTAAAAAGCCATATGAAATGTATTTTTCGGCAATAGATTTATATAACTCACGCCATTCACAAGGTCCATTATCCAATATTTTTTTTGCCTCTTTTCGTACCATAGCGGAAAGGTCACAGAATTCTATTTTAGGGCCAATATAGTACATCATATCTCCCCTTCTTTTAAAAAGAGAGTTAACAATGTCAGGGATATTTTTTAATAATGAGCTGTCTATATTTTTTCTTACCCATTCGATCATTATTGTACGATATACTAAATTGGCGGCAATACCATATTCTCTAACAGATGCACATTTTATAAGAGCATCCGAAATGCTATTCAAGGAAGTTTGTGTTTTTTTTAATGGAGAGTAGGAATAAACTGCATACATATCCGTAATATAACTTCCTTTCGGAGAAAATTGTGCTTTTGATGATACAACTGCAGGAATGATATAACTTAAGCCATCACATCTAAATCCATTTTTTTGTAAATTTCCTATTATTGCTTCCCATGCTTTAATATCGTTATTATTAAAGGTTATCAATAAATGTCCATTTGGAGCTAACTTCTTTGAGCATTGTTGTAAAATGATATTTATATCTAAATTGTATTTCTTCCAAGCAATATTACGTGATGTACGATCACTTACACTGATATCATCATCATATTTAGGTTGTTCTTTTAAAAAACTATTCCAAATTGTAGAAAATTCTGTATATGGTATATTATCTCCATAAGGAGGATCTAGAAATATTAAATCTGCCTTAGCAGGTATTTGAGAAAATTTAGTTTTGGAATCCCCTTTTATGATTGTTACACTAGATTTGAAAGAGTCCGTGTTTAATATACTTAAGCCTTTTTCAAATTTTTTCATTCGTGCTCTAAGATGAATTATAGGATTGGATTCTAGATGTTGTGCTGGAACCCAAAATCCTGGCACACTCCACGCCGGGCCACCAGTTGATAAATTATTTCGCGTTGGTATAAGCCGTGAACATTGAGCAACACTTGCTGTTAATAATAGTAATGCGGCATTTTTGATTCTATCATCACTTATTTTTTCAAATTGAGATGCTACGTAGCATAGTATGTTATAATTTCTGACAGTAAATAAATCCTTTGTTTGCATTCCTTTAAAAGCAAGTATTCTTCTGTTTTCTTCAAAAATAAAATTATAATTGCTTTCATTTACGTTATTAAAAATTCGTGAGTTCGATAAATGCATTTGCGATTCACATAAATTTGTGTCCGAAATAATATTTTTATCCCTCTCGATGCATATCCCCGTTATTTTAGTAGAAATCATATTTTCAAGATTAAATCGTAATTCATGATTACATTTAGGACAAAAAGTTTTTTTCCCTCTTTTTATAGCCTGCTCGCGCGAAATCTCACAATTGCAACAACTACATTTTACAATTATTGAATGTATAAAATATCGAACATTTTCTGTTGAATTTATACTATATGCATAGGCACACCTTTCCCAAGTATGATCTATTATTTTACTTACAGTATCAATAAATTCTTGTACATTAGGTGGATTAGTTATTACCTGTGTATTCAATATCGCTATAGGATTGATATCTATTCCAATGGATAGGAATCCCTGCTTTTGGGCCTCTTTCAATACTACCCCACTTCCACAAAACGGATCTATTACCAAACCGTTGGGGGGCAGTAATTCTCTGAGAAATGTAGCAATAACATTATGCGGCTTTCTTGCCCAATATTTATGTAACAAATATTCTGATGTATGTGTTTCTGATAAAATTACTTTCGAATCTAATTCCATATTTATATCACTTCTTTCTAAATATTATAATAAAGTCATTTATCGTAATACCTATATTGTTTTTTTGTCTTCGTTGACTTGCCACCCAAGAGGCTTCGGTATATTTAGGGACTCGAATTGATATTTTTTCTATTGCATATTGAGTTTTATCTACTTTATCAATTAAACATTGGGTAACCGGAATATATTCTCCTTTTATAATGGTATCCCCAATCATCAACGCTAACACACCATCTTTTTTTAAAAACGTAAGTGCTTTATTTAATGCAATTTCCATATCATTGACATAATCTATATATCGCTCTGGCTTACCAACTTTAAAAAATTCTCGGATTTCATGTTTTCTAACCTCTGTTCGATTAATTTCTAACCAAGAACTCTCTAAACTGTTTATACTACTATATTTATAAGAATTAAAATATGGAGGATGCAATATTATCAATTGGATTTTCCCTTTATATGATTGAAATACATCATCTTTCAAATCTTGATTAAAAACCTTAATTGCCTCATTTTCTATCATAGGTAGCTCAGAAACATTTGATATCTCTTTAAGTGCTTTCTTTTTAAAAATTGGGAACGCATTTTTGATAGCAGTTTCTGCATCTAAAAATAAACGCCCTTGTTGCGTAGTAGCTTTTGAAACTTTCCGAATTATTGAAGCAAATATTATTTCATAAAAATTCCGAATTTTTTCATCCTTTATTTCTGATATCAATTTTTTAATTCCTCTTAAAGAATCACAAGTTTCCGGTAAAAACCAGTGTTCACAATTACAATTTGCAGGATAAAAATTATATTCGTCAATCGATAAAGGACGATAGTCTTTTTCAATCTGTAATAACGTTTGCATTAATTTTTGATAATCAAGATGAGTTACTTTAGCTTTAATTATCTGAACGCTCAAAGGATTTACATCATTTGCAACACAATTTCTCCCTAAAATAAGGCATTCTAAAGCAGTAGAACCACTTCCACTCATAGGATCCATTACAATATCATTAGAGTTTGTATATTGAGTTATTAAATATGTAGCAATTGAAGGCGGAAATTTCCCAAAATATCTATATATACCATGTGTAGAATAGGCTTGTTGTTGATTGGTTCCTAATACACTAATAGCATCCAATGGAATTTCCGAATTAAATTCAGCTTTTTCAGCTAAAAGAATATCATTTGGGGACAAATCTTTATTATTCCTTATTTCGATTCCAATTTTATCATTATAAAATTTAGAAAAATTAGAAAAATAAATTTCTTTTTTCATATTTACCTCAGCAATGTATGTATATTTTTTAGCAATGTAAATTTAGTATAGGATAATTTTTATTACATGTCAATAAACCCAATTCTATTTAGATAATAAAAAACTTTGTTCTAAAGATTTAGCAAAACGCTTATATCTTAAGCAAATCAAGGATTTGTCTTGTTTGCATCCGCAAAAAGCGTTACTATGAAAGTAACGTAATTGCAACGATTTTTGCCGGTCATACAATGCTGAAGTTTTCCGGCAATTCATATATGCAGCTGTATCAGGGGGATTGCGCTATGGAATCAGAACGCAAAACAAATGAAAATATAAAATACAAACTCGCAGACGCCATGAAGCAATGCATGAAAGAAGCGCCTGTCGAGAAAATCACCGTCAAAGAGATTGTTGAAGCCTGTGGCGTCACGCGCCAGACTTTTTACCGGAATTTTCAGGATAAATACGATCTGATCAACTGGTATTTCGACAAAATTCTGTTGGAATCCTTTGAGCACATGGGAGAAGGCAAAACGGTCTACGAGGGTCTTGTAAACAAATTCTATTATATCCAGAAAGAAAAGCTGTTCTTTAAAGCGGCCTTTAAAAATGACGATCAGAACTGTCTGCGCGACCATGATTTCGAACTGATTCTTGCATTCTACACACACCAGATTGAAGATCGCACCAAGCGCAAGATGCCGCAGCACCTGCAGTTTCAGCTCGAAATGTACTGTCAGGGTTCCATCTACATGACCGTCCAGTGGGTTCTCGGTTACCGTAAAGATACACCCGAAGAACTTGCGCGTTTCCTGACCGACGCCATGCCACAGGAACTCGCCGAAGTTTTCCACGGACTCGGGCTCTCGTAAATTAGGGTTTGTCAAATTAGGGTTTGTCGCGCTCAGATTTGATTCAAACGGACGATACCGGATATAAAATAATCTATGAAAATTAGCAATAGGTTTGTCTTTGATCGACGGACTTGGAATGATTTCAATGACTAGAGTTTTTTGAAAGTTACGGCATCGAACCATACATTTATTTTGTTCAGGAAAATTTGCAAGTTAACTTCACCAACGATTTTGGATAGTTGGCTGAGATATGCGCTATTATCGATAGATAATGGAACGGTGAAGCAGTTGCAAATTTGTCCTTCAAAAATAAGTATGGCTCCGATACCTGTAGCATGAAAACGTTCGTCATTGAAATCATCCAAAGTCCTGTTGGTCAGATGAACTTACTGCTAATTTTCTTTTTTATTTATTGATCCGGTATCTGCGTATTGGATAAATCCGAATCTGATTCGCGTCAAAAATTTGCGCAGTAGTAAGGATTGGGGTGTCTTGGCAGGCAAGACTTTGCGTAAATAAACGTTGGAAATGTTATTCTCTATGTCTTGGAAATTTTGAGCTGGGGCGAAGATATGTAAATATTTGCTTCTTGACCCCGGCGAAACTTAGAAGCGGGGACTATATATTCAAATATTCGCTTCTTCGCCCCAGTGAAGCTTAGAAGCGGGGACTATTCATACAAATATTCGCTTTCTCGCCCCGGTGACGCTTAGAAACGGGGACTATTCATACAAATATTCGCTTTCTCGCCCCAGTGAAGTTTAGAAGCGGGGACTATTCATTCAAATATTCGCTTCTTCGCCCCGGTGACGCTTAGAAACGGGGACTATTCATTCAAATATTTGCTTTCTCGCCCCGGTGGAATTCAAAAGCGGGGTTTATACATTCAAATATTTGCTTTCTTGCCCCGGCACAGTCTAGAAGTGGACTCAATATATTCACTGATAGGCATATTCAAA
>SAMEA104315420__coassemble_827_pt1 | contig 16679 bp, 15 predicted proteins | sample SAMEA104315420__metabat2_low_PE_001 | metagenome-assembled genome bin SAMEA104315420 (sample SAMEA104315420) | gut metagenome | biome: Monkey gut; feature: monkey-associated habitat; material: faeces | place: China | collected 2013
GAAAAAGAAATTTTTTGCTAATTTATGGTTGACTTTTCATAGCTGGTCTCCTTGTAAGTTCTCTTTGGTTTTGCTAAACTAATTATAAATCGTACCCCAAGGGACGAGTCAAGTGATACCTTGCATGATCAGAAGCCAAAATGCGGCAGACAGAAAGAAGATTCTTATGAAAAAATACGATGACAATTTATTTAAAATCGGAGAGATCGCAAAGATTCTGGGAGTTACCAGAAAGACGATTCTGGTCTATGAAGATATGGGTTTGCTGACGCCTGCAATCAAGGATGAGAAAAGCGGTTACCGGTACTATACAGCCGACAAATATGACACAGATCCGCTCCATCCGGTCCTTGCAGTCTTTAGGTCTCTCGCTGACAGAGATTTCGGAATATTATTACGATACCGGGAATCTGGATCACCATCTCAAGCGACTGATGAATCTGCGTGCAGCATTAGACCACAACATTCAGATGCTTCAAGTGCGCTCCGCCAGACCGGGCGATTTTAGTGTACATCCTGCACACCTTTCCCGGCAGGTCTGCTTTTGTCGCAGATACCAATGTAAAAACACGGCCGATGCCTCAAACAAATTGCGCGATACCTATATTGCAGCCGCCAGAACCGGCATGATGTCCATGGTTGCCCGGATGTTTACTGTGCGCATGGATGAAACAAACAAAAGTCTCGATCTGCTGTGTTGTATTCCCGTCAACGATAACTTTACCGGCTCCGAGCGGGAGGAATTTCCGGAAACGCCCGCACTCTGCATCTACCACCGCGGTCCGTATGAAGACATCGGAAACGCAATCAGCGCTTTAAACGAATATATAAAAGCCAACCATATAGAAACGACCGGACACTTTCGCTGTATCTATTTAGAGGGACCTCCGAGTCGTGGCGAACAGAGTTGTGACTATATTACACAAGTTGCAATACCGATCAAAACGAGTTCCGCTCCTTAACGTATACAAAATGTGTTCCGAGTCGGACACTGATTCCAAAAAACGCATGACCGGTTCTTACCTGTCATGCGTTTCCTGTTACCTTCTATTCTTTGTTATTCTTCAAAATCATTCTCTTATGCTTGCTTGAATATGTCCAGTATTTCGAGGACAGCTTCGGACAATTTTTGGATGTGACGGAAGAAACCTTCGTTGCCTTTGCCATATAAGGCTTCCATGCTGTGGTTTCATGTCCGTAAGGCTTACCCGATGTATAATAATTATCCCGCGCGTTCGGTCTGCCAATATCATCTGCTCCGTCCAGTTCGCCAAAGATTGCACCTGCAAAAGAATTCTTACCGCTTGCCTTAACCGTTCCGCAATTATAATTATACATCGCATCTTTCTTCTTACTGCTGTTGAGAAATGCGCCGGTTCCGGCAATACCTCCGGCAAATCCGCTACCTTTCAGCGTAACGTTTCCGGTGTTGTAACAATTCTGAACAAACGTTGTTGAAGAACAGATTCCACCCACGATCACATTCTCCTGACTTTTCAGATCAACACTGATCTTGCCTGTATTATAGCACTCTGTTGCAGATTCCGTCTCATTCGTCACACCGGATATCTTAATTCCTCTGCCACATTTTCCGGTTGCACTGACGGCACCCTTATTATAGCACCTTGCTACCGAATTATGCGTTTTTCCACTGTTTGTTCCGCTTAATGCGACACCACTGACGCGCATACCGGACTCTACCGATGTACAGGAAGCAACGATCTTACCGGAATTGCCACAATTCTTAAGTGTCGTGTAACTTCCTGCAATACCGGCTGCATGAACATCTGTGTAATATCCATCATACGGGTCCGAAGGCTTCGTTCCTTTTACAGTAATATTACCCGAATTCTTACAATTTTCAAGACTTTTGGCACTTCCCGCAATACCGTATGCTTTCACACTGGTCGGATACACCATGACTGCCTCAAGAGAAAAGCTTCCTGTATTCTTGCAATTCTTTAGTTTGCATCCGCTGCCGTATAACACAATACCGGCTGCAGCCGCACTCTGATCACTTGCGTTATCTGCACTTTTCTTATTCTTAATTGAAAAAGCGACAGAACTTGAACAATCCGTAAATGTACTGTCTGACGCCGAATTGACAATTCCCGCAGAACTTCCTGTTGCTTTACCAGATACTTTAATCTTTGTGAAAGTTCATTTGCGGGCCTGATTTACGAGCGCAGCTTCTTCGCTTAGCGTCACATCCGCCAATGTAAGATTCTGAAACTTCGCATTCTGTGCCTGTCCGATCAAAGCACCACCACTCAGGCCATTAATCTTATGTCCCTTGCCATCCAACGTTCCTTTAAAAGGCGTATTTCTATCCTGAAACAGCTTCGTTCCCGCAGAAACCGTAATATCCTTACTCAGATAATAATTTCCGCCCGGATTCTGCTCCATTGCTAACAGATCGTCTGCCGAAGCGATTGCAACCGATTCAGCCGCATACACAGCTTCCGCACCATTTGCATAGCCCAAATGTGCCGGAACATTGCTGCATGCCAAAACCAATGCCATCATAAAAGCTACCATTTTCTTCATACACATTACCTCCTTTGTCTAAGGTACACAAAGTATCTCAGTTCCTTGCATTCATAATAGCGCAAATAAATGTTTTTTCGTTTGTTTATACACGAATTACACATTTTTCGACACGAACGATCATTCCTGATTCTCTTTATTTTTCTTTATAAATGCCGGCATAACCGCTCCGGGCTGCGTGATTGCCGTGCTCAGGATGATTTTCACGATCCATACGAAAAACACCATAACAAGGATCGGTATCAGACAGGTTGTAACGATGAGAACTGCGAGTCCGTCAATAAACTTATTCAGCATGTACTTGAATTGTTCCGTTGCTCCGCTTATCGTTTCTTTTGCTTTATCGATCGTATCTTTTGCCTTGTCGATAAACCCCGAAAGGATTCCTCCATCCTGTGTATCCTGCTCCTCTTCCGTCTCTGCATCCGCCGCATCTTCTGCCTGACTGATCAGATTCTCCGTCTCTGCAAGCGTGGTGTCAATGGATTCCTGATAGGTGTTATAGATTAATTGTGACACATGCACACTAACCGGAATGACAGCATACAAAGCCAATCCCAAAACCAGAATTTTTACTCCAAGCTTCCAGAAAAATTCCTTATTTGCCACAAAATACAACACGATTGCCCCCATTGCGATCGGTATCAGCCACTTGAATGTCAATGCCCCAAGAATCGTCAACAGATATTTTTCAAGATAGATCGCCGATACCACGATCAGAAAATATCCGCTCAGATCCGTCAGTTTTTCCGCGATCGGCGTTCCGGTATCTCCCGGTGCCATCGTAATTGCTGCCGAGAGCGCAGTCGCACCCGCGCACAGTTCCAGTGCAGTCGTCTTCTTTTCATCGAGGTATGTGATTGTTTTCTTGTTCACAGTGTATTCCGGCGAAGAATAATTTTTCGCCAGTACAATATTCGACACTAACGCGATCACAATACATAGCACAATCATAACAATTCGAAAAATATGGTTCTCTTTTATTCTTTTCTTATCCATGCTCTCACCCTCTGTTGTTCCTATTCATCCGATTTTCTGTCAACTGTTCTCTTCTTTATTCTATCGCAGCCACTCTGTAACACAAGGGCTACTGTACTTGTTTCTGATCCGCAAGATAGTTTACCGCAGAAAGCGCCGCAACATTGCCTTCTCCTGCAGCCTTAATGTATTGATACGGAGCTCCCGTGATATCACCACACGCAAAAAGCCCGGCAATATTCGTCCGGCAACCTCTGTCAACAATCACCTGATTATTCTCAATCTGCAATCCCGGAACCAGTTGTGACGGTGCCACCTGATCTCTCAGTATAAAAATGCCATCCGTCGGAATACTTTGTTCCTGCAGTTTAAGTACCAGATGATCATTCTCTTTTTCCATTCCAACCGGTGTCACATTCTGCAACACCTTCACTTTGTTATTCCAAGGCGAGAATTCCTGATACATCGGAATATAGATTACTTCTTCTGCCAGTTCCGACAGGAAATCAGCTTCCTTTTCCTCATCCCTGGAATATCCGATCACAACCGTCCTGCGCCCCCGATACAACGCACCGTCACAGGTCGCACAATAGCTTACACCTCTTCCCAGATTTTCCAGTTCTCCCGGAAATGGTTTGGCAGTGGACATTCCGCAGGCAAGGATAACCGTGTCTGCCTCATACATCGCTTGATGTCCCTGAATCGCGAAATATTTTCCCATCGCATATACTGCGTTCACTTTGTCCTCTGTGATCTTAACCTGCATCTGCTCCAGATGTCTCTGAAACGCCTTCTGCATCTCTTCTCCCGACACCTCCGGAAGTCCCAGATAATTCTGAATCGTATGCGCCTTATTTACTTTGTCACTCAGTAACTTACCTCCCAGCAGAAGAATGTTCTTATTCCGCACCTTCGCTGTAATTGCGGCTTCCAGTCCCGCCGGACCGGTGCCTATAATTGCTATATCGTATCGAGTCATCCTGCTTCTCCTTTACCGTTTCTGTTATCTATTTCTTCTCAATTTCGGGAAGATTACCCAATTCAAAACTGCTTAATGTTGTCATTTTGTCGTAATACGCTTTATACCTGTAAATCGTTCGTTCACTGACATTATTACGTTTTGCAATCTCCACCATAGTCATACCGCTTTCATAACCATCAACAAAATCATTGTATATTGCCATCCATTTTGCATTGTGTTTCTGCCTTCCGCTTAATTTACGATTTTTATAATATTCCAGTTCTTCACGTAATTTGGCATTCTCGTTTTCTAATTCTTCAATTCTTTTTATTGCCTCTTCAAGTGTTGTCACATTCTTCATCCACCCATTCCTCCACTCATGCCATTATCATTTTGTCTTTATTATATGTTTCTAATCCGTATTAGTCAATATGGTTTTGTCATGCCATATCATTCTTATAACAAAAAATTTCACCCGAAAAAAGCTGCTTATTTCCAAATACACTTGAAAATAAGCAGCTTAGCCGACTTAGATATCTTTTCTTTGAAGTTGGTCATACTGATTGCTGCATAGATAGTGATTTTTCCTTTTATTGTGCTTCCAAAATGTTGTTTTCTGACCTTTTTCATATAGTCTGCTCATATAAATCTTAATTCACCTTTTTGTTTTTTTGCCTGATATAATGCTTTATCTGCTCTGTCATACAGAGTTTTTGTATCCTCATTTGCTGTTCTTTCCGTACCTCCGATACTCAAGGAAACATTTAATTCCGGTATAATTTCTCTCATATAGCTCAAAAATTCTTTCTGAATCCCCTGCATAATATTCATGACATCTTTTTTATTTATATCAGCATGAAAAAATAGTATATACTCATCTCCGCCCAGCCTTGCAAGAATTGACTTATCACCTGCTTGCTTTCTCATAATGTCAGCAAGTTTGATCAACACATTATCTCCAAACAAATGCCCTTTGGTATCATTTACACTCTTAAAATTATCAATATCGCAAATGAAGAAATATCCGCCTGCCTTTCTATTAAATTCTTTCTCCATCAAACTGACTGCATTTTTCCTATTATTTAGTCCTGTCAATGAATCATACCCTGCCTCATACTTTAATATTTCCTCTCTCTTTAACTGTTCTGTAATGTCCGTCATAATACTGATCATGGCTTCCCGCCCATCATTTGTAATGATTTTTCTTCCAATATCATTTACCCAGATAAGACGATCGTTTTTGCCAACAACACGATACACTATCTCATATTCGTTTTTTTCCTGCATCTGTTCCCCGATACTTTCTTCTACTCTTTGCTGATCCGCTGTATAAATAACATTCATCATCTTTTCATCCGTTACAGCAATTAGTTCTTCATAAGTATATCCAAGAATTTCCAACATTTTATTATTAATGGTATATAGTGGATAACCTTCTTCCAGATATCCACCCATAATACCTCCCGGAAGTGCATTTGTCACAAGTTCCGTAAGTTTTTCTTCGGATTCCTTCGACAATGTTCCTACTACACCTTTTCCGTAATAAAGCGGAAAGAATGCACCTTTTTCCTGATCGTGTTCCGGGGTAGACATATGCAGACTTGCAATTTTCCATTCATTGCCATCTTTTACACAGGTAGAAGTAAGTCGGGAATGTATTTCCGTAATTTCATTTTCTGCCTTTAATCTGATGTTACAAACAGCTAACTGTGTACATATACTACCCCCTCCCGAAAAATTTTGCATATAATCACAAATCTCATATTCTAATGGATTTGGAAGCTCCTCAAATTCACTTAACAACAATTCACGAAGCTCTTTTTTATTCCTTGAAATTTCTTGTTCTCCAGTTCCCACCGTAACAACATCTTCTGTAAGAACTGCCAGTGTAGCTTCAAGATTCCGTTCCATCAAATAATGTTGGAGAAATTTTTCTAATAATTTTCTCATATTGTCTCCTTTTAAAACCATTTCTTCTATTTAGGAAACTCCTACCAGATAAAACACCACTTGTTTTTTATTCTGATTAGAAATTTTTTGGGATATATATTGATACTTTAGTATACAATAAGGCAGTAAATTTGTTAATGTTTATTCATTAATTGACTTGTTTGCATTGTAAATCACTTGTTTTTTATCCCTTACTCTACTATAATCATTTTTGAATATATGTCTAAAAGCAAAGGAGAGCTGCCATGACAGCAAACGATTTAATTGATAAATCCATCCACATTATCACCGAATACTACAATAACAATCTCCAACCCTATTTTGACAGTATAAGCGAAGATGTGTTGTGGATTGGTCCTGCTGAGAGACAGGAAATACGGGGACGTGAACAAGTTATTTCCACATTCTCAGCAGAGGTACACGGACTAAGTTTCACAATGGGATCGATACGTGCAATCTGTATTTCTCCCAGCAAAACCGCACATGAGGTTATCCTGCAATATGAAATCTATACCCATTATCCTGATGGAAATACAGATTTACACAATCAAAGGCTTCACTACTCCTGGTACAAAAAAAGGGTACACACAGAAAGCGGTTCTGATTTCCGCTGGGAGATCGCTGTTCTTCACATCAGTAACGCATGGCCATGCGACAGCAGAGACACCATTTATCCGATACACTATCAAAGTTTAGGCTTGCCGGTACGGTTGGTTGAAAAGCCGGAGCGTTACATGACTGTCACAGCGAATGACATGAGTGTGCACCGCATTCCAATAAACCATCTGCTATATATTGAAACAATAAAAAGAACTGCAAAGCTTCGTATTCACACAAGCACGGATACAATTATTGTAAATGGCACACTCCCGGACTTTGAAAAAACATACTCTGATTTCCTGCTTCGCATTCATTCAGGTTTTCTCATCAATCCTGAATGTGTCAGCAAAATTGAACGATTCACCGTTACCATGTCAAACGGTGCGAAGCTTCCTGTTCCCGAAAAAAAATATACCACCATCAAACGCCTGATACTCACAAACTTACAATCCAACTGAGTAATTTGAAACTCCTGCATTCTCGAATACATCGAATTCATCTATTCTGAAATCCATCTGATACGATGACTTTCAGATACAAAGAAAGACCGCTCACTTTCAATTTTTCTTGAAAATGAACGGTCCTTCACGCTTCTGTTATTTAGTTGAATGATGATGATATTACTTTCTCTTTGATGTGTTTCCGAAGCCGCAGTCCAATACGACTGAGACATTCACACCATCTGAAATTGCTTTTTGGTATGTTTTCCGGTCACTCTGGTCAAACCGAAAAAACCTCTCAAAGTACTGGAAGTCGAGAAGTTTTACGAATCCGTCCGATGTAGTGCAACTACCGTCTCAAGTGTCGGAAACTTTTCCAAGGTAACAGTATGCTCATCAGACTGCTCTTTATCCAAAGAAATACCATCAACTCGAACTACTTCCTTGCCATCTCTAAGAATCGGTACCGGAAATTGAAACTTGATATTCCTAATCCAATTACCATCTTCTCGTCTTTCTGGAAATATATCAATACGCTCAATAAATGCCTGCATAAACTGTTTCTTTTCAGCATCCGTACATTCTGCATATAATTCATTAAATGCGTTCAAAAAGCCGTATATGCTGTCAGCATCAATCTGATTTTTCTTAAGTTCATATACCTGAGACTTCAAATCTGCGATTGCCTCTTCCACTTCATCTATTTTATCATATTGGGTATCTAATCGTCTCTGTAAATCTGAAATTTTTTTATCGTAATGAATATCTGTAACATCCAAATTATCCATCTGCTGTTCAAGACGTGTTTTAATTGTCTCTGCCTGATGGAGATTTGCGTTTAATACAGATAACTGCTTTTCCAGATCAGAAGTATCAACTGTTGCCCCGATTCTGTCTTGAATGGCATCCTTGAATTTTCCTTCCCTAGTCATTGCCGTAATCAATTTTGCAAGCACATCATCAATTTGAGACTGTTCAATGTTACATCGAAAAGTACATTTATGTCCTGTGGCATTTACTGTATTCTTGCAATAGTAATAATATCTGGTTTTCTTATCTTTCCGCCCTGCTTTTGCAATGTTGCCATACATTCCTTTTCCACAACATGGACATTTCAATATTCCTGACAAAATATGTGCATGCTCCGGATCATGAATTTTTTCTCTTCTGTAATTATTTTTAGAGCGTTTCTCCTGTGCAAGATTCCAGTCCTCCTCAGAAATAATTGCTTCATGGATTCCCTCATATACAGGGAACTCCGATTGTTCCACTACATGCGTTTCATTACGGGTTCCCGTTTTCTTTTCGGTTCGCCTGCGTCCGTATGCTATCTTCCCCATATACACCGGGTTATCAATAATCTTTTTGATAAAACTTGATGAGAAACCGGGAATTGTTCCGTTTTGACGTAATTTCTTTGTATAACCATGATTATTCAAATAATTGGCAACGCCATTGATTCCATCATTGGTATGAATATACCGATCAAAAATCATTTGAATAATTTCCACTTCATCCTCTGCAATGACAAGTTCTCCATTTTCCAGCTTATATCCATAAGGTGCAAATCCACCGTTCCATTTTCCTTCTCTGGCTTTTTGCTCACGTCCTGCCATCGTCTGTACTCTTATGTTCTCACGTTCCATCTCTGCTACAGCAGCAATAATAGATATAAGCAGTTTACCGGCTTCTTTTGAGCTGTCAATTCCATCTTCTACACAGATAAGATTCACACCATAATCCTGCATAAGCTGTAAAGAGCTGAGCACATCCGCTGCATTTCTGCCAAATCGTGATAATTTAAATACAAGGACGAAATCAACTCCGTCCTTGCCATCTTCAATATCATTCAACATCCGCATAAATTCCTGACGACCTTTTATATTCTTACCGGAATGTCCTTCATCAGAATATTCTCCAACAATCTTCATATCTTGAAATTCTGCATATTTTCTTAGCTTGTCCTTCTGTGCATCAAGACTATAGCCGTCAACCTGAATTGCTGTAGATACACGAGTATATATGTAACATCTTGTTTTCTTCTTCAATAGTCTCACACTCCTATATTATTCATTTGTCAACTTTCCAGACTGCTCAGCAAGCTTTTTCTCTTCTCTCTTCACTCTACGTTCCAGTTTCTTAATATCTTCCGATGCTGGTAAATTTTCCGGTTTAATTCCTCTTTGTCCAAGCATGTCCCTAACAGAAGTATTATTTTCCACATGTTCAACAGTGATTGCAGATTCTCCTTGCAAGTCCTTTTCTTCAACATTATAATTTGTCATTTCAGTTGCAAGATTTTTTGCGGCAATGGTAAGTGTTGGCAGGAAATCCGCAAGTGGTCTTTTATCCTGTACTCCCAAACGTTCTTTCATCTGTTTCGTGGTAAATCCACCAAATAAAGCCTGATCTCCTTTAGACCGAATACGACCAAATCCAGCATCATCTACTCCACGTTCATAAATATTTTGAGACAATCTTTTTTCCGATTCCCTTAATTTTCCTCTTGCCTCTGTTCTTTCGATATAAGAAATTCTTTCTTCAATCAATTCCTGTTTTCTAGTCTGAACCGCAAAATAGCTTTGTGCAAAAGCAATCTGTTCCTTTCGTGGATCTCCATTTTCAGCAATAAGATAACATGCATAACGAGTAAGCATATAATCTTCAACTTCACGAAGTGCACCGTTTCCAACTTCAATTGTATTGTTAATTCTTGAAAAATGATCTTCTGCTACGTTTCCATTATTCTCACATGAAATCATTGCTTTATTTATTGCATTATCAAAATTTCTCCATTGAACATAATCCAATAATTTCATTAGTTCTCTTGCATACCAATACTCAATGCCATCCGCTTCATGTCGGATATCATCAAATTTTCTTCTGTACAATTCTATTATTCTCTTTTCCATCCAAATTTCCTCCTCTTATGAACATATTGCTGACACCAGCAATATGTTTTTTACTATTATTTTTTTCAATTACTCTATCGCATTCTCATTTGTGCTCCTTATCTTGTCATAATACGCTTTATACCTGTAAATCGTCCTCTCACTGACATTATTGCGATTTGCAATCTCTACCATAGTCATTCCACTTTCATAACCAGCAACAAAATCATTGTAGATTGCCATCCACTTGGCATTGTGCTTCTGGCGTCCGCTCATTTTTCTGTTTTTATAATACTCCAGTTCTTCACGCAGCTTCTCATTCTCTCTTTCTAATTCTGCAATTCTCTTAAGCGCTGCTTCCAGTGTTTCAATATTTTCCATTTTCATTCTCTCCGTTTATGTCATTTTCATTTTGACTTTATTATAAATTGGATTTATGTGTAAGTCAATCTGATATTGTCATGCAGCACTTTTTTTCATAACAAACTTCCACTTCTTCATATTTTCTGCATATTTTCTATATCGATTTACCACAAGCTCTTTCCAAAAGCATTCTACATGAATACTTCTTAGCCATTCTTCTACAGCCCACTTTCTTTTTAACACCGGACCATATTTCATAATCATATTAGTGATAACATCGGTGCATCGTTCAAATGCTGCATTTTCCTTTGCGTCTTCATAATACTTTATTCTCATTTCCTATTTCTCCATTTCTTTAACTGAATTTCTGGTGTCCATTCGGAAGTTTCCGGCTGTAAAATATCATGAACATAGATTTTATTCGGCTTTCCCAATCCCTGGTGTCTGCGGTAGATCAACCCATGCTGTTCCAATTCTATCAGCATTTTATTGACCTTCTTGTTTCCCAGATTCATCAAATTCATAATTTCTTCGATTGTGAAAATGATATAGGTAATTCCATATTCATCACGCCATGCGTCTCCATTGGAGTCTGACAGGCACTTGCGATCCAGCAGTATTCCATATAATACTTTTGCCGCATTCGTCATGTCTCTGAACATGTCTTCCTTAAAAAATCTCTTAGGTATTCTGTAAAACTTATAATCAAAAGTTACATTTTCCATTGTCTTATCCTCTCTTTCATTCCTAATTTCGCTACTTGGCAAGCAGTGCATTTGTACACACAAAATGCATTTTTAGCTTGTTGGGGAAATGCCCCAATCCCCTAAAACCATGAAAATAAATTTTCACGGAGCTACGCCTATCGGCTTTGTCATACTGATATATTTCCAACATTTCATAAATTTTTCACTCCTTCCATTCCCGATTTATGAAATTATTTTCTCAGATTTTCTATGCCGATTCGATATATCCAAGATGCTGGAAAAATTTTCTTTTTGTGATTTTTTCTAATATTATGGACAAGACAGGTAAAGAATTGCTCTTTATCTCATGGCAATATCATGATAATCTATCTGTATCTTTAAAAACGAGGAAGATACTATGCATACAAAACTTACCATACCAGAAAGACTGAAAGATTTGAGAGTCTCAGAAAAAAGAATGTCACTGCAGGAATTATCCGATGCCACCGGCATCCCTAGCTCCACGCTTGGCAATTATGAAAAAGATGAAAATATAGATATGTCACTCGTCAATCTTATAACGCTTGCAAATTTTTATAACGTAAGCACAGATTACCTTCTTTGCCGGACAGAATTACTGAAACATAAAAATCAGTCAGTATCTGATCTGCACCTAAATGACGATGCCATACAAATACTGACTGATAAAAAATATAACCCTCGATTATTATCTGAATTACTCACACATAAAAATTTCAAAAAATTCATGACTGACCTGGAAATCTATATTGATGGATTTAACGATAAGGGAATCCAGATAGCAAATGCTTTTCTTGATGTGATGAGATGCAAATTAACAGAGCTTGGTGCTGACTCTACCGATGCTTTCGCAAATGTATTTGATAATTCACACATTGAAACAGAACAGTATTACATGAATATTCTGTCAGCAGACCTAAAACCGATTGTCTCTGACCTAAGGAATGCTCATATAAAAGATAGCAATACCGCCAGCGACATCGACTATCAAAGCATGGTCAAAAATATCATTGATGACTTTACATCTCAAATACATACTACCGCAGATGATGATACAGAGTCTTCAAATGATGCTTATATAAATGGTCTTTTGCTTCTTTTCTGCAAAAATCTGGAGATGAAAGTCACTCAGCTTTCTGTGGAAGAAAAGCAGACATTAAAAGAAATATTCTCCCGGTCTAAGCCGGCAAAAGAACATCGGAAGCTGAGGCGGAGAAATCCCAAGTTATAAATTTCAATTATTCAACTTTAAAACAAGCCACAAAGGATTTTGTCCAATGTGGCTTGCTGTAGTTATAATTTACTCTCCATATGGTGTTTTAGATTCAGCTACCATCGACAAAGTCTCCTGATTACTCATATCATATGTCACTGCTTTATGCTCTGGTTCAGTGAAGGTAGACGAACCACCAACGCCAAAATATTTTTCAAAGAAAGTCTTCAGCTTATCAATGACACCCTGTTTCTTCTTGGCTCTGCCACCACCGCCAAAACGCGAAATCGGTGGCATAAGTTTATCTATGTCCGTTCCGGCTGTTTTAATTTCTCCGTCACGGAACGCATTCTCCATGAACTTTCGTGTATCTTCCGGCTTCAGCTTTTCTTCCGTGATAATCGCATTAAGATCATTGTCACGCTGTTCCACCACATACTCATGCCATTCATTCATGACATCATCCACATCATTGATTCCTGCAATAAAAGTTTCAATGAGCTGTTTCTTGCTACGCAGTTCCGGGCTGGCATCAATTGCCTTATTGATGGTTATCAACACTTCCTTATCTTCGCAGTGGGTATCATGGTACTTCTTTACAAGCATGAGAATATAATCAATGTTGATTTCTATCTGACGAATTAGTTCAATCTCAAATACTACATCATCTGTAATGTCCGTGCTTTCCTGACGCTTGCGCTTCCACTCATCACGCAAATCCTGATAGCGTCCAAGGTAATCTTGTAAATCACGTTCGGAAATCAACTCATTCCCCTTGAACTCGTCAAAGGAAAGCAAGAGGTTTCTCATGCGGAGAATCGCACCAAATAAAGCAATAAAATCCTTCTGATTCTGTTCTCCGACAATCTGTGGTTCTGACAGAGGAAACTTATTGTTCAGATTTTCCATCATATCCACATACCCCGGCATCAGCTTGCCATCCACAGATTCATATCCGTAATAATAATCCTTAAAACTTTGCAGCAGAACAATGCCACCGGCATTCTTGTCTCCAAACAGGGAAATGGCACTATCCACACGCTTTTGCAGATTTCGGAAACATACAATATTTCCAAAGGTCTTAATTGAATTCAGAATACGGTTGGTACGGGAAAATGCCTGTATCAGCCCGTGCATTTTCAAGTTCTTGTCTACCCACAGCGTATTCATGGTTGTGGCATCAAAACCTGTCAGGAACATATTTACTACAATAAGAATATCCAATTCCTTGTTTTTCATGCGAAGCGACACATCTTTATAGTAATTCTGGAATTTATCACTTGAGGTATCGTAATTCGTATGGAACATTTTATTATAATCGTCAATAGCTTCTTCCAGAAATTCTCTGGACGGCTGATCGAGGGCAGACGTATCCTCTGAATTTTCTTCATCCAGAATACCATCCGATTCTTCCTCATTTGCACAGAAACTAAAAATGGTTGCAACTCGCAGTTTTTTGGTCGGGTCTGCTGCCATCTGCTTTTTAAATTCCTGATAATACAGTTTTGCCATCGGAACGCTCGATACTGCAAAAATGGAATTAAAACCGCTGATACGCTGTTTCTGCTTGATTTCCTCTACTTCATCACGCTTGGCAGAAGCCACCTCTGCAATATTAGTCAGCGTATTATATATGTAAGTTTTATCCCCTCGATAAGTTTTCTGGTCAAAATGTTCCAGTATGTACTTCGTCACAAGACTGATACGTTTCGGTGACATCATAACCTTTTCACGGTTGATGTCCCAGACCATTTCGTCTGTGATTTCTTCCTCCACATCCATCGTTTTAATATAATCCACCCTGAATGGAAGGACATTTTTATCGTTTATGGCATCCACAATCGTGTAACTGTGGAGCTGATCTCCAAAGGTCTGACCGGTAGTAAAGAATTCTGGATTCTTGGCTCGGCCGGAATTAACAGAGAAAATCGGTGTTCCTGTAAATCCAAACAGATGATATTTCTTGAAATTCTTTACAATCGCAGTGTGCATATCCCCAAACTGACTGCGGTGGCACTCATCAAAAATAATAACGATATGTTTCGTATACACTTCATGCCCCGGATTCTTTTTTATAAAGGTAGCCAGTTTCTGGATTGTAGTAATAATGATGTGTGCGTCCGGGTCTTCCAACTGCCGTTTTAATATAACAGTCGAGGTGTTGCTGTTGGCTGCCCCTTTTTCAAAGCGATCATATTCTTTCATGGTCTGGTAGTCCAGATCCTTACGGTCAACTACAAACAGCACCTTGTCAATATAAGGCAGCTTCGATGCCAGTCTTGCCGTCTTGAACGAAGTCAGCGTCTTGCCGGAACCTGTGGTGTGCCAGATGTAGCCACCACCCTCGACACTGCCGTACTTCTTATAATTATTGGCAATCTCGATACGATTGAGAATCCGCTCCGTAGCCGTGATCTGGTACGGACGCATGACCATCAGCATATCCTCTGATGTAAAAATACTGTATTTCGTAAGGATATTCAGAATCGTATGCTTTGCGAAAAAAGTCTTTGTAAAATCAATCAGATCAGGAATCACTCGGTTATTGGCATCTGCCCAGAAGCAGGTAAACTCAAAACTGTTACTGGTCTTTGTCTTACTTGCTCCCCGTTTCTCATGTTCTTTTTCCGCATTCCGTCTGGTACTGTTGGAATAATACTTTGTGTTTGTACCATTGGAAATGACAAAAATCTGAATGTATTCGTACAGTCCGCATCCTGCCCAGAAAGAATCTCTCTGGTAACGGTTAATCTGATTGAAAGCCTCACGGATAGCAACTCCTCTGCGTTTCAGTTCAATATGCACAAGAGGCAGACCGTTTACCAATACTGTAACATCATAGCGGTTGTCATGCTTCGCACCATTCTCTGTTCCAATTACATATTGATTGATGACCTGCAGCCTGTTATTATGGATGTTCTTTTTATCTATGAGTGTAATATTCTTGGAAGAGCCGTCATCACGGGTCAGGACTTGAACATTGTCCTCCTGTATCTTTCGGGTCTTTTCCACGATATGCTCATTAGGATTGGCAACGGCATTTTTTAAAAAATCATCCCATTCTGCATCTGAAAACTGGTAGTTATTCAGTTCCTCTAATTTCTTACGGAGATTGGCAATCAGGTCTTTCTCCGTGTGAATAGGCAGATATTCATATCCCTGTTCACAAAGCAGACGGATAAACTCCTGTTCCAGTTCTGCTTCACTCTGGTAACTGTCAGAACGCTTCTTGACTGGCTCATATTCTGTGACAACGGTATTCTCCGATGTCTCCGCTACAATATTAAAGTACGGCACATCCTCGCCTCCTTACTTTGGTAATTCTTTAAAGGATAACAACTTATCCTTGTAATATTCATACTGCTTCTGACGTGCTTCGATTTCTGACGGAAGTCCTGCGGACAGGTCATTGCAGAGGCTATGAAATTTATTCAATACATTTACAATCTCCTGCTGTTTTTCCATACTCGGAATAGCAAGCTGATATTCTGCAATCGTTTTTCCCGTTAATGATGCTCTGGTTGTAAATGCACAATGGCTTGTAACATACTTTCTGAAATCCTCCGTAGCAAAACAAAACGCACAATATTCCGGCAGCAAATAATTTGTTTTTGGCGTTGCTTTAATGGTAAATCCATTAAATACACAATCGCCAATATCATCAAGCATTACCGATGACCACCCCACATCTTCTGCCGTCTCTGACGTTCTGGTAAAAAATACATCACCACGATGAACTCCCAGTTTTTCAATTTCTGCAGGAGTACATTCAACCAGTGCGGTAATATCCTCTCCCTTAAGGAATCTGTTATTATAAACATCCGTATATCTGATAAAAGGAATACCAGAACCAAAGAACTCCTTTCCCTTGCTCAATCCATTACGGAAATCAAATAAACTTCCCATCGGCATTGTAACATATCCAAACACATATTGAATGAGCTTAATTGCGCTCAGCTCTGTCTGTCTGTCTGTCTGTCTGTCTGTCTGTCTGTCTGTCTGTCTGTCTGT